>Ga0079301_1000314_pt1 | contig 23375 bp, 20 predicted proteins | sample Wag4_2014_7_11_3_FD_74797 | JGI IMG/M metagenome (GOLD analysis project Ga0079301, IMG submission 74797) | Fresh water mixed with fracking chemicals microbial communities from Ohio, USA - Utica-2 Time Series FC 2014_7_11 | ecosystem: Engineered > Industrial production > Chemical products > Input... | reverse complement strand
CGCCCGGCGCGGTGACGTTCGGTGGCGCCGATGTCCAGATGCGGCGCGGCATCTCGCCGGGCAGCTCGGGGTTCGCGGTGCCGGGTGCCGCGGATGGCGCGGCGCGACCGGCTCCAGGCGCGACCTGCTCCTTCATCCACGCGACGACGTCGGCGAGCGCCGCGGGGTCGAAGGTCGTGTCGATGGTGCCGTACTCGTCGATGAGCCCCGTGCCCGCGGGCTGGAACAGGTGGTTGAGCCCGTCGTAGACGCGTGTCGCGACCGGCAGCGCGCGCTCGGCGACGAGCGCGTCGAGCTTCGCGCGGTTCGGCTCGGCGACCACCTGGAAGTCCTTCGAGCCCCACACGGCGAGCGTCGGCGTACCGAGGCGCGCGAGCGCGACCCGCGGGTCGAGGCGGATGAACTCGGTCATCCACGGATCGGTGATCTGCGCGAGCGCGCCGTCGACGGCGCGGTCGAGCTCCGACGCGGGCGGAAGCCCGGTGGTCTGCATCGCGAGCTGCGCGCGGACGAGCACGTCGACGCGCGGGCGCAGCGCCTGGGCGTCGGCGAACGCGGCCACCGCCTGCATCACGGCCTCGTGCGCGGCGACGGCGCGCGCGGCGGCGCCGGGCTCGAGCTTGGTGAGCTCGTACATGCGCGCGGTCTGGCGGGTGAGCGTCTCGCCGCCGGTCTCGGCCGGGGGTGCGAGCAGCACGGTGAAGGCGAGCGGAGGCGTTGCAGCGGCGCCCTCGGCACGGGCGGCCTCGGTGCGGGCCGCCTCGGTGCGGGCAGCCTCCTGCTGCCACACGGCGACGAACGGTGCGATCACCGCGCCCTCGCTGTGGCCGAGGAGGCCGACCTTCGAGGGATCGATGCCGGGCTGGCGCTTGAGCCACTCGGTGGCGATGTCGGCGTCGCTCGCGAAGTCGAGCGTGGTCGTGCCGGCGTAGCGGCCGGTCGACGCGCCCACGCCGCGGTCGTCGTAGCGGAGCACGGCGAAGCCCGCGCGGGCGAGCGCGTCGGCGATCACCGCGAACGGCCGGTGGCCGAGGAGCTCCTCATCGCGGTTCTGCGGGCCGGAGCCGGAGACCAGCACGACGGCCGGCACGCCGCGCGCGACGGCGGCGTCGCCGACCAGTGCCCGCGCCGCCTCGGGCGCCGGTATCGAGAGCGTGCATGCGAGCGCGTGGCCCGCCGGGTGCGCGATGACGACGTCGGAGTCGACGTACGGGAACGGTGGCTTCGGATCCTGCGGCCGGCGGGCGTTGCCGAGGCGCGCCGCGGGATCGAACTCGAAGCGGATCGGGCCGCGGAAGCCGGCCTGCGCGAAGAGCCCGGTGAGGACCTTGCGCTCCGCGTCGGCCTCGAGCTCGATGGTGGCGATGGTCTGCACCGGCAGCGTGACGCGGAAGCCCGCGTCGGTCCGCTCGACTGCGACGGCGAGCCCAAGCACACCCTGCGCGGGGATGTCGAACGATCCGCACCAGCCGAACTGGCCCTCGGCGAGACCGAGCCGCATCGGGAGCTTCTGCCCGAGCGCGTCGAGGGTCGCGGTGTAGACGCGCGCATCCGGAAGATCCGCGACGCGGTCGACGCGCGACATGGTCCAGACAAAGGCCGGCGCCGACAGCGTGCCGTCAGGCATGATGAAGGCGAACGAACCGGCGCACGCGCGCGCGGGCTCGCCCTCGCCGAGCGTCGCCTCGAAGCGCGCGCGGCGGCCCTGCGACTCCAGCGTGAACGCGAGGCTGCGGCCGTCGGCGACGATGTCGCGCGCGTTCGCCTCGAGCGCGCCGGCGCGGAGGATGGTCACGGTGATCCGCGGCGTCGCGGCGTCGATGCCCTTGCGGATGTCGATCGAGACGGGCATCTCGAGCGCGCCGTCGCGGCCTCCGGAAGGCGCCTTGACCGAGCCCATCCATCCGCCGAGCCACGCCGCGTCGAGATCGCCGGCGCGCGCGGAGGCCGCGGCAAAGGCGGAGGGCGCGGAGGATGCGGAGGGCGCGGAGGGCGCGGAGGACGCGAAGGACGCGTCGAGCGCGAGGGACACCGACGATGCGGAGCATGCCGCGAACGCGACGCACGCGATCGACGCGGGCAGGCGTGGGGCGGCAACCGCCACGAGCACGGAGGCGCACCGATGGAGGAGGTTCTTCGTCATCGTCGTCGGGTCCTTCTTCGGGAGGTGCCGCGCGCGGCGGCGCGGGGGACGCGTGCGCGGCGCGGCGATTCGTGATCCATCCGCGCGGTGCGGCTCGGGCGGCGCGCAGGTCAGTCCGGGTCGTAGGCGAGGCTCTCCGCGATCCTGTTCTCGGGAGTGCAGATCACGACCTTCGGGTGGTGCGCGCGCATCTCCTCGAGCGTGAGGTGGCAGAAGCTCATGATGATCACGCGGTGGCCGACGCCGGTGAGCCGCGCCGCGGCGCCGTTGACGCCGATCACCCCGCTTCCGCGCGTCCCGCGGAAGATGTAGGTCTCGAAGCGGTTCATGCTGTCGATGTCGGCGATCAGCACCTTCTCGTTGACGCGCATGCCGGTGGCGTCGAGGAGGTCGGGATCGATGGTGATCGAGCCCATGTAGTCGGGATTGCAGAGGGTCACCGTCGCGCGGTGGATCTTCGCGAAGAGGGCTTCGCGGAGCATCTCAGCTCTCCGCCTTCCCGCCTGCGGCGCGCGGGGCACGCGCGGGCGGACGCTCGCCCTCGGGGCGGCGCCAGTCGACGCGCTTGCCGTCGGCGTGGAGCAGCTCGAGGTCGTAGTACAGCCGCTGGTCGGGCTCGAAGAGATGGGCGACGATCTCGACGAAGTCGACGACGATCCAGGTCGACGAGTCGTCGGCGTTCGTGCGGTAGGGATGCTGGTCCCGCGCCTTGCCGATGTCCTCGATCTCCTGGGCCGCCGAGCGCATCTGCCGCTGGCTGGTGCCCGAGGCGATGACGACGTAGTCGCAGACCTGGCTGCGTCCGCGGACGTCGAGCAGGATCACGTCGCTGCACTTCGAGTCGCTGAGCGTGCGGGCGATTTCGATCGCGAATTCACGCATCGATTCGGGATCTGAGGTGCTGCGTGAGCGCATGCGGATGCTTCGCGGAAGTGAGCCGACCGCGCGTTGGGCGCGGTCGGCGGATTTCATCTGGAACGGGGCGTTGCGGGGCTCGGTGCGCGCGGCTTAGAAGCCGCCGCCCATGCCGCCGCGACGCGGACCCTTCGACTCGCTCTTGCGCGGACGGCCACCACCCTGGCGGTCGGAGCCGGGACGCACCGGACGCGGCTCGTGACGGCGGGCGTCGCGGCGCTTGCGCTCCGAGGGCTTCTCGTAGTTCTGCTTGCGCTTGACGTCCTTGGTCAAGCCTTCCTTCTCGCAGAGCTTCTTGAAGCGACGGAGCATCTGCTCGACGGACTCGCCACTACGGGCCTTGATACGGATCGACATCTGAATTCAGTTCCTTCTAGGGGTGCAACTGTCGAGTCGACCATTTGACACGAATCCCCCTCCAAGGTCAAGCCGAAGGCGTGTGCCCGCGGTGTGGGGCGCGTCGGGTCGGAGCGGTCCGCCCATCCATCTCCCCTGCGCTTCGAAATCCGTATCCTGCACCCGTGCCGCTCGTTATCGACACCTACAACGTCCTCCACGTGACGGGCGTGCTGCCCGGGGAGCTCGCCGTGGGCGAGCCAGAGGGACTGGCGCGGCTGATCGAGGCGAGCCGCTTCGCCGCCGAGGCGGTCTGGCTGGTGTGCGACGGGGTGCCGCGCGGCGCGTCGCGCGTGGGTCGCATCGTGATCGAGGGCGCCGGCCCCAGGCGGAAGGCCGACGACCACATCGCCGACATCGTGGGCCGCAGCAGCGCGCCCCGACGGGTGATGGTGGTGACCAGCGACCGTGAGCTGTCGCGGCGCGTGCGGAGCCGCGGCGCCGAGGTGGTGCGCAGCGAGGAGTTCCTCGCCATGCTTGCCGAGGATGCCCGTCGCGCGCGCCCGCGCCGGAAGGCGCCGCCGGATCCGCGTCGCAGCGTGCCGCTCGACGACCGCGAGGTCGCGGGATGGATGGCGGTGTTCCGCATCACAGCCGAGCAGGCGGCCATCGCCGGAGCGTCGCCGCGTGGGGGAGCCGCTGGTGGCGGCGTCGGTGGCGCGGGCGAGACGCGCGCCGCGGGCCGGTCGAGTGCTGAGAGAGGGTCGAGTGCCGCGGGCGAGATGGCTGCCGCGGGCGAGATGGCTGCCGCGGGCGAGACGAGTGCCGCGGGCGAGACGAGTGCCGCGGGCGAGACGCCCGTTCCCGCGCCCGTTGGAGCGCGACGCTCTTCGTCGGACGCCGCGCTCCAGCGGTTCCTCGAGGCGACCCGCGATCTCGACGACCCGCTGTCGATCCTCGACCAGCGCGCGGGCGACGGACTCCTCGCCGCGCTCGGCGCGATCGACGACGATGCGCTCGACGCGCTGATGAAGCGGCACGAGCCGCCGGTGCTGAAGGATGGCGCGCGGATCGGCGGCCGCAACCGCGTGCGGAAGGGCGACGCGGGGAAGCGCGACGCTGGGAAGAACCACCCTTGAGGAAGCACACACCATGAGCACCGGCCACGGACCCGCGCCCTCCATCGACTTCGACCACCCGCCCGCCGACCCCCTGCCGGTGTTCGAGCGGTGGTTCGCCGACGCCCAGTCGCTGCCCACGCCGAATCCGAACGCGATGACGCTCGCAACCGTCGACGCCGACGGCGCGCCGAGCGCGCGCATCGTGCTGCTGCGCGGGATCTCGCCCGAGGGCGCGCGGTTCTTCACGAATCGGAACAGCCGCAAGGGCAAGGCGCTGGCGGCGAACGCGCGTGCCGCGCTGCTGTTTCACTGGGACCTGCTCGACCGCCAGGTGCGGATCGAGGGCCGGGTGTCGCTCGCGACCGATGCCGAGAGCGACGAGTACTTCGCGCACCGGCCGGTGGACAGCCGCGTCAACGCGTGGGCGAGCGACCAGAGCGAGCCGGTCGAGAGCCGCGCCGAACTCGAGCGCCGCGCGGCGGAGCTCACGGCGCGCTTCGCGAACGCGGAGGTGCCTCGCCCGCCCCACTGGGGCGGCTACCGCGTGAGCCTCGACCGCATCGAGTTCTGGCAGGGCGACAAGTACCGACTGCACGACCGGATCGTGTACACGCGCCAGGCGGACCTGTCGTACGCAGCGACGCGACTATGCCCGTGACAGGCAGCCACCGACGAGCCGATCCCCATCCGCTACGCGGCAGACCTTCGAAGGCGGATGAGCAGCAGAACGCAGACGACCATCGCGGACGGCCCAAGCACGAGCATCGAGACACCCCACTCGACGGCTTCAGGCCACGGTCGCGGTGATTGCCCTGCACCCGTCTGATCCGTGCCGTCGGCCAAGCCGCGGACCGTCTCTCGTCCGAGCGCGGCCGCGTGCGTCGGCGGCTTCCCCTGATCGGGCGTTGCTTCGGCGCGAGTGCCTTGCCCGTCGCGCGGCAGGCCCTCCGCGTGCTGCGAGGGGTGGTCGCTGAGGCTGCCGACCGACCCGTGGGCGCGGGTCTCCTCGCCGCCGCCGGCCGGAACAGGCCGAGGTGCATCGCGCCGGTCAACCGACTTTCGGATGTGATCCCTCCGACCCCTGAAGTACTCGCCGTCGAGCGGGAGCGTGCCGAGCTCGTCCGCGACACGGCGAGCCCGATCCGCGTCTCCGAACGCGAGCGCGATCATCCCCTGCTCGACGCGGGACCACTGGTAATTGACATGCCGCCGATACTCCTCTGGAAACCATCGCTTCTCCGTGTCGGCCAACAATTCGAAGAGGTCATCGGCGAAGTGAAGCGTCCGGGGATTCCCAGAGACGGAGTCGCCGAGTTCCCGAAGGTAGGACAGCGCCTCGTGCCCCGGGACGGCGACTGCGAGCACTCGGCTGGCTTCAAGCAGGAACGCATCGTGCGCTCCATGAGTCGCGAACAGGTTCTTCAATTGCAGCGCAGCGGCGTAGTGCTGCCGACCCTCCGACCACGGGTCGATCATCGCGTACTCGAGAAGCTGAGACGCTGCGACCCGAGCGCCGCCCGAAGCTCCGGAGTCGCCCGACCGGGCGAGCATCGCCGCCGCCTCGATGTAGTAGCTCGCGCCGCGGATACGCTCGCTTGCGACCGCCGTGGGATGCTCGAACTGGCCACGCTCCGTGATCCACGCATCGAGAAGGTCACCCGCTTGGCGCAGGTAGAGACCGGCGATCTGCACGTCGGCGGGCGAATGCGCGCGATTCCCGATGCGCGCCGCCGCCGCCGCAAGCACGTTCGCGCGGATCGTCCGGCGACCCTCGAACATGCGGAGATGGTGGTCCCACAGAACCCGTCCCTGCTGCAACGCGCCGGTGACGCCTTCCTCGAAATCGTCCAGGAACGCCAATGCCCGGTGCGGCTCGTCATCGAGCGCCGAGGCGAGGCGCACGCAACGTCGCAGGCCCTCGAGGCGCCAGCCGAACTCCTCCGGACTCGCACCAACTCGGGCGTACTCCGCGATCGCCGCCTCGCGTTCCGACTGCCGCTCCAGGATCTCGCCAATCTGCATCATCGCGGCGGGAACCTGGGGTGCGTCCGGATGGGCCTGCAGAGCAAGCCGAAGCCGATCCACCCAGGCCTGCGCCTCGCTGCGCCACGCCGTCGTGTCGGTCGGCCCTGAGAGCACGCGTTGGGAATGCTCGATGAGCTGCGCCAGAACCCCATCGTCCTGAATCCGTGCCATCGCGAAGCCGGGTGCGGCGGTCATGAGCAGCAGTGTCGCGACAGCCACGCGCAGCGAGCGCGCCGTTCGTCGGCTCATGGGCATCGGAGCACGTCCGAGGGAACCCAGATGTAGAGGCCACCAACCCGGTCCTCAATTGCCTGATGCGGATAGAGCGAGTGGGTCTCGACACAGGCGGACGGGCTCACGGGCGGGCACGGCTCATCCGTGAAGCGTTGCACGATGTGGCGTTTGACGGCGGACGACGCGACGGTGTACTCCCTGCACGGCACCTGGATGGTGCTGCCAGGCCCGATTCCGCAGGGGTCTCCCGACAGCGGCACGGTCTTCACCCTCAACAGTTCCTCGAACCGCACTGTGAGCGTGACCGGAGTCGGAATCTCGAGAACATCGCCACGGACCCTCGTGCGGCCGCGACAATTGACCTCGTGGTGGTAGTCAAACGTCTCCTGCGTATCGATGCACAGTTCCGTGCTGGTCGTAACCTTGAGATCGAGCAGACCAAGCGGGTCGCCGAACTCAATCTCTCCACCGACCGAAACGCAGACCTTGAGACCCCTCGTCACGCTCACGCCGATCGGACCGGCCCTTTGATCCTGGTCGGTCCCACACGCATCGCAGGTGAGCGACTCCCGAATCACGGGAGTTCCGGGCGCTCCCTCGGCCATCGTGAACGAGATGTATCGATTTGTGCAGGAATACGCCGTGGTTGCACACGTCGGAGCCGCTTCGACGAAGCCACTTCCGCATGGGCCCGCAGTGCACTGGGCGCGCGCCTCCACGACCACCGCGGACACTCCGAGTGCACTCAAGAGTACTCCGAGCGACCGCGTGAAACTCCGCGCTGCCACGGCCCGCAAACCGCCCGATGCCGAAAGTGACGAACACGGAATTGCAGTAACCCGACCACTTGACTTTGGGATCATCTTTGCTGTCCTTCCATGATCAACCGCTCCTTGCATGATGCCCCTGAGTGTCACCTTGTCAAGTGCCACCGACATATTGCGATCAATTTTCTTCGATATGCAAGATCTAAACAACTCAATACGCACACCGGGGACCCACGCCACACCCGGATGGTTCTTGCGGAAGATCAGACTCGCCAGAGATCGAAGCGCACGGTGGTGCCGCCGACCGTCCAGTCCGGCTTCGCGAGTTCGGCGGCGTCGTCGCCGCGCTTGAGCGCCACGCGCTGGGTCGCGCAGCTCCGCGCCGCATGAAGCAGTTCAACCGCGTCGGGATCGGCGCCGACCACCTCTCGCAGCACCGCCATCTCCTTGCGCGGCAGCGCGCTGCGCTTCCTCTTCGGCGGGAACATCGGGTCGATCACGACGGCGTCGGGTGCACCGGGAGTCCCAGCGTGCGCGTCGAGCCAGGCGCGGGCGTCGGCGCACACCAGCTCGAGGCGGTCGCCGATCAGCGCGGCGAGGCGCGGATCGCGTCGTGCACGCGCCAGCCCGTCGGCGGCCAGGGCGTGCACCACGGGCGACCGCTCGATCGCGACGACGCGCAATCCCGCCGCCGCCAGGAGGAACGCGTCGCCGAGCAACCCCGCCGTCGCGTCGACCACGGTGCGCGCATCGCCGAGCGCCTTCACGATCGGCATCGCGCGCGCTTCGGCGAGCCCGCCGCGAAGCGACACCCGCGAGAGGTCGCACCGAACGCCCGTCCCCTCGCGTTCGCCTTCGCGGCGCAGCTCGAGAAACGACGACGGTTCGCCATCGGCACCGACACGCGCAAGCACGAATCCGCCCGGCAGCGCGCCATCGGCGGCAGCGTCGGGCGTCGACCCGCTCACGCCTTCGCGAGCCCGTGCTCGAGGTCCTTCCAGAGGTCCTCGACATGCTCGACGCCCACCGAGAGCCGCACCAGCGAGTCGCTGATCCCGAGCTCCGCGCGCATCGCCTCGGGCACGCTCGCGTGCGTCATGATCGCCGGGTGCTCGATCAGGCTCTCGACGCCGCCGAGGCTCTCGGCGAGGGCGAAGAGGTGCACGTTCTCGAGGAAGCGCCGGCTCTCGCCGATGCCGCCCTTCAGGAAGATCGTGATCATGCCGCCGAACGCGGGCTTTCCGTCGAGCCGCATCTGCTTCGCGGCGAGCGCGTGCTGCGGATGGCTCGCGAGGCCGGGGTAGACGACCTTCGCGACCTTCGGATGCGCCTCGAGGCGCCGCGCGATCTCCATGCCGCTCGCGCAGTGGCGCTCCATGCGCACATGCATCGTCTTGAGGCCGCGCAGGCCGAGGTACGCGTCGAACGGCCCCATCACGCTGCCGATCGCGTTCTGCATGAAGCGCAGCTTCTCGGCGAGCTCCTTCGAACCCGTGATGAGCGCGCCGCCGACGGTGTCGGAGTGGCCGCCGACGTACTTCGTGGTCGAGTGCATCACGATGTCGGCGCCGAGCTCGATCGGCCGCGTCAGCATCGGCGTCGCGAAGGTGTTGTCGACGACCGAGACCGCGCCCGCCTTGCGCGCGAGCGCGCACACCGCGGCGATGTCGACGAGCTTGAGCGTGGGATTCGTCGGCGTCTCGAGCCAGACCATCCTCGGCTTGTGCTCGCGGATCGCGGCCTCGGCCTTCGCGAGGTCCGACAGGTCGACATGCACGACCTTGTAGCCCGCGCTGCGCTTGCGCACGCGGTTCAGCAGGCGATTCGTGCCGCCGTAGACATCGTCCATGCACACGATCGTGTCGCCCGCGTCCATCAGCTCGAGCGCGGTCGCGATCGCCGCGAGTCCCGACGCGAACGCGAATCCGCCGCAGGTGCGCTCGTCGGCTTCGGACAGCCCCGATCGCTCGAGCGTCGCGATGCAGCGCTCGAACGCGAAGCGCGTGGCGTTGTGGCTGCGCGAGTACTCGAAGCCCTTGTGGACGCCGGGCGAGTCCTGGATGAAGGTCGAGCTGGTGTAGATCGGCGGCATGACGGCGCCCGTGGTCGGGTCCGCGTGCTGGCCGCCGTGAATGCAGTCGGTCGCGAGGTGCGCGCCGGTCGGATGGGAGGTGTTCGCCATGATGTCGTTCGTCGCCGGTTCAGAGCTGCTTCCGCAGGTAGTTGATGAGGTCGATCTTGGTGATGAGGCCGTAGAAGTGCTTCTCGTCGGCGACGACCGCGACGCGGTCGGCGCGGAAGATCGGCATGAGGTCGTTCACGCTCGCCGTCGGCCGCACGGTCTCGACGCGGCTCGTCATGTAGTCGCGCACCGGGCGCGCCGCGCAGTCGCGGTCGCGCACGAGGGCCATGAGCACGTCGCTCTCGTCGAGGATGCCGACGACGTGGTCCTTCTCGTCGACCACCGCCATCTGCGAGATCGAGAACATGCGCATGCGCTTGATCGCCTGCACGACGGGGATGTCGGGCGTGAGGCAGAAGTCCTCGCGCTCGAGGTGGCGGCGTGCGATCAGGTCGCGGATGTCCCCGTAGGTCGGCCGCTTGATGAAGCCGTTGTCGACCATCCAGAAGTCGTTGAACATCTTCGACAGGTACTTCGCGCCGTTGTCGCAGATGAGCGTCACCACGCGCTTCGGCTCCTTCTGCTCGCGGCAGTAGCGGAGCGCGGCGGCGAACAGCGTGCCGACCGACGAGCCCGCGAGCACGCCCTCCTTCTTGAGGAGCTCGCGCGCGGTGTGGAACGCCTCCTCGTCGGGGATCGCGTACGCCTTCTTCACGAGCTCGAGGTGGCAGATCGACGGGACGAAGTCCTCGCCGATGCCCTCGACGAGCCACGAGCCCGGCTGCACCTGACGGCCCTCGTTGACGAGCGGCGTGAGGATCGAGCCGACCGGATCGGCGAGGATGATCTCGCACGCCGCGTTGCGCTCCTTGAGGTACTTGCCGACGCCGGACACGGTGCCGCCCGAGCCGATGCCGGCCACGAAGGCGTCGATCCGGCCCTCCATCTGCTCCCAGATCTCGGGGCCGGTGGTCTCGTAGTGCGCCTGCGGGTTGGCCTCGTTGGTGAACTGGCTGGCGTAGAACGCGTCGGGATCGTCCCGCGCGATCTTCTCGGCGACGTCCTGGTAGTACTCGGGGTGGCCCTTGGCGACGTCGGAGCGCGTGAGCACGACCTCGGCGCCCATCGCGCGCAGGTGCGAGATCTTCTCGTCGCTCATCTTGTCGGGGACGACCACGGTGAGGCGGTAGCCCTTCTGGCCCGCGACGAGCGCGAGCGCGAGGCCGGTGTTGCCGGCGGTGGCCTCGACGATGCGGCCGCCCTTCTTGAGCTTCCCGGCCTTCTCGGCGGCGTCGATCATGGTGATCGCGATGCGGTCCTTGATCGAGTTGCCCGGGTTCATCGACTCCATCTTGACGAACAGCCGGCAGGGACCGGTGTCGATGCGGGTGATCTCGAGCATCGGCGTGTTGCCGATCATCTCGAGGATGTTGTGGAAGACTGGAGCCGTCGGGCGCGCGGAGGACATGGTGCGCGGAGTGTACAGAAGCGCCCCCGCCCTGCCCGCGGCAACGGACCGCGCGCGGCGCGCGTTCAGCCGTTTCCCGACCACGTGCCGCCGCGCCACCAGGGACGCGTCGGGTCGACGCGCCAGGTGGACTCCGGGTCGGTGAGGTCGATCTCGACCAGCGGCGCGTCGCCGAAGAGCGCCATGTCGAGGCCGGGCGTGCGCAGGTCGCCGGTGCGGAGCGCGTGCTCGATGAGGAGGCCGCGGGCGATCACGTCCTCGTCGCTGACGGGAGACGCGCCGGCGCGGGCGGCCTTGCATTCCTCGCGGAACACGTCGGCGCCGCCGGAGAGCGCGTCGCCGACCTGGTCGAGCAGGCCGTCGCCATCGCCCTGCTTGAGCGCGGCGAGCGCCTTGCGCCCCTCGCCGCGGCGGTGGTAGCTGATCGCGCGGGCGAGCGCATCGACCTGCGCGGGTTCGGCGACGAGGCCGGCGCGCGAGGCACCGCGGCCGCCCACGAGCTCGGCGGCGGCGAGGGCGCGGGTGCGCTCGGCGTCGGTCTCGGCGACCGAGGCGAGCGCGAGCATCGCGCTGCGGCCGAGGCGCGTCGGATCGAGTGCGCCGGCGTAGCCGAAGAGCTCGCGCGCGAGGCGGCGCTCGGCGTCGGACGCGGCCTGGTCGGCGACCTCCTCGCCGAGCTCGAGGTAGTCCATCGGGCGCACCGGGTCGAGACGCGCGAGGCGGGCGTCCCATCGCGACTCGGCCGCGGGGGCCGTGCGTGCCGCGATGCCGCCGGCGAGCGCGAGCAGGCACGACAGCGCGAGCATGGCGGCGGTGGCGATGGTGGTGGCGACGGCGGGCGCCCTGCGGTCGATGGCGCATCCGGCGGACATGGTGACGGCACGATCGTTGCAGCGGAGCGGCATCAGGCACCCGACCTTTCCGTGGCCTTCGGCGCGAGCGATTCGCCGAGGATGGCGAGCATCGCCGCGAGATCCGCGGCGACCTGCTCGCTCGAGCTCTGCGCGGTGGTGCGCGCACGTCGCGCGGCCGCGAGCGATTCCTGCACCTTCGAGCGCAGCGCCGGCTGCCGCGCGACCACCAGCATCGCGGCGTAGTCGACGATCGCGGGCGTCTCGGCGGCCATCCGCTGCGTCAGGCCGACGGCGAGCGAGCGGCGCGCGGTGCGCTGGCGCTCGATCTCCTCGATCGACGCGGGGTACGGCTCGGCGAGGAAGCGCGTGGCCGCCTCGGCGCGCATCGCGTCGGCGAGCACGGCGAGCGCTCGGTCGGGACGCGCGGCGTTCACCGTGAGGCCGGCGCCCTTGCCGAAGGCGGTCGCGAGCGCGCTCGCCTCGGAGGCGATCTCGGCGGAGGTCGCGTCGACCGCGTGCTCGAAGGAGTCGTCGAGCTGGTAGAGCTTCTCGAGGATCCCGCGGCGGCCCTCGGAGATCCAGTCGCGTCCGGCGACCGTCGCGCCCGACATCGCGCCGACGAAGATCCGCGCGTCGTCGCCGCCCGCGCCGTCGGCGAGCGCGTCGAGCAGCGCCCGCAGGACGTCGCGGCCGTTCGAGTACTTGTCGATCAGGACGCGCGCGAGCTCGGAGCGGACCTCGGCCTGTCCTCCGCGGAGCGCCTCGATGACCGCGAGCCGCGCGTCGAGCGGACCGAGGTCGCCGGCCGCGGGACGCGCGCGCAGCGAGCGCACCGCCTCCATGCGCGATGCGGCGTCGCGGCGCGCGGTCCAGTCGCTCACGAAGCTGCCGTCGCTCACGCCGCTCGCGGGGAGTCCGGGGCGCATGCCGCCGGGAGGCGCGATCCACTCCGTCGCCTCGCGGTCGAGGAGGTTGTTCATGGCGGCGTCGCCGGCCTTCGCCAGCTTCTCGTCGCCGCGCTCGAAGCCGCGCACGACGCGCGCGAACGCGAGCGCGGCGGCGGCGTTGCGCAGCCGCTCGGGCTCGTTCTCGCCCGGCATCGACCCGAGCTTCTCGAGCCCCTTGCGCCAGAGGTCGAGCTGCGCCTCGTCGACGGCGATCGCCTCGCCCACCGTGGTGGAGACGACGCGGGGGAACGCGCCGTCCACGCGCTCGGCGAGCGCGGTGCGCGCGGCATCGTCGGCGTTGGTGGCGAGCACGAGGTCGGGGCCGTACCACGCGATGCCGAGGTCGGCGTCGAGCAGGCTGGTGAAGACCCAGATGCGCGTCGGCGGGATGTTCTTGTCGAGGATCCACGCCGAGAGCGCGTTGCGCACCGGCTCGGCCTCGGCGCCGCGTCCGGTGAAGTCGAGCGAGCGGATCAGGAACGCGAGCGTGTCGACGATCGGTCCCGGCTGGTCGAGCGCGCCCGGCGCGCGCAGCACGGCGTCGATGGCGCGGAGCAGCGCGCCGATGCGCAGCGCGGGTGTCGAGCTCGCCGAGAGCACGGCCTCGTTCCAGCGCGCGACGTCCTCGGTGGTGGCGGAGCCGAACACGACCTGCTCGGCGAGCCGCGGCGCGGCGGCGGCCAGCGACTCGACCGCGGCGGAGGCGAAGGGATCCTGCGTCTTCCCGCGCGGGATCGGGATGCTGCGCTGGCGCATCTCCTCGCGCGCGGCCGCGGCGAGCTCGGGCGACTGGGTCGGATCGAGCGCGACCGAGGCGAGCGCGCCTGCGCCGAACGCCTGCCGCCAATCGCGCTGCCACGCGGGCGTCGCGGGGCGCGCGAGGTCGCCGGCGCTGCCCGGCACGATCTGCATCATGCGGCGCACGGCGTCGGCGCCCTGCGCGCTGCGGGCGAGCATGCCGAAGGCGCGCAGCGCGTCGGCGCGGTAACCGCCCGCCGCGGGCCACGCATCGGCCGCGGCCGAGAGCGCGCCCTGCGCGAGCGAGACCGCGCGCGTCGAGTCGGCGGAGTTGTCGATGCGGCCCTTCGCGGCGGCGAGTGCGCGCGCGGCCTCCTCGAGGTCGGCGACCCAGCTGGCGGCGCCGCTCGCCGACTCGGCGATCGCAGCGGGCGTCGCCGAAGGGACGAATCCCGGCGGACGCGGGAACTTCGCGGGCGCCGCGAGCGCCGCGATCGGACCGACGGCCTTGCCGTTCGCGTCGACGTCGCCGCGGCCAGCGGCCGTCGCGTCGGCGTCGCCCTTGCCCGCGGTCGCGTCCGTTCCCGAGCCCGCGCCGGCGGAGGCCAACGCGGGGGGCGTGGTGCCGTCACCGGCCTCGCGACCGCCACCGCCGCTGAAGAAGAGCCATCCGAGCCCACCGATCCACGACAGCGCGAACAGCGCGAAGATCACGGTGAGCCGCAGCTGCGAGGCCGCGGTGCCGCCTCCGACCTCGTCGCGCAGCACGTCGTTGATGCGGGTGAAGACGCGCTCGACGGCGCCCTCGGCCGCGTCGGCGCGGCTCATGTGGGGCGCGGTCATCCACGACGAGCGCGCGGTCTCGCCGACCTCGCCCATCGCGTCGCGCAGCCCCTCGCCCTGCGAGAGGAACTCGGTGAGCCCGAGCACGACGCGCTCGAGGTCCGCGACCGAGACGTTGAAGTCCTCGGCGATGATCGCGAGCCGCTTCGCGCTCGTGGCGTTCCAGCCGCCGCTCACGACGAGCACGGCGAGGGCGACGCGGTCGAACTCGGTGAGGTCGTCGGCGGTGAGCCCGGTGCCGGGCTTGCGGATCGCCGACGGCGCGACGATCGCGGGACGCGCGGGCGCTCCCGCGACGCCCGCGCCAGCGCCGGCCGCGCCTCCGGCGGCACCGGTGGCCGCGCGCACGCGGTTCGCCGCACGACGCGCGGCCGCGGGGTGCAGCGGACCCTTGCCCGCGAGCGCGAGCTCGGCCTGCAGGCGGTCGGCGGCGAGCTCGAGGTGCTGCAGCAGGCGCCGCGCCTCCGGGCTGCCCGCGAGCGGATGGCGCGCGACCTCGTCGGCGCGGCGCTCGAGCGCGGCCTCGACCTGTCCGCTCTTGAGCGGCTCGCCCGCGGGCAGCGCGAGCAGCGTGCGGTCGTCGGGCTTGGCGCCCTCGAGCCCGAGGAAGCGGCGTTCCGGGGTCATGCTCACAGGGCACCTCCCGTCGCCGCTGGCCGCTCCGCCGGCAGCGAACGCTCGATCTCGAGGATGCGCGACCGGTGCGGCTCGGGGCCGAGGTCGGGATAGAGCGCGCGGTACTGCGCGAGCACCGCGCGCGCGCGCTCGGGCGAGAGCTTCGCGAGCACGCGCAGCTGGTCGACCTTCGCGCCGAACCACGGCTCGGTGCGCGAGGGCAGTCCGCCCACGAGCGACCGCAGGAGATCGCTGGCGCGGTCGAGCTGGCCCGCGGCCTCGGCGAAGGTCGCACCCGCGCGCAGCAGCGTGCCGTCGTTCGGGCGCTTCGCGAGCAGCAGGTCGGCGAGGGCGAGGCCGCGGAGCGCCTCGTCGCGGTCGCCGTTCGAGCGCACGAGCTCGGTGCGGGCGTCGAGCAGGATCGCCGCGATCTGCGCGAGCGCCGGTGCGTCGGGAGAATTGGCCTCGAGCGCGGCGGCCACGCCGCCCGCGCGTTCGAGGATCGCGTCGCCCGCGCGCAGGATGGTCGCCACGTAGGCGCCCCGCTCCGGCGCGTCGGCGGGCACCGAGCGGCGCTTGCCCTCGGCGCCGCGCACCGCGAGCCGCAGCGCGGCGTCGGCCCAGAGCTTGGTCGCGGTCGTCTTCTCGAAGGGCGCGAGCGCGGCCTCGACGTCGGCCCAGCGGTCGGACAGCATGGCGAGCTGCAGCCGGCGGTACGCGATCTCCTCCTCCGCCTCGCGGAGGTCGAACTGCCCCGCGGCGGCGGCCTTGTCGAGCGCGGCGAGCATCGCCTGCGCGGTCGCGACCGCACGCACCTCCGCCGCAAGCAGCACCTCGAGCGCCTGGCGCGCGATGGCGCTGCTCGACGCGGGCAGTCCGGTGGCCGGATCCACGGGCAGCTCGCCGAGCACGGCGACGTAGCGCCGGCCGGTCTCGTCGCGCGGCTCCTTGCCGGCGCGGAAGGTGCGGTAGATGCCCTCGAGCGCCTGGCGGCGCGAGACGAGCCAGTCCTTCGAGTCGGGCTTGACCTGCAGCAGCTGGTTCACGTCGCCCGCGCTCGGCTCGGCCATCGCGGCGACCTTGCGCACGAGAAGCTCCGGCAAGTGGTCGCTCCCCGGGAAGCGCGAGAGGAACGCGTCGACGCGCTTCACGAGGTCCTCGTCGATCGCCTTGCGCTCGGCGGCGACGGTGGTCTTGCGGCGCGCGTCGTCGAGCGACAGGATCGCGAGGCGCGACGCCTCTTCGGCGCGGTCGCCGACCGCGTCGGCGGAGACCGCCTCGAACGCGGCGGCGGCGCCGCTGAAGTCGCCCGCGCCGCGCAGGCTCCAGGCCTGCATGAGACGGCACGCGTTGACGGCCTCGGGGAAGCCCTTCGCGTCGGCGGCCGCGAGCGCGGCGGTCATCGCGTCGGCCGCGGCGCGCGCGGGTGCGCGCACCGCCTCGCTCTCGAGGCGCTCCTTCTGGTTGCCCGCGGCGGCGACCAGCGACTGCGACTCGTCGTAGAGCCGCACCGCGCGCACGTACTGCGGCACGAAGCCGGACTGGTCCTCGCCGAGGATGCCGTCGCCGTACTTGCGCGTGAGGTCGCGGATCGCGGCGAGGTCGCGCTTCGCGGCCAGCAGCGCGATCGCCTCGCCGAGGAGCTGCGACGCGTCCTTCTCGCCGGCGGGCTGCGCGCTGCCTCCGCGCTCGACCGCGCGCGACGCCGCCACGCGCGCCCAGTTGCCCGCGTCGTCACGGGAACCGAGTCGCGCCAGAAGCTCGCGCGCCGCGCCGAACGCACGCGCCTCGAGCGCGGCGACCATCGACCAGCCGACGCGCGCGTCGCGCACCGACGGCGCGGTCTCCTCGTGCTCGAGCAGGGCGAGCCAGCGCGCGGCCTCGGCGTAGCCGCCGGTCGGCGCCTTCGCGAGCGCGAGGCCCAGGATCGAGCTTGCGTACAGCTCGTCGGCGCGCAGCGGCTCCGACACGTCGCCGGGCACGAGCTTGCCGTCGCGCCCGCCGAGGAGCGGCACGAAGATCGCCGCCGCGCGGTCGGCGTCCTTGACGTCGTCGCGGAGGAAGCCGCGGTAGAGCAGGCTCCACGCCGCGAGGTAGCGCGACACGCCGGCGAGCGCGTTCTCGCGGTCCTTCGCCTCCTGCAGCGACTCGGCCTGCATGCCGTCGCCGGAATCGATGCGGCGATCGAGGTCGGTCGCGCGCTTCTCGGCGCGCGCGCTGATCTCGAGGAGCGTGTCGATCTGCTGCGTGAGCAGCTCCGCCGCGCCGTTGGCGTCGCCCGGCATGCCCGCGCGCACCGACTCGGCGACGCGCGCCGCGCTGCGGTAGCGCGTGCGCGCCGCGGCCACGCGCAGGTTGTCGCCCTTGGCGCTCACGATGCGGTCGGCGAGCTCGTCGGCGCGCCCGAGCAGCAGCGCCTGCGCGGCGGGCTCGGTGGTGTTGTCGAGCATGCGCGCGTAGAGGTCGGCCATGCGGTCGAGGAGCTGCGCCTTCTCGTCGCCCGTCGCGGCGGAGGCGAGCTCCTCGATGCGCAGCGCGGAGAGCGCGTCGAGGCCGCGCGCGTCGAGGTACTCGAGCAGTTCGTCGGCCCGCGCCGGCGCGGGGACCGCGCACACGGCCGCACCCGCGAGCAGCGCGCAGAGCGCGGCGCGTGACAATCCGCCCGCGGCGCGTGACACTCCGCCCGCGGCGCGTGAGACTCCGCTCGCAGCGCGTGAGACTCCGCTCGCGGCGCGTGAGAAGATGAACCGGTTCACGTCACTTCGCTGGAACATAGGTCACCGCCTCGAAGCCAGCGTCGCGGCCCACCTGGATGGCGGCCGCGGCGGAACCCACGTCGACCCCGGGGTAGACGCGCACGAAGAGACCGCGGTCGGCGGCGAGCGCCTTGAGCGCCTGCGCCAGCGACGCGCGGTCGGGATAGTCGGCCGAGCCGAGCCGGAACACCACCGCGCCGTTCACGCGCAGCACCTCGACCACCTGCGGCTCGAGGTCGTCCTTCGCGTCGGTGCCCTGCTGCACGCGGAGGTTCGGCGTGAGCTTCGACTCGTTGGAGCCGGCGCCGGTCGTGAAGATGAAGTACGCGAGAAGCAGGAACGTCGCGTCGATCATCGACGCCAGGTTCAGCTCGGGCTTGCGGTCGCCGCCGCCGCGTCGGAACCTCATCACTGCCCCCTTTCGGTGGCGAGGCGGATGGAGGTGAGGCCGCGCGCGCTCAGCCGGTTGAACACCGCGTTGAGCCGCGCCGAGTCGCAGTTGCGGTCGGCGCGCACGATCGGCTTGAGCCGGTCCACGCCGCCGGCGACGGCGATCGCCTCGTCGACCAGCCGGTCGAGCGCCTCGAAGGACACGACGTTGTCGCTCACGACGATGCTCCCATCGGCGGTCACGTTGATGGTGATGCCCGCGAGCTCGGTCTCCTTCGACTCCTCGCCGGCCTCGCGCGGCAGGTCGAGCTCGGTGCGCGTCTGCTGCGCCATCTGCGAGGTGACCAGGAAGAAGATGAGCAGCTGAAACACGATGTCGATCATCGGCGTCATGTCGACGGCGACGGAGCGCTTCATGTTGCGGCTGTTCTTGAACTGCACGGCGTGATCCTCGGTGCGGGCGTGGTCGGGGTCGGTGCGCGGACGGCGGCGCGGACGGCGCTCACTTCGCGGGCTTGCGTCCGCTCTTCTCGACGAGCGTCACGATCTCCTCGGCGCTGGAGGCGCACTCGCCGGCGAGCGCGTCGACGCGGTTGCGCAGGTAGCCGTAGATCGACACGCACGGGATGGCGACCACGAGGCCCTGGAAGGTCGTGATGAGCGCGATCGCGATGTTGTCGGCGAGCGCCTGGTAGTAGCCCGCGTTGCTGCCCGCGCCGGTCGCGACGGTCTCGAACGCGCCGATCATGCCCTGCACGGTGCCGAGCAGGCCGAGCAGCGGCGCGACCGAACCGATGGTCGCGATCACGTCCATCGTGCGGTAGAGCTTCGCGGTCTCCTCGGCGCCCGCCTCCTCCATCGCGCTCTTGATCTCGAACGCGCCGAAGGGCGAGCGGAGGAAGCGCTTGAGGCCCGCGCCGATCACGCGCAGGTAGTAGCAGTCGTTGGCGGGCAGCGTCGCGTACTCGAGCGCGCCCTCGAGGTCGCCGCGCTCGACCATCTCGCGCACGCCCTTGACCTTCTCGGCCGGGAGCAGCGCGGTGCGGCGGATCTGCACGAAGTGGATCACCACGAACGCGAGCGCCACCACCGAGAGCAGCACGATGATGTAGCCGATCACGCCGCCGCCCGTGATGAACTTGAGCAGCGAGCCGCTGCCCGCGCCGGCCGCGGGGTCGGCCTGGAGGAGGATGCCGGTGAGGAAGGTGTTCATGTCGGGGTCCATTCGGGTTCGTTCGCGATCCGCGCTCGGTCAGGGTCGGGTGCCGGGCGCGGCGTTGTCGGAGATTCTCTCGGCGGCGAGCGCATCGACCTGCGCGGCGCTCGCCTCATCGCCGGATTCGCGGAGGAGGCGCGCCGCCTCCTCCAGTGCATACGCATCCACGAGGCCGGTGCGGTCGAGTCCGGCCGCCGGCACGGCGAGAAGCTCGAGCGCGGCGCGGGCCACGGCGTCGGCGCGCGCGGGCTCGGCGACCGCGCGCGCGAGCCGCGCACGGCAGGTGCCGACGGCGGCGAGCCGCCACACCGCGAGATAGCTGGCCGGTTCCTCGTAGGCGCGGTCGAAGGCCGCGACGGCCTTGTCGAGCGCGCGCGCGTCGGCGGCCGAGGCGATGTCGTGCACGAGCGCGAGCGCGCGCAGCGCAGGCGCGGACCGCCGGGGATCGGCGCCCGCGGACGCCGCAGCGGGCGTCTCGGCCGGCGCGCCGGCCGGCGTCGCATCCTTGCTCGCGGCACCGGTGCCCCGCGCGATCCGCACGATCAGCGCGGCGACCTCGCCCGCCTCGCCGGTGCCCGCGCCGGTCGCGGCCTCGCAGGCGGCGATCAGATCACCGCGCCGCGCCGCGGGCACGAAGGGCGAGAGCTCGGGCAGCAGGCCGCTCTCGGCGTCGATCACCGGCGCGAGGCCGGGGAAACGCGACTCCTGCCGCGCGCCGCGGTGGCGCAGGCAGGCGAGCCAGGGATCGGCCGCGGCGCGCACATCGCCGTCGGCGAGCGCGCAGCGCAGCAGCGCCTCGGCGACCAGCGCGGCCGTCGGTCCGTCGGCCGCGCGGAACCTCGCCCAGTGCTTCGCCAGCAGCGGCTTCGCCAACGCGAAATCGCCGCGCTCGATGCGGATGCGCGCGCGCCAGAGGTCCTCGCCGAGGTCGAGGTACTCGCCGAGCCCGGCGGTGCCGGTCTGCCCCTCGACCGCGCGCACGAAGTCCCACGGCAGCACGCTGCGCTGCTCGTCGGCGCCCGCGCCGGTGCGGACCTCGAGGCCCTGCACGTCGCCGAATGCGCTCGCCGCGGTGACGGGCTGCGCTTCTCCGCGGATGAACACCGTCACATCGGCCGCGGCGCCGGCGGACAGGCCTGCGCACGCGGCGGCGGACGCCGCGAATGCGCGGAGCGCCGAGCGTCCCGCGCCGCGCGCGACGCCGCGAACCGCGGAGCCGTGGTCCACGGTCATGGCGCCCCTCCCCCGCCGCCCATGCCGCGCGACGGCACGAAGCGGAACACACCGCGATGTTCGCGCGCGATCCGCTCCAGCGGCTCCTTGCCGGCCTCGCTGGAGAAGCCGATGGTGTTGATGATCACCTCGCGCTTCACATCGGCCGACAGCGACCGCAGGTGGTACTCGGTCTCACCCGGGATCTCGCCGTCGGTGAGGAAGAAGATCACGTCGGGCACCTGCGGAAGCTTGAACACGATGTCGAACGCCTCCAGCGGGAAGGTGCCGCCGCGCGGCCCCTGCAGGTCGATCCACTGGTTCATGCGGTTCTTGTTCGAGCGGGTCGCCTTGAGCCAGCCGTCCATCTCGAAGTCGGGGCGGATCGCGCCGTTCGAGTAGAGCACCACGTAGAACTGCGTGAAGTCCGGCAGCGCGCCGATCGAGCGCTTGAGCTCGGCGAGCGCGGTGACGATGCGGTTCTCCTGCTCCATCGACCCGGAGACGTCGACGATGTACGCGAACCGCGTGCCCCGCCCGCCCACGCCGAAGAAGCTGGTTCCGCCGCCGCCCTTGCCGCTGCCGATGCCGATGCCGTTGCCCGCGCCGCCCGGCCCCGCGATCGCGCCGACGCCTGGCGCCTCGATCGTGCCGAAGGAGTTCTCGTTCGGATTGTTGCTCGCGGCCTCGTTCGACAGGTTCGGCTGCGGGTCGATCTCGGTCGTGAGCGGCCCGACCGGCGCCGGCGACGGATCGGGGAGCTCCACCATGTCGTTGACCGACTGGTCGACCGCGGGCGGCAGCTCCTGCAGCGCGATCTCGGTGGGCACCGCGTCGTCGTTGACCGCGGTCTCGACCTTGATCGACCAGAGCCGCAGCATGATCACCACGTGCAGCACCATCGAGATCGCGAACCCGAGCAGCATCAGGTGCATCCAGCGCTCGCGCACCATGCGGCGCCGCTCGTCGCGGAGCAGCTGCTCCGGCGTGCGCGCGTCACCGCCCGCGGCGGGGCCGGCGGTCGGGTCGAGGTTGGACGGAGCGATCGGGGCCACGGCTCTCCATACGCGGGGGACGGGCCGCGATTGTAGGGAATCGGCGATTTCCGTCGCGTGCGGCCGCGCGCAGGCGGCCGACGCCGCAACCGTCGGTCACGACCGCGTCCACTTCGGTCAGGACCGCGTCCACTTCGGTCACGACCGCGTCCACTTCGGTCACGACCGCGTCCACTTCGGTCACGACCGCGTCACCGTCGTGCCGATGCGCTCGCCCGCCACCACGCGGCGGATGTTGCCCGCGGCCTTGTAGTCGAACACGCAGACGGGCAGGTCGTGCTCCATGCACATCGTGAGCGCGGTGAGGTCCATCACGCCGAGCTGCTTCTCGATCGCCTCGGCGAAGGTGAGGTGCTCGTAGCGGGTCGCCTTCGGGTCCTTCTTCGGGTCGGCGGTGTAGATGCCGTCGACCTTGGTGGCCTTGAGCAGCATGCTCGCGTTGAGCTCGATCGCGCGCAGGCTCGCGCAGGTGTCGGTGGTGAAGAACGGGTTGCCGGTGCCCGCCACCAGGATGATCACGCGCCCCTTCTCGAGGTGGCGGATCGCGCGGCCGCGGATGAACGGCTCCGCCACGGCCGGCACGTTGATCGCGCTCATCACGCGCGCCGGGCGGCCGATGCCCTCGAGCGCCTCCTTGAGCGCGAGGCCGTTGATCACGGTCCCGAGCATGCCCATGTAGTCGGCGGTCGACTGGTGGACGACGCCGTCCTTCGCCATGCGGGCGCCGCGGATGATGTTGCCTCCGCCCACCACGACCGCGACCTGCCCGCCGAGCTCGCACGCCGAGGAGATTTCCCCGGCGATCACCTTGAGTTCCTGCGTGTCGATGCCGAGCTGGCCGACGGGGGCGAGGCTCTCGCCGCTGATCTTGAGGACGAGTCGCTGCGGAACCTTCGAGGAAGAGGGCATCCCCGCATTCCACAGCCCCCGCGCCGCGCGGTCAAGGCGCGCGCGTCCACGATTTTCCCATCGTTCCTCGGTCGCGCGCGCGGCTGCTACACTCGGCGCCCCCATGGACCTCGACACCATCCTCCTCGAGACCGAAGAACGCATGCAGAAGTCGACCGACTACCTGCAGCGGGAGCTCCGCGGACTCCGCACCGGCCGCGCCAGCACCGCGCTGCTCGAGTACATCAAGGTCGACTACTACGGCTCGCACACCGACCTCCGCGAGCTCGCGGCGATCAGCGTCGCCGAGGCCACCCAGCTCGTCGTCAAGCCGTTCGATCCGGGCGCCAAGCACGACATCGTGCGCGCCATCGAGACCTCGGGCCTCGGCCTGAACCCGATGGTCGAGGGCAGCATGATCCGCATCAACGTGCCCGCGCCGAGCGCCGACCGCCGCAAGCAGCTGGTCTCGCAGGTGAAGAAGCTCGCCGAGGAGTCGAAGGTCGCCGTCCGCAACGAGCGCCGCGACGCCAACAAGGCCATCGACGCCGCCATCGCCGACAAGAAGAACCCGATCCCCGAGGACGCCGCCAAGGGCGCCAAGGAGGACATCGACGAGATGACCAAGAAGTTCTGCGACGCGCTCGACGCCCACGCGGCGAAGAAGTGCGCGGAGATCGAAGAGATCTGACCGGCGGGAGCGCTACTCGAAGAGCTGGCGCTGGTCCTT
>Ga0079301_1000313_pt1 | contig 23414 bp, 24 predicted proteins | sample Wag4_2014_7_11_3_FD_74797 | JGI IMG/M metagenome (GOLD analysis project Ga0079301, IMG submission 74797) | Fresh water mixed with fracking chemicals microbial communities from Ohio, USA - Utica-2 Time Series FC 2014_7_11 | ecosystem: Engineered > Industrial production > Chemical products > Input... | reverse complement strand
GCACTTGGCTCAATTGCCGGAAGTTTCTTTGTGCTGTATCTCGTCACTCAATTCACTGACGTTTCTGTGTTTGCCCTAAACCTCATCACTGGATTAGGTCTTGGGCTTGGCATTGACTACGCCCTGTTGATCGTAAATCGATTCCGCGAAGAATTAGCTCGAACTAATGATGTGGCTGCTTCAGTTGTGAAAACCGTTTCGACTGCAGGCCGCACGGTATTTTTCTCAGGACTTACTGTTGCCTTAGTTCTTGCTTCTATGCTTTTGTTCCCACAGTATTTCTTAAAGTCATTTGCTTACGCTGGCGTCAGCGTTGTTTTATTCGCAGTTCTGGCATCTCTAATCGCCTTGCCAGCAACACTGGCACTACTTGGGCACAAGGTCGATAAGTGGAAGATTAGACGTGGCGAACTAAAGCCAAAGGAATCCGGCGCCTGGTCTTCACTTGCCACAGCCGTAATGAAGCGTCCGATTTTGATCATTGTTGGAACTGTAACTTTGCTTGTGGCACTGGCTTCACCTGCACTTGATGCAAAGTTCAGCCAAGTTGATGATCGAGTTCTCCCAGCCAGCAATCCGGCGGCAATCGCGTCGGATCAAATTCGTGAAAGATTTGAAAGTCAAATTCCCGTTGAAATTCTGGTACCGATTTCAGTCTCAGATTCACAGGTTGATGAATATGCAAAGGCGTTGGTTGCGGATCCAAATGTCACAAGTGCATTAACGAATGATTCGTTCTTCGAAGCAGACAAAGTAGTTCCTGTTGCTCCCGAACAAGCTGTCGCCCCATCTGCATTGCATCACCGAATCACGCTTTATACCGATGTGGAATCCCGAAACATGGATGCTCAAAATCTAATCACCCGACTCCGTGCGATCGAGCCTCCAGCTGAAGGAACTTTGATTGGTGGACAGGCTGCAATCTTTACTGATTCCCAAAATGGAATTTCGGAAAACCTACCGGCCGTACTTGGCTGGCTCATAATTGCCACTTTGGTTATCTTGTTCTTGTTTACCGGCAGCGCCATACTTCCAATCAAGGCTGTGATCCTAAACATGCTGAGTCTGGGTGCCACTCTTGGAGTTTTGGTTTGGGTTTTCCAAGACGGCAATGCCATGTGGTTAGTTGGTGACTTCACCGTCACTGGTGCTCTCGATACTTCAACATTGGTGTTAGTTGCAATTGTGGCATTTGGTCTGTCCATGGATTATGAATTATTTCTACTATCCAGAATCAAAGAAGAACACGAAAACGGAGCAGACACAGTAACTTCGGTGAGTTCAGGTTTGCAAAAATCAGGAAGAATCATCACAGCAGCTGCAGTCTTAATCGCAATTGTGTTTGCATGCTTCATGACAAGCGGTGTTACCAGCATCAAGATGCTGGGTCTGGGAATTGCATTTGCAATCTTGCTTGATGCAACAGTTGTCCGTGGATTACTTGTTCCTGCACTTATGCGAGTGGCCGGAGATTGGAATTGGTGGGCGCCAAAGCCACTACGAAAAATTCATTCCAGATTCGGTATCTCGGATTAAGACTGCTCATAAGGCGTTTTTCGAAAACTTATCTGCGACAATGAACTATGAGTAGTTCCCAGACCAATAATCTGCAAGTCAATTTGGCTAAATTCGCCTGGATGTCGATCATCGTAAGCGTTGTGGTGTTCGGAATGAAGATGGCTGCCTGGTGGGCAACTGGATCTGTCGGACTTCTTTCCGACGCACTTGAGTCAACAGTCAATATCGTGGCTGCTGTGGTGGCTTTGTTTGCACTTCGAACCGCAATGAAGCCTGCGGATGCGATGCATCACTTCGGTCGCGGCAAGGCAGAATACTTTTCCGCATCAATTGAGGGATTCATGATCCTGCTGGCTGCGCTGATCATTGTTTACACTGCAATTGAAAGAATCATTACACCTCGTGACCTTGAACAAATTGGCTGGGGATTAACAATTTCAACAATTGCCGCCGTTATTAATGGTGGAACAGCGTTAATTCTGTTGCGTGCAGGAAAGCTTCATCGCTCACCAGTATTGGTGGCGGATGGGAAGCACTTAATGACTGACGTATGGACTTCGGTTGGAGTCATCGTTGGCGTTGGCCTGGTTGTTGTCACTGGTTGGAATCGACTCGATGGAATTGTCGCATTAGCTGTCGGGCTAAACATCATTGTCACGGGCATTAACTTGCTTCGCACTAGCACTGCTGGTCTGATGGATAAGGCACTCTCGGATGAGGATCATTTAAAGATCGTAAAAGTTTTAACGAAGTACGAAAGTGACGAAGTTAAGTTCCACGAACTACAAACCCGCGAAGCCGGACGCCAGCGCTTCGTGTCAATGCACGTATTGGTTCCAGGTGCTTGGACAATTCAAAAAGGTCATGATTTATCTGAAAACTTAGAGGCAGACATCATTGCTGAACTTCCCGACACAATTATCACAACCCATGTTGAGCCACTTGAAGACGAACGCTCTTGGGCTGATCAAACCGAAGGCCAATACCGCTGGCGCTAAATACTTTCGACCTCGCGAGCCACTCTGCGTTCAGTAAGAAATGACATGAATGGAACTGTACCTGCCAACATGATCAAGATTGTTTTTCCGAATGACCACTTTAGTTTTGTAGAAAGCATGAAAGTTGCAACTACGTAAATCGGAAATAGATATCCATGTGCAGTCCAGGCTGCAGCGTAAAAGGCTGGTTCGGGATTTTGTAACCCTCGAACAGAAATAAGAAATACTGTCAGAACTACCAGAACGGTGCCGACTACTACCGCCATGATTCGGTAGAAGAGCCACTGCTTTGCAAAATCTTCACGATTAATTGTCATGTCCTAAGTCTGCATTATTCTTTACGATTTGTGCGAATTCGAGTTCATCACGCGCCACTCTTGCCCACATCATTGCCACAATCCCAGCGAAAAACACCCAGTTGAATGTGTAGGCGACATTTCTCCAGTTCAGTCCTTTCACAACAGGTTCCGTAAAGATAGGGCTAACTGGAATGAGTGAATCGGACGTTGATGTAGCAACTAGATAACCATCGTGAGCAATAGTTCTAGAATTTTCTACAATCAAATTCGTTGTCAAAGGTTTGATGCCGTTGACTAACTTTAAGCCAGGCAGATCTTCACTTGGCTGCATCACTCCCGATACCGTGGCTTCGCCGCTTGCTAATGCAATCTGATCTGGCGTTTCGGTAAATCCTCGAACCACTCCCAGGCTGGATTCATCGGCAAGTTCCATGATGTCTACAACCCAATACCCAACCGGAGGGACGAACTCAGCAATGACTTCGAGTTCTGGATCCGGATTGACCATTGACTTACCATCAATGATTCGTTCTGGCATCAAAATACGTTCCTCTGGTTGCCAAGTTCCGGTAACAGATGTTGGAATACCAACCGATGATGCTGGAAGGTAATCGCGCAACGGACTTAGTTCTTCAAACGAAAGCGCTGTCCCACTTTCTGGTGGCACATACGCCTGTGCTCTATCCCATTGCCAATAGGCCAGAGCTAAGCAGGCAACGACCGATAAGGCCCCGAGGACATGTATCACCAAAAGGCGAATAGTGAAGTACCGATTCATAGGAACTTATTGTTCGGAATCATCCTGCTCGAAGTTCACTCTCTTTATATGTCGATTAAAGCTAAACAACAAAATTACAACCGCAATTGTTAAGGCTAAGAAAACGAGTCCACCAAGTGGACCAGGGTTAACTTTCGAAGCATCAAACTCTGTTGAGGACGGGAATGGCTCTGGCGAGTTTCCTGCAATCGAAGTAATGAATCTAAGCATCTACTGTCCCCTAAGTCCTTCAAACAAATCTGTCTCTTCCACAATTTCACCAATTCGGGAAATTGCAAGTTCATAATCTTCAGTTGGCCAAATTTCGGCTAGTTTTTCGTTTGGAATTGCAAACCAACTACCACTTGGATCGATTTGAGTTTCATGGGCCTTCAATGCAGCCTCACGAATTGGAAACCAGTTCGCACAGTCAATGCGAGCTGTGACTCGATTTGTCACTAAATCTTCATCTTCCCATTCGTCGAGCCACTCCTGATATGGGGAATCGATTCCTAGTTCATGGCATGCATCATGCATCGCTTGCACACGTGCCTTTGAAAAACCATGATGATAATAAAGTTTGGCAGCAGCCCATGGCTCCTGATTTGTTTCAAAGTTTGGATCTGCCGCCTTTTCCCATGCGTACATCGAGACTTCATGCGTTCTTATGTGATCTGGATGCGGATAGCCACCATTTTCGTCATAAGTAGTAATCACGTGAGGTTTGAACTCACGAACAATCTCAACAAGTGGAGCACTAACCATTTCTAATGGCAGGTCAGCAAAGCATCCTTTAGGTAGCGGTGGCTTTGGATCACCGTCTGGCCAACCAGAATCTTCAAATCCCAACCAGCGATGCGAAACACCGAGGATTTCAGCGGCACGTTGCATTTCTAGTTTGCGTACGTCCGTAATGGATCGCTCTCCTAGTTCAAATCCAGGATTCAAAATGTCGCCGCGTTCGCCACCTGTGCAACTAACGACCATGATTTGCACGCCTTCACTTACATACTTTGCAGTTGAGGCTGAGCCCTTGCTGGATTCATCATCAGGATGGGCATGTACAGCTAGTAATCGAAGGGGTTCACCATTAGTCGGCAGATACGATTCCACATCAAATTCAGTGAAGACTTTTTGCGCCATGACTCCATTCTCCACTATCTCGTTCAAGGACGTATTCTGGAGGGACCATGCCAAATGATTCAAACCTTCCAGCACACATCCAACTTCGTTACGGTGTGCGTCGCAGACGTGTGGTCCCAGTGCTTGTTGGAATACTGATTGCTGGTGTAGTTTCGGGCAGTTTGGCGTATGCGACTTTTCGCCAGCAAAACCCCAGCGTTAGCGCTCAGCTATTAACTTTTGAAGTCGTCTCGCCAACTCAAGTAAATGTGACTTGGGAATTAGCGCGAGGTCCTGAACTAGCTACATATTGTGTGGTTCGGGCCCAGGATATTTTCCGAACAGATGTCGGTTATGCAACCGTTACGGTTGCTGGCGGCAGTGATTATGAGCAGATCACCTACCCGCTGGCCACAAACGGTCAAGCAGTATTGGCAGAAGTTTTGGGCTGCTCTAACTCCAAGGAAATGAGGGTTCCCCCTGCAAATTTCCCACCAGGAGTGAAGATTCCGGAGCAAGTTGCTCCTGGAGTCGCACCAACTAGCTAATTACGCGTAATGTCTATCGAATGAACGAAGTTTGGTTAACGCAAGAGGCATTCGATCGACTCAAGGCTGAGCTTGAGCACCGTAGTGGTGAGCTTCGCGAAGAGATTAAGGCACGCATCACAGCTGCTCGCGAAGAAGGCGACTTAAAGGAAAACGGTGGCTACCACGCTGCTCGCGAAGAGCAAGGCAAAAATGAAGGCCGAGTTCGCCAACTAACAAAAATGCTTGAGGCTGCTCAAATTGGAACTCCCGAGATTGAAGAAGGCATTGTTTCTCAAGGCATGGTTGTCACAGTTAACTTTCCAGACTTAGATGACACCGAAACTTTTCTACTTGGATCTCGCGAAGAGGCTGCCCACACTTCGATTGACGTGTACTCACCCACAAGCCCAATGGGTGCAGCAGTGCTGAATCAAGAGGTTGGTGCTGAGATTTCGTACGAAACCCCATCTGGAAAAACTCTGCGCATCGTAATTGTCGCGGCAGAACTTTACGTTCCTTAGTCCTACTTGTTACGGGTTTTAAATGCCCGCACTGCAAGAGGTGCAAAGATCGCCAACAGCAAGAAACAGTAAGCAAATGAAAGCTCAACTGGATAGCGCTCTGGGAATGAATCTCCAAGCAATGGTGTTGGATTTCCAAATAGCTGACGAGCTGCAAGCGCTAAACAAGACACTGGATTCCACAACACAAACGGTTGTAACCATTCAGGCATAGTTGCAACGGGCGTGAAAATATTTGACGCGAATGTGAATGGGAAAATCCATGCCAAGCCTGCGGTGCCAGCAACTTCGGAGTTAGGCATGTGCAGCCCGATCCAAGCGCCTACCCAGGTAATCGCATAGGCAAACGAGGCAAACATCAGATAGGCCAATGCTGCATCGGCAAAACCGTTATGGATTCTCCAACCAACAGCAAGGCCTGTAATAGAAAGAATTGCGATCACCAAGATGTTTTGCAGCAGTGAAGCTAACGTATGACCAGTAAGTACTGCACCTGGGCGCATTGGCAATGAACGGAATCTATCCATGATTCCTTTACTGGCATCTTCAGTAATTCCAACCGTGATTCCAGCAACGGCAAACATAACCGTCTGGGCCAAGATTCCTGGAATCAAATACTCGCGATAAGCCTGCGCTCCACCAGGGCCAACATCAATTGCGCCGCCAAATACAAATGCAAACAGCAAAACGAACATGACCGGCTGAATCAATGCAAAGAAAAGTGATTCTGGAACGCGAGTGATCTTAAGCAAGTGTCGACGCGAGACTGCGATGCTATCGGTAATCAACCAACCAAGGCGAGGGCGCGGAGCCGTTGCTTCCTTTACGGTATCTGTTGTCAAAGTACTCATGATTAGCTTCTACCCTTTCGTCCGCGACGTCCCCTGGCAGGCACTGAATTTTCTTGACTATCTTCAGTCGCATGTCCAGTAAGGCTTAGGAATACGTCATCAAGTGTTGGCCTGCGAAGCGCAATGTCTGCAATTGCAATTTTGTTTTCATCAAGTTTTCGGACGATGTTTACGATTGCAGTCGATCCACCTGCAACTGGAAGCAGGACGGTCTTGATTAACTCTTCGGTCGTAGCGGGCGCAGATCCAAATTCCTGAATCAAGTCTGCGGCTTTTGTCACATCACTTGCGGATTCAACAACAATCTCAATTCGGTCGCCGCCCACTTGGGACTTAAGTTCGTTGGAAGTTCCCTTTGCAATTACGTTTCCGTGATCTAGCACAACTATGCGGTTCGCTAGTTGGTCGGCTTCTTCCAGGTACTGGGTAGTTAGTAGCACTGTCGTACCCTCAGCAATTAGGTCTTCGATAACAGACCACATGCCCTGACGGCTTCGTGGATCTAGTCCAGTTGTTGGCTCATCAAGAAACAAAACATTTGGTCGCCCAATTAGCGAGGCCGCTAAATCTAATCGCCTACGCATACCGCCGGAGTAACCCTTGATTCCACGATCGGCCGCATCTGATAAATCAAATCGATCAAGAAGTTCAGTAGCTCGCTTTGCAGCGTCAAACTTACTCAAGTGAAATAATCTGCCAAAAAGTTCTAGATTTTCCCGACCAGTTAAGTACTCATCAACCGCGGCATACTGCCCGGTTAGTCCAATCACACTTCTGACTTCATCGGGTTGCGTCAGTACATCAAATCCACCAACGCTTGCCGAGCCACTATCTGCTTGAAGCAAAGTAGCCAGAATTCTTACCGTTGTTGTTTTGCCGGAACCATTTGGCCCAAGTAAGCCAAGAACGGTGCCTTGCTCAACTTCGATGTCGATTCCGTTAAGTGCGATGACTTCGCCGTAGGCCTTAGTCAATCCAGACGCTTTAATAGCCAATGTCATAGTTGCCAAAATCCTTAAAAATGTTTCCCGATAGCCCTAACTTACCAGTGCCTTGCAATCCAAATTTCCAGCATTACAAGTCTCTACTTGTGCAGTTGTGTGAAAGGTCACTTGAGTTTCCTAGAAATTAGATTGTTTAGCCCAGACGTGCCAATATTAACCAGTGCAGCCAGTAAATCTTGAAGACATCAAAGACGCAGCCAAGTTGCTCGATGGCGTAATTAAAAAGACCCCATCCATCAGTGCCGGCTGGATTGAAAAGAAATATGGCGTTGATGTCACATTTAAATGTGAAAACTTGCAACGAGCTGGATCATTCAAGATTCGTGGAGCGTACAACCGTATTGCTCGATTATCTGAATCCGAGCGCAGCAACGGTGTTGTTGCGGCTAGCGCTGGAAACCATGCTCAAGGTGTTGCCCTTGCCGCCCAGATTCTCGGCATCAAGGCAACGATCTTCATGCCAGAAGGTGCCACACTTCCGAAATACCAAGCAACCCTCGGCTACGGCGCTGAAGTAATTTTTCATGGCAAAACAATTGACGAAGCCCTAATGGCTGCAAGCGCGTTCTCGAATGAAACAGGCGCGGTCTTTATTCACCCATTCGACCATGAACACATTGTCGCCGGACAAGGCACTATGGGCCTAGAGATCTTGGCACAAAACCCTGACGTAAAAACAGTCGTAGTCTGCACCGGTGGTGGTGGGTTGCTGGCTGGCACAGCGCTAGCAATCAAGAGTTTGCGCCCAGACATAAAAGTAATTGGCGTTCAAGCCGAAATGGCTGCTGCCTACCCGCCATCGCTAGCCGCTGGCTCACCACAAATGCTGGCAAAAATGTCAACTATGGCTGACGGTATTGCAGTTGGAAAACCTGGTGACGTGCCATTTCAAATCATTGCGCAACATGTTGATGAAATCAGAACTGTTAGTGAATCCTCTCTGGCACGTGCCCTGTTACTAACTTTGGAACGCAGCAAGCTACAGGTTGAGGCCGGTGGTATCGCAGCAGTTGCCGCCATCCTGGATGATCCTGATTCCTTCGAAGGACCAGTAGTTGCATCTCTATCCGGTGGAAACATCGATCCACTTTTGCTGAGCCGAGTATTGCGAACTGGCCTTGCGGCTTCTGGCAGATTCTTGATGGTACAAGTTAGATTGACTGATCAACCAGGATCACTTGCAAAACTTTTAGCTTGTGTGGCTGATCTAGGTTCCAACATTATTCAAACTTCACACACTCGAATGAATCCAGCTTTGGCTATCAGTGAAGTTGATGTAGAAGTTGAACTAGAGACCCGCGGGTTTGAACATCGGGAGCAGATACTGGCACAGATTGTTGCCCAGGGCTTCGAGATTGTGACTTATTACTAAACATGCGCAAATTACTCGATCGCTACTTTAAAGATCTTCCTGGTGAAGTAGCGGTACTAACGGCTGTTGCATTCTGCGTTGCCCTTGGCTTTGGAATCGTGGCACCGATCATTCCCGTATTTGCCCAAACTTTTGATGTTTCCGCATTAGCTGCAAGTTCGGTAATTAGTGTCTTTGCTCTCATGCGCTTCATTAGTGCAGCTCCCAGCGGTTGGCTAGTAAACAAGTTTGGCGAGCGAAGTGTTTTATGGATTGGCCTAAGCATTGTTGCGGTATCAAGTGCACTCGCCGGATTTTCCCAAACCTTCGAACAACTAATTTTTCTTCGGGGGCTTGGTGGAACAGGTTCTGCAATGTTCACTGTTTCCTCAATGTCACTGCTCCTACGCACTGTTGAGTCCACACACCGCGGACGCGCAGCCAGTACTTACCAAGGTGGGTTCTTATTCGGTGGGCTTGCCGGCCCAGCGGTTGGCGGCCTAGTTGTTGGTTTCAGTATCCGAGCGCCGTTCTTTGTATATGCTGCAACGCTTACCCTGGCCGCTCTGACCGCTTACTTTGCATTGCCAAAAGGCCTGGGTCATCCAACCAAAGACACTTCCGAATCTATGGAAGTTCAAGAACCAGCTATGTCACTTCGCGCGGCTCTCAAACTTCGGGCTTACTGGACAGCGATGCTCGTTAATCTTTCGAATGGCATTTCTTCATTTGGATTGAGGACTGCACTAATTCCGCTATTCGTTGTTTCGGTTCTCCAAAAGAGTCCTGCAACTTCAAGTTATGGCTTCTTGGCTACCAGCTTGGTTCAAGCCTCGCTGTTGCTTCCTGCTGGTCGCATGACCGACACTAAAGGTCGCAAACCTTCAATGATTATTGGAATGCTGTTTCTCGTTATTTCTATGCTTTGTTTAGTTGCTAGTGAAACTTTGCTTGGGTTTTACGCAGCCATGATTGCAATGGGAGTTAGCGCAGCCTTCTTGGGCGGGGCTCCCTCAGCTGTCGTTGGTGACGTAGTTGATGGACGTAAGGGTGGCCCCGTTGTTGCAACTTTTCAAATGATGAGTGACTTGGGCATCATCATTGGGCCACTAATGTTTGGATTCCTGGCTGATTCAAGCGGTGGCTTTGCTTGGCCCTTCATCGCAAGTCTCATAGTCGCAAGTGCCACAACCGTTTTGGTTTTGTTCATGCCAGAAACTCGCAAGCCAAAAGTGGCTGAAAATCTAGCTACTTAGCGTTGCAATTTCCGGTAACAGAATGCCGGTGTGAGCATGGCAGTCGTAGCCATTTGGATTCTTGATTAAATACTGTTGGTGATATTCCTCGGCGTACCAAAACTTAAAGTTCGAAGCAGGTGCAAGCTCTGTTGTAATTGGATCAAATCCTTTGCCCACCAATACTTCGTTGTAGGCGTTTCGAGATTCAGTAACCCAGTTTTCTTGTTCTGGAGTAGTCCAATAAACCGCACTTCGGTACTGCGAGCCAATGTCATTACCTTGGCGATTGCCTTGAGTGGGATCGTGGTTTTCCCAAAAGCACTTCAATAGTTCAAAGATGGAAGTTTGAGCTGGGTTGTAAGCAACTAAGACTATTTCAGAGTGACCAGTAGCACCAGTGCAAACCATTGGGTAAGTCGGATCGGCTGCAGTTCCACCCATGTAACCAACGGCTGTGGAGACAACGCCAGGAATTTTCCAGAGTTTCTTCTCTGCTCCCCAAAAACAACCCATCCCGAAATAAATAACTTCGGTTCCTTGCGGCCAGGGTCCACGTATGTCGGTGTCTAAAACTAGGTGCATTTCGCTCATGCCTCTACTTTGCCAAGGAATGGAAGTTTTTGCACATGCAAAAAGGGGCTGGCAAAGCCAACCCCTTTAGTTTGCTTAGATTTTTTATTCGTCGCCCGAGAAAATTGCGATCAGGCGAAGCAGTTCGGTGTAAAGCCAAACAAGAGTGATCGCCAATCCAAAGGCCATGCGCCAGGCTTCTTTTTCTGGAGCGCCTGCAGCGATTGACTGCGTGATCATTTCAAAGTCCATAACTAGCGAGAATGATGCAAGTGCAACACCTGCAACGCAAAGTAATAGCCCTAGGTTTCCGGCGCCATAAAAGCCCCAACCATCACCGACACCAAAGAAACTTGAAACTAGAGATGCAACGGCAATAACCAAGTAGGAAACCATGGCAACCATGAATACCTTCTTGAACTTGCCATTAACCTTGATGATCTGTGACTTGTATAGGAAAAGCATGGTTCCAAATGCAATCAGAGTTCCCATGACTGCTTGTGAAACAAGATTAGGTGCAGTCTCGGCATAGATAGTTGCATACATTTTGCTCAAGCCACCAAGGAATACACCTTCAGCAGCTCCGTAAGCCAAAACTAAGGCAGGGCTAACTTGCTTCTTGAAGATGTTTGCAAATGCCAAACCAAGACCAATGAAAAACGCAACAAAAGTTAGACCGGGACTTGACCAACCAATAAATGCGCCAGCAAGTAGCAGCGCAAAAAGCATTCCGGTCTTTACGATTACATCGTCCATCGTCAAACGAGCGCCTGAGAACTCTGGTTGACCAAGCGTTCCCTGTTCGATTGTTTCGCCACCAAAGCTCTCGCCTGTTGCGCGAATCAGGACTGGATTACGACTTGCCATGATTGTTTCCTCCCGTGGGACGTGTATCGTCACCATCTTCTTAACTTCTACCCTGAATATAACCCGTTAAACCAGGAAATGACTGGCGCAGACCCAAATGCAATCGGTTAAATCCCCAGTATTTGGTACCCCTGGTCGGACTTGAACCGACACTGGCACGATTTTAAGTCGTGTGCCTCTAACCGATTGGGCTACAGGGGCGTGGTGTTTTCCACCGCCTAATCCTGACAGGTTATGTCAGAACTTCCTAACTGGGGTTAGAAACCAAGCCTCGGGCAATTCCATCAAGGATGTCGCGCTCCGAGACCACTACTTCGGAAAGCCCGGTCCGAGCCATGATTCGATCAAGCACCAAAGCACCTGATCCAATGACGTCGATCCGCCCTTCATGCATTGGTCCTAATGTTGCCCGCTGCGCCCGAGTCATAGTTAAAAGATCTTGAGTTACCCGATGAACTTCAACAGCTGAGATACGACTTCCGTGAATTGCTTCTGAGTCGTATTCGGTTAGCCCCAAGGAAAGTGCAGCAACTGTAGTTACCGAACCAGCCAGACCGATCAAAGACTTGGCCTCGCTGATTGGAACTGCAAGATAAGCCTGATCAATTGCTGCGTCAATATCCGCAGTCGCGGCAGCAATTTGATCTGCGGTCGCAGGATCACTGATCAAGTGGCGTTCGGTCATTCGAACGCAGCCGACATTTGTGCTGATCGCCGCAGTTGGCTTGGTAGTGCCCAGAACAAATTCAGTTGACCCACCGCCGATATCGACAACCAAATATGGCGCGATTGGTGCAGGTTGGAAATTTAGTAAGTCGGCAGTTGCTCCTAAGAATGAGAGCGCGGCTTCTTCATCGCCGCTAATGATGTCTGGTTGAATTCCTAGGCGCGACTCAATGCCATCAACGAATTCGCCTCGATTTGAAACATCTCGACTAGCGCTCGTCGCTACGAATCGAACAAGTTCAGGTTTGTGTTCTGCGATTAAATCAGAGTAAGTATCAATTGCCGTAAAAGTTCTTGCTAGCGCCGCTTGGGAAAACTCCCCTGTCTTGTCAACACCTTCGCCCAACCGAACAATAACCATGGTGCGCACGACATCTGTTAGTTTTCCGTTTTCGATATCAGCAATCAAAAGTCGAATCGAATTTGTGCCGCAATCAATTGCTGCCACTCTCACTGTCATCACCTCCACATGGTCCCGTCTGTCCCCAGTCTTTCAGCATTCCAAGCGCAATGTCCCCAATCGGATTTACACCTGGACCGGCAGCAAGTGCGTGACCAATCAATACATGCAGACATTTGACGCGAGTTGGCATTCCGCCTGCACTTATCCCAGCAATTTCTTCAACATGTTCGATTGCTTCTCGCTCTTGCAAATAAATTTGGTGTGCAGCTTCATACCCTGCAGCCAGTTCGGGGTCTGCTGCAATTGCATCCGCCAGGTCTTTCATCACACCATTTGCTTCTAGGGTTCCAATTGCGCCAGTAGCTTTTGGGCACGTCATGTAGTACAACGTTGGAAATGGTGTCCCATCATCCAAGCGAGGCGAAGTTTTCAAAACATCGGGCTGCCCGCACGAACAACGATGCGCAACTTCAATGACACTTCTTGGGTCTCGGCCAAGTTGCGCACGCACTGCCGCAAAATCTTCTGGAGTAAGCATCGAGTTACTGAGGTAGGTCGTCGGATTGCACAACTAGCGGATCATCAGCTGGTGGTGGATTGTCTGCCAGCTTGGTACTACTCCAAAGCTTGGTGTACCAAGCGGAATCATCGTTTGGAACCAATGCGCCAGGAACACCAGTAATCGCAGTGTTGGTCTCTTCATCGAGCACTACGAAGCCAATTTCACCTGGGAAAACGTAATTCAATCGCTCCCGTGCTAACGCTTGAAGATAAGCCGGGTCGGTAAGACGGGCTCGACGATCAATTAAATTGTCAATTTTGGCTTGCTGTGAAATTACCTGTTGTTCCAAGTCTTTGATTTCGCGACGCTCTTGAATCAATGCACGAAGTGGAACTGCCAAAGTGAGCATGATAAAAACGCCCGCAAGAATCATCGCAATTGCGCGCGCATTTATTCTGGGAGTGATCCTTGGAGAAGATGCCACGTCTTTATTGTGCCGTGCTTAGCCCTTGAAACGAGGGAATGCGCTTCGTCCGGCGTATCGTGCCGTTTCATCAAGATCTTCTTCAATTCGCAATAACTGGTTGTACTTAGCTACCCGATCTGATCGTGCTGGCGCCCCACTCTTAATCTGGCCACAGTTAAAAGCGACTGCTAGATCTGCAATTGTGGTGTCTTCGGTTTCCCCAGAACGGTGGCTCATCATTGTTGTAAAGCCAGCACGATGTGCCATTTCCACAGATTCAGCAGTTTCCGTAAGTGATCCGATTTGGTTTACCTTAACCAGAAGTGCATTAGCTGACTTAAGTTCGATGCCCTTTGCTATGCGATCGGTATTTGTTACGTAGTGATCGTCACCAACGATTTGAATTTGATCACCCATTACTGATGTGAAGTGCACCCAGGAATCCCAGTCATCCTCAGCAAGTGGATCCTCAATCGAAACGATTGGAAAATCTTTAACAAGTTGGGCATACAGTTCAATCATTTGCTCGGTCGATCGAGCAGTTCCCTCTACGTGATAGCTACCATCCTTGAAGAACTCGGTGGCTGCAACGTCCATTGCAAGGGCAACATCGGCGCCTAACTTGAACCCAGCTTTTGTAATTGCTTCAGAAATTAGTTCGAGAGCGGCGCGGTTGCTCGGCAAGTTAGGTGCAAACCCACCCTCATCGCCAAGTCCAGTCGAAAGGCCATTTGATTTCAAAACACTTTTCAGCGAATGGTAAACCTCGGCACCCATTCTTAGGGCGTCATGAAATGAGTCTGCGCCAATTGGTGCGATCATAAATTCTTGAAAATCAACATCACTGTCAGCATGTGCGCCGCCGTTAATGATGTTCATCATCGGAACAGGCAATAGATGTGCATTTGGACCACCGATGTATCGATACAAAGGCAAACCTGAAGATTGTGCGGCAGCTTTAGCGACTGCCATAGAAACGCCAAGAATGGAATTTGCACCTAATCGCGCTTTATTTGGCGTGCCATCAAGTGCAATCATGGTGTCATCGATGAATCTTTGGTCAGTGGCGTCGAATCCAATAACAGCTGGCATGATTTCATCTTCAATTGCAATCACTGCCTGAATTACGCCTTTACCTAAGTAGCGTTCATCGCCATCGCGTAATTCGACTGCCTCGAATGCGCCGGTTGACGCACCAGATGGAACTGCGGCTCTACCCACGCTGTCGTCATCAAGAGTTACTTCAACTTCAACCGTTGGATTGCCACGGGAATCTAAAATTTCACGGGCTCTAACATCAGAAATACTTGACACAGGATGGCTCCAATAAATCGAAAAACTTACTGCGAGGTTTCCTCGCCAGTGCTTAAAGTCTATCGATTTTGATTCATCCCTTGAAAAACCTTTGGTTAAAGGCCTTCAGATTCTCTTACTCTGGTGCGATAGCGCATCATTTCTGCTCGCAATACTGATTCAGACTCGATGTCCACCTCACGAGCAAGTTCAATAGTCGCTACCAGTAGGGCAGCAATATTTTCCTCAGTTACTTCGCCAATTACATTGCGTAAGTTTTCTGTAACTTGTGGGTCTCCTGCAACGACTCCACTTTTTCGAGCCCGATAAATAAGTTGCGTTGCAAGTTGTAATGCTGGCATCGCCTGGGGTACCCCATCTGTTACAGAGTCGCGCTGCTTTTCTTCTTGCTTTACTTTGGCCCAGTTCGCCTCGAGTTCTTCACTTGAGGTAACCACTAGATCGGTAAATACATGTGGGTGACGTCGAACTAACTTGTCTACGACACCTTGAGCTATGGCATCGAGCGAAAATGTTGCATCAGTTTCTTGGGCAATTCGAGCGTGAAACACAACTTGCAAAAGAAGATCGCCGAGTTCTTCGCGAAGTGAACCTAAATCACCTTGGTCCATTGCCTCAAGTGCTTCATACGTTTCTTCTAAGAGGTAACGAGACAGGCTGGCATGTGTTTGTTCCGCATCCCAAGGACAACCGCCAGGACTTCTTAGTTGGTCCATCACCTGGACTAAGTGTTCGACAGGTGAATTCATAATCGATTTAACCTAGTGAGATTGGTAGTGGAACTGCCAATGTTGCATCACCAGGTGTACTGATGAGATTACTTGGATCCCAGGTACCAAACCTAGGATTCAACTCAACGTCTAATTCTTCACTCAACTTCGTTAGGTACTCAGTCATAGCTAAAAATTGAGTTTGGCTATCAGCACCCGGCGAAAGTTTTTCCATCAGCTCTCGCTGCACCAAAATCTCGTACATGAATCCGTCGACATCATCTGCTGGCACTGAGTTTTGTGACGCTAGTTGGGCTTCGATAGTTTCTTTTGCGTACTGAGCAAAAACTTCATCGCGGTAAGCCGAGACATCTAGGTCTGTGATGTTGATGCCTTCGCGAGCAACGACTTCTTCAAGAAGTGAGACAAGTACAAAGTGATCTACCGCGCGCTGGTTGATTTGAATCAAACTTGGAACTTCGCTAATCAAAGTTGGATCGGTTGCTTGAATTTGAGCGCGGACTTTGTCCACGCGATCTGAAACTACTGAAGCAGGAATTACTTTGCCATCAATTACAACGGCGCTGCCCGCAAGCTTTGGCGAGTCAGAGCAACCTGTTAAAACTGCAACGCCGAGAATCAAAGTTGCAACTAAACGAAGTTTCACAGATGTTCCTTTCAAGAACCAACTCTTCAATTTTATTATGAAGATGCAACAGTTGATGACACCCAGGTGTTTACCCATTCCACAAGGTCAATATCTGCAGCTTCGTTAGCAGATCCGATCAACGCAACCTTTGGTCGAGGAACCACAATCGTACGCGTTGCAGGCTTTATGACCGATCCTGGATACAGTCGGTTTAACCGCAGCACCTTGGATTCAGGTAGCTCAACTGGGGAAAACTTCACGTGGCTAGAAGTCGCAATGACCTCTGTTATGCCAACAGCTTGCAATGACACCCGTAATCTGGCGATCGAAACCAAGGTTTCAACCGGTGGTGGCATTGAACCATACCTATCTGCTAACTCCTCGACTACGCCAGTTACGTCCTCATTGGTTCTGGCATCTGCAAGTCTTCGATACGCCTCAAGGCGCAGTCTCTCTTCGGGAACATAATTGTGTGGCAAATGAGCATCGACTGGGAGTTCGACTTTCACAATCTCTTCCACAATTGCTGCGCCACCGGTTTTCACTTCTTCAACCGCTTCACTCACGAGCCTTACGTATAGATCAAATCCAACATCGGCGATGTGACCACTTTGTTCGCCACCAAGTAGATTTCCGGCACCACGAATCTCCAGATCCTTCATAGCTACTGCCATTCCTGATCCCAAATCAGTGTGCGCAGCAATGGTAGAAAGTCGATCATGCGCATTTTCACTTAGCGGTTTATCTGGTGAATACAAGAAGTAGGCATAACCACGCTCACGACTTCGGCCAACACGGCCACGCAACTGATGCAACTGTGACAAACCGAATGTGTCAGCTCGATCCACAATCAAAGTATTAGCGTTTGGAATGTCTAGGCCACTTTCGATGATGGTTGTGGAAACCAATATGTCGTATTTGTGTTCCCAAAAATCAACAATGATTTGTTCCAGCATGGTTTCATTCATTTGGCCATGCGCCACAGCGATCCGAGCTTCTGGAACAAGCTCTGCCAATTTACTTGCAACTCGATTAATGCTCTCCACACGATTATGTACAAAGAAAATTTGGCCTTCGCGAATGAGCTCTCGGTGAATTGCGGCTGTAATAAATTTTTCATCGTAGGGACCAACCGTGGTTAGAACTGGGTGGCGTTCTTCAGGTGGTGTTTGAATTGTTGACATCTCGCGCAGTCCTGTGACGGCCATTTCCAAAGTTCGGGGAATTGGTGTTGCGGACATGGTTAGCATGTCTACGTTGGTACGAAGGGCCTTCAAGTGCTCTTTGTGCTCCACACCAAATCGTTGTTCTTCGTCGACAATGACTAGACCCAAATCCTTGAAACGAACTTCAGGATTAAAGAGGCGATGTGTGCCAATTACTATGTCTATCGTTCCATCCGTGATGCCACTAATCACTTCACGTACTTGGGCATCTGTTTGAAACCTAGATAGTGCAGCCAACTTCACCGGGAACTGGGCGTACCGGCGAGAAAATGTCTCGAAGTGTTGTTGCACCAAAAGTGTGGTGGGGACCAGAATTGCAACCTGCTTACCATCTTGGACTGCTTTGAAAGCAGCTCGAACTGCAATTTCCGTTTTTCCGTAACCCACATCGCCACAGACCAATCGATCCATAGGAATATCGTTTTCCATATCACGCTTAACTTCATCAATGGTTACGAGTTGATCTGGGGTTTCGACATATTCAAATGCGTCTTCAAGTTCTCGTTGCCATGGACTATCAGCTGAAAACGCAAAACCTTTACTTGCCATCCGCGCTGCATAAAGTCGAATCAATTCTCCGGCGATCTGCCTGACTGCGCGTCGCGCCCGAGATTTAGTTGCAGCCCAATCGCCGCCACCAAGTCGGTTAAGTGATGGTGCTTCCCCACCCACATACCTAGTTACTTGATCAAGTTGATCGCTTGGTACGTAAAGGCGGTCACCGCGTTGCCCGCGCTTACTTGCTGCGTATTCAATGACTAAATATTCGCGGGTTGCATTAGCTACTGTGCGTTGGGACATCTCAATGTATTTACCGACGCCGTGCTGTTCGTGAACTACGTAGTCCCCGCTCTTGAGTGTTAACGGATCAATTACCACTCGACGTTTACTAGGTAAGGAGCGATTTTCTTTTGAGGCATCACGGCTGCCAAATAAATCGACTTCAGTAACCAGGACTAATCCAGCGGATTTAACGTTAATTCCTGATCCTTGATGCCCGACAGTTACTTCAATAACTTCATCTTTTAAATCAACTGTGAGTTCTTCAGTCTGACGAGCTGGGACGCCAAGCTCCATCAGAGTTGCCACTAATCGTTCAGTCGAACCATGACCTGCCATTGAAACCGCAACGCGAGATCCGGCTTTCCACCAAGTTCGAATATCTGCAACAAACTCTTCAATTTTGGATCGGTAATCCGGTGTTGCCTCAACGTCGGGAGACTCGTCGGTAGGTCCGGCTAACGTCGTGAGTCCTAGCCAAGCATGTGAATTGTTGTTTTCCCGGAGCTCTCGATAATCCCGAAAAGCGCTGGCTTCCAAATCAATGGGCGAAACATTCCCTACGGTTGCATTGCTCCAAGAGGCCTCGAGAAATTCGGCACTTGTTGAAACTAATTCATGTGCCCGAGTTTCTAAGCGCTCAGGTTCAGCCTCGATGATCACAGACTTTTTGTCGATTACATCCATCAACATTTCAAGTTTGGGAACCAAAACTGGAATCAAACTTTCCATACCCTCTGCTGCGATTCCAGCAGCAATCTTTTCCAACATCTCGGACAACTCCGGGTGCGCACTGACCATGCTTGCGGCTTTCGCTGCCACTGCTTCGGTAATCAACAGTTCGCGGCACGCAGTTGCAAAAATCCGATCAACGGCAATTCCAAGGGAACGTTGGTCTGCAATCGAAAAAGCTCGAATCTCTTCGACAGTGTCACCCCAAAACTCAACACGTAATGGATGCTCTAGCGCAGGTGGGAAAAGGTCAACAATTCCGCCACGAACTGCGAACTGGCCGCGTCGATCAACTAAGTCGACTCGATCGAATCCCAATCGAGAAAGTTCTGAAACTAGTCGCTCGAGCGGAAAGTCATCACCAGTTGCAATGTTTAATGCCGGGACATCACCAAGGCCAGCGACTATCGGTTGAATAAATGCGCGAGCGCTGGTAACTAGAACTGAAATTGGTGCAACTTCATTTGGATGCGCCAGTCTGCGCAAAACTGCCATTCTGCGTCCGACGGTGTCGCTACTTGGACTCAGACGTTCGTGCGGGAGGGTTTCCCAAGCAGGAAAGACTGCAATGTTTTCTTCGGGCACAAAGTCAATCAGCGAGTTTGCCAGATCTTGTGCCGCTCGTTCCGTGGCAGCAATCAATATCACCGGCCCAGACTTGGCGATAGTTGCGGATAAATAAGGAATCGCACTCTTGGTAACTGCCAACCGAACTTTCAGGCCTGAATTCAAATCGGTCAGAGCATCTTGGACGATCTTGTCGTTAGCGATTGCGTCACTAATTAACTTAAGTGTCATTAGTTTTTCAGCGCCGTAACAATCGTCGAAGTGAGTTCTGGGCGACAAATCAGGATGTCTTTAACCTTAAGGTCGACCTTGTTTAGTTCTATTGGATTTCCTTTGCAGTCAGTTACCGAAAGCCCATTGTGAATAGCTATGCCAAGCGGCGCCGCTAAATCCCATTCGTAAAAACCGCCCGAGTTGAAATACACGTCGGCTTGGCCAGACAAAATCGCGCCAACTTTTGCACCCACGGATCCCATTGGAATTACTTCGACACTACCTCGATCTGGAAAAGCTTCTTTAAGTTTCGCTGACACCACATTGATCTCGCGAGGTGGTCGACTGCGGGACACCAAGATTCGAATCGGGGAACTACTCGGTTGATTGAGCTGGACTGGTTCATCCATTGACCACAGTTCATTTCGGGCTGGAACTGCGACGCTGGCGACACTTATCTGGCTTGGAGCTGGCGATCCTGCCTCCCAAAGTGCGATGTGAACTGCAAAATCGTTGCCGCCACTTGAATACTGCGTAGTGCCATCAAGGGGATCTATAATCCAAACGCGCTGCGCATTGAGCCGAGCTACTTCTAAGTCACCCTCTTCGCTGAGTACGACATCATCTGGTCGATGCGTTGAAAACTGCTCCATCAGATAATCGTGCGCGACCCGATCACCTTCGCTGCCAAGTACTTCTTGCGCCAATACGGCATGGGTTTCATCTTCGCTGCCTCGCATCGCCTCTGCATGATTGCGCAGCCCAATAAGTAAGGTGCTAGTTTCGCGGGCAAGTTTGCGAGCTAACTCATGATCATTCATGAGTTATACAGATTCTGAGTTTCGATTAAGCCTTTTGTGATCAAAGTTGAAACTGCATCACAGCCTTGGGAAATCAGGATGGAAACCTCAGCACTTTCGGCGCCAGAAAAACTACGCAAAACAAAATCTGCTGGATCTTGTTGTCCAGGTGGTCGTCCAATACCTAGACGAATTCGGAACCAATCACCCGTAGCCATTGCTGACCTAATTGATTTAAGGCCATTGTGGCCGTTATCACCGCCACCAAGTTTTACTCGGATTGTTGCTAGCGGGATATCCAGTTCATCGTGAAGCACGATGATTTGCTCAGGCGCAACTTTGTAAAACTTTGCAAGTGCCTTTACTGGTCCACCAGATTCATTCATGTAAGAAAGTGGCTTAACCAAAACGACTTGCTCGCCATTTATTCGAGTTTCACAAACATCAGCCAGTGCTCGCTTATGTCTGGTTAATTTTTCAGAGTTTTGTGAAACCAGTTCATCGATGACCATTGCACCGATGTTGTGGCGCGTAGATGCGTAAGTGGGACCCGGATTACCGAGTCCCACTACAAGCCACGCACCGTTATCTGACACGGTCTTACTCTGCAGATTCCTCTGCAGGTGCATCGCTACTGGAGCTATCACTGCTACCAGAATCTGCGCCTGCTTCAGCTGCAGGTGCGCTGTTTGCAGCATCAGCTTCAGCGCGGTTTGCAGCCTTTGTTTCTGCAAGCAAAATTGCTGCAGCTGCATCTGCTTCTTGACGAGCATGTGTTTCAGCTGCTTCACGAGCCAATGTTGCAGCTTCAGCAGCTGTTACGTACACCAAGTCAACGTGTTCGATGCCACGGGTTACTGGATCAATCTGAAGGTCGCGAGGTGCAACTGTTTCAGTCTTTCCGTTAAGAACGATTTCAAGTGAGGTTACCTTCTTGCGAAGAGTAAGTCTCAAGGTGTGTGCATCCAGTGCGATGTGGATCGGAGTAATTCCGTGTCCGTAAACCACTGCTGGAACTTTGCCGTCACGGCGAAGGCGACGTGCGGCGCCCTTACCAAAATCTGAACGGGCTTCTGCGACTAATGCGTCACTCATTTGTTTCTCCTCGTACTAGGTCATTTATGGATAGCTCCACAACGGACCTTCGTCGATTACGGCTTTTTAGGGCCCTCGCCGAGGAGCCCTCTTAGATTAGCCCAGGTATGTACTCCCGGCCAAAACGAGCGAGATTACTTAATAAAAACGACCATGATTGAGCGTGGAATTTAAACGCCGACGTGGTCGAACAAACTTGCAACTGAACCCTCGTCAAACACTTCTTTGATAGCGCGAGCTAGCAATGGAGCAATCGGCAGGATTGTTAGGTTCGGGAATTGATTCTCGGGTGGAATTGGAAGTGTGTCAGTAACGATCACTTCGCGAATTCCAGAATCCTGCAAGCGTTGGGACGCAGGTGAAGAGAAGATGCCATGTGTTGCAGTAACGATTACATCGGAAGCGCCATTTTCAAACAACGCCTCTGACGCTTTGACGATTGTGCCACCGGTATCGATCATGTCGTCAACGACGATACAGATTCGACCCTTAACGTCACCAACAACCTCGAGTACCTTTGCTTCATTTGGAACATCTGGATCGCGACGCTTGTGCATGATCGCAAGTGGCGCACCCAAAATATCCGTCCAGCGTTCGGCAACTCGAACTCGTCCCGCATCTGGCGAAACAACCGTGATCTTGCTGCGGTCAACTGTGCGACCTACGTGGGCAGCCAAAATTGGTAGGGCAAACAAGTGGTCTACCGGTCCGTCAAAGAAACCTTGAATCTGAGCCGTGTGTAGATCGACGCTCATCAAACGATCAGCGCCAGCGGTTGCAAAAAGATCCGCCATCAAGCGTGCCGAGATTGGCTCGCGGCCAGCATGCTTTTTATCTTGGCGGGCGTAACCATAAAACGGAGCTACGACGGTGATGCGTTTGGCAGATGCTCGCTTTAGCGCATCAACCATAAGTAAATGCTCCATGATCCATTCATTTACTGGAGCGGTGTGGGTCTGCAATACGAACACATCACAACCACGAATTGATTCTTCGAAGCGAACAAAGATTTCACCATTTGCAAAGTTGTACGCGCGGGTTGGAACAAGTTCAACACCCAGATTGTCAGCGACTGCTTGCGCAAGTTCAGGATGTGACCGGCCCGCGATAAGAACCATCCGCTTTGCATTGTTCTGCGTGATGCCAGTCATCTAGTTTCCTTTACTTGGAGTTCTTATGGGATGAGTCTGCCAGTGCGGCTTTAGCTGAGTCACTACCGGGTCTACGTCGTAGCACCCAGTCAATTACATTACGCTGGCGAGCCCGGCCCACTGCCATAGATCCTGCTGGAACATCTTCGGTTATTACTGAACCAGCAGCGGTGTACGCGCCATCACCAATCACAAGCGGGGCAACCAACATAGTGTCGCTGCCAATGCGAACATGGCTACCAACTTGAGTGTGATGCTTTTCTTGACCGTCGTAATTAACAAACACTGTGGCAGCTCCGATGTTGGTGCCTTCGCCAATCGTGGCGTCACCCACATAAGAAAGGTGTGGAACTTTTGCATTCACACCAAGATTGGCATTTTTCATTTCCACGAAGCCACCAGCTTTTGCGCCGGCACCAAGCACTGTGCCTGGACGCAAGTAGGTGTAAGGACC
>Ga0079301_1000312_pt1 | contig 23427 bp, 19 predicted proteins | sample Wag4_2014_7_11_3_FD_74797 | JGI IMG/M metagenome (GOLD analysis project Ga0079301, IMG submission 74797) | Fresh water mixed with fracking chemicals microbial communities from Ohio, USA - Utica-2 Time Series FC 2014_7_11 | ecosystem: Engineered > Industrial production > Chemical products > Input... | reverse complement strand
GCGAAGGCGGCGTGAGGCACCCGCCGCGAAGGCGGCGTGGCCAACCCGCAGGGTTCTCGGGATTCCACCTTTGCCGCCTTCACCGCCCTCGCGGGCGCGCTGCGGCGTTCCCGCCGGCGAATTGGCGCGGGGCTCTGATTTCTGGCCGCGCGAAACGCACCCTTGCAGACATGTACAACCCAACGCACTGCCCCCTCGGGGGCAATGGATCGGAGGCGGTCCCGGACATCGTCCGGGAGGCCCGCGATCTCAAGCACGGATCGGACTGTCCGTGGATCACGTCGGATCCTCAGCTGCTCGCTGCTGCGGCTGCGGATCGCGCTCCTGAGAAGCAGCACGAGGCGCTCGAACTGACGGCCGACGAGGCCGCCGAGCTCAAGCGCATCGAGGACGAGATGCTGCAGCTCGTCCGACGCGGCTAGCGGCCGGAGGGTGGAGCGGGCTGGATGGAGTTCAGAAACCGTGCGCGCGCAGCCACCGGCGCGCCGCGCGGTGCGAGTGCGCGTGGAGCTCCGCGGTGCGCTCTGCGGTGCGGGCGTAGCCGCCCGACAGCACCAGGCAGAGCGGGATGGACTGGCCCGCGACGGTTTCAACGACGAAACCGTCGCGGCGGGCGAGGCCGGGCTCGGTGAGCGAGAGCCGTCCGAAGCGGTCCCCCTCCACCACGTCGACACCCGCGAGATAGAACACGAGATCGGGCCGCGCCCGCGCGATCGCGCCGGGCAGGTGCCGCGCGAGGAGCGCGAGGTAGTCGTCGTCGCCGATCCGGTCGTCGAGCGGCACGTCGAGCGTCGAGGGCGGCTTCTTCATAGGGAAGTTGCGCGCGCCGTGCATCGAGAAGGTGAAGACCTCGCCGTCGCCCGCGAAGATCTGCGCGGTGCCGTTGCCGTGATGGACGTCGAGGTCGCACACCAGCGCGCGGCGGATGAAGCCCTCCCGCTGCAGCCAGCGGATCGCGATGGCCACATCGTTGAGCGTGCAGTAGCCCTCGCCCGCGTCGGGGAGCGCGTGGTGCGTGCCGCCGGCGAGGTTGGCGCCCATCCGTTCGGGCGACTCGAGCGCGGCGAGTGCGGCGTCGATCGTCCCCTGCACGGCGAGACGCGCGCGCCGGACCAGCGCGGCCGACCACGGCATGCCGATCCGGCGCTGCTCGGACTCGGTGAGCGTGCCGTCGCGGAGCCGCGCGAGGTAGACGCTGTCGTGCGCGAGCGCGACCGTCTCCCAGTCGACCTCGACGGGCGCGTGGACCTCGTGGGGCGAGAGCAGCCCTTCGGCCAGCAGCCGCTCGTGCAGCAACCCGTACTTCCTCATGGGGAACGCGTGCCCCTCGGGGAGCGGCACGAAGTAGTCGGGGTGGTAGGAGACGTGCACGACGCGCGTTCGCCCGCGGTGGGCGCGGGGATGCGTCAGAGGCGCTTCACGAGCGCGTCGGCGAACTCCATCGTGCCGAGCGAGCCGCCGAGGTCGCGCGTGGTCGCGCCTTCGGCGAGCGCGCGGTCGTAGGCGCCGCGGATGCGGGTGGCGCACTCGCGGAACTTCGGATCGCCGCGCTGGCTCGACAGCCAGTTGAGCATCATCACGCCCGACATGACGAGCGCGAGCGGATTGGCGACGCCCTTGCCCGCGATGTCGGGGGCGGAGCCGTGCACGGCCTCGAAGACCGCGCCCTTCTCGCCGATGTTCGAGCCCGGCGTGACGCCGAGGCCGCCGACGAGGCCGGCGCAGAGGTCGCTGAGGATGTCGCCGTAGAGGTTCTCGGCGAGGATCACGTCGAACTTGGTCGGGTCCTGCACCATCTTCATGCAGGCGGCGTCGACGATCACCTCTTCGTACGCGATGTCCTGGTAGCTCGCGTCGTGCACCTCGCGGGCGCAGCGGATGAAGAGACCGTCGGTCAGCTTCATGATGTTCGCCTTGTGGAACACGCTGACCTTCTTCCGGCCGCGCTCGCGCGCGTAGCGGAAGGCGTAGTCGGCGATGCGGCGCGACGCCGCCTCGGTCGCGACCTTGATGCTGGTGCAGACGCCCTTGGCGATCTCGTTCTCGATGCCGGCGTAGAGGCCTTCGGTGTTCTCGCGGACGATCACGAGGTCGACGTGGTCGTAGCGCGACTTGACGCCGTTCATGGTGCGGATCGGGCGCACCGCCGCGTAGAGGTCGAGCGTCTTGCGGAGCAGCACGTTGACCGAGCGGAAGCCGGTGCCGACCGGGGTCGTGCACGGCCCCTTGAGCGCGACGCCGTACTCGGCGATCAGGTCGAGGGTCGACTGCGGGAGCAGCTGCTTCTCGCCGGCCGCGAGCGCGGCCTCGCCGGCGTGGCGGGTGGTCCACCGGATGTCGGCGCCCGACGCGTCGATGACGCGCTGGGCAGCCTCTGCGACCTCGGGACCGATGCCATCACCTGGGATGAGTACGACGTTCGTCGACATTGCGTGAGCCTGGACGTTGGATGGATGAGTGCGGGTGGGGACGGACGGCGGAGGCGATCCGCCGCGGAGAGTCGGGGAGGATAGCGCGAAAAAGACGGATGGCGCCCTGAAGGCGCCATCCGTGCGTGAAGCTGCAGACTGAAGTCGCACCAGCGCGCAGCCGGTCAGGCCGCGCGCCGACGCGGAGGCTCAGCGCTCGACATTCTCGCCACCAGCCACCGCGGTCTTCGCGGGGATGGTGAGCTTGGTGCCGACCGCGAGGTTGTTCGCGTCGACCTTCGGGTTCGCCTTCGCGATCGCCTTCCAGAACTTCGAATCGCCGAAGTACTTGCGGGCGATCGACGACATCGTCTCGCCCTTGGCGACGGTGTGCGAACCGCCCTTGCCGTTGGCGGATGCGACGGCGGTCTTGCCCGCGTTGCCCGACGTACCCGCCGTCGAGGCGGTCTTGGTCGGGGAGGACTTGCCCGCGTTCGTCGCAGCGGCGGTCTCGGTACCGGAGAGCGACGCGCCCGCGGCCGGGATGCGCAGCTTGGTGCCGATCTTCATGCGGCTCGGGTCGACGTTGGGGTTCGCCTTCGCGATGGCCTGCCACTTCGAGGACGATCCGTAGATCGACTTGGCGATCGACTCCATCGTCTCGCCCTTGGCGACGACGTGGGTGGACTCGAGTCCAGAGCTGGACGGGGCGCTGGTGTTCGAACCAGCCGGGGTTGAAGTACCGGGGGTTGAAGTACCGGGGGTTGAAGTACCGGGGGTTGAAGTACCGGGGTTCGAACCAGCCAGATTCGAGTTGCCGGTCGTCGAGTTCCCGCCGATCGAGGTGCCCGAGGTGTTCGTGCCACCGGTCGTTCCACCAGACGGGGCGCCGATGCCGGTCGTGCCGGAGGTGGTTCCACCGATGCCGGGGGTCGAGGCGCCGGGAGTCGAGGTGTTCACCGGGTTGCCGTTGCTGAAGCCCGTCGCACTGCGGGTGCCGTTGGCGACCGCGCCGGCGGGAGCGACGCCTGACGGAGCCACGCCCGTCGGAGCGACACCCGTCGCGCCGGTCGTCGAGCCGTTGGCGAGGCCAGGAGTGCCGGCACCGGGAACGGTGTTGCCCGCGGCGACCGTGCCCGCCGGGCCGAGGCGCGGCATGCTGTCGAACTGCGACGAGCCGCTGCCCGCGCCGGCCGGCGGCATCGTGGCCGGCATGCCCGACCCGTTGGTCGCGCTGCCGAGCCCGCCTTCGGGTGCGGTCAGGCCGTTGGTACGGCCGTTGGTCTTGGAGGTGTTGGAGGGCGACTGGAAGGCGAAGTAGAGGCCAGCAGCGCCGAGGAGAACGACAAGGACAATGGCAGCAATCTTGGTACCGGTCGGCATGAAGTGCTCGATTGGAGGGCGACGGTATCGCAAGGCGAACGAGTCTCGTGATCCGGCATCCGTTCCGGCGACGACTCGCGTGATATCTGAAGTTGAAGGTGCGCTGAAACGGCTCAAAACACGCCGGTTTCAATCGCGCTGCGCGGACAACTCACGCAGTGATTCAGGGGATTGCGGAGGGAGTCGCGGTGACGGGCGCAATCGCGGCCTTCGCGCGCTCCTCCTCCTCTTCGCGGCGACTATACACCAATGGGGCGGCGATCGCCACCGAACTGAACGTACCTGCGATGAGGCCGATCAGGAAGGTGTACGCGAACGGCCGGATGCCGGTGCCGCCGAGCACGATGAGCACGATCGCGGTGGCGAGCGTGCTGCCACCGGTGAGGACGGTGCGGCTGAAGGTCTGGTTGATGGAGAGGTTCACGGTGTCGCGGCTGATCCAGGTCCGCTTGCCGCGGTTCTCGCGGACGCGGTCGAGGATGACGATGGTGTCGTTGAGCGAGTAGCCGATGATCGTGAGCAGGCCGGCGACGACGTTCAGGTCGATGCGGTACTCCTCGATGAACAGCGCGGCGCCGAACGAGCTCGAGGCCAGCGGGATCGAGATCGACAGGAACCCGAGGCAGACGACGACGTTGAAGGCGACACCGACCACGGTGGCGGTCGAGAAGCGGAAGCTTCCGAACCGCACCCAGATGTAGGCGAGCATGCCGATGAGGCTGAGGATGACGGCCACCACCGCGCTGGCCGCGAGGTTCTCCGCGACCACCGGCGAGAAGGTCGAGACCTGGTCGAGGCTGGCCTGCTGGGTGAGCGCCTGGCGGACGAGGGTCCACTCGGTGCCGGCGAGGTCGCGGTCCCAGGTCTCGAGATCGACGTCGAAGCTGCTCAGGTCGCCGTCGGCCACGAGGACCACGAGCGCCTTCTGCGGGCCGGCGGGATTCGCCGGATCGGCGGGATCGAGCCCGATCACCCGGGTGCGGCGTCCGGCCGTCGACGACCAGTCGGGCTGCGCGCGCATGCGGTTGACGCGCTGGGCGACGTCGTCGGCGGTGACCGGGGTGGTCAGGCCGTCGATGACGATGGCGACGCCGCCGCGGAAGTCGCCGACCGGCTCGGCCGCGACGCCCGATCGGCCGATCGAGGCGCCGACGAGCGACTTCTCGAGCGGCTTGGTGACCTGGGTGTGGTCGGTCGAACCCGAGTTGCGGAACTCGAGCGGCATGCGCACGTCGAGGTCACCGGCGAACTCCTTGACGATTGCGTCGACGACGTCGCGCGAGATGCGCGTCTCGTCGAAGTCGGCGGGCAGGTTCGGCGGGTTGCCGACGCGGATCTGGAAGCTGGACGCGAGTCCATCCTCGGTGGCCTTGCCGACGGTGAGCACGTTCGCGTTGCGGAGCTGCGAGACGACGATGTCGTCGCCCGCCGAGGCGCCGACCTTGCGGACGCGCTCCTCGACCGCGAGGCGGGTGAGTCCGAGGCGATCGCCCTCGCCCGACGACTCGCCGGCCTTGGCGGCGCGGGTCGAGAGCGTCATCGAGACGCCGCCGCGGAACTCGGTCTCGAAGATGTCGTTGCCGCGCGCGAGCACGACCACGACCGAGATGAGCGCCAGGACGGCGCTGCCGCCGAGCAGCATCGGACGGAGCTTGATCCAGTCCACCGTCGGGAGCAGCGCGCGGGAGATCGCGGGCACGACCGTCGGGAGCATGGGGAGCTTCTTCAGGCCGCCGGCGAGCATGGTGTCGAACATCGCGCGGGTCACCCAGATGCCGGTGAACAGCGTGGTGACCACGCCGATCGACATGGTGAGCGCGAAGCCCTTCACCTCGGTCGCGCCGACCTTGTAGAGCACGACGCAGACGATGAGGTTGGTGATGTTGCCGTCGATGATGGCGCTGAGCGCGCGGCGGTACGCGGTCTCGACCGCGGCCTTGAGCGGGTTGCCTTGCTCGAGCTCCTCGCGGACGCGCTCGTAGATGAGCACGTTCGCATCCACCGCCATCGCGACCGAGAGCGCGACGCCGGCGAGGCCGGGCAGCGTGAAGGTGCCGTCGATCGCGGCCATGAGGCCGAAGATGAGCAGCGTGTTGACCGCGAGCGCGATGTCGGCGACGAGGCCGGCGAGGAAGTAGTACGCCAGCATCACCACGCAGGTGATGGCGACCGAGATCACCGTGGCCTCGAGTCCCTTCTCGAGGTTGTCGGCGCCGATCGACGGACCGAGCACGTTGATCGAGATCGGGTCGCTGGAGACCTTCGCCTCGAGGCTGCCCGCAGTGAGCACGCGGATGAGGTACGAGAGCTCCTCCTCGCCGAACTGGCCGGTGATCACGCCCGAGTCGGAGATGGTGCTGTTGAGGCGCGGCGCGGTGTAGACCTCGTCGTCGAGGACGATGGCCATGGGCTCGCCGACGTGCGCGCCGGTGAGCTGCGCCATGCGCTGGCCGCCCGCCGAGTCGAGCTGGAAGCCGACGGCGGAGGCGCCGAGGCGCTGGTCGACGGTGCGGTAGGCGTTGGTCAGGCCCCACGAGGCTCCGTCGCGGTGGGTGAGCGACTTGGCCTCGGAGTCGTAGAGCAGCAGGTAGATCTCGCCGCCGAACTCACCCGCGGTGAGGTTGCGGGCGGCGAAGTACGCCGCGGGATTGGCCTTCATGGCCTCGAGCTCGGCGGGCTTCTCGTACCACTGCTTGAGGTCGTTGACCTTGAACCAGCGGGCGATGCCCGGCTCGCCGGCGCGCGGGCCCTTGGAGGCGAGGTCGCGGCGGAGCTCGTCGGGGTTGACGCCCTGCGGCATGCCCGGGTTGACGGCGATGCGGAAGTCGAGCACGCCCGCGCCGCGCATGAGGCGGATCAGGTCCTGCGGGTCGTCGAGACCCGCGCGCTTCGAGAGGTACTTGTCGTTGGCGGCGACCAGCTCGTCGAGCTCGGCCGACAGCGTGGCGAACTCGGACTTGATCGCGGCGAGTTCCTTCTCGCGCGGGCTCGGGCCCATCTCGGCCTTGCCGTCGGCGCCGAGGACGATCTTGCCCTCGAGGTCGCGCACCGGCTGGGGTGCGGTCGAGAGCTCGAGCGCCTTCACCAGGCGCGACGGGGCGAGGGTGCGAGAGAGCACCTGCGCCCGGAGGTTCTCGTAGCGGAGCTCGGCGGTGACGACCTTGTCCTCGACCGGTCCGAGCTGGTCGGCGGCGGCGCCCTGCGACTGGAGCGAGGCGAGGTCGGTGCGCGCCTGCTGCATCGCCTGCCACGCAGCCTCGAGGTCGACGACCGAGGGATTCTGCTTGCCGAAGCGCTGCGCGGCGGTCTGGGTGGCGAGCCCCGCGTCGAGGTCACTGGCGGAGATCTGGGTCTTGGCGAGGAACTCGGCGATGCGCTGCTTCGCGTCGAGCTGGAGCGCGCGCACCTCGGCCGACGGCAGCGGCATCACGACCTCGATGCGGTCGGCGCCCTGGGGCTGCATCGCGATGTCGAGCACGCCCTGCGGGTTCACGCGCTGCTTGAGCACCTCGATCACCTGACCGAGCACCTCTTCGGCGGGCTGGTCGGCGGGCACCTTGACCGAGTAGACCAGGCTCACACCGCCCTGGAGGTCCTTGCCGAGTCGGATGCCCTTGACACCGAGTTCCCACGCGCAGAGGGCGCAGAGTGCGGCAACGAGGGCGAGCTTCATCCAGGCGTTCTTCATGTGCTGTTCCAGTTCTCTGACTCGGATCCCGCCTGCTCCGCGCGGCTATCGGCGCGGTCGGCGGGGCTGCGTTCATCGGTTGATTCAGGCGGCGCCTGTGGTCGATTCCTTCATCACCGCCTCGATCTTGGCGCGGGCGACGGTGATCTTGGTGTTCGAGTTCTCGTCGACCTTGAGCACGACGACGTCGGGCTTCACCTCGACGACGCTGCCGATAATGCCGCCCGCGGTGCGGACCTGGTCGTTCTTCTTGATGGAGGCCATCATCTCCTCGTACTTCTTCTTCTCGCGGCGGGCGCCGAGCAGGCTCGACACGATGAGCGCGAGGATGACGCCGAAGAGCGCGAGCGTGATGAAGTCGAAGCCGCCGCGCGGGGCCGCGGGGGTGCCGGTGCCTGAGGCGGTGCCGGGCGCCGCGGTCGTGCCCGGAGCGGGCTGGGCCGCGAAGGCGGGACCGTCGGTGTTCTGCGCGATGATGGTGTGGAGCATGGTGTCTTCCTCTTCTCGAAACCGATGGCACCGCGGACTTCCTGCGGCGCCCTGCTGACATGCGTGTGCGTGCCGCCCCGACGGACTACGCGTCGGCAGCGCCCGGCTCGGCGGCTGGGGTCCCGAGCAGGACCGGCCAGCGCGACTCGAGGTCGGACCACCGATCATCACCGATCACGGTCCGAATGTCCAACAGCAGCCTTTGGAAGTGGCGGAGGTTATGAATGCTCAGGAGGGTCGGCCCGAGCATCTCGTCGGCCATGAAGAGGTGGCGGATGTAGCCCCGGCTGAACCCCCCCGCGCAGGCCAGGCAGTCGCAGGCGGGGTCGATCGGACCCTGGTCGAGGGTGTGGCGGGCGTTGCGGATGCGGAGCGGCCCGGTCGCGGTGAAGGCGTAGCCCTTGCGGCCGTTCCGGGTGGGCAGGACGCAGTCGAACATGTCGACCCCGGAGCGGACGGCGGAGACGATGTCCCGCTCGTAGCCGACGCCCATCAGGTAGCGCGGCTTGTCGTCGGGCAGCCAGGGTGCCACCTCGGCGACGGTGCGGTGGATCTCCTCGGGTCTCTCGCCGACCGCGACGCCGCCGATGGCGAACCCGGGGAGGTCGAACGCGCAGACCTGGTCGACCGAGCGGCGGCGCAGCTCGAGGTCGGTGCCGCCCTGGACGATGCCGAACAGCCCCTGCTCGTCGCGGCGGGCGTGGGCGCCGATGCAGCGGCCGAGCCAGCGCGCGGTGCGGTCGATCGCCTCCTCGAGGCGCCTGCGGTGCTCCTCGGGGCGCGAGCGGCGCTTGCGCGAGAGCTGCGGGTCGTCGGAGGGCTGCTCGGGGCGCAGCGCCGGCGGACAGTCGTCGAAGGCCATGATGATGTCGGCGCCGATGGCGTTCTGCACCGCGATCGAGCGCTCGGGCGAGAGCATGATCTTCGCGCCGTCGACGAAGGAGCGGAACTCGACGCCTTCCTCGGTGAGCTTGGTGCCCTCGGTCATCGACCACGCCTGGAAGCCGCCGGAGTCGGTGAGGATCGGCCTGTTCCAGCGCATGAAGCGGTGCGAGCCGCCGAAGTGCGCCATGCGCTCGGCGCCCGGGCGCAGCATCAGGTGGTAGGCGTTGTTGAGGATGATCTGCGCGCCGGTCGACTCGATCTGGTCGGGCGTGAGGCCCTTCATGGTCGCGGCGGTCGCGACCGGCATGAAGGCGGGCGTGTCGAACGCGCCGTGGGGCGTGGTCACGCGGCCGCGGCGCGCGCGGGTGGCCGACGAGCGGGCGAGCACCTCGAAGCGCACGGGATGGGGCGAACCGCTAGCGGCCATCGCGCTTCCTGTGGTCGTCGGTCGCGTTGCGGAGCGTCTCGCGCTCGCGCTCGGTCAGGCTGCCGAGCCCCTGCGCGCGGACCTTGTCGAGGATGCGGTCGATCTCGGCCTCGCTGGGCGCGTTGCCGGGCTTCGCGGCGCCGGCCTTCGCGAGGCGCGAGGCGCCCGCCCGACCCGCGGGCCGCGGCGCGCGGCGACCGTCGAAGCGCTGGAAGAACGGGAAGAAGTCGTCCAGCAGGTGCGGGCGCTGCGCGATCCACCAGCCCGCGATCGCGCCGCCGAGGTGCGCGGCCTCGCCGCCGGCGTTGTTGCCGTTCTGGATGAGCGTGAGCACCGCGATGCCGATGATCGCGAGCGCGAAGTAGCGCAGCGGGATCGGGAAGACGAACAGCAGCAGGATGTCCTCGTCGGGCCGCAGCCATGCGGCGGCGAGGATCACGCCGTACACGCCCGCGCTCGCGCCGATCAGCGGCAGGTACGGGTTGTTGAAGAGCAGGCCCGGCACGATGAAGTCGCCGCCGGTCGCGCCGAGCACGGCGAGGCCGAGCACGTTGAGCAGGAAGTAGAGCAGCGCGCCCACCACCACGCTCAGCGTGAACAGCGCGAAGAAGCGCAGGCGGCCGAAGGCCTGCTCGACGATCGCGCCGAACACCCAGAGGCCGATCATGTTGAACACGAGGTGGGTGAGGTTGATGTGCAGCAGCCCGTAGCCGACGAAGCGCCAGAACTGGAATCCCTGCTCGGCGCCCCACTTCTGAGGCACCCACATCGCCTGCGCGGTGGTGAACTGGAGCCACGCGCGGATCGGACCGACCGAGTCGACGCGCGCGACCGCGAGCGGGTCGACGAAGGCCGGGGCGGCGGGATCGCGCGCGACCGCGAGCGCGCCCCCGCCCGGCTGCGGCTCGATGCGTGCAACGAAGTCGCCGCGGTTTCGGCGCGATTCCCACGCCGCCTCGGCGTCGTCGAACTTGCGGCGCGCGCCCTCGAGCAGCACCTCGAACGACGAGCGCTCCTCGAGCAGCGCCGCGACCTCGGGCTGGCTGCCGGCGGCCTTCGCGCGCTGCGCGGCCTCGTCGAGCTGCGCGATGCGGCGCTCGATGCTCACGATCGGCTCGCGGAGCGCGGGCGCGGCGACCCATGGGCTCGACTGCACGAACTTCCGCGGAAGCATCGCGTCGACCAGGAACACCGCCGAGCACAGCAGGATCAGGATGAAGCTCGCCGACAGTCCGCCGCGAGGCGAGAGCGATCGGATGCGTCCGGCGGTGAAGCGCGAGGCTCCCCCGCCGCCGAAGGTCCCGCCCTGCGCGCGGGTGTAGTCACGGTCTGCAAGACCCATAGGGGGCGGAGTGTACGCACTTTGGCGGGTGCGAACGGCGCGGAAGCAGCGGGAAACTCAGCCGTTGCGGCGCTCGCGGTCGCGGCGCTCGTCGGTCGCGCGCTGGAGCGCGGCGCGCTCGGACGAGGTCAGGCTCTCGATCCCCGAGCGCGCGATCTTGTCGAGGATGCGGTCGATCTCCGCCTCGCCGGCGCCCGTCGGCTGACCGCGGGCGTCCCTGCCCGCCGGCTTGGGGGCGGGGCCGTCGTCGCGCAGCGCGCCGCGCGAACCCGAGCGGCTGGCCTGGCGCGCGGATGGGCCAGGCTCGTCGAGCTCCTCCTCCATCGCGGCGAGCTCCGACGGATCGGGCTCGAAGCCGAGGAAGTCGCGCTCGTGGTCGATGTGCCGCGCGGTCGCGACGCAGACGAAGCCACCGAACACCGCGATGCCGAGCAGCATCGTGCTCTCGGCGATGAGCGCGCCCACGCCGATCGCGACCGCGCCCACGATGCCTGCGCGGCAGGCGATGCGCATCGACGCCGCGTAGCCGACCCGGCGCCACAGCACCGCCTGCAGGATGCGCCCGCCGTCGAGCGGGAACATCGGGATCAGGTTGAAGAGCAACAGCACCCACGCGATGTAGTTGGTCAGGAAGGCGAACATCTGCGCCCAGCCCGCGATGTCCTCGCCGAAGTCGGCGCGCTGGATCATGCCGCCGAGGTCGAGCGGGTTCGGGATGGCGCGCCCCCACCACTCGCCGGTCGACAGACCGATGTACGGCGTGAGCAGCGCGATGAAGCCGACGTTGACGAGGGGTCCGCCGAGCGCCGTCCAGAGATGGGCGCTGGGCCGCTCGGGTGGGTTGCAACTCGCGAGGCCGCCGAGCGGCCAGAGCAGGATCTCGTCGGCGGTGCCTCCCTTGCGGCGGCAGGCGAAGCAGTGCCCGAACTCGTGCAGCAGGATGACGAGGAACAGCGCGACCAGGCCCAGCAGGGTCGGAAGCACGCCCACGGCGCCCTCGCTGGTCACGCTCGCCGCGTGCGCCAGCACCACCAGGATGAACACGAGGAAGAAGACGTGCAGCCGGACGGTGATCCCCGCGACGCGCAGCACGGCGAAGGACCACGACATCGGGTCGTCGAAGGTCGGGCGCGTGCCGCGCCAGTCCCCGCCGAAACCCGACGGGCGCTCGCGCTCGTCTGCGTCGTCCCAACCGCTCATGCCGCACCTCCAGCAGGCCGCTTCATCGACCAGAGAAGGTACGCGCCCAAGGTCTTTCCGTCGAGAATCGCGCCGGACGCGATCGCGGCGCGCAGCGCGGGCTCGGTGTACTCGACCACCTCGAGCTCCTCGCCCGGCTCGAGCCGCTGGGGCACGGGCGTCAGCCCGGTGGCGACGAAGACGTGCATGATCTCGTCGGTGAACCCGGGCGATGTGAAGAACGCGCCAAGACCCTCGATGCGGGCGGCGGAGTAGCCGGTCTCCTCCTCGAGCTCGCGCGCGGCGGCGGCGGCGGGGTCCTCCCCCCGCTCCAGCTTGCCGGCGCAGAACTCGACGAGCCAGCGGTCGACGGCGACGCGGCGGTTGCGGACGAGGATCAGCATCCCGTCGTCGCGCACGGCGATCACGGTGACGGCGCCGGGATGGCGGACGACGTCCTTGATGCGTGTCTCGCCCGCCGACCCGACGGGCACGCGCATCCGCTCGACGCGGAAGACGGGGCCGGTGTGGGTCGTTTCCGCGGCGACGCCGCCCGGGGCGGCGACGGGCGCGGGCACAGGTGCGTGCGCGGCGCAATCGCGCGGTTTCTCGACTTGCGGATCGGGCATGGGTGCGCCGATCATACGGGGATGCCCCGCGCCGAGGGACAGCCTCCTGCAACGACCACCGACCCGCTCGCCGGCGGTCCGGTCGACGCCAACGAGGCTCCCGTCCGCATCGAGGACCTGGTCAAGCACTTCGGCCGCCAGCGCGTGCTGCGGGGCATCACGCTGTCGTTCCCCCGCGGACGCACGACGGTGGTGCTCGGCCCCTCGGGCTGCGGCAAGAGCGTGATGCTCAAGCACCTGGTCGGCCTGCTGAAGCCCGATCGGGGACGCGTGTACTACGAGGGCGAGCGGATCGACCTCCTGTCGGAACGCCGCCTCGCGCCGGTGCGGCGGCAGTTCGGGTTCCTCTTCCAGCAGGGCGCGCTGTTCGACTCGATGACGGTGGCGGAGAACGTGGCGTTCCCGCTGCGCGAGCAGACGGGCGCGCCGCCCTACGACGAGGAGGCGCGGGTGCGCTACGTGCTGCGCCTGGTCGGCCTCGAGCAGATGTTCGACCGCTACCCGTCGGAACTCTCCGGCGGCCAGCAGAAGCGCATCGCGCTCGCGCGGGCCGTCGTGCTGCGGCCGAAGGTGGTGCTGTACGACGAGCCGACCACGGGACTCGACCCGATCCGCTCGGACGTGATCAACGAGCTCATCATCAAGCTCAAGCAGCAGCTCGATGTGACGAGTATCGTGGTCACCCACGACCTGATCAGTGCGTTCAAGGTCGCGGACCACATGGTGATGCTGCACGAGGGCAAGGTCGTCCTCGAGGGCTCGCCGGAGGAGTTCCGGCGGTCGGAGGATCCCGTCGTGCGGCGGTTCCTGCGTGGCGAGGCGAGCGAGGACGAGCTGCGTGCGATCCGGTCGGTCGGTGCGACCGGCGCCGGCTTCGGAGGTGCGATTTGAGAGAGCGCGTGCGCAATGTCATGGTCGGGCTCTGCACGATCGGTGCGGTGGGCGCCGCGTCGGCGCTGCTGTTCCTGTTCGGCGAGATCGAGCCGATGCTCGCGTCGCGCTGGCAGCTCAAGGTCGCGTTCAACGAGGCGGGCGGACTGCGCCGCGGCAGCCTGGTCACGCTCAACGGCGTGCCGGTCGGCTCGATCGAGAAGGTCGAGATCTGGGGCGATCCGACGCAGCCGGTGCTCGTGATCGCGGCGATCGACGACGGCGTGCGCATTCCCGAGCCGAGCACGCCGAGCGTGCAGGCGTCGCTGCTCGGCAGCGGCGCGCGGCTCGAGCTCACGGCCGCGCTGCCGCTGGCGGTCCCGCCGCGCACCTACCCGCGCGACCGCGAGACGATCCTGCGCGGCAAGGTCGAGTCGATCGAGGACCGCGTGATCGGACAGCTCGACGACCGGCTCGCGCCGCTCATGGCGAGCTTCGGCGAGCTGTCGAAGCTCGCGCGCAACCTCAACGCGCTGGTCGAGCCGACGCCCGATGGCGCGACGCCGAACCCCGAGAGCCTGCGCACCGCGATGCGCAAGCTCAACGACACGCTCGCCTCGGCCGACGCCGCGCTCAAGGGCGCGCAGAACTGGCTGAACGACGAGCAGCTGCGCACCGACGTGCGCGACGCAGCGCACGGCGCGAGCGAGCTCATGCGCGACGCGACCGTCACCGCGAACCGGATCGGCGCGCTCGCCGACACGCTCGCCGACGACGCGGCGGCGCTGCGCGCGGGCGCGCTCCCGGTGCTCGACCGCGCGAGCGGCGCGCTGCAGGAGCTCGAGCAGCTCGTGATCGCCGCGCGCACCGGCAAGGGCACGGCGGGACGTCTGATCCAGGATCCCGCGCTGTACGAGGGACTCTCCGACGCGGCCAAGCGGCTCGACGAGGCGCTCGCGAAGCTCAACCTGCTGCTCGACAAGATCCGGGCGGAGGGGCTGGGCGTGGAGTTGCTGGCGAAGTGATGGTGGGAGGTGGGTGATCGGGGGTCATCCGTTCCGCAGACTGCGTCTGCGGGCACTCAGGTCCGGCGTGGGCACTGACGGTTGGTGCGGGCACTCACGGTGGGCGCAGCGGTGCGCGGTTCGCGCGGCGATGCGAGAGAAACGAAACAGGCCCCCGCGTGCGCGGGGGCCTGTGTGCTTCGTGCGATGCCGCTCGCGTGGGGATGCCCGCGCCGCGTGCGCCGCAGGTCACGAGTTCGAATCGGCGCCGACGATCGCGATCTCCACGCGACGCGACTCCTTCTTCGACTTCTTGAGCTGCTCGGGGCCGAACGAGAGGCGCTCGAGGCGATCCTTGCTCACGCCCTTGGTCTCGAGGTACTTCGAGACGTTGTACGCGCGGTCGAAGCCGAGGTGGTAGTTCGTCTTGTAGCCGCTCGACTTGATCGGATCCTGGTCGGTGAAGCCCGCGATGCGGAGCTGCTTCTCGGGGAACTTCTTGTTGATCTCGGAGATGACCTTGTCGAGGGTCTTCTTCGCGCTCGCCTTGAGCGTGGCCTCGCCGGAGTCGAAGAGCACGTCGCTCGCGATGGTGAGGACGATCGCGCCGTCGCGCTGCTCGACCGAGACGTCGGGGCCGAGGTCCGGCATCGCGACGGTCTCGGACGGCGGCGCGGTCTCGGTCGCCTGCGCGACCTCCACCGGCTTCTCGTCCGCGGACTTCTTCATGTTCGACAGCTCCTGCTCGAGGCGCCGGCGCTCCTGCATCTCGCCGTCGAGCGCGGTGCGCGTCTCGTCGAGCTGCATGGAGAGCTGGGCGTTCTCCTCCTTGAGGAGCGAGACTTCCTTCTTCGCGCCGTCGCAGCCGACCAGCACAAAGCCCGCCGCGCACACGGCGACCAACGAAACAACACGACCATTCATCTTGCCTTGCATGGGTGGCATCCCTTCCAGAGAGGCGTGCGCGGTCTGCCGAAGATCCGTCTTCGGCGTGGCGACCGGCGCGGGGCGCATTTCACCGTCGATCGCGCGGGCGTGCAAGTTCCGCGGGCGGCATCCTCGGCGTTTTTCCGGGGCGGCCACGCTCGTCGATCTCGGGCACCGGCTCGGGCAGCGGCCCGCCGACAAACTCGACGCCGCGCTGCAGGACGCGGGAGAACGCGTCGATCGTCGTCACCACCGGACCGCGCGCGACGACGAAGAGGATCGCCGCCGCCGCGAGGTGCGGCCCGAACGGGATCTCGCGCCGGAAGAAGGTCGAGAAGCGGCGCAGCACCAGCGAGGCCAGCGCCCACACGATCGCGATGAACACGGCGACGAAGAAGGCCAGCAGCGCGACCTTCCAGCCGAACGCAGCCCCCACCGCCGCCTGGAGATGCACATCGCCGAGCCCCATCGCCTCGCGGCCGAAGCCAAGGGTGCCGAGGATGCGCACCGACCAGACCAGTCCGCCACCGACGATCCAGCCGAGCATCGAGCCGCCGAGCAGCGTCATGGGCTGACAGACCGTCTCGGAGCCCGGGCCCGAGCCCACGTAGCCGAACATCGCGGCGACCACGCAGGCGATGCCCGCGCCGGCGAACCCGGGCAGCAGGAAGGCGAGCTCGGCGAGCATCTCGCGGCGGGCGTGCGGGTAGGCGGATCCGTCGTCGCCGTCCTTCACGTGGTCGGCCCAGTCGGAGAAGCTGTGGCGCAGGCGGCCGGTCGAGAGCAGCCAGCGCGAGACGCCGAGGCCGAGCAGCATGCCGACGCAGGCGAACGTGACCGTCCAGCTCGCGACCGGGATCGGCACCCACTCGCGCAGCACGCGCGACTCGGGCAGGAATCCCTGCACCAGCCAGCCGAGGAAGGCGACGATCGTGACCACGGTCGGGATCTCGACCGGGATGAGCATGGTCTTCGCATCGACGATGGTCATGGCGACCAGACCGGAGATCGCGATCAGCACCACCACGAAGGCCGGCCACGACCACTGGAAGCCCTGGAAGCGCCACCAGTCGCTCGCGGCGTCGTGGAAGAACGCGCCCGCGGTGCGGTCGACCGGCGCGTAGAACGCGAGGTAGGCGAGCACGAACAGCACGGCGACCAGCAGCTCGACCGCCGGGTACTGGATGCTGATCCGGACCTTGCACGCCTTGCAGCGCCCGCCGAGCAGGAACCATCCGAGGATCGGGAGGTTCTCGCGCCAGCTGAGGCGATGGCCGCAGAGGGGGCAGCGCGACGGCGGCGTGACCACCGACTGTCCGGTCGGCAGGCGCCAGACGAGCACGTTCAGGAAGCTGCCGACGCACGCGCCGAACAGGAACACGAACAGCGTGCCGATGAGCGTCGGGGCCCACTGGGCGAACAGGATGTTGAAGTCGGTGTCGCTCACGCCTGCTCAGCCTCCGCGAGGGTCATCTCGCGCACCGAGAGTTCGGCGCGGTCGAGGAGGCCCTTGCAGTGGCGGAGCAGCTGCTCGCCCTTGCGGTACGCGGCGAGGCTCGCCTCGAGGCTGACATCGCCGCGCTCGATCGACTCGACGAGGGTCTCGAGCTCGCGCACCGCGTCCTCGTAGCCGAGGCCGGCGATGGCGGGGTCGGAGGCGGGGCTGGCGGTCGCGGCGTCGCTGGTGGAGGCGGTCTTCTTGGCCATGGTCAGGCGTCCTTCTTCGACGGGAGGTTCTTCGGATCAGGCGGCGTCGCGCCCGAAATGTTCGTGGGTTCGGCGGCGACGCGGACGGGCACGGTGCCGTCGGCGAGCTGCACCTGGAGCGCCGCGCCCGGCGGTGCGGCGACGACCGAGCGCACCAGCGATCCGTCGGCGGCGGTCACGATCGCGTAGCCGCGGCCGAGGGTCTCCTCGGGTCCGGCGGAGCGCAGGCGCCGCTCGAGGTTCACGAGGTCGCGGCGGGCCTGGACGAGCGTGGTCGTGACCGCGCGCGCGAGCCGCGGGCGGAGGGCGTCGAGCGCGGCGCGCGCGGCGGCGGCGCGGGACGCGGGCGCGTTCGACTGAAGGCGCCCCGCGAGACGCTCGAGGCGGCGGCGCGCGTCGGCGAGCCGCGCGGAGAGGGCCGACCGCGCCCGCGCGTCGAGTCGGCCGAGGCGCTCGCGCGCGTGCGCGAGGCGAAGGGCCGGCGAGTCGAGCGCCGGCGAGGACGCGAGCTCGGCGAGATGCTCGCGCCGCGCGTTGATGAGCCAGCGCATCGCGTTGCGGAGGTCGCGGGCCAGGCGCTCGCGGCGCTCGGCGAGCCCCGCGAGGTCGGGCAGGAGCAGCATGACCGCCTGGGTCGGCGTGCTGGCGCGGCGATCGGCGACGAGCTCGATGACGCTGGTGTCGACCTCGTGCCCGATGGCGGCGACCAGCGGGATCGACAGCCCGACCGCCGCCTCGGCGACGACGCGCTCGTTGAAGGCCCACAGGTCCTCGCGCGAGCCGCCGCCGCGGGTGACGATGACCGCGTCGATCTCCTCGCGCGCATGCATCGCCTCGACCGCGCGCAGCGCGCGCGCGACCTCGCCAGCGGCGCCGTCGCCCTGCACGCGCACATCGATGACGATGAACTCGACCGCCGGACAGCGCTCGCGCGCGGTCTTGAGCACATCCTGCAGCGCCGCGCCGGTGCGGCTCGTGATCACCGCGACCCGCCGCGGGAACTCGGGCAGCGGCTTCTTGCGGGAGTCCTCGAAGTAGCCGAGGGCGCGCAGCTCGCGCACCAGCTCCTGGAAGCGCTGCTCGAGCGTGCCGAGCCCCTGCCGCTCGAGCTTGGTCGCGTACAGCTGGGTGCGGCCCTGCGGCGCGTAGTGCTTGATCCGGCCGGTGACGACGACGGCATCGCCCTCGCGCGGGTCGTAGCTCGCGCGCGCGGCGTCGGCCTGCCACATCACGCAGGAGAGCACGGCGCCGGCATCCTTCACCGAGAAGTACCAGTGCCCGCGCTTCGAGATGTTGGCGATCTCGCCCTGCACGCGGAAGCTGCCGCGCATGCCCTCCTCGAGCGTGCGGCTGATCAGGTCGCTGAACTGGGTGACGGTGAGTTCGTTCGGCGCGGGCGTCGCGGCCGCGGTTGCGGGCGAGGGTGCGGGCGCGGCGCTCGCGGAGGACGCCCGTGTGGTGGTGGGCGCGGTGGTGGGCGCGGTGCTCGGCGAGGCGCCCACGCGCGGAGGCGTCGATGCGCCCGCCGCGCTCGACGCACCGGTCGTCGGCGACGGGGCCGACGGATTCGCCCCACCCGGCTTCGACACCGGCGTCGGATCGAACAACCCGCCGGCGAACAGGTCGCCGCGGGCGCGCGAGGGATCGAACGGTGGACGCTTCACGGGGTCGTATAGTAGGGATCCTGCATGACGGCGGAGCGCAGCGACAATCCCACCTCGCTCTTGGGCGAATCGATCGAGACGGCGGCGGGCGTGAGCGTCGCGCGCGCGCGGCATTTCCACGAACTCGGCATCCGCACGGTCGGCGACCTGATCCGCCACTTCCCCTTCCGCGTCGAGGCCGAGCACGGCGAGGACACGATCGCCGCGCACATCGCCGCGCTCGAGGCGAAGCCCGACGCCGAGAAGTCCGCCAACATCGCGGTGCGCGCGACGGTGGTCGCGAGCCGCACCGCGTTCGGCAAGCGCCCGCGCCTCGAGGCGACGGTCGACGACGGCACCGGCACCGCGCGCCTCGTCTTCTTCAACATGCCGTGGATGCGCGGCAAGCTGCACCCGGGGCGACAGGGCATCATCGAGGGCAAGGCGAAGCTCGAGCGCGGCTACCTCGACCTCTCGAACCCGAAATGGACGGACGTGGTCGAGGGCAGCGCGCCCGACGCGCGCAGCGACCGCCTGCGCCCGGTGTACCCGTCGAGCGAGGGGCTGCCGTCGCGCACGATCGAGCAGACGGTGCGCAAGGTGCTCGACGCGGCGTGCGCGGCGATCCCCGAGGTGCTGCCGCAGGAGTTCCTTCTCGAGCGCGGGCTGGTCGGCCTCCGGCGCGCCTACCGCTCGATGCACGTGCCCGAGGACGAGGGTGCGTTCGGCGCCGCGCGCACGCGCCTCGCCTACGACGAGCTCCTCACGCTGCAGCTCGCGGTGGCGATCAAGCGGCGGATGCGCTCGGCGCAGGGCGCGCCTGCCCTGCCGCTGTCCGTGGCGGGCGAGCGCGAGATCCTCGCGCGCTTCCCCTACGAGTTCACGCCCGACCAGAGCGCGACCTTCCGCGAGATCGCGGCCGACCTCGCCGAGACCCGGCCGATGAACCGGCTGCTCCAGGGCGATGTCGGCGCGGGCAAGACCGCGGTCGCGCTCGCGTCGATGCTGGCCGCGGTGACCAATCGCCACCAGGCCGCGATGATGGCGCCGACCGAGCTCCTCGCCGAGCAGCACTTCGCGTCGATCTCGCGTTTCCTCGCGGGGACGAGCGTGCGCGTCGGCCTCCTGACCGGAAGCCTGCCTGCGGGTGAGCGCGCGCTGGTGCGCGACCTGGTCGCGCTCGGCCAGATCGACATCGTGGTCGGCACCCACGCGCTGCTCACGGGCGACGTGAAGTTCCACGCACTCGCGCTCGCGGTCGTCGACGAGCAGCACCGCTTCGGCGTCGCGCAGCGCGCCGAGCTCCGCGGCAAGGCCCCCGCCGGCCAGACGCCCCACATGCTGGTGATGACCGCGACGCCGATCCCGCGCACGCTGTCGCTCACGGTGTACGGCGACCTCGATGTGTCGACCATCCGCCACCGTCCGAAGGACCGCGCGCCCGTGCACACCCGCGTGCTCAGCGAGTCGCGCTCCGACGACGCCTACCGCTTCGTGAAGGACCGCATCGACCGCGGCGAGCAGGCGTTCATCGTCGTGCCCGCGGTCGAGGAGAGCGACTTCGGGCTGAAGGACGTCGCGAGCCACCTCGCGAAGCTCGAGCAGGGCGCGCTGCGCGGCGCACGGCTCGCGCCGATGCACGGCCGCATGAAGCCCGAGGAGCGCGACGCGGTGATGGACCGTTTCCGCGCGGGCGAGATCGACGCGCTGGTCGCGACGGTCGTGATCGAGGTCGGCGTCGACGTGCCCAACGCGACCGTCATGGTGATCGAGCACGCCGACCGCTTCGGCCTCGCGCAGCTCCACCAGTTGCGCGGGCGCGTGGGCCGTGGTCCGAAGGGCGGCGTCTGCGTGCTGGTCGCCGATCCCACGACCGACGACGGCCGCGCGCGCATCGAGGCGATCCGCTCGACCGACGACGGCTTTCGCGTGAGCGAGCTCGACCTCGCCATCCGCGGCCCCGGCGAGCTCTTCGGCGCGAAGCAGAGCGGCCTGCCGCCCTTCAAGGTCGCCGACCTCACCAAGGACCTCGGCCTGCTCGAGCGCGCGCGCCGCGACGCCGGTGACTGGATCGCGCGAAGTCCGCTCCTCGCGCAGGATGGCGAGCACCTGCTGCGGCGCAAGGTCCTCGGCACCTACGGCGAGGCGCTGGGGCTTGGGGATGTCGGGTAGCGCGCGAGACGGTCGCGACGCACGTCGGACGAGAGCGCTCGGACGACACCGCTTGAACTACGGATTGACGAGATCGAGCGGACACTCCGACGGCGGGAACGGCTCGCGGGGCGCATCGCCCCAGTTGCCGAGGACGGCCGCGAGGTCGACGCCGTCGACGAGCTCGTCGGCGTTGAAGTCGGCGGCGGCGCGGAAGCCGGCGTTCGGTGAGCTGATGACGATCCACGGGCTGGTGCACGGCGCGGTCGGTCCGCATGGATTGCCGCTCGAGGACGCGGTGAAGAGCTCGATCTTCTTCATCTCCACGGTGCCGTCGGACCACGCGCGCAGCAGCGCGCCGCCGACGAAGTTGCCGTAGAGGCCGCCGTAGGTCCCGTACCACACCACCGTCGGTCCCGCCTGCGAGGCCAGCGTCGAACCGAGCGCCGCTGCGGACGGCGCGATCGTCGACGCCTCGGCGCGCGGGCCCGCCTGAAGCACGATCCCGGCACCGATCACACACAGCCCGAGTCCACACAGCGCCACCGCGCCCGCCATCGCATTGCTACCCATCGGAAGACTCCTTTCAGGAAAGTCCCGACGAATCTACATGCCGATGGCCCCGGATCAAAGGCGAAAGCGAAGAACGGTGCGCGCGGCCTTCCGGACGCGCGATCGGCGCGCCGGCCTCACCGCTTGCGCCGGCGCCACGCGTCGAGCGCCTCGGCCGTCATGCAGTTGAGGCACTGCGCGGGCGGGAGCCAGCCGCGCTGCGCGGCGAGGATGCCGAAGCGGATCTCGTCGAAGTCCTCGGGGCCGTGCACGTCGCAGTCGATCGCGAGCAGGCAGCCGGCCTCGGCGGCGGCGCGGATGTGCGTGTCGCGCAGGTCGAGCCGCATGTGGTGGCTGTTGATCTCGAGCGCGGTGCCGTGCTCCTTCGCGGCGGCGTAGAGCTCGTCCATCGCGGGCTCGAGGCCGGGGCGGCCGTTGACGATGCGCCCCGTGGGATGCCCGATCACATGGACGAGCGGATGCGCGATCGCCTTCAGGAGGCGCTCGGTCGCGACCTTCGGCTCCTGCTTGAGCGCCGCGTGCGGGCTCGCGACCACCCAGTCGAGCTCGGCGAGCAGGTCGTCGGCGTAGTCGAGCGTGCCGTCGGAGAGGATGTCGACCTCGCTGCCGGCCCAGATCTGCATGCCGGGGAAGCGCGCACGCGCGGCGTGGATCGCCTCGATGTGCGCGCGCAGCCGCGCCTCGTCGAGGCCGTTCGCCTGGAACTGGCTCTTCGAGTGGTCGGTGATGGCGATGGTGTGGAAGCCGCGGTCGCGTGCGCGCGCGACGATCTCGTCGATCGACATCGAACCGTCGGACGCGACGGTGTGGCAGTGCAGCTCGGCGCGGATGTCCGCGATCGAGATGCACGCGGGATGCGCCGCGCCGCGCGCGAACGCCGCGACCTCGCCGCGGTCCTCGCGCATGGTGGGCGGCACCCAGTCGAGGCCGAGGGCCGCGTAGACCTCCTCCTCGCTGGCCGCGGCGACGGGCAGCGCGCCCTCGTCGACCGACCCCTGGGCGTTCTCGCGGAACAGCCCGTACTCGTTGAGCCTCATCCCCTGCCCGATCGCACGCTCGCGCAGCGCGATGTTGTGCTCCTTGCTGCCCGTGAAGTACATGAGCGCCGCGCCGAAGCGATCGAGCGGCACCACGCGCAGGTCGACCTGCACGCCCGACTTGGTGAGGACGCTCGACTTCGTGTCGCCGTGGCCGAGCACGCGCGCGACCTCGGCGCGCCCGACGAACGCGTCCATCAGCCGCTTCGGATCGGTGGCCGCGGCGAGGATGTCGAGGTCGCCGATCGTCTCGCGGCCGCGGCGCAGGCTGCCGGCATAGGCGATCCGCGCGACGAACGGCAGCGCGCCGAGCTCCGCGACGAGCGCGTCGGCGAGCGGCATCGCCTCGCCGATGCGGATGCGGCCGCGGGCGGTCTCGGCGAAGGCGATCGCCTCCTTCATGTTGTCGATGGTCTTCGCGCCCATGCGCGGCAGCTTCGCGACGGCGCCCGACTCGATCGCGGCCTTCAGGGTCGCGAGGTCGACCACGCCGGCGTCGGTCCAGAGCGCGCGCGCCGTCTTCGGGCCGATGCCCTGGATCGCGAGCACCTCCTTGAGCCCGGGCGGGACCTGCGCGCGCAGTTCCTCGAGCTCGGACATGGTCGCCGTCCTGCCGAACTCGAGCACCTTCGCGGCGGTCGACGCGCCGAGGCCGTCGATCTCCTTGAGGGCGGCGAGCTCCATCGCGGTCGCCGTGCCCGCGAGCGCCTCGACCGCGCGGGCGGCCTTGCGGAACGCGTTCACCTTGAACACATTCGCACCGAGGATCTCGGAGAGGACGGCGAGCTCCTCGAACGCGGCGGCGACTTCAGCGTTGGTGGCCATGGTGGGCGGAGCGTATCACGCACGCGACGCGAGCATGGCGAGGAGCACCTCCGCCGTGCGCGCGGTGCCGCCCTGCTCGCGCCGAATGACCGCCCGGGCGTTGCGGGCGATCTCGGCGCGGCGCTCCGGGCTCGCCATGAGCGCGGCGAGGGTCGGAGCGAGCTCGGCCGCCTCGATGCACACGATGCCGTTGCCGTCGGCGAAGGCGGCGACCACATCGCGGAAGTCGGCCACGCGCGGGCCGATCACCACCGGCCGGC
>Ga0079301_1000311_pt1 | contig 23435 bp, 23 predicted proteins | sample Wag4_2014_7_11_3_FD_74797 | JGI IMG/M metagenome (GOLD analysis project Ga0079301, IMG submission 74797) | Fresh water mixed with fracking chemicals microbial communities from Ohio, USA - Utica-2 Time Series FC 2014_7_11 | ecosystem: Engineered > Industrial production > Chemical products > Input... | reverse complement strand
GGCAATCTTTGACAGATGAGTTTTAGCCTCGTGCATGTTTATGACTTTTTTCATGAGGTCAGAATAGACCTGAAAGGTTAGTTCACTTCAAGCAATTAGCTATGTTGTGGAGAGCGTTACCGATCCAGGCTAGTTAGAAGCGATGGTGATGGCCTTCATAACTTCAGCCTCAATGTCGCCCTTGAGCTTGTCTAGGACCTTCTGATCAATCGGTGAGTCCACTGTGATCACAGACAAAGCCTTACCGCCTTTTTGCTGCCTTGCAATTTGCATGGCAGCAATGTTGACTTTGGCATCGGCAAAAGCCTTGCCGTATACGGCAACAATGCCTGGGCGGTCTGCATAGACCATCAAAACTAGGTTCTCGGCAAAAGCCAGCTCAACGTCGTAGCCGTTGATTCCGATGATCTTCTCGTGACGCTTAGGACCGATAACTGTTCCCGAAGCCGAAATAACACTGCCATCGGATAGAACAGCCCGGATGGTAGTCATGTTGCGGTATTCCTCAGAGACCAAATCTGTTGTCAGCTTGATCTCAACCCCGCGCTGCTCGGCAAGTAGTGGCGCATTGACGTAGCTAACTTGCTCAGTGACGGCATTTTGGAATACTCCCTTTAGGGCAGCAAGCTTCAAGACAGACACATCGTGAACCACGATCTCGCCACGAACTTCAACCTCGATAGAAACTAGCGATGCATCGGCCATGCCAAATACCAGCTGACCCAATTTTTCGGCCATAGAAATACCAGGTCTGACAGATTCATCAATCTGTCCCCCTGCCACGTTCACAGCATCCGGAACCAAATCCCCAGCCAAGGCAAGCCTTACCGACTTAGCAACCGATATACCTGCTTTTTCCTGAGCTTCTTCTGTTGAAGCTCCAAGGTGAGGAGTGACAAGAATATTTGGCAAAGACAGCAAAGGCGAGCCCTTAGGAGGCTCATGGTTGAAAACATCAAGTCCAGCTCCAGCAATGCGGTTGGTTGTTAGCGCCTCAAGTAAAGCGTCCTCGTCGATGATTCCACCGCGCGAGCAGTTAACAATGCGAAGTTCCTTCTTAGCCTTAGCAAACTGAGCGGCACCAATAAGCCCAGTAGTCTCAGCAGTTTTAGGAATATGAATAGTGATGAAATCACTTTGTTCCATAACCTCATCCAACGAAGCCAAGCTAACGCCCATCTGCTCGGCCTTGGCAGGGCTGATGTATGGGTCATAACCAATAAGCCTTGCCCCAAAGCCTGAAAGGCGCTGAGCAACAAGTGAACCAATTCTTCCAAGACCGACAATGCCTATTGTCTTGTCGTATAGCTCCACACCGGTGAACTTGTTTCTTTCCCACTTATCTTGCTTTAGGGAAGCATTTGCATCCGGGATGTGACGGGCAAGAGACAACAGATGTCCAATAGCAAGCTCAGCTGCCGAGATGATGTTCGAAGTCGGTGCGTTTACAACCATCACACCAGCAGCAGTTGCTGCCTTTATATCTACGTTGTCTAGACCCACACCAGCTCTTGCAATAACCTTAAGCTGCTTAGCTGCTGCAATTGCCTCAGCATCCAACTGGGTCGCGGAGCGAACCAGGATTGCATCTGCTGTTGCAATTTCAGCCAGCAGGACCTTACGGTCGGTGCCGTCAATGTTTTTGATCTCAAAATCAGGTCCCAGAGCAGAAACCGTGGCAGGCGAAAGCTCTTCGGCGATGAGAACGATTGGCTTAGGCAAAGTAAGGTTCCTTGAAAATTAGAGGGGGCTTCGGCGTCGGAGCGGATGCCCCTAAGTCTAGCCAAAACACCGCTATTTCAGGATTCTGATTTCAACCCTTCGGGGCCTGCCTTAGGCGTACAACCAGCCAAATTACCAGCCCAACAAAGCTCACCAAAATCCCCAAGGGAATTGCTGCTATCAGCAACCAAAGATAAACAGCCCCACCGCAAGTGCTCTCATCAAAGGCGTTATAACAGCCAATCGAGAAAACCAGCCACAGAACAACTGGAGCAAAGGCAATAATTGGCCCCGCAACCATAATCCTGGTCGCCCAAACTCGCATTCTTGACTTTGGCATGCTTTAGGGAACCAAGACCATTGATCCAAAAACGCTAGTTGAAATCAAAATGTGACGCTCTGCCTAAAGAGTTAGCTTGATAACTAAACACATCGCCTGCGTTTTCGAAAGTTTCTAAATCTTCGGCCTTCATGGCAAATTTTGCTGAGGTCATAACAAGCGTGTTGAGCTTTTCCCCCGCGAAACAGAGGCTGGTGGAGTGTGGGGAGGCAACCGAAACTGATTCAATAACTTTCCCCGAGCTATCAAAGTGGTCAACTCGACCTTCGCCCCATAGCGACAACCAAATCTCACCTTTGCTGTCGATGGTTAGACCATCGGGAGTTCCATTGGTCGGAATTTTCCTAGAAGTAGCTTCCAGTCCCGATTCACTCCACTTATATAGCGATATTTGCTCTGCTGGGCCATCGACAAACCAAAATTCGTCATGCCACCAGTCCATACCATTTGGAATGGTGAGATTATCAAGCAGCATTTGGTATTGTCCGTTTCGACCAATACGCCAAAGACTTCCCCGACCGGAGGAAGCTTCATAGTCCATGATTCCGACCCAGAGCTTTCCATCTGGTCCTAGCTTGGCGTCATTGCACCTAAATTCGCTTCCCTTTACCGGCAAATCGCAGATCTTTGTGATCTGACCATCGCTGTCGCGGAAGAAAATTCCTGTATTCAGGCAGAGTACAAAACCACCGTCCGAGGTGGGAAGAGCAGCTCCTACGTCACCTTCGCAATCGAAACTGTCAGTTTTGATAATCTCGCCGTCTTGAACTTTAAGAAGATGTACCGTTCTTGCAAAAATGTCGATAATTGATAACTGATTTTTAGCTGGATTCCAGACTGGCCCCTCACCAAGTTCTAAAGAGAAAATTCCAGTGGGTGAAGAAGCCTGCTCAGTCATTGCCCTTAGCCAACTTCAGAGCCTTGCTTGCTCGCTCAGTTATTTGAGTAAAGCTTCGCTCTGCGATATCTGTTTTGGATGCTATCCAGCTGCCCGAGACGGCAAAGACGTTTGGCTTGGACAAAATGCTCACCAGATTCAGTTCGTTAACCCCGCCACTTGGTAGCAATTGCAACGCGGGAATCACTTGAGCTAGCGCGTCCAAGAATTTCTCTCCCCCAAGCAGATCAGTTGGATAGACCTTCACGTGCGAAAATCCTCTATCGATCATGCGCAATGCCTCGGAAGGTGTGGCGATGCCTGGAAGAAATGGCCACTTGCTATCTTGGGCCGCATTCAAAACGCTGTCTTGAGCCGCGGGTGACAATCCAAAATCTGCTCCGGCATCAATAGCTTTGGAAACTAGTTCACTGCTGGTCACCGTCCCGGCTGCCACCGTGAAATCTCCCCTGGCTGAAGCAATCTTTATTGCTTCAAGGGCTGCCGGAGTTCGAAGGGCGATCTCAATGTTTGTGATGCCCCCAGCCAATAGCGCATCCATAACTTGGTTCACATCATCGGCCCGCTCAATGACCACTAGAGGAACAATAATGTGCCCATGCCAGGGGGTGGATTGGGCTTTCACGCTTTCTAACCTAGGCGACTTTGACGAACAAAAGTATCTGGCGATTTCAAGAATTCCGTAAGCAAGCTTGCCCCGTGACCCGAGGCTTTTGAGGCATTGATGACTCCGCCAGAAAGTTCGGGGTAGCCAGAGGCCATTTGCTTATACCAGCCATGCCAGAAAGCACGAGCGACCTCTTGAACTTCTGCGTTGGGACTTGCCAGTGAAACTTCAGTGGCAACAGCTAAAGACACTGGTCCCGTGCAGTCGTGGAAGGCAATTTCAAGTCCGGCTTTGTGCGATTTAGATATCAAAGGAATAGCCTCCGTGACACCACCGCCCCAGCCAAGATCCATAATCATTACGTCCACTGCCTTTTTTTCAATCATGGTCAGATATCCGTTGACACCAGAACCAAGATTTTCGCCACAAGCAATCGGCATTTTTGCTGAGCCAGTAAGTGCGGCAAGTTCGGTCAATTGGTCCGCCCGAATTGGATCTTCCACCCACTTCAGCGAGAACTTCTCGACTTCTCGAATCAATCTTGCGGCGGCTTCTGGCTTCCAAAGCGAATGGAGTTCTAGGTAAAGATCCATCTCCATTCCAACCTCATCGCGAATTGCTTCGAGCACAGAAAGTCCGAAGCTAAGGTCGGCGTCTAAACCTCCGCCACTTGATTCAGCAACCAAGTCAAATGGCCAAACCTTCATGCCGGTGTATCCATCATCAAGAAGTTCACGAGCTAGCCTTGCCGGTTCGTTGAGGAAAGCCCAGAGGTCTTCGTAGTTACCATCTGGACGGGAATCTTTGGAAAAGCCCCAGTTGCTAGATGACTGCCGAGATTCGGCATTCACGTACTTTAGTCCCGAGCAAGTGTTGTAGGTGGGCATGGAATCGGGTGAATCTGATCTAAGTAGCTGTCTTAGGGGAAGTCCCGCTCTTTTGGCAGCAATGTCCCACAGGGCGATATCCAAAGCTGAGCGTGCTCTAACTTCAGCTCCAGAACCGGAGTATCCGACATAACCCTGAATTGCCTGACTCACCGATGAAGGGTCTGCTGTGAGATTTTCAGCAATCAGGGTGGGCACAATCACATCGTGCAAGTGCGCCTCTACTGCAGTTGCACCGTAAAAAGTCTCACCCAAACCAGTGATGCCATCGGAGTCGGTAACCAAAACGTGTGTCACATTTGGCTGGATGGTTGAACGAACTGACTCTATCTTTACAATTTTGGCTCTAGTGCTAATCGTGTTTTGCAAATCAGAGAGAGCTCGAATGGGGCCGGCAGCTGAGTTGAGCTCAGTTTTGTTGACTTTAGCCACTATCCCATCCTCCTGCCGATTGCGGTTAGTTCTTTTCTGGTAGGGCTACCTTCCCAGTCTCCTGGGTCTAGGCAGGCACTCGCACCGCATAAGACTGCACGCTCTAGCCTGAGCTCAGGGCTTTCACCATCAAGCAGGGCGCTTAGGTATCCAGCAACAAATGCATCTCCTGCCCCTACGGTGTCAATTACCTCTACTGCAACCGCTGCTTGGTGAAAGAGCTGGTCGCCACACAAAGCAATAGCACCCTCGGAACCTTGCTTCATGATTACATCTGCAACCCCAAGTTCTTGAATCGATTTCAAAAGATCTTCCGCACTCAAGCTTGAACTGTCGGTTAGCATGCTCAGCTCAAGACGGTCTCCAAAAACCATATCGACCGAAGAGATAATTTCCTTGAAGGTGCTACTTGCGCTCTCGCTGGACCAAAGGGCTGGTCGATAATTTAGATCAAGGCTCACGGTCACATCAGTTTGACTTGCAAAATCCAGTACCGCTTCCAGTGACTCTCGGGCACTTTCCGAAAGTGCCGGAGTGATCCCAGTCACATGTAGTAATCGGGCATCGGCAATCATTTCTTTGGAAAACATTTCCGGGGACATATTCGCTGCGGCCGATCCGGCGCGGTAGTAAGAGACAAATCTTTCATCTCCAAGACTTGGGGATTTGACCATAAGTCCGGTTGGAAACTTTTGAGACCTGGTTGCTCTTACCTCTACTCCCTCGCTTTCGAGAACTGCCCCAATCATGTCCCCGAAAGAGTCTTCGCCAAGAGCACTAATCCACCTGACTCTGTGTCCAAGCCTTGCTAATCCCACTGCCACGTTGGATTCTGAACCCCCAAATGCAAGCGTGCAGGGGTCTTGGTCGCGGGGTTGCCCAGGATTTAGCATTCGAACTAGCGCCATGGTCTCGCCTAGAGTCACTACGTCAATCAAGGGGTACCGGGGCTTTCTGTCGGAAACTATTTGATAAGTATACTGTAAGTGGTCAAATTGGTAATACCAGTTCGAGGGGTTCTCTTTCCGGCCAGGTTCGTAAGTGGTTACATAAGTATGGATTGTGAGGAGAAGGCATGGCCAACAAAGCTGCGGGGACCAGAACCGCTGTCGTGACCGGTGGGGCCGGTGACATTGGCTCGGAGATAGCCCGTCACCTGAGCGCCGACGGTTGGCAGGTAATCCTGCAAGATATCCGAGACGAAGAATTTGGAAGCCAAAAAGCCCTCGAGGTCCAAGGCTCAAATTCAGCCAAGGTCGCTTATCAAAAAGTAGATCAGTGCGACCCGGTTGCCATGGGCAGTGCACTGGATGAACTGCCGGAGCTGTCACTTATCGTGATCACCGCAGCCACCGTCAAAGCCCAACCCTTTTTGGAAATCGACCATCAGGCCTGGCTTCGCCAAATTGAAATCAATCTGACTGGATCGTTTGTAGCGTCCCAGGCGGCCGCAAGGAAGATGGCAAAAGATAAAACTAAAGGTCAAATAATTTTTGTTAGCTCCTGGGTTGCAAGTAGACCCTGGCCAGAGATAACGGCATACACCGCTTCCAAAGCGGGAGTTGAGCAACTGATGCGCCAGGTAGCTCTTGAGCTTGCACCGCTTGGAATAAGAGCCAATGCCATCGCACCAGGAATTGTGAAGGCGGGACTTGCAAAGCACCAACTTGAAACTGAACCGGCCTATGCAGCAAGAGTTGCAACCGCAATTCCACTCGGAGAACTTCAAGAGGCAAGTGATATAGCTGGCACCGTTGCCTTCATGGCATCCCCCGCAGCAGCAACCATGACCGGAAGCGTTCTAACAATTGACGGCGGTTGCACACTCGGCAATAACCGCTAGTAAATTCCCTTTCACCATCAGTAGCAGCAATTAGGAGTAGCCATGAAAGTTATCGATTTATCCCGCGGCATGGTCTTTGTGACCGGCGGTGGGGGTTCAATCGGAGCCGCCATTGCCGTTGAGGCAGCTTCGGCCGGTGCAAGCATTGCGGTAGCGGATGTGAATTTATCGGCGGCCAAAAAAACAGCAGAGCAAATTGAAAATGCTGGAGGTCGTGCAGTGGCTCTTGAAGTGGATGTCACCTCCGGCAAATCACTCGCTGATGCAATGAACCAAGCCGTTAAGGCATTAGGTCCAATGATTGGCCTGGTTACCGGAGCTGCAATTTTGCGCACCGGAAGCGTCGCAACCCAATCCGAAGCCGGCTGGCGAGAGATCATGGCGGTAAACGTTGAGGGAACCTTCAAGGCAGTTCAGTCGGCGGTGCCACACCTAAGCGAAACCAAAGGGGCAATCGTGACCCTGGGAAGCGTCTCGGCATTCATTGGATCGGCCGAAGGAGCCGCTTACACCACAACAAAAGGCGCGGTTTTGAGCTTTACCTATGCCACCGCTGGAGACCTGGCTCCCAAGGGCATCCGCGTAAACGCGGTTTCACCCGGTTGGGTGGACGGTGGTTTCACTCACCAAGCTATGAGCCAAATGGAAAATCCACAGGAATTGGTTGATACTGCAAAGCGCATGCACTACCTCGAAAGAATGGCAACGCCAACCGATGTTGCCAACGCTGCGGTTTGGCTACTTTCTGATCAAGCGGCTTTTGTAACCGGTACTTCGCTGTTGGTTGACGGCGGCTACATGGTCAAAAGAGGCTAGCGCCAACTTGTCCTGATAAACAAGTGATTACCTGAGCGCCTCACGCTTTGAAGATTTGCTAGCTTGCTGCCCGCAGGATCAAAACCAATTCCCTCGAGTAAGCCCGGGCGAGGGTTTGAAACTCCCCCACCAATTAATACCGGGCTGTAGGTCAAGAATTCTTCGTCTAATTGGTTTGCTGCAACAAGTGAGCCGTAAAGTTTTGGCCCTCCTTCGCAGAGTATAGTTTGGCAGCCGTACTCCTTATGCAGAAAACCATAGAGATTTTCTAAATCAACTTCCGCCTCACCAAACACAATCACTTCGGTGTTTGGAAGTGAGGTTCCAGAAAGGTGACGAGATCCAATTTCACTTGTGGCAACAAGAATTTTATGTTTACCATTTTGAAAAATCTCAGCATCGGCTTTCACATCCCCGGAACGAGTCACGATTACTTGAAGTGGTAGCTCTTTTCTGTTTTCTGCACTTCTAAAGCTTCCAAAGGCTTGTTCATCTTGAGGAAAAATGAAACCGGCAGTCCACTCGTGCTCTGATTCGGTTCTCAAGGTGTTTGCACCAACCACAACGGCATCGGCTCTGGCTCGAGCCAGCGCCATTAGCCACTGGTCGTGTCGGTTGAATCCGCTGACATCTCCCCCACCTTCGTGACCGGGGAGGTTGAAGGAAACTCGTCCATCGTGTGACATCACAAAATTTGAGTAGCTATATGGCTTTGCTGAGGTATCCGGCACAATCCAATCACCGCCGTAAATTTCTTTTAGTTCCCGCGGCAGGCCCATCCCAGGATTGTTGTTTGTTTCTAGCAGAAGTTCAAAGCTTGATCCCGGTCCTTTGAAGCTCATGGTGTCGGTCCATCCACCACAACGGTTTGGCCGCTAACGCCACTCGAGGAATCCGAGACCAGCCAGGCGCAAACCTCAGCCACTTCCGCAGGAGAAATGAGTCGATTGAATGCGCTGGAAGCGGCGAATTCAGCAAGAACCTGGGAGTGCTCTTTGCCTTGTCTTTCGGCTACTTTCTTCGCCAGTTGGGAAAGCATAGGACTATCAACATTTCCGGGACAAACCGTATTTGCCCTTCCTCCAAGCGGTGCTAGCTCAGAAGCAAATGACTCAACAAAACCCCGAAGACCAAACTTGGTCGCCACATACACCGAGCCTCCGGCTTCGCCTTTGAGGCCAGCGGTCGAAGAAATGAACACTGACGCGAAGCTCCTGCGAGTTTTCCTCATAGCTGACTCAATCGCGGCACCGAAGTAGAAAGCTCCCTGCAAATTCACGCGCATGAGTTTGTCATACTGTTCCCAGTCGGTTGCATCAATCGGGCCGGTGAAATTCACTCCGGCGGCGTATACAAATGCCTCAATGGGACCTTTCTGCTCAATCGTGGAAACCAGCGATTGGACGCTGTCTAAGTTTGTGACGTCGACTTCCATGCAACTAACACCAGAAATCTTAGGGATAACTATGTCGGCGGCCACGACGGATTCAAATCTTCCCTTTAGTGCTTCAACACAGGCTAGGCCTATCGTTCCGCCTGCTCCTACTACAAGTGCGCTCATACTCTCCTCCACAACTGCTTTGCGGCGCTATAAATTGACTCCTCGTTAGGTACGACAGCATTTTCTAAACTGAGTGCTCCCGGAATTGGAACATCCGGTACTGCGTGTCTATGGAAGTGATCAACTCTCACCTTTGACTCGATAACCCTCGTCACTAGTTCAGCAGAAAGCCCAAAGCTTAGATAGTCCTCATCAACCACCAATAGTTTTCCGGTGCGATTAACTGACTCGGCTACTGTTTCCACATCCAGCGGTACAACGCTTCTTAGATCAATAACCTCAACCGAGATGCCCTCGGCTTGTAAACGCTCCGCCGCTGCGATAGCGGGAAGTACGCTTCCGCTAATGGTTGCTAGGGTCAGATCGGTTCCGGCTCGCACTATTGCCGCTTTTCCTAGAGGAATGGTGTACCTCTCGGGTGGAACATCCGCACCAAAGCTAAAATCCTCTGCCCTTGTAAGAAGAAGTTTTTTGTGCTCGATAAATATCACCGGGTCATCGGATTCAACCGCACTAGCCATTAGACCCTTGGCGTCATAGGGATTTGAAGGTGCCACTACCTTCAGGCCCGGTAGGTGAGCAAAGCTTCCCCAAAGGCACTGCGAGTGTTGAGCGCCAGAACCGATGCAACCGCCGGCAGTTTTGATCACAATTGGCATCTTTACGTTGCCGCCAGACATGTAGTGATTTTTTGCGATGGCGTTATATATCTGATCTAGACATACGCCCATAAAATCCACAAACATAATCTCCAGGATTGGGCGATATCCTTCCATCGCCAACCCAACTCCCATTCCGGTAATGGCAGTTTCCGAAATTGGAGTATCTAATACCCTCATCGAACCGTATGTTTTTTGAAGTCCTCGGGTGGCACCGAACACTCCCCCCTGAGCCCCAACGTCCTCCCCGATTACCAGTACGTTTTCGTCACGCTCCATCTCTAGATTGATTGCCTCTGCAATGCACTGCGAAAGATTTAGATTGCGCATCAGTTGCCAGCTTCCACAAACACATGCCTCAAAGCATGTTCGCCATTTGGATGTGGCTCGGATCTAACTTGTGCCAGCATCTCCAAAACCGCCGAGCGAACCGAGGCTTCCATGGCCTCCAGCTGCGAAGCTGTGGCTAGATTTCTTTCCAGTACTAGTGCACGAGTTATCGTCAACGGATCAATTTGTCTGCGCTCTTGTTTTTCTTGTTGACTGCGGTAGGTATCGGCATCGCCCTCGAAGTGACCCCGGAAGCGATAACAGCTAGCTTCAATCAGGCTGGGTCCGCCTCCAGAGCGCGCTTTGTTTACCGCTTGTTCAAAAGCTTCTGCGACTTTTTCAACATCGTTTCCATCTACCTTTACACCGCTGGCTGCCCAGGCTGGCGCTCGTTCGGCAACTGTTGCTGTTGGGCTGGAAGCTTCGAAGGGAACCGATATCGCCCACTCATTGTTTTCTACCACCACGATCATTGGAAGTTGCAAAACTCCGGCAAGGTTCATCGCCTCGTGAAATGCTCCGGTGTTCACAGCACCATCACCGATAATTGCGACCGCAACGGCGTCGGAGTTTTTTAGTCTTGCCGCATAGGCGTGACCGAGTGCAACTGGTACTCCGGCGCCAACAATTCCGGTGGCGGAAAACTTGAGTTTCGGATCCATCAGGTGCATGTGCCCCCCGTAGCCACCACATAATCCAGTCTCGCGCTCAAAGATTTCCGCAAGCATTGCTCTCATGTCAACACCCTTGGCGATAGCGTGCAGATGGTTTCGGTGAGTGCTGCAAAGTGCGTCGTCGGCCCTTAGTGAACCAACCAGTCCGGCCGCTATTGCCTCTTGACCGATACCGGTGTGAAGTTCGCCGTGGATTTCTCTGGTTGGAACTCCTTCCAGGCAGGCCAGTTCAAATTCCCTCATCCAGAGCATGTAGCCGTATCTATCAAGCAGCGAAGTCAATGCACTAATCCTTGCTGAACCTGTTCTAACTCAAAAGCATTTCCGGCTCCATCGGAAAGGTAGGCGGCTTTACCTTCAGAAAATTCGGTCACCGAACCCATAAGCTGCCCCCCGGCTAATTCAACTTTTTCAATTGCAGCATCGAGGTCCTCGACCAGAAAACAGTTATGGGTCCGGCCGGGGTTTATTGGAAGCAGTTCGGAAACAGTGCTCGGGATATTTCTAAACTTGATCAGTTCAAGAATCTGATCGCTTAGTTCAGATTTGCACTGGACTAAATCAGCCCGTAGCCCGGGGACGCCAGTAAGTTGCTGAATCAAATCACTCATATCCATGGCCTCAAATACTGGTTCAAAACCAAAAGTTTTTGAGTAGAAGGCCAATGACTGGTTGAGATCCAAAACTGAAATGCCAGTGTGATGCCAAGCCCAAGCCTGGGTAGTGCTGGTCAACGCGCCCTCCAAATCATTTGAGCTCCGGCCAGCACCAGAAGAATTGCAAATGCTATTTGTACAATAGCGGGTTGGGTTGCCAGGGCCAAAGCCGCACCACCGACTGCGGCGATGGCAGCCGGTATGCCGATTCGAACACCCTGAGCCCAGTTAGTGAAACCACCCTTGGTAAGGCGGAGTGCTCCAAGTAAAACGATAGGAATCATCACTACCAGTGAGGTTCCAGCGGCCAGTTGAGGAGTGAAGCCAAAAACAGTGATCAAAATTGGGATGACGATAATCCCTCCCCCAACACCCAAAAAAGAAGAAAGCAGGCCCATAGCCAAACCAACCAGCAGGAATACCGGCCATAACTCGAGCCCAAGTTCGGGGGTTGCAGGAGCTGATGGATCAAGGCTTTGGATCACTATTCGGATAGCCACCAAAACCAGAAAGACACCAAAGGCAAGCTTAAGTATCCGATCCTTGATCTTCTTTACCGCTGCTGTTCCCAAAAACGTGCCAACCAGGCCACCGGCAATCAGAAAAGGCACCGCTGCCCAAGAAACGGAACCTGCCAAAGTGTATGTGGTTGCGCCAGTTACGGCAGCTAGTGCTACGACCACTAACGAGGTTGCTTGCGCTTTGTGCTGATTTACTTTGAATAGAATCACCAGAATTGGGACCAGGATGATTCCGCCACCGACTCCAAACAATCCTGAAGTCAATCCGGTAACAGCACCGATTGTTATATCTCTCCCGATTGGATTTTTTGGCTCTATCATGATTCTCATGATAGGTGATTTGCTAGAGGAATTAATGTGACTGAGTCGACGCAGCGAAGTGGAATGGGTGGTTCACTTGTTCCCGGCACTTATCCTGCACCAGAAGCAATGCGTCCAACTTTGGTCGGAGAAAGCTGGAGCGTTGTTGCAGGTCACCCCCGCGTAAGCATGGTGGCAGCGGAGATCTTTGCTGCCGGAGGAAATGCAGTAGACGCTGGAGTTGCAGCTGGACTTGCCAGCAACGTTGTCCAGGTTGACATGTGTAACTTTGGCGGTATCGCTCCCATTCTTGTTCGCCCCGCGGGGGAAACTAACTGCTTCAGTGTCGCCGGGATCGGAAGATGGAGCAGATCAGCATCAATCGAAAAACTGGTATCCAGATACGGCGGCAAGCTACCACTGGATGGGGCGCCCGCAATTGTTCCAGGTGCCCCGGCTGGCTGGCTAAAGGCTCTGGAGAAATTTGGCACCATGAGCTTTGCCGAGGTAGTAGCCCCAGCCATAAAACTTGCTAAAGAAGGCTTCTTGCTTGATAGAAGAAGCGCCCAAAGCCTTGAAATCACCGGCCGCGGCTACTCCCGTTGGGAAACTAGTGCCGCAATCTACCAACCAGAAGGCAAGCCCCTGCCGGAAGGAACCAGGTTGCACCAGTTAGCCCTCGGGGATCTTTTGGCCTCGCTTGCGGAGGCTGAGGCCAAAGCTAAAGGCAGCCGAGAACAACGAATTAGGGCAGCCCACGAAAGTTTTTATCAAGGCCCCGTCGCAGCTGAAATAGCTAGCTGGGTCACCAAGCAAGGCGGATACCTGACCGAATCGGACCTAGCTGAGTTTGAAGCAGAGGTGGAAATTGCCCCGACCGCAAAAATTGGGGACTGGATATTTGCCTCTACCGCCTCCTGGAGTCAAGGTCCGGTAGCTCTTGAAATCCTTGGGATTCTTAGCAGAACCAAAGGAAGCTGGCACGAGATCATTGAAGCCACCACTCTTGCCTTTAATGACCGTGAGGACTTTTTTGCAGCTCCGGGTCAAATGGAAAAAAATATTCAGGAGTTTCTAACCGAGAAATACTTTGACCAACAAGCCGCACGAATCACCAACGCCGCTGCCATGGGAAGAACCGTGGGAGTTGAGATAGCGCAAGTTGATAAAAGCACCACATCGATTGTGACCATGGACAAATCCGGCTGCAGCTTTGCGGCCTCTCCTTCTGACACCTTAGATGGCGGTCCAATAATTCCAAGTCTTGGAATTATGTGCTCTCCTCGCGGGGTTCAAAGCAGATTAGACCCGAGTCACTCCAACGCCATGAGGCCTTGGGGCAGGCCCGTAGTTTCCCCGGCGGCGCTGATAGCAACTCGTAATGATGATCTATGGGCAATGGCTTGCCCTGGAGGAGACGTCATCGTTCAGGCCATGGCGCAAGTTGCTTGGCGAGTGATAAACCAAGGATTGAGCTTGCAAGAGGCGGTCGAGGCCCCCAGGGTTGCAGCGTTTAATTCGCCTAATTCCTTTCATCCGCACCCGAGTGCAGACCGCTTTGTTTTTGCGGAGGGAAGAATACCGGAAACTGAAATTGCAAATTTGCGACAGCAAGGCCACAATGTTCAGGTATGGCCTGAATTTGAATTTGATGCTGGATCAGTTCAAACAATCATGTCGCTACAGAATCAAGAAGGTGAACGCGTACTGTCGGCTGGGGCAGATCCGCGAAGGAGCGCATACTCAATCTCTATCTAGGAGAAGAAATTGATCAACCTGGCCCAAGTAATTGAAGATACCCAGTCACTAATCCGCATCGACAGTCAAAACCCTGGCATTCAAGAAGCCGCCTGTGGGCAATGGGTTGGCAACCGCTTGGCGGACATGGGCCTTGATGTAAAAACAGAATCAGTCGATGGCGCCAGAAAAAACTTACTTGTCACCATCCCTGGAGAATCAGATGCTCCGCGCCTGGTGTTACTCGGGCACCTAGACACGGTTCCAATCGGAGAAGGTTGGAGCGTGCCACCGCTTGGAGCGGAGATAAAAAATGATCTGATCTATGGCCGCGGATCTTGCGACATGAAAGGTGGGGTCGCGGTTTCTCTAGGTTTGGTTGAAGCACTTGTTAAGCGCAAAGCTGGAATGCGCGGAGATTTGGTCTTTGTGGCAACCGTTGACGAGGAAGCCCCAGACATGGCTGGGGCTCAGCACCTGGTTCATTCAGGTTTTTTTAGGCCCGATGACCAAGTGCTTGCACTTGAGCCAACCGGCACCAGATTACGCATTGCCCAGATGGGGCTTCGTTGGCTCAGTGTAAAAGTGACCGGCAAGATGGCTCACGCTGGAAGAGCACACCTTGGCATCGACTCGGCTCACGTTATGGCCAGAATCATTGACCAGCTGAAGCAATACATCGAAGCGCTGCCCCACGAAGATGAGATTTTAGGCAAAGCCAGATTCACTTGCGGATTGCTTCAGGCCGGAGTTGCCACCAACGTGGTACCCCCGAACGCAACGGCATCCTTCGATGTTCGAATTGTGCCGCCGATGGATATTTCTGATGTGATACCAACCGTTTCTTCAATTGCCGAGGGCGTGTTGAAAGATTTTCCGGGAGCCTCATTCGGTATTGAACCCTTGGGTGCACCAAGGCCGCCGGTTCGGGCCTCAGACGATAGCCCGATAGTTTCCAAACTGCGTCAGGCATACCTTAGTGAAACGGGATCAAAGCTTGAGCACGGCGGAGCCGATGGACACGAGGCCTATACAGATTCTTCGATGGTTGCTGCTCTGACTAAATCAAAATCCTGCACGGTGTTTGGTCCAGGCTCAACCGATAAGGCGCACACCGCGGATGAGTTTGTTCCGATCAAAGATTTGGATTTGGTCTCGCGAGTACTATGGAAAACCGCCACCGACTGGTGAGTGGAAAAATGTTAAAGGAGTCTGGGAAATGATTATTGATGCTTATAACAACGTCTGGCAAGCTGGTGGAAACTCTGACTACTTAACAGCTGAGTCATACACCCCAGAGGACATGTTGCGATCCATGGATGCAGCCGGTGTGGACATGGCAGTTGGTTGCTCACTGGGTCAGCAAGTAGACAACAACTTTATTGCCGAAACTGTAAAGAAGTATCCGAACCGAGTCATTGGCTTTGGACAGGTAAACCCCCGGGCAGTGGATGCGGTCGAAACCATCGATCAGTGCGCTAAGCAATTGGGGCTCAAGGGTTTGAAGCTGCATCCAACGATGCACGGTTATCACTTCGCCGATCATGGATTGCTGGATCCAATTTTTGAGGCGGCCGACAGAAACAAGATTGCGGTGCTGGTCAACGCTCTGGATGATCCTTTCTGCGCTCCGCTATCGATTGAGGAAATTGCCCGAAACTTTCCTAACACACCGGTTTTGATCGCCCACATGGGTACCGTCTGGAACGTAAACGAAGCAATTCTGGTGGCCAAGAGAAATCCAAACATTTATCTGGAAACCTCTTCGGCCCAGCTGCTGGATGTCAAGCTGGCCTATCGATCGGTTGGGGCGGGCCAGATCGTTATGGGAACCGACTGGCCAGGAAGTGACTTTGATTTGGAGCGTGCGAAGGTTGCCAGAGCGGTGCCTTCGGCTGATGATCGGGTGCTAATTGAGGGAGCAAACCTAGCTCGAATCTTGAGACTCGAAGTCTAGAAAGTTCGCACATGAGCATGCTAAAGACAACCTCCGGGTTCATTGATGCTCACTCTCACCTGCGATCTACCACCGTCACTGAGCAATTAGTTGCTGGATCTTCAAGCCTTGAGGAAGCGCTGCTTCGAATGAGCGCTATGAGCGCAGTTGATGAAGCAGACGAAACTTTGCTTGCTTGTGCTGATCTATTGCGAGCCGGGGTCACCGGTGTTCAGACTGTGTTTCACACCTTCGGTTCACCACAAGAATACCTAGAGTCACTTTCGAAAGTTCTAGATGGAATTGAGCGCTCCGGAATTCGCGCTCTAGTAATTCTTGGACTAACTGATCAGGCGGAATTTATCCCAACTGAGTTAGAAAGCCAGTCACTACTTCCACCGTGGTTACCACCAAAAAGAAAAATGGCACCCGAGCAATTTGCCGAGGTATACACCGCTGCTAAGAAATTGCACCCGAGCGTTAGTTTCGGAATCGCACCGGTTGGTCCACAGTGGTGTTCAGTTTCACTTCTTAGAATAATTCGAGAACTTGCCGAGGATGGCGCCAGAATCCACTCACACCTTTTAGAAAGCAAAGCTCAAAGAAACTGGATCGGTGAAAATCCGCTCACTAGATTGTCGGCTGCTGGACTATTGGGACCAAAAACTTCTTTGGCGCACGGGGTATGGTGCGATGCCGACGATCTCAAGACAATTTGCGATGCCGGTGCTCAGATTGTTACCTGTCCAGGATCAAATGCGACGCTTGGTGCTGGCAAAGCAGATCTGGCGCTTTGGGAAAAACAGGGAGTCAAGTTTGGTTTCGGTTTAGACAGTTGCGCTGATGATGTTTTACCTTTCAAGATTGCTCGAGAAGCTATGTCCGATGAACTGGCGCTTGAGACCCTTACCGAAGGTGGAAGATCTTGCACTGATTTGCCTACCGACCAGGACCTGGTGGAGTGGGAAGATTTCGATGCCGGAATTCCAAAGCGTGTAACAGTCGGGGAGAAAGTGCTTTTTGATGGAAAACTGCTTCACAACCAAGCTGAGGTTGATGCGGCCAGAGCCAGGGCCGCCGAAGCTATGCAGGCTGACCGAGCTAACCGTATGGATCGGAAAGCCACCATTGATGCCCTGCTGCCCAATTACCTAAAGGCCATACAGCAGTGCTGCGGCTAAAGGCGAGTCTGTTTCTTGATTGCGGAGCCGAGCTTGGCGAAGGGCTGCAGCTTTTCCCAGATGGCGATCTGCGCTGGGTGGATCTAACCGAGGGCAAAATCTTCCGATTTGATGGCCAAGCCAACCAGGCCCTGCATGGCTTTGACCATGAGGTTTCTAAGGCCTTACCTGCCAACCAGGGAACCATCGCTCTGGGCAGATATGGCCCAATCGCCATAGACCAGTCAGGCCAGGTGATTGGCTCTCTAGATCTTTTGGATTCCAGCTCAAACCTGAGGCTCTCAGATGGGGCCGTGCTTCCGGATGGCAGCTTGGTGGTTGGCATTTTGGATCGGGATTTGGCTGCGGGGCAAGGCTCATTGGTTCAGCTAACCAATGAGCTTGAGATTCGTGAGTTGGTTAGCGGTGCAACGATTCCAAACGGTTGCGGCCTTTTGCCCGCTAGCCAGGCACTGGTCTGGGTTGATAGTCCAACACAAACCCTGAGCTTGCTTCAGTGGAGCCAGGCAACCGGCAGCCTCGGTTTGCCAATGCCCTTGGCTTCGATACCAACCGAACACGGGGTGCCAGATGGTCTCTGCATTGACAGTGAGGGTGGTATTTGGGTTGCGATGTGGGGCGGGGGCAAAGTCTTGCGCTTGAGCCCAGAAGGTGAAATTGAGCTGATTGTTGAAGTTGGAACGCCATTTGTGACCTCCTGTAGCTTCGATCGAGCCAATAACCTGCTAATCACAACTGCAGCGGTGACAATTCCCAAGGATCAGCGCTCTAATTTTCCAGGTGCTGGCGGTATCTGGATTGTGCCAGCTAATCAACACGGGCGAATCGGCCAGAAGATAACTGTGGCAAATCTTTCGCGACTATTTGGCTAATTAGTTGCTAAAGCCCTTGCTGTGTCTTAGTCTTTTTCCAATCAGCGACTTTATGGGAAGGGTTTCCCCCGATGAACACAGAACGCGAAGAGCTAATCCAGTGGCTAAGGCATGCGAAGCCAGAAACTGCCGTTGAGCAGATTTTAGAAAAGCTGCGCTCCGGGGTGCCAATGGATGAACTCTGGGCAGTCGGTGCACTGACCGCTTCTAGGTACATCAGCAATCAAGCACGAAACCTTCTGGGCTTTGTTTCTCACGCCATGATCGGTTGCGAAGACGCCCGAGCTGCAGCGGAATCGCAGCCCAAAGAAATCCAGGAGCTGATGCTGATCCAGGCTTTGGCGCAGGTTGTTATGGACCTACACGATCCATGCTTTGCTCCCTACGAACTGCTAGAAGTCTGGGGAATCAAAGAAGAGACGGTTGAAAAAAGCATTGCCGAGCTTAGAAACGATGTTCGTTTCGGCGAGTGGCTAAGAGCTGATCACCGCTTGGTCGGATTAGAGCGTGAGATAACTCAGGCAGAACTAATTGATCTTATTTTGGATATCGGTTTAGAAGGCATCGTCACAGATGACCACACCTTGATCACACCAGCATTGTCGCTGGATATGATTTCTCTGACCGGTTGGCAAGAAGGTCTTGCGATGCTGCGCGGAACGATGAGATACTCTTGCACTTTCCCGAGAAACTTTGCTCCATACGATCACGCGAGTTCCTTGGTTGAGAAATATTCTCTTGCCGACAAAGTCAAGCTTGGGGAAAATGATCCTGAAGCAGCAGCTGCTTTGAGATTTAACTTGCTTGAACTAAATCCAGTCGATAGACCAGAGGCAGTTGCGAAAGCTTTGGCTGCGGGACTTACAGCCGAGACAGTTATGTCAGCACTTTCATTAGCTGCGTGCGATATGTATTTGCAGGTAGACCCTGTTCCGCAAGATGACTTTGACGCTGTGAGTCGCGAAGTCGCTCCGATTCACATCGGAACAACCTTGAATGTTCTAAGGTCATCGCTTCCAAGAATGTTCCCGCAGACAGTTGCCAAGGCCGTGGTAATGGGAGGTTGCTTGTTGGAGCGCGGACCAAGCGTATTGAACGAACAATTTGAATTTGTTCCTTTCGTTGCCTCAAGGCCCTACCCATACCAAGAAGACGTGGCTGTGCTTTCAGACAAGAAAGCTTCCGAGCTACTAGAAATCACCTACGATGCAATGCACGCCCACGACGTTAGAAATGCCACCGCTGCGGTGAAGGCATATGAGCTTGCCGGTGGATCGGCCGAAGAAATGATCACCCTTTTGGTTCGAGTGGCATGCTCAGACGATGGCACCTTGATGCACAACGTCAAGCACCTGCACTCTTGCCTGGGCGAATTCAGAGCCTCCACAAACCCAGACCGCTGGAACTTCTTAATTGCCGCTGCCAAGTGGATCACCTGGTACGCCGGCAAGGACGTAAAGACTTACAACCTGGCTATGGCGGCACTTTCTCGCTAGTGCTTTAGAGCGCTGACCAGGAAATCTGGTGATGCCTCAACGCTTCAGGCAGTTATCTCGATTGCAAACCTGATGGCCGAGACAGTGTAGGCTGGTACAACTGGTCAAACCAGTAAGAGCAAATGAAAGTTCGAAGTGTCCTTGGTGAAGAGAGCTTGCTGTGGCGAGTTTCTTCGATTTAGTCAAGGCCCGGGGAACAAAGGGGCGCACAAGTGTCAAAGATTGAGAAGCCGGTTTCATCGAGTCGTTGGCTAACGGGCTCGATCGAATTTCCTGCTCTAGATCAAACCCCTGAGCGCTCAAGAAAGCACAGCAACACCCAAAAGTTTTGGCTTGATTTGATTTTCGACTCGTCAACTGTAGAAATTGCCAAGGTGCCTTTCATCAATGCGGTGAAGGCAGGGCAGTCGGTTGATGTCAAGGCGGGGTTGTTTTCAAATGCCCATAAGCAGTTGATTCAGCTCTGTAGGTGAGAGTTCGGTTTAGCCCCAGCAGCCAAGCTGAACTCTCACCTCAATTCTTCAAACGTGTATCGAAAGGTCAAGGCAATGAAACTCTCCGATGTAGAGTCGAAGCTACAGCGAGCAAGCATTAGGGTATTGGCTCCGGAACACCAAGTTTCCATAGTGCCAAACCATAATTGCAGACGTATTGTTCGCGCGAGGGGTAAAAACTAATGGAAAACTTCAAAGATCAAGGCGCAAACAAACTTGCTCTAGTGATACCGGCTAGGAAAGTCGATATCATCGTCGACATCCAGAACCGAGTGCTAAGCGGTGAGTGGGGGCTCGGATCTCAACTTCCTTCCGAGCGCGAGCTTGCTACCGAGTACGGAGTGTCTAGGCCAGTTATTCGAGAAGCCCTGGCCGGTTTAGTAGAGCTTGGATTCATTGAGATTCATCCAGGTCGTGGCTCATACGTCCGCGGGGTAAGAACAGATGATCTCTCTGGCTCTTTGAACCGTGCCGCTACCCTGACCAAAATCACCGCCCGCGATCTCGTTGCTGCCAGGCTTGGTTTGGAGTGCACCGCAGCCGAGCTAGCGGCCAAAGAGTCCCCCAGGCCAGTTGAGGCAATTCAACGTGCCCTGATTGATCATTCCGAGGCCGAGACTATTCAGTCCCTTGCCGATACCGACCTGGCTTTTCACGAGACCATAGTTGCGGCATCTGGCAATCCGCTGCTGGTTTTAATGTATGGAGCAATTCGCACCCAAGTGCACGCCTTGATGCTCAGAAGCCACTCCGACACCATTGTTAGGCAAGAAGGAGACCCGTATCACGAGAAAATCGCCAAGGCGATTTCAGACGGAAAGCCAACTTTGGCAAGGGACCTGATGCGAGAGCACCTCGAGCTAGCTCTATCTCTTTATGGAGCTGACCTGGATAGACCGATCTTTGATGTTGTCGAATCCCGCGGCCTACGCTTTGCTTCCATGTTGCAGCCCTCAGAAACAAACAACAAATAAGACCCAATAACTAGGAGAAAAAGTGAACAAGATTGTCAGTGCCGACTCGCCCTTTTCAGTAACAATCGATGAGAAAAGCGGAATGCCCACTGGGCTTACGGTCGAAGATAAACTTGGTTTCCTAAGCAAAACCATCTCCGTTGAGCTAGTAGCCGAACTTGGCGGAACCGAGCACAGGCACCCAACCGGAGGACTGCTTTACAAAGAGACCACTATGGTTCGTGAAGTAGTAGCTTCCGGCAAAATCAGCAGGCTCCACAAAGGAGAATGCGACCAATACCAGCAGGCAGCCACCCTGGGTCCATTAGATCTAGTGCTGCAGTACCGCCTCTACCCAACCGCTCCCTACTTTGAGCTAGCAGCAACTATCTCTTCCAAGAGTTCAACCATCATCAGAAACTTCCACGTCGAAGTGAAGATCGAGAAGATGGCTGGCGCTTCACTGAACGCTCCAGGAAACCTGATCCGAAGAAATCTCAAGATTGAGCAGCTCGGTGATACCCCAGCGGGAATTGCGGCGCTGGGAAGCCTGCGTGGCTCAAGTGGAATCATGGGCATCACCGATGCTGAAAGCACGCTTGTGATTTGGCCCAACCAACCTTCTGAGATTCCAGACGTTTTCCTAAGCCAAGTAGATTCTTGTGCCCAGGTAAAGGCGCAGCTTAACTTTGCTGCCGAGGTAAGTAGCAACAGCGCAGCTGAACTGATGCTGATGACTTTCAACCTAGAGCGTGGCGATTTTGAGCTAGTTAGAGATCACTGGCCAGCCTGGGCTTCTCGTTACGGTCTGACCAGCCCCAACGATGCCCCTTACTGGATGCACGGAGCCGGGCTCTATGAGGTCCAAATTGGTACATCCTATTTTTGGAAAAACAACCCCTACTGTCGCTACCCGGAGATTCGCGACCTAACAGCAGATCTCGATCGCGTCCAGCAGATGGGCTTCAGCGTAATCCAGCTGATGCCAAGACAGCCTTACCCCTCCTACAACGTTCACGACTATGCCGACATCACAATCTCCTACGGCGACGAAAAAGAGCTTCGGGAGCTTGTAAAGCAGTGCCACAAACGAGGTATTCGAGTAATTCTCGACGTGCTCTTGCACGGTGTGCTGGACAAAGAATCAATCGGCTCTGCGGTAGAGGGGGTTATAAACGGCCCGCTATTTGCCAGATTAAATGAAGAAGTTAACGACACACTCTCGGGAGAGCATTCCGAAGACGACGATTACCTGATTGCCTGGTCTAGGCACATTCTTGATTTCTCCGAGTACTGGAGTGGCGGCTCACCAGATCGCACTCCGCTGCAAGCTAGCAATCCCGAATGGTTTGCAACCGATTCCGCCGGTCAAGTATCCGGGGTATACACCAAGGCCTTTGATGCCAGAAACCCATCCTGGCAAAGGTATTTCCGGGAATCGATGATGCATCTGGTGCGCGAGTATGACGTTGATGGCTTCCGATTTGATGCCCCGACCTACAACATGTTCGCCAACTGGGCTCCTTGGGCCAGATCTCGCGCCTACCTATCCCCACTTGGTTGCGTGCCGCTGTTTGTTGACATGCGTCACGATATCAAAGCTGAAAAGCCAGATGCCTTGATGTATACCGAGCCATCAGGACATCTGCTCAGGCGTTCAATGGACGTGAACTACAACTACGACGAGCAGTGGTTGGTTTCTGCATTGATGGCAGGAAGCCACGCTAAGCGCGGGGTGAGAAACGGAAAAGACTTCATGATCTGGATTGAGGATCGAGATGACTTTCTTCCGGTTGGTTCTCACACCGCCCACCACATCGACTCCCACGACACTTTCTGGTGGCCACAGTGGGGAAAGAAGTGGCGTCGGGAGCAGTATTCGATAGCTGCCGTAAAGGCATTGGCGGCAACCTTCCTTGCCTTGGATGGGCCCTACATGATGTTTACCGGAGGCGAAGAAGGAGTCCAAGAAGAGCTGACCGAGCTACTTACCTTCCGCAACCAGCACAAGAGGTTCTGGGCCACAAGAGGCAAATTTGACCTCGAGTCTGACCCTTCGGGAGACCTGGTTATTGTTAGCCGCGTAATTGGAAACGAATCCGTGGTGAGCATTGTGAACACCTCGAGTACTTCAGCTGTGGCTTTGCCAGCTGAGTATGCCAAGGGTTGGAACATAGCCGTTTCAGATAACTTAGCCGCTGGCAAGCTCGAGCCCCTCGGATTCTTGATGGCGACTAAGTAGTAAAACCAAATGGGCAAAATCAAGCGCAGGTTTCCAAACCCGCTAGATATTGCTGCGCTGATGAAGTTCAAGTCACCGGTCTGGAACCCAACCCAACGGCGCCTAAACGCCGCTCACACCATCCAAGACCTGGCCAAGATTGCCAAGCGCCGCACCCCAAAGGCACCATTTGACTACGCGGACGGCGCTGCCGACAGCGAGATCTCATTAGCTCGCGCCAGGCAGGCTTTTCAAGATATTGAGTTTCAGCCACGAATCCTAAGAGATGTCTCCGAGGT
>Ga0079301_1000310_pt1 | contig 23441 bp, 19 predicted proteins | sample Wag4_2014_7_11_3_FD_74797 | JGI IMG/M metagenome (GOLD analysis project Ga0079301, IMG submission 74797) | Fresh water mixed with fracking chemicals microbial communities from Ohio, USA - Utica-2 Time Series FC 2014_7_11 | ecosystem: Engineered > Industrial production > Chemical products > Input... | reverse complement strand
TGTCACGGCGGTGGCCGATGCGGGTGACGACTATGACCCCCTCTTGTTGCACGTCTTCACGTGATTCTTGCCCTGGCGCCGGCTCAGCATCGTGGAACTCTGGCCGGAACCGCACGCGATGGTCCCCAACCCGCAACCGCCACTCTTCTGGCGCGGTGCCCACGAGCTTCTTCACGTTGGCCGTGACACTCGTGAGCGGTGCGCCGCTGGACAGTTCGCTAACACGGCCGCCCAAGTCTTCTACAATCCTTACCTTGATGGGCCTTTCGAGCTTCTTAAACGTGCGGACAGCATGCGGCGTCAGTTCGACCCGCCAGGGGAGCGGCATCAGATGCCCAACTCGGCCCGGAGGTCTTCCAGTCGAACCCCGCCCTCACGCCGGTATTCTTCTCGGGCCTGGCGCGAATCCTCGCGTTCCACTTCCGTGTCTGGCTCGTCATCGACCGGGGCGGCCTGAAGCAAACTCATTCCGGCAGCGATTGCGCGGCGAGACTCCTTCTGCCGAAGGAACTGCACGAAGTCCAGCACCTCGCCCGCGAGTTGCTCCGGCAGCTCGTCAATCAGCCTATGCAGCTCATTCTTGTCGTGCATCGTCCCCTCCGGTACCGAGTGTGACCCAGTGGGTATTATACCCCATGCGCTCTAGCCACCCGACGGTTGCAGCTATTGATTTTGAAGCGCGTCAAATTGTTGACGGTGTTGTCAAGCCGCACCAATCTGGCAGTGCTGAACGTGGTACCCCTTCACCCCGTCAGCTTGCCGGCCGCATCAACCAGCGTAAACGGAGACCGCTGACCGATGCGGGTCGTGAAGCACTGCGCCAAGCAGTGCGGCACAACCACCCTTGGGAACACGCGACCGGTCCGCGCACGGACTCGGGGCGTGCCCGGTCTCGGCGTAACGCGCTGAAGCACGGTGAGCGTGCCCGCACATTGCTGCCGGAGGTGATTCAGCAAGCGGTCTGCGGAGAGGCAGAGCCAACGCTTGAGACACTGCACGAGGCGATCGCTGAACTTATGCGCATCGGCACCGCACAGGCACTCAGGCGCGCAGCACGCCTGTCTCGGAAATACACCAATCCCTTGGCCGAGATGCTGGCGGACGATGCATGAAGTGGGCGCCTGCCGCATCCGTTGTCCGGTGTTAACGGATGCGGCGAGTGTCACGATGAGGGGTGTCACCAGGCTGCCTTGCCGGTGTGCGCCATCGCTTGCTGGCTCATAAATTTTGTCACTGACTCAAGCTCGTAACGCACAACGCGCCCCACCTTGATGTAAGGCAAATCGTAGCGCCCGCTGCAACGCCAGGTGGCAAGCGTATTTTTTCTGACTTTAAGGATATCCGCAACTTCTTGTGGGGTCAGCAGTCGCTTGGGGTTCGTCATCGTTCGATCCTCCTGGATAGTCAAGCCTGTACATTGACCTGACTCTACAAGCCTGGATGACGCTTGAAAAGAAGGAAAACGGTTTGCCGGTTTGCGTTTTTAACCGCTCGGCAGTTGACGAAAGTCTGCGTCAATAAAAGGTTTGAAACCGTTGAGGGGTTACACTGAAAAAATTTTCAAGGCGAAACCCCTTAGGGGTTTGAGCGTGACCACGCAGCCACCAACGTGCCCGCACGCGACGATGCGTGCACAAGCGCGCTGAGCGTTTGTACGACAACCTTGGAGCGACGCGCTGGTGTGCAGACTGCGAACAAGGCCCGCGGGATGCTCACTTAGGCGATTTGCTCTCTGGGGTAGGTTCAGGGCTTTTGGTCCTAACGCCTGATTTGCGCTTAAGGGTAGATTTAGAGCGCTTAGTCCTGCCGCCTGGGCGGTGCTCCTTTGGCCGAATAAGAATCTGAATCGCATTCGCTTTGTTGGGGGTGAGCATGAGTTCGGAGTTATCCTGCTTGAAAAGCCAATCGATAATGTCGACCTTGTCCGACTCATGTTCTACAGACGACGGATCCATCCAGAAACGCTGCCAAGCTCTTACAAGCAGCTTCATCTCGAGTGTCCACTGGTCACCGTTTTTCAACAGTTCAGAGGTCGGCCCGTCAAAGCTTGGCTCCTGCCACACATCGCGCAACATTGTCGGCACCGGCTGTCCGTCAGGCCGTCGTTTGAGCCATCACGTCTTGAATTCGTCGAGCGCAATCTGGTGCGTGCAAAGATATGTTAACTGGTTAAGCGCGATAGCGCGACGGATGACGTCGAGTGCCGCACGCATCGTTTGACGTCTATCTGCTGGCATTGCGCAGGCATAAAAATCGTCAACAGCCTCGGGACAGATAAATTCGCCGGGCGGAAAATGTTTGTCACAGTCTTCGGGCGGTTGGTAAACAAAACCCTCAGGGTGAGAATCCGGGCTACGCTCTTTTTAAATTATAGCCTTGGCGATCGCCTCGGCATACGTGCCTTCATCGAGCCGTATCAGAAACGACCCGTTTTTGAATTCTTCCCAATCCAGGTTTGCGCAGGCCATCGCCGCTTGAAGCAGATAAATTTCCGTCCGTACAAGCACGGTTCTGTCGTGCGCCTCTGTGGATGCCGATCGATACTCAGCCAAGCGTAGCACAGCGGAGTCATCCAAAAGATCAAAACGGGTGGCTGGCCTCGCGCGGCAAATGTAAACCAACTGCCCAACGCCCGCCGCGAACCAGCACCCATAAAATTCCAGCGTAGCCCCGAAGAAAAACGCCGGAATCAGGAAACCCTGAAACCGGCACTGTGAGCGACTTTAATTCAATATAAAGAGGCGGAGGGCATGAGATTCGAACTCACAACCCCTTGCGGGGCGACGCATTTCGAGTGCGCTTCCTAACCACCCGGACACCCTCCAAAGTGGAAAAGAATCATAACAGAGCCTTGCTGGTATCGCAAGCTTGTCTTGCTTCCCGTTGCGTGGATGTGGTACCACATGACAAGGCAAAGGCGCACGATGGCTGAACACGCACTGACTGTCTCAAAAGATGCTGCACTGACCACCTTGTCCGAAACGGGGTGGGCTTGGTGGCGTTCAAAGCTGCTCGCGGAACCTGATTGGATCGCGGGGGTGCTGTTGGGAATTGCGAGCACGTTGGTGGTATTCCTGGTGGTGATACCGAGACAGGAATATGCCAAGATGATGCGTAACCCGCAAGAAGCATTCTTGGCGCGACAGAGTGAACCTTTAACGCCCGAACAGGCCTTTCGAATTCAGCGCGCCAGGGTGTCGCTGCGAGCAGGGCGAGTCGACCAAGCCTTGATTGAACTGGAAACCATTCTCAAGGCGCGGCCGGATCTGGCCGAGGCGCGCTGGTTGTATGCCAGTACCTTGGATCGCCTCGGTGATTCAGCAAGGGCCGCCAAACACTACGCCCTTTACCTCAACCACGCCGAGCGCCTTCATTCGTCGATCACCGCCCGCATCCAAACAGCCAAACAACGACTGGGTGTCCTGCAGGAATCCCCCTGATGACACAGGCGCCTGGAGACGCCTTTGCCAACACAGCCGGACGGAGAACACCATGCACGCTGACGACGTGGACCTGACGATTCAAACCCAGTCGCTTGAAGACATAGACGCATCCGTGCGTGCCATGAAAGAAGCGATGGAACAAGCAGCCAATGCCGCTGCGGATCGCGCCAGACGCAAACGCGAAAAAAAATCGCAATCCCAACCGGCGTTATCACTTGACGACCGTGACGTGCTTTATCACACGGCTTTGCATACACCGGACATCCCAGAGCCCGCCGCGAAGGAAACCATCGCGGAACAAACCATCACAACAGGCCTGATGGAAGATGACGCGCTGGAAGAACTCATCCGCCAAGCCTCGGCTGACTTGCCCGAGGTCAACAACCGCGAGGATTTTGGTGATCTGGTGCTCATTAAGCATGACGCACCCGCCGAAGCCTGGTACACCCAAGCCAGCGAACAGGCCCTGCCTGGGGTATTGAGGGGCGTGAAGGGGCCGGTCGATCTCAAAATGCTCGTCCAGGCCATGATGATCGAAGTCGGCGACGTCAAACGCACCAACGCGATCATCATGGAAACACTGGCCCGCATCGAGGAAAAAGTGGAGCGCACCAACCGCCACCTGCGCGATCGCCGCTCATTCAAATCCTAAGCTCACCCAAACACCGCACCCCAAAACTTGCCCACGCACCTGACAATACGCGCGAAGAAACCCCTGGCCTCTCAAAAGAGAAACATCAAAAGCGTTCCGGCTTTTTCACAAAGCACCACGTGCCCAAAACCGACCGCCGCCTTCACCGTTGGCATCATTAACGCTTGTTTCGACGCCCCTTGCTTTGTTAGAATAAAGGCAAGCGTGCCTGCAGATGTCCAGATGGGATCATCGCTTGGGTTGCCGCTTCCTCACATCCCCCGGTCACGGTTGTATCGTCCCCGCCACAAAGGGCTTTTATGCAAGTTGTCGCCTTCGGCGCAAGTCATCAGACAGCCAGTGTTGAAATCCGCGAAAAGCTCAGTTTCAGCGAACGTCAGCTCAGTGCCGCCGTCTCTCGCCTGCTGGCGCAACCGGGCGTGCTTGAGTGTGTCATTCTCTCGACGTGCAATCGCACCGAATTTTATGTCGTGATACAAGAGACACGGGGACTGCGTGACCAGTTGACCCGTTTCTGGCTGGACGAAAAATCATTGCCGGAGCGTTACGTCGATGATTACACGTATTATCACGAAAACGAAGATGCCATTCGGCACCTGCACAGGGTCACCGCGGGTTTGGATTCGTTGATTGTCGGAGAGGGTCAAATCCTCGCGCAAGTCAAGGCCGCCTTGTCAGTCGCGCAACAGGTGGATGCCGCGGGCCAGTATCTTGAAACCCTGTTTCAGCAAGCCATTCGCGCAGGCAAGCAGGTGCGGACAGAGACCAACATCGGTCGGGGCTCAATTTCGGTATCGTCCGCTGCCGTCGAGGTGGCACAACAGCACCTTGGTAGTCTCCAAGAGCGCATCGTGTTGATCTACGGCGCGGGCAAAATGAGCGCCCACACCGTTCGTGCCTTGTTTCAGAAAGGTGCTAAACACGTTTACATCGTCAACCGGACGCTGGAACGCGCCCAAGAGACGGCGGCCCGCTTTGGTGGTGAAGCACGGTCCATTGAAGCGGGGCGCATGCTGCATGCCGTGGCAGATGTGATCATCTGCTGCACAGCAGCCCCGCACTACCTCATCACGCCAGACAACTATCCCCACGTTCCCGGTCGTTCACGCATTTTGATTGATATCGCCGTGCCCAGAAACATCGATCCGGCGCTGGGCGATCTCCCGGGCATCCATTTGCTTGATTTGGACGGGTTGGAAACCATTGCGCGCAGCAACCGTGAAGAACGCGCGAAACTGATTATCGACGCCGAGGTGATGATCGAAAACAACCTCCTTGATTACTCTGCTCGCCTGGCCTCTTTCCAGATTACACCGACGATTCAGTCGCTGGATGAGCATTTGGAAACGATCTTGAGCCGTGAACTCAGTGACTTTATGCAGCGACACAGTGGTTTTCTTGAGCGGGAGCCGGAAGCGGCACTGGAGCGTTTTGGACAGTTACTGATCGGAAAGATCCGTCATCCAGCCGTGGTCAACCTCAAGGCCCTCGCACCCAATGAACAGGATTACCACGCCGCCGTGCTCGCGCGTCTGTTTGACCTTGAAGTGGAAGATGCAACCCAACGCTATCTGCGTAAACGCCAACCCTCACTGGAGCGTGCGGAATTGTCGCAACGGGAATGGCAGCGGTGAGTGAAACGATACGCGTTGGTACACGCGGCAGTGCACTGGCACTCTGGCAAACCAATTTTGTTGTGGATCAGCTACGGGTGTTCTACCCGGAAATAGAGTGGTCGATTACGGTCATTAAAACGCAAGGGGACATCTTGTTGGATCGACCCCTCTTCGCACTCGGCGGACGCGGTCTGTTCGTCAAGGAAATCGAGGACGCCTTGCTTGAAGGCACCATCGACCTCGCCATTCACTCCCTGAAAGACATGCCAACCACACAACCCGATGGTCTGGCAGTCATGGCCATCGGCGAGCGTGAGGACCCCCGCGACGCCCTCGTCTCTCATGCCGCGACACCCCTCGATGACACCATGCCATTGCGCATCGGTACCAGCAGCCTCAGGCGCCGGGCCCAACTGCAAGCCTGGCAACCGCGCTGGAACTTTGCGGATGTTCGGGGAAACGTTCACACCCGCCTCGCCAAATTGGACTCTGGCGACTATGACGCCCTGGTTTTGGCCGCCGCTGGCCTCAATCGCCTGGGTCTCCCGCAACGCATCACCCGCTTGCTCGACACCTCAGACTGCCTGCCCGCTGTCGGACAAGGCGTCTTGTGTGCCGAGTATCGCTTGGACCACGTAGCCCTCGCAACCCGCTTATCGGTGCTTCAGGACCCCCATACCGTTGCCGCGGTGATGGCCGAACGCAGTTTTTTACAGTGTCTCGATGGCGGTTGCCAAGTGCCCATCGCCGGCCACGCCACAGTCACAGACGACATCATCGCATTGCGCGGACGCGTCGCTTCACTCGATGGCTCAGAAACCCTTGATGCCAGCGTATCCGGTCCCATCACACAGGCGGTGGCACTGGGCGTTGAAGCTGCCCGCCTGCTGCTGGCCCAAGGTGCCGATCGCCTACTGCAACGAGACCAGTTACCCAACTAAAGCACCTAAACAGTGACGCATTGATGGCGGTCAAAAACCTGTGTAGGAGATGCGTAAAATCGGGTGCTCACGCACCGTTATTGATAGACAATCAACGCACGATCGTTTGTCAAAATGAAAGCTTGTCGGGTCAATTTGCGCTTTCGCGTCCTCAACGTGGCTATACAGTGACGCATGGGTTTTTGTTCAAAAATTATGCAGCAAACTCAAAACATCAAGGACTAACCAGGTGTTTTTGAACAACAGCCAAAATTTTGGTCACCAATCAACGCGTTTCTGTATAGACGTCTAAAAAAGCCCATGCAGGACACCTCCGGCGTCCAACTGCATCCGGGTAGCCGCAGGATGGGCAGGCAAGCCCGGCATGGTCATCACATCACCACACAAGGCAACAATGAAGCCAGCCCCGCCAGCAGGCCGTAACTCACGAACGTGCAAATCCCAATTGTCGGGTGCCCCCCGTCGAGTTGGGTCGTCAGAAAACGAATACTGGGTTTTGGCAATGCATACAGGAGCCGTCGCGAAGCCGGAATCCATCAGGGCCTCAAGGTCTTTTTCGGCACGCTTGCCAAATATGACGTCATTGGCACCATAGACATTGCGGGCGATTTTGCGAATTTTTTCACGTGGCGAATCGAGCGCATCATAGCTGAAACGGGGTGTTTGGGGCGCCACGGCGGCCCGCATGACGGCACGGGCCAAATCAACGCCCCCCGCACCACCGTTTGCATGACAATCGGCAATGACCAGTTCGCCGCCGAGTTCCGTAACATGGGCTTTCAGCCAGGCGATCTCAGCATCGGTATCACCCGCGAAGCGATTGAGGGCCACCACGCAAGGAAGGCCAAAATGTTGGGTGATGTTCAGGTAGTGGCGTTTGAGGTTGGCAAAGCCAGCACTTAGCGCGTCTGGATGGCCATCGCCATGCCATTTGAGCGATCGCACCGTCGCCACCAACACAACGGCGGCAGGCTTCAAATCACCCATGCGACACTTGATGTCGATGAATTTCTGCGCACCAAGGTCCGCCCCAAAGCCCGCCTCAGTCACCACCCAATCACCAAGTTTCAACGCATACCGCGTCGCAACCAATGAATTGCAACCGTGCGCAATGTTGGCAAAAGGCCCCCCGTGAACCAAAGCAGGTGTATGCTCCAGGGTCTGTACCAGATTCGGCATCAAGGCGTCCTTTAACAGACCCGCCATCGCATCGGCGGCCTCCAACGCGTCAGCCCTCACAACGCCGCCGTCTTGATCATAGCCGACAACGATCTGCCCCAGGCGCGCCTTGAGGTCAGCCAGATTCTGCGCCAAACACAAAATCGCCATCACCTCCGACGCCGGCGTGATCACAAAACCGGCCTCCCGCGGCACGCCCCCTGACTGACCACCCAAACCCAACACCACGTGCCGCAACGCACGGTCATTCATGTCCATCGCACGCTGAAACGTGATTCGACGTGGATCCAATCGCAACGCGTTGCCGTGATGCAAATGGTTGTCAATCAGGGCCGCAAGCAAATTGTTCGCGGCGGTGATCGCATGGAAGTCACCGTTAAAGTGCAGATTGATCTCCGTCATTGGCACAACCTGCGCACGGCCGCCGCCGCACGCACCACCCTTGACACCAAACACAGGCCCCAGCGAAGGCTCGCGAATGGCCACGATGGCTTTTTCACCCAAGTGACAAAGTGCCTGACCGAGTCCAATGGTCATGGTCGTCTTGCCCTCACCAGCTGGCGTTGGCGAGATGGCGCTCACAAGCACCAACCGACCATCCGGGCGATCGCCAATTCGCTCCCAACACTCAGGCGTCAGTTTGGCCTTGTAACGCCCATAGGACTCCCAATCCGCCTCAGTCAGCCCCAAGCGCGCCGCCACGCGACCAATGGCCTCGGGCACAACCCCGCGCGCAATCGCCAGATCATCAAGCACGCCATCAGCCGGCATCGTATCCACACTCCTCAAAGACACCCGAACAGCCTTATGATAACGGAACATGACCCATTGATGGGGCGATTGACCATCAACGAACCATCAGCACCTGCCCCCATAAACCCCTGACGCGATGCTTGGGTCAACACCTGTTCGAGACGCCATCAACTCAATAATTGGTTGAAACATCGTTTGAACAACCGCTTCAGGGCACCTTGCCTGAAAACGGGTCAAGATTATGTCCATCGAATGGCCAAGATTGACAAGCCGATGACTTGGCTTCCTGGATGATTCGCCGCAAACTGTCGCATGGTCTTTCAAGAAAGTCAGCACCGCCGATGACGCACACCTTTGAGGTAACGGACGCAGACGCATCGTGTGCTTTGATCCAATGGTTGAGCAAACGTTTTCCCTCCATCGCACAGGCCCGCCTGCGTTCGTGGATCCAGGACGGTTCCGTTCTGGTCGACGGCAATCCTTACAAAGCAACCCGTTACGTTCAATCTGGACAACAAATCGTTGTGACCCCTCACGCATTGCAACCGCATCCAGCAACACCGCAGGCGCTGCCTCTTCCCATTCGCTACTGTGACGAGCACTGCATTGTCGTCGCCAAACCCGCCGGCATGGCCACACACCCCGGTCCGGGCTGGTGGATGGGCAGTTGCGTCAACGCGTTGCTGCACGCCATCACCGATTGGCCTGGGATTAACGGCGTCGCGGGCCCCGGCGTGGTCCACCGCCTGGATCGCGACACATCCGGGTTGTTGGTGTTCGCGCGCAGCGACGCAGCCCATCAGCGCTTGCTACACGCCGCGGCCAACCGCCAGTTCGAACGCGTCTACCTGGCTTGGGTTGAGGGCACGGTCAAACAGGGTGGGTGTATCAACGCACCGCTTGCCCGTGATGCGCAACACCCCCAGCGCATGCGGGTGCACACAGACGGTAAGACCGCTATCACCCACTTTGAGGTGCTGGGGCACGCGGAGGGCAACTCTTTGCTGCGCCTGCGGCTTGAGACCGGTCGCAATCATCAGATACGGGTTCATATGGCACACATCGGGCATCCGGTGCAGGGCGATCGCTGGTATGGCACACCAGGTCCCCACCTGGCCCTTCACGCCTGGCAACTGGGATTTGCACACCCCATCACCCACGCACCTCTATTTTTCGAGGAACCCATACCTGACGCGTGGCAGCGCACATAGATGAACCCGTAATACTTGACGAACGGCAGGGTCCCCTTTAGCGTTGAGTGGTATGAGTTGGTGTGCGGGGTGTTTGATGCGAAAGCTGGCTGGCGTCGTGCTGGGCGTTGCCCTCTCAACGACCTTGATGGGAGCAAAGTTGACGGAACCTGACCTGAAAGAAAAGCCCGCCGGGGGAACATACCCCTCCACGCGCCAGGAACCCGTGGTGGACCAATACCACGGGGTGTCTGTGCCAGACCCGTACCGCTGGCTGGAGCAAGGCGACTCCCAAGCCACGCGTGATTGGATCGCAACCCAAAATCAGTTCACGCAAGCCCATCTACGCACCATTGGCCTACGCGCTCACATTTTGCAGCGTGTGACACGCCTCTGGAATTACGAACGCTTGGGCGTCCCGTTTCGCCGTGCCGGAAACCAGTTTTTCTACAAAAACACCGGTTTGCAAAACCAGAGTGTCCTATACATGCGCACGGCACCCGATGCGGAAGCGAAAGTACTGCTGGACCCCAACACCTTGTCAAAGGATGGCACGGTGGCACTCAGTGGCACCTCAATTTCGCCAGATGGTCGCTATGTCGCGTATGGAACCTCAAACGGCGGTTCTGACTGGCAGCAGTGGCGCGTGCGTGACATTGCATCAGGCAAGGATTTGAGTGACACCTTGGACTGGATCAAGTTTTCGGGGGCGGCGTGGCACAAAGACAACCAGGGATTTTATTACGCGCGTTACGAAAAACCGATCAAAGACCAAGCCCTGCAGGCCATCAACGCCAATCAGAAGCTTTATTTTCATCGAATCGGGACCCCGCAAAGCGCGGATGTGTTGGTGTATGCGCGGCCGGATCAGCCACAGTGGGGCTTTGCGCCGCGTCTGAGCGAGGATGGACGCTATCTGGTGTTGCACATTACGCACGGGACGGATCCCAACAACCGTATTTATGTGATGGATCTTCATGCCAAGCAATCGGTGATGCAACCCCTGCTGGACGCACAAGACGCCGCCTACGATTTCATTGGAAACCAAGGAACGGTCTTTTGGTTTAAAACCACGCTGGATGCGGAGCGTGGCCGCGTGATTGCGGTGGATATCAACCAAAGCGATCGCAAGCACTGGCGTGAGTTGATTCCCCAGAACGCAGACAACCTCGAAAACGTGGATTGGATCAACCAACAGTTTGTGCTCACCTACCTGCACAACGCGCATCATCGCGTGGCCATCCACGAAACGGACGGTCGCTTCGTACGGGAGGTGCCGCTACCGGGCATCGGCTCGGTATCCGGCTTTTACGGAGAGCCTGGCGACACGGAGACCTGGTTTGCCTTTAGTGGTATGGCGTTACCGCAAGTCATTTATCATTATGATTTCAAGACCGCGGCGGCCCGGGTCGAACAAAAGCCGACGCTGGCGTTCAATCCAGACGACTATGAGACCAAGCAGGTTTGGTACGCGAGCAAAGATGGCACGCGCGTGCCGATGTTCATCGCGCACCGGCGCGGACTGGAGTTAAACGGTGACAATCCGACATTCCTGTATGGCTATGGGGGGTTCAATATCGCCCTGACGCCCTCGTTTTCGGTGTCCGATCTCGTCTGGATGGAAATGGGGGGTGTTTATGCGATGCCCAATTTGCGTGGCGGCGGTGAGTTTGGCGAACAATGGCATCGCGCGGGCACCAAACTGCAAAAACAGAATGTCTTTGATGACTTCATCGCGGCGGCGGAATATTTGATTGCCAATCGTTATACCAATTCGCGGCGACTTGCCATCGGGGGCGCCAGCAACGGGGGGTTGCTGGTGGGGGCGTGTTTGACGCAGCGACCTGATCTCTTTGCCGCAGCGGTGCCCAAAGTGGGGGTGTTGGATATGCTGCGCTACCATAAGTTTACGATTGGGTGGGGTTGGGCGCCGGATTACGGTACTGCGGATGATCCGGAAGAATTCAAGGCGCTTTACGCTTATTCTCCGTTGCATCGGGTGCGCCCGGGCACTGAGTACCCCGCGACCTTGATTGTGACAGGCGATCACGATGACCGGGTCGTGCCCGCACACAGTTTCAAGTTCGCAGCGACCCTGCAGGCAGCGCAAAAAGGGTCGAAGCCCATCTTGATTCGCATCGGGCACAAAGCGGGGCATGGGGCAGGCAAACCCACCGCACGCATCATCGAAGAGTTAAGTGATATCTGGGCGTTTGTGTGTCACGCACTCGGCGTTACGGTGAAAGAAGACGCGAGCGTCTCGCATTGATGGAGCGCCGTCGGGCCTCAAATTAGGCTTGGGCGGGCATTGACTGGTAACAAGGGGAGTCTCATGGCCAAGGTGCGTTTCGATGGTGTGATGAAGCGTTACGGGGATCAAACGGTCATCCGGCATTTGAACCTTGAGATCAAGGACCGTGAATTCTTGGTGCTGGTTGGGCCATCCGGCTGTGGAAAAAGCACGGCATTGCGGATGATTGCAGGACTTGAGGATATCACCGCGGGGGATTTGCATATTGGCGATCGCATCGTGAATGTGGTGCCGCCGCGTGATCGCGACATCGCCATGGTCTTTCAGAACTACGCGCTTTACCCGCACATGACCGTTCGAGAGAATATGGCTTTTGCATTGAAATTGCGCAAACAGTCCCAACAGCAAATTGATGATCAGGTGGAACAGGCCGCCAGGCGCTTGGAGATTACCCACTTGCTGGATCGCAAGCCCAAAGCCCTATCGGGTGGCCAAAGACAGCGTGTGGCATTGGGAAGAGCCGTTGTGCGCAATCCTGCCGTCTTTTTGATGGATGAGCCGTTATCCAATTTGGACGCCAAGTTGCGCGCCAGTATGCGCGCGGAAATCAAAAAGCTGCATCAGCAGTTACAGACAACCTTTGTGTATGTCACGCACGACCAGACTGAAGCGATGACGATGGGCGATCGCATCGCGGTGTTTCACGGCGGCGAACTGCAACAGTTGGACACCCCTGCCAACGTGTACCATCGCCCCGTCAATACTTTCGTTGCCACGTTCATTGGATCGCCGCAGATGAACATGATTCTTGCCGAAGCACGCCAAGAAGGCCAGGGGTGGATCCTCGAAAGCCCCCACCTCACCCTGCATTTACCATTAGAGACCCTCAACCGGACAGGGCCCACGCTCGTTGGCATCCGCCCGGAACATTTTTTACTGCAAGACCTCACAACAGGCGTTTACGCCGGTCGCGTCGAACTGGTCGAGATGCTCGGCTCAGATGCCTACCTTCACCTTGAAGGTGTGGGACAACCGGTGCTGGTCCGGATGCCCCCCGAACAACTGCCGGCGGTCGGTCAAGTCGTACGCATCGGCGTTGATGGTGCCCGCGTCCACCTCTTTGATCCCGTGAGCCAACAACGGTTGAATCACACAATGACGCACGGGTGACGATCCAAAATTTGCGCAACTATACAGAAACGCGGTGGTTGGCAATCAATTTTCAACTATCGTTGAAAAACGGTGTTTTGCGTTGGCTACACAAGTTTTGAACAAGAACCGCTGCGCCACTGTATCGTGCAAACACATCAATCAATCACGTGCTGCTGTGCCACGCCTGCCAAAATCTCCGGTGAACAAATCCGCTGGTCATGGACAGGCCATTCAAAGATGGGTACAAGCGTGCTTTTCACGCTTGAGCGTGAACCTCAGCCAATGGCGCGCCTTTTGCAACGTTGATCACAAACCGGACAACCCGATTATGTTATTCTCATGACCAGATATGAATTGGTTGTGATTGCTCATCGAGGGTGCGCCGGTGCTGGACTATTTCGGATTGCAAGAATCTCCCTTCATCGATGCTGTGGATGTGCGCATGCTCTACATGTCCGGCCAGCATCGAGCAGCCTTGGGCAAATTGCTTTATTGCATCACCGAGCACCAACCCTTGGGTGTGTTGGTGGGGCCCTTCGGTACGGGGAAGAGCCTGGTGCTGTCGCAGCTCAACACCATGCTGCGAGCCAATTCGGCAGTGGATATCGTGCATATTCAAAACCCTGCGTCCTATCCCACTGAAAGTGCCTTGCTGCAAAAAGTCGCCATCGAACTGGGCCTACCCTTGCGGCGCGGCAAAGGCAAACAGATGGGGGATTTGCTGGCTTACCTGATTACGCAAGCGCAGCGCGACCGGTCGGTCGTTTTAATCATCGACGAGAGTCAAAACCTCGGTAAAAACGTTGGATCCAACCACCTGGAACTGTTGCGCGAGTTTTCCAACATGGATGCCGGGCGCAAGTTAATCACCAGTGTATTGGTTGGACAACCCGAACTGTTAAGCCGGCTGGCCTGCAACCCGGCGCTTGAGAATCGCGTCGCCATTACAGCCAAGCTCTCCACGTTGCGACGCGAGGAAACCGCAGGCATGATCACCCACCGCACCTTGGTTGCGGGACGCGAGGATACCCTCTTCACGGATGAGGCCATCGAACTCATCCAACGTTTGTCCGGCGGCTTGCCCCGCCGCATCAACCAGATTTGCTGGAATGCGCTGCCTGTGGCGTATGCCCGACAGGAAACAGTCATCTCCGCCCCCAGTATTATGGAAGCGGCGGTGAGTGGCATGGGTCTTGACTCTGCCCCAGACGCGCGACAGGAGCAACAGTATGCCTGAGGGGCTTGGAACCTGGGACCAGTTATTGAGTGTCACGCAGGCCAAGCTCAATAATCAGGCGATTGAACGCAGACGGGTACCCATCGACCAGTTGGTGCCCAATCCGGAACAGCCACGCCGCCATTTTGATGACATCGCCCTCCACGATTTAACCAACAGTGTGCGCCTGCACGGGATTCTGCAACCGTTGCTCGTGCGCCCCGCGCCAGCGGACAAACGGCGGTTTCAGATTGTCGCAGGCGAACGACGCTACCGTGCCGCCAAGGAGGCGGGCCTGACCGAGTTGCCTGTCGTCGTGCGAGAACTGGACGATCGCGAGGCGTTGGAACTGGGCCTGGTCGAAAACCTTCTGCGCGAGGACGTGACCGTGCTGGAAGAAGCACGTGCCTTGCAAAAATTGCTGGATAACTTCGGCTACTCGTATGCGCAATTGGGCGAGCGCTTGGGAAAAAACAAGGCCTACGTCGACCACCGTGTGCGCTTGCTCAAGATGCCGACGGACATCCAGGATGCCTTGGAGCGGGACGCCCTGGCCCAGGTCGCCGCGCAACGCCAAGGCGAAGCGCGCGCCAAGAAAGCGTTTACGCCGCGTCACGCGAGCGTTGTGGTTCAACTGGATGACCCAACCGAGCGTGCGGGATTGATCGCGCGCATCTTCGCAGAGAACCTGACGGTTGCTGACACGCAAAAATGCCTGGGCACAAATCAAAACACGTCCAAAAGCCTTCGCTCACGATATGAACGAATACGGGAAAACCCGCCAGCCAGCATAACGACTGGGCAGCAGATATCCCTTGAGGATTGCGCAACCTTTCGACTCTTTCAAAGCGCCCACGATGGCCAGGTGCCACGCGAAGCCTTGCTTGATGCACTGCGGAAAGACCTGAAACAACTGAACGAGGGCTTATCCGACGCTGGTCACTGATGCCTAAAAGACTCGAGGAGCCGATCGATGAATCCCTCGCGAGCCGGCTTGTACCCCGGAAGCGGGTTGACGGGGAATTGGCCCTCGAAGTCGCCTTTCAGTAGCGGCACGGCATTATCGCGCACCCGTCTATCCTCTCCAATGGGTACTTGATTGAAGTCTTTCCCGGTGACTACGTAGCGATCGCGACCGATGACAACCTGTGTTTGATCAGGCGATGCGTTAAACTTCTTTTTCCAAGCTTTTTTTTGCCTGACCTGCACCTCGGATGGGTCCTGCACTCCCGCTGGCAACTTCTCCACCATGGCATCACACGCCACGAACTGCACCGGCCCCAACTGGTTTGACGGCGAACTTGCGATCACACGACAACCAGCGTTCACACTTCCCATACTCGACTCCTTCAATGACGACGAATCCTGCTTGCCAATCTATCGTTCGTTAACTGTTAAACTTGCTTTTTCAAGATTAATTTAACGCTAAGTTTCCAGTCGGTGTGCGACACGTCGTTTTGGCCTCCGGTGGCTGCATCACGGACAAATTGGCCGCTCTGGCCCCTTCTGAAGCGATCCAGCACCCCTGTGTCATGTGCCGTGCTAAAATGCCCGAGGAGGTGGTATGCAACGCAAAAGGCTGCCTATTGGCATTCAGACCTTTCGCGAGATTCGTGAAAATGGCCACTATTACGTGGACAAGACGCCGATGGTTCTGCGTTTGATCGAACAGGGCAAACCCTATTTCCTTTCCCGTCCGCGTCGCTTTGGCAAAAGCCTGCTGCTCGACACCATGAAGGAATTATTCGAAGGCAACCAGGCCTTGTTTGCAGGCTTGTATGCCGAAGCGCACTGGGATTTCCCAGCGCCATCCGGTGTTGCTGCTGAACCTCGCCAACGGTGTCTTGAAAACCCGCGATGAACTGCACGAGCAACTGGATGCTTTCGAGCGTGTTCACAACTTACCACCCACCATGCCGGATCTTCGTAGTCGTCTTAAACGATTGATTCGTGGCTTGCACGAAAAGACGGGCCAGCGTGTCGTTGTGTTGGTGGATGAATATGACAAACCCATCCTGGACAACCTGACGACGCCGGATACCGCGCGCATTATGCGTGACGCCTTGCGCGATGTGTACAGCGTCTTACAGGGCACGGATGCCCATCTGCGCTTTGTGTTCATCACGGGGGTGAGCAAGTTTTCGAAGGTAAGCCTGTTTTCGGGCTTGAACAACCTCAATGACATCACGGTGACGCCGGAATATTCTGCTTTGTGTGGTTATACCGAACACGATGTGGACACGGTCTTTGCGCCGGAACTGCCGGGTTTGGATCGCGCGAAAATGCGCCAGTGGTATAACGGCTATAACTGGCGAGGAGAGGCGGTTTACAATCCCTTCGACCTGCTGTTGCTGTTTGACAAGCGCGAATTCAAGGCCTACTGGTTCGAAACGGGCACACCCGCCTTTTTGGTCGAGATGTTGGCCCAGCGGCAGTTTTTTACACCCGAGTTCACCCAATTGCAAACCAGCGAGGCCCTGCTGTCCAGTTTCGACGTCGATCACATCGAAACCGAGGCCTTGTTGTTCCAGGCGGGCTACCTGACCATTCAAAGCGTGAAGACGCGGCGCTCAGGTAGATTGGTCTATACATTGTGCCTTCCCAACCTGGAAGTGGCTGCGGCCCTCAATGATGCGTTGTTGCCACTTTTAGGGCCGGTAGCCCAAGACGCGACAAAATCAAAAAATCGCTTGGAAGATGCTCTGGAAGCACACGATATGCCCGCAGCGCAAGAAGCCATTCACGCACTGTTTGCCAGCATTCCTCACGACTGGTACCGCAAGAATGCGCTATACAGATCCGAGGGACACTATGCCAGCGTCTTTTTCAGTTATCTGATGGCCTTGGGCTACGAGATTCGGGTGGAAGATGCTACCAACAAGGGGCGTATCGACCTGGCCTTGCGCATCGGCCCCCAAGTCTTTCTGTTTGAATTCAAGGTGGTTGAACAAGTGCCTGACGGCAGTGCGTTGGCGCAGCTACAGACTCGCTGTTACGCCGAGAAGTATCGCGAACCGGGCGTGAGCATCACCCTGGTGGGCATTGAGTTCAGTCGCGAAGCGCGCAACCTGGTTAGCTTCGCGTTTGCGACAACAGACTGAGGCCCCCAAATACCGGTTGCGGACCGGCGGTGTTCGCCAGATTTGACTAAACTTCCGACCCTTAGACAATCGGATCACCAATCAACGCATTGCTGGCAAAAAACAAAATGATTCAGGGACCTGATGACAATCAGGTCCCTGAATACCTTGGACAGAGCCCCGCCGGGGCTATTTTACAGCCGCTGGGACTGGCAGTTCGTGCGTGACCGTGAAACCATCCGTTGTGTGGTCAACCTGAATTCGCAGTTCAGCAGCGCCTGGGTTGTCCAACAAACGATCGCTGATGGGCGTTTCGATCGCCCGTTGAATCAGCCGACGCAACGGCCGTGCGCCCAAGTGCGGATCATACCCCTGCTGCGCAAGCGCCTCTTTCGCACCTGACGACACCACCAACTTCACCCCCAAGGCCGCCAGCTTGCGCTCCGTCCGTGCCAGCATCAAGTCAACAATCGTGAGCAGATTGACTCGGCTCAACGGCTTGAACACGATGGTTTCATCCACCCGGTTAAGAAACTCCGGACGGAATGCCTGCTTCAATGCATCCAACGCGATGCCCTGGAGCGTTTCCCACTGAGCCTCGGTACCATCATCCGATGCAAAGCCAACTTTGGCACGGGGGTTCACCAAATGCTGCGCGCCCACATTGCTGGTCATGATAATCACCGTATTCTTGAAGTCCACCGTGCGCCCCTGCGAATCGGTCAAACGCCCATCATCCAGAATCTGCAACAGCGTGTTGAATACATCCGGATGTGCCTTTTCAATCTCATCAAACAGAATCAGACTGAAGGGCTTGCGTCGCACAGCCTCGGTCAACTGACCCGCATCCTCATGCCCGACATAACCAGGCGGTGCACCTACCAGGCGCGAGACCGTATGCTTTTCTTGATACTCACTCATATCCAGCCGAATCATCGCTTTTTCGTCATGGAACAATTCATGAGCCAACGCACGTGCCAACTCGGTTTTACCAACACCCGTCGGACCCAAGAAAATGAAGCTGCCGATCGGACGCTCCACATCCTTCAAGCCGGATCGTGCACGCCGCACAGCCTGGGCGACGGCTAACACCGCAGCATCCTGACCGATGACGCGCTGCTTGAGACGCTGCGCCAATCCTTGCAGACGCACCCGCTCATCCGCCCCCATTTCATAGGCGGGAATCCCAGTCCACTCGGAAACCACCGTGGCGATCGCCCGTGCATCCACCACCGGCAAGGCCCCCTCAGACGCCTGCCCCTCCTTCGGCAGCTTGGCGAGTTCCTCATTCACCTTTAAAATTTCCTCGCGCGCCCACGCCGCTTCCGTGTACCGCTCCTCCTGAACCGCCCGTGCCTTGTGAGCCTCCAATTGCGCGAGCTTTGAACGCAAGGATTGAGCTCCCACACCACCAGTCTCCTGCGCGATACGACTCAAGGCACACGCCTCATCCAACAAATCAATGGCCTTATCCGGCAAAAAGCGATCCGCCACATACCGCACCGACAAATTCACAGCCGCCTCAATCGCCTCAGGCATCACACTCACCTGATGATACTTCTCATACGCAGGCCTCAACCCCTTCAGAATCGCCAGCGCCGCCTCAGCCGTCGGCTCTTCCACCACCACCGGCTGAAACCGACGCTCAAACGCCGCATCCTTTTCAATATGTTTGCGATACTCATCCCGCGTCGTCGCACCAATGACCTGCAACTCACCCCGCGCCAAAGCCGGCTTCAAAATGTTGCTCGCATCCAACGACCCCTCGGCTGCACCCGCTCCCATCAAGGTGTGCAACTCATCAATAAACAACACATACTCATCTTTGTGCGCCTTCACGGCCTCAACCACGCCCTTCAGCCGCTCCTCAAACTCGCCCCGATACTTCGCACCCGCCAAAATTGCCGTGAGATCCAGCGCCAATACCTGCTTCTCACGCAAAACGGACGGCACCAAACCATCACGAATGCGCAACGCCAACGCCTCGGCGATCGCCGTCTTACCCACACCAGGCTCACCCAACAACACCGGGTTGTTCTTCGTGCGACGCGCCAGCACTCGTATCACACGCTCCAACTCACGCTCTCGCCCCACAACCACGTCCAGCTTGCCATCGCGAGCATCCGCACTCAAATTACGGGTAAACGCCGCCAAACCCTCCGCAACCGACGCATCCCTCTCCGCCGCCGCCTTGCGCTTGCCCCCATCAGACCCGGACCCACCATCCATTTGCATCATCTGACCCACATCCAGGGTTAACGCACCCTCACTCGCACACGGCATGCACAAGCTCATCGTCGTCCGCTGGTTCCCCATGACACCTACAATACGAAAATTTGCCGCCCTTTGACCACAACTCTGACACAACATGCTTCTACCTCCAGGCCTTCTACACCCACGCGTCAACCCAACCAAAAGGCTCCGCTCGAATCATTTAACTTGAGTGTGTTTGAATCATATCAAATGAGTCTAAATTTGCAAGTGGGTTTCATGAAAAAGGTGGATGCCGGCGTTTTTGGGGGTGTTTGACGTCGTGTTCAAAACCTGCGATCGTTTGGCAGAGAGAGGGAGGGTGCGTGGGTGCGTGCGTCGTGGTTGCTTGTGGCTTTGTTTGCAGGTGTGTGGGCGCCGGAGGTACTGGCGGCACAAGCGTTGCATGTGACGTATCCGTCGGATGGGCACCGGACGTCGGCAGCGCGGATATTTGTGGTGGGAACTGCGCCGGTTGATGTGGTCGTGACCTTGAATGATCGGGTGGTGCATCGGAGTTTGGCGGGTCATTTCGCGCCGTCGGTGGATTTGCGGCCAGGTTTGAATCGGCTGGAGTTGAAGTGTGGCGCTGAGGTCAGGCGTTTTGTGGTTTATCGCGACGCCGGGGTAGGGGATAATCCGCGGGCGTGGCTGGGGATGGGCCGTGCGGGTTTTCCGACTGCGGTGATGTCCCAGGAGTCGATTCCTGTGGCTGTGGAGGCGGAAAAAGATGCGGAGGTTTGGGTTGAGTGGGCGGGTTATCGCGCGCGCTTGCAGCGCACGAACGCCGTGGAGTTGCCTGGTAATCAGGCAGGTTTGTTGAATGGTGTTCAGGCGTTGCAGGGGCGATCGCTGGTCCGTTACGAGGGGATGTTGACGGGTTTGACACCGCATCCAGAGGAGCCGCTTGGGTTTTGGGTGCGGCGGGAAGGTGTGGCGCGGCGCCTCGATATTGAGGCGCGTTTGGCTGTATGGGCGGATGCGGCGTTGCCCGTGGTTGAGGTCGCGGTTGATGCCGCGGTGGCGCGGACGGGACCGGGGACGGATTTTGCGCGTCTGACGCCGTTGCCACGCGGGGTGCGATCGCAAGTGACGGGCCGGGAGGGTGGATACTATCGTTTGCGTTATGGGGGATGGGTATCGGAGCAGGAGTTGCGGGTGTTGGGGGGGACCGTGCCGCCGCGGTCGGTGGTGCGATCGCTGATGACACGCACCTTGGAAGGTCGCACCGAGTGTGTGATTCCATTGGAGGTTCCGGTGCCTGTGCGCGTGGTGCAGTACGATGATCGCGTGGAACTGAGTGTGTACCATACGCAGGCGCAGACCGATTTGTTCAGGGCGGATTCGGACCCCATCCTGCGCCGGGTTGATTGGCAGCAAGTGTCACCGGATGAACTCAAGTACATCTTGCACACCAACGGCGCGCATCAGTGGGGTTATCAGTTGCGTTATCGGGGCAGTAACCTCGTCGTGGAGTTGCGGCACCCACCGGTCATCACGGGTGGCGATCGCTCGCTTGCGGGCGTTCGAATTGCCCTTGACCCGGGACACGGCGGGAAAGAAGATTTGGGTACCCGCGGGCCAACCGGTATGCCAGAAAAAGACCTGGCGTTAACCGTTGCCTTGCTGGTGCGGGATCAACTTGTGGCGCGCGGTGCGGAGGTCAAGTTGATACGCGACACGGACGTGTTTTGCGACCTGAAGGAACGTGTGGCAAAAATCGAGGCCTGGCGTCCCACCATTGCGCTCAGCCTTCACTACAACGCCTTGCCTGATGCAGGCGATGCGGAAAACACGCGGGGTGTCGGGGCTTTTTGGTATCAGCCGCAAGCGCACGATCTCGCCAGGCACCTCAAGGAATTTCTGACCAGGCGTCTGAACCGGTCGTCTTATGGTCTCTTTTGGGACAACCTTGCGATGACGCGCCCCAGTGTCGCGCCATCTGTGTTGTTGGAACTTGGGTTCCTCATCAATCCGGAGGAATTCGAATGGACTGTGGACCCTGCTTCGCAGCGGCAGCTCGCTGAGGCGATCGCAGACGGGCTGACAGAATGGTTCCAGCACGCACAAGCATCAAAACCTCAACAGCCAGGCGCCGCACAACCACCATTCACTGCCCCCACCGTGCCCGACACCAACCAGCCGGCCAAGTTATGACCAGACCCACCGTATGCCGAGTGATAAGCGATAGCTAAAGCCAAAAACAGAGGCAACACAGTCCTTGGTCCGATCGTCATCGCTGGTTCAAACACTGTGCTCAGGGATGAGCCGGGGAGAGATTGGTCGCATCCTCTTGATGAGGATGGCCAAATGGTTTCAGGCGGGGTAACCGTGTTCGGCTACCCCGCCTGACGCCTTGATGCCGGTTCAGAACTTGCCTGACAAGATGGCGTTCGCCGCTTGCACCCGCCCAGCGCCGGCTTTGTCATCATAGCCAGCAGGACCGATATCCAGCGCGGTCGCCATCAAGCGGCGCTTGATGGCCGCAGGATCCTTCGGATGGCCGTGGCCGAGCATCAAGGCGACAACGCCCGCCGTGATGGGGGTACTGAAAGACGTCCCATCAACCGATTTGTACCCCCCGTTGATATCCGTCGTCAAAACATCTTTACCTGGCGCGCTAACCGACGTCCAGTTACCGAAGGTGGAGAAAGACGTGACCTGGTCGTTCTGATCCGTTGCACCAACGGCAATCAACCCCGGAATCTCGTTCCCGGCAAAGTAGGACGGCACGTTTTTGGACGACGTACCGGTATTGCCCATCGAACACACCATCGGCACATTTTTGCCCATGACATAAGCAGCCGCGCGCTTGGTCGTCTCCACTGCCGTGGGGTACTCGCTCATATTGGGTTTAAAGCTGAGGCTCATGGTGATCATATCGGCATTGTCAGCCGCCCATATCATCGCATCAACCACGCTGCTCGCCGAATTACCAACCTTCACCGGCATAATCCGCGCGTTCGGTGCAACACCCGCGATACCAAGACCATTGTTGGCGACAGCACCCACCAAGCCAGCAGTCATCGTCCCGTGGCCATACGTATCCTGTGGCGGCAAACCGGGCTTCTCAGCGTTGTAACCGGGCACCAACGCATCTTTGAGGTCAGGATGGCGCAAATCGACGCCGGTATCCACCACGGCGACCGTCACAGGCTTCGGTTGCGCCTTGGCGCCCCACACCTTGTCGATGCCCATCAAGGGGATGTACCACTGCTTCGCAAACAAGGGATCCGCCTTGCCCGCGTTCTGACGCATCGGCTGCGGCACACTCACGCCCTTGATACGCTCCAAAGGCGGCAACAACTCCGACTCCACAAACTGCACGCCCGGAGCCGCCAACAAGTCCTTCCGAGTCGCCGTACCCGGAGCTGTCAGCTCAAAAACCGCCATTCGCAGTGGTTTGAACGTTCGAACCAATTTCAGGCCATGCCGAGCAGTCAACTGCACCAATTCAGCCTCACCTGGCATCTGAGCAAAACCCACCACCACACGGCGCGCCAACGTCGCCTGACTCACCGGACCCGCCGACTCCGCACGCACAGCCATCATCGAGGACGGATTGCCCGATTGACCGCAACCCCACGTCGCAAGCGACACGAGCGCCATTCCCCATACGATACCGCGTCGTTTCTGCGTCATTGATTCCTCCAAAAATTTTGGATGCACACGTCGGACTAACAAAACAACCTTGAAAGGTTGTGGTTTGATTATACAA
>Ga0079301_1000309_pt1 | contig 23516 bp, 18 predicted proteins | sample Wag4_2014_7_11_3_FD_74797 | JGI IMG/M metagenome (GOLD analysis project Ga0079301, IMG submission 74797) | Fresh water mixed with fracking chemicals microbial communities from Ohio, USA - Utica-2 Time Series FC 2014_7_11 | ecosystem: Engineered > Industrial production > Chemical products > Input... | reverse complement strand
GCCGAATCCCTTTAGTGGCATCAATGCGTGAATGACGGCCATCTTGTTGTCACAAGGAGGGGTCCGAAGCTTTATTCTCGTGCTTGCTTAATCGCTGAAGAAACCACTATAATAAGAATTGCTTTATGAGCTGAAATCCAGTATTGATGCCGCTTTCCGGTCGCAACGTCGCATCGGGCCTCATAAAGAGCCTTTGTAAAAGGGTAGACCTCGCACGCCCGTTACGGCAGATTGCCGTCGGGCGGTTGTTTAGTCTGAGTGGAGTGAGTAACAACCGTTATGTTGAGCAAAAACGCCATTACCGTTCTAGAAAAGCGTTATTTCCTGAAGGATGCGCATGGTCAACTTTGCGAGACGACTGAAGGTTTGTTCAGACGCGTGGCGCGTGCCTTGGCTGAGCCCGAGCGGCGTTATGGTGCGAGCGAGGATGAGGTTGCGCGGATCGCGGACCAATTTTACGAGATGACCTACGGGCTTGATTTTCTGCCCAATTCGCCAACCTTGGCGAATGCAGGGACGCGCACGGGTCAGTTGTCGGCGTGTTTTGTTTTGCCGGTTCCGGATGATCTCTCAGGCATTTTTGAAACCATCAGGCAGGCGGCGTTGATTCATCAGACAGGTGGCGGAACCGGGTTTGCGTTTTCGCGCTTGCGTCCGAAGAACGACCTCGTGCAGAGCACGAAGGGTGTGTCGTCGGGTCCTGTCTCGTTCATGGATGTATTCAATGCGGCGACGGAGAGCATCAAGCAAGGCGGCATGCGCCGGGGCGCGAACATGGGGATTTTGCGTGTAGACCATCCCGATATCATGGAGTTTATCGGCCACAAGGAGGATTTGTCGAAGCTGACGAATTTCAACATATCGGTGGCGGTCACGGATGCGTTCATGGCGGCCGTGGAAGCGGGGACTGATTATAACCTGTTGAATCCGCGGACCGGCGAGGTGATGGGGCAGTTGGATGCGCGCACCGTTTTTCGGGATGTCGTCTTGCGCGCGTGGAGCACGGGTGAGCCCGGGTTGGTGTTTATCGACCGGATGAACGAGTATTGTCCGGTACCTTGGCTCGGGCGTTATGAGGCGACAAATCCGTGTGGTGAGCAGCCCTTGATTCCCTATGAGTCGTGTAACCTCGGTTCAATCAACCTGGAGCGTTTCGTTGTTGAGGATGCGTCCGGACCGCAGGTCGATTACGAGCGTTTGCGGTCGGTTGTGCATTTGGCGACCAGGCTTTTGGACAATGTGATCGATGCCAACCGCTACCCGATTCCCGAGATCGAGCGGATCACGCATGCCACACGCAAAATTGGTTTAGGTGTGATGGGCTTTGCGCGGTTGTTGTTCAAGTTGGGTGTTGGCTATGGCACGCCAGACAGTTTGAAGCTTGCCGAGGCCTTGATGAGCTTCATCGACTATGAGTCCAAGGTGGCCTCGGTTACATTGGCCAAAGTGCGCGGTGCGTTCTCGGCGCGTCAGGGGCATGAAGCCGAGTCGAATCAGTTTTTCCGCAAGCTGTGTCTGGAGCGCGATGCGCGGGGTGGTCGCCATCCTGAGGCAAATTATGCGTCGTTGCTGCCTGAGATTGAGCAGTACGGTATTCGCAACTCGACAACAACAACCGTGGCGCCGACCGGTACCCTGTCCATCATCGCGGACACGTCGGGTGGCTGCGAGCCCGTGTTTGCGCTGGCGTTCAAGCGCTGGCAGGCGGATACCCACATGGTGGATGTCGATGGTGTTTTTCAGGATTATGCCAAGGCGCACGGTTTTTACTCGGACGCGTTGTTGGAGGCGATCGACGCCAATCATGGCACCCTTGCGCATCTGAAAGGGTTGGATGTCCCTGAAAAGGCTGTGGAAATCTTCAAGACGGCGCATGACATCACGCCGGAAGAGCATGTGCGTATCCAGGCGGCATTTCAGCATTACAACGATTCCGCGACGTCCAAGACCATCAACTTCCCGGAGCAGGCGACGCCGGAGGATGTGGAGATGGCCTATCGATTGGCGTATGCGACCGGTTGCAAGGGTATCACGGTGTATCGCAACAACTCGCGGATGTTTCAGCCGTTGTCGGTGAGCAAGGCGGCCGGTACCGAAAAAACGGCGGCTGTGCAGGCTGCGCCGGAGACCGTTACGGAGGCTGTGCAGGCGGTGCTGTCGCAGAAGCGTTTGCGGCCGCGTCCGGAGGACCTTTATGGGTTCACCCGCACGACGCAAACCGGTGACGGCAAGCTGTACACGACCGTCAATTATGATGAATTCGGGATCCGCGAGGTGGTGACCAATATTGGCCGTTCGGGTGGGACCCTGTTCAGTTTGTCGGAGGCGATCGGGCGGTTGATCAGCCTCAGCCTGCAATACAATGTGCCGGTGGAGGAGATTTCGCGTTCGCTCATCGGCATCAGGGGTGCCAATTCTTATGGCTTTGGTGCAAACCAGGTTCTAAGCATCCCCGACGCCATTGGTAAAGTGCTCAGGGACTCTCCCAGACAGCTCGGCCAGGTGTTGGTGGGTCAGCCCGCAGCGGTATCGCTCGTTGGCCACACGAATGGCAGTGCAACCGAACACCGCGCCCACGAGGCCGTCCACATATTTGGTGAAAGTCCAGAATGTCCCGAGTGCGGCAATGGTTTGGACTACGGCGAGGGCTGTGTCACATGCCGAGGCTGCGGCTACAGCAAGTGCGGCTAAAACGAGCCAGCCGTGCCCACGCGACGTCAGTCAATGTGCCGTCGCGTGGGCCGAAGGGGAGTCAACAGCGCAATATCGCGAAAATCGCGTGCAAAATGCTTGCAAGGCTGATTGGGCCTGTGTTAACTTGACACAAGTTTCGGAAAGAGGGCGTCAGGCCCCGTAAAAAGGAGATCCCAAGTTGAACAAGGAAGAACTGGTCAACGCTGTCGCCACTGCCACGAAATTGTCCAAAAAGGACACGGAAGCGACCATCAATGCAACCATTGACGCCATCACCGCGGCGTTGGCAGAAGGTGACAAGGTGACCCTGGTTGGTTTCGGCACCTTCCAGATCCGGGAGCGGGCGGCCCGCGAAGGACGGAATCCACGGACCGGTGCCGTCTTGCGGATCGATTCAAAGAGAGCGCCGTCCTTTACCGCGGGCAAAGGCCTGAAAGAGGCCGTCAGCGCCCCGGAGACCGCCAAAGTGGCAGCAGCCAAGCACTAAGCGTCTCAGTCAATCTGGCGTGTGCAGCCCCACCAAACGGTGGGGCTGCAATGTTAGCGGACCGGGCGGTTCTGAACCGTCAGGGCAAACCAACAAAACCAGCATTCAAGCAGCCTCTCAAGCACGGTTCGAGAGTATCAACCGTCAGGCACCCGTGCAAGAACGAATGACAGACCTAGCCGTCACGGTTGGCTGATGCCAAAAGAGCCAATTAATCACCACATCGGTTTTTCAGGCACTTTACGATTTGATGGCTTATCAAACGGGTGTTGTGTGGCGCTCAGGCCGGTGTACCCGTCGAAGAGCCATCCAGGCAGTGCACTTGTTCATCGAAGATGACAATGGTGTTACGCCCCGCGCTTTTGGCAAGGTAGAGGGCATGATCGGCCTCTGCGAGAAGTTCTGCAAAGCTTTTAGGCTTGCCGGACGCCATGCCGGCGATGCCGACGCTGATGGTGATCCGCTGAAACGGACTTTCGCCGTGCTCAATCGCATGCGCCTGTATCGCCAAGCGCATGCGATTCAGGGCGATCCAAGCGGTTTTCGTGCTTTGTTCCGGCAGAATAACCAAAAACTCTTCCCCACCATAACGATAAACCAGGTCACCATCACGGCTCTCCGTATCCAATGTGCGAGCCACCCTGGCCAGCACCTCATCGCCAGCCTGATGACCATAGGTGTCGTTGTACTTCTTGTAGAAATCGATATCACACATCCCTAGTGCGTACACATGACCGTAGCGCCTCACACGGTCTTCCAAGACCGCTACATCATCACGGAGACTGAGGCGATTGCGCAGCCGCGTCAGCGGATCCGTGCGCCCCTCTTCAAAAAGCCGTCGGTTGAGTTCGATCAGCTCCCGCGTCTGCACTGCCAACTGCCTGTGCAATGACGTCACCCGCTGCGCGGTAATCAAACGCAAACGTAAATAATCACGATCCAACGGCTTGCTCATGCAGTCATCAGCGCCAGCCTCCATACTCGCGGCATAATGCCGCTGATCACCCGCGGCCGATAGTAACACGAAAAACGTGTAACACGTCCGCGGATTCGCTCGCACCCGTTCGCACAACTCAACCCCGGTCAAACCAGGCATCATCCAGTCACTGATAATCACATCGCACTCGTGAGACTGAAACAACTCCCACGCCTCAAGCCCATTGCCTGCCACGAGACAGGCATGCCCCAAGGACAACACATCCATCTCCAAAGCCTGCCGCACAACCGGGTCGGAGTCCGCTATCAAAATGTTCACGCGCCCGCCAATGCCTCTCTCAACCCGTCCGGATACCCGGATTTATTCCGCCCCGAGCAAGACAAACCATCTGCCAAGACCAACCACATCGCACCACTCACAACAATGCGGCCTGGTTTAACACCCGAGCGCCATCTAACCTGATAACGCTGCGACCAAGGGCTACATACCCGAATTCAGCGCCTTAACCAACAAGCGCAGTGTAAAAGTTCAGAGGCGTTCACATTCCCGCATCGGTCATTGCACGCGATCATAACCAGGCGACATACACCGTGTTTCAACGACAAACAGCCTGAACCTGAGACCGAGTCGTGGGTGTTTTGACACGGACAACCACTGCAAGCAGTTACGCTTTCTGGCCGTTTCCTGACGTGCTGAAATCAACCGGGGCGACATCCCTGGCTTACCGATCATCAACCGCCACGAAAAAATCGTTATTTAACCATAGCATAACCTTATATGCGCTTCGCTGTAACGTGTTTGTAACCACACATCCCGATAACGCAGGTACTGGTGTTTAGCCGGGTAACCCTCAAGGGAACAACGATGAGCATTCACAATATCTACAACGCACGTCGCATGGTTCCTTTGGGTCCACCGGCTCCCGGGCGGGTGCCGCACGGGCCGGAGTTGGGGGTTGCGAGGCAGTCGGTGTCGCCGTGGGCGGCTGACCTCAATTTGGTGATGCAGGCTTTGCCAACGCCGTTGTCGGATCAATTGCAGGCCGGGTACCCGGCGCCCATACGGCCCTTGCCTGGTGGTTTGGACCGCACGCCCTTGTTGAATTCGAACCATCCCGAAGTGATTCGCGGGCCGGGCATTGCCGTTTCAACCTTTCCTTGGCCGCAGGCGGCGCATCAAAACTTTGCTTTTCGTGGGCCGTTCGAGATGTTTACCCATCACCAGAACCGGTCGTCACGCGATTTGTATCAGGCGGTCGTGTTGTATAACGCGAGCGATCGCCCCGTGGGCGTCGAGGCATTTGAGTCGGCGGCAGCCATCACCCGCGACGCGCCCTACCGCGATCACGGCCCCGACCCTGTGTCAGACCCGCTGAACCAGCGTGCCAGTGGGCCGGGTGATCGCATCGCTGGTGACATCCTGCGCGGCAAACGCATCATCGCGGAACAAAAAATGATCCTGGCACCCGGTGAACTCCGTATCGTCCACACCTTGCGGTTGCCCCCGTCCAACGAAGGCACGAGCGCCTTTCGCTTTCGCAGCGACGGTCCCGTGCACGCCGCCGTCGTCTTCGAGGACGCTCAACCATCCGCCGGCGACGTCGCCAATCGCCTGCGGTCGGGACAGTTGCTGGCCCGAAACCCAGAAGACAAGCCACCCACACCACCGGGCAGCAACGCACCCTTCGTTTTCGGACGGGTCGCAGGCGTCCAGGAAGGCGCCAAATGGCAAGGCACCATCACCACGCCGGGCGCCGTCGACTACCTCATTGACGAGCAAGACATCCAGGAAGCCTTCATCCTCGTTGGCAAACGCACCAATACCCTCAACACGGGCCAGGATCACGCAGCGCCTTTGCTCACCCGCTACCCGGACGCCTCCTATGCGGCGCACGGCAACTACAGCGTGACCTACGATCTCACCATCCCGCTGCGCAACACAAGTGCTCGCGAACGCACCGTCAAACTCTTCATGGACTCTCCCGGCGGTCCATTACCCGTCAGCCGCGCCTTCCGCGGCAGCATCGGCATCGACATCACAGACAGCCGCGGCAACACCGATACACAATGGGTCCATGTCAGCCAAGTCGCAGGAGAAGTCCAAACCACCCCCCTCACCGACATCACCCTGCGTCCCGGCGAATCCCAAAACGTGCGCATCCGCATCGCCTACCCCGCCAACGCCACCCCGCCGCACGCCTTGCGCATCGCAAGCAGTCCCCCCAACGAAACCCCGACTCGCTCACGAAGCACACTCAGGCAATGGGCCGAAGCCACCGACCAAGCCCTGACCGAAACCCTCGAACATTGGCGCTCACCCCGTCGGCGCACCACCTTTTGACCCCACCGACATCAGACATCGATCACAAAGTTAAATGCTTGTTAAAATAACGATTGAGCTGTTTTAAATGGACTTGTCATCCGGTAAAGATGTTGTTACTGTCAGCTGATGGTCTGGTGAATTTCGTACCCGAAATTGAGGCAAGACGGTCATGTTGGTGCAATGTGGGACTGATTCGATGGTCAATGTGGGGGGGCAAACGGGGTGCCCTTCCATCCCCGGTCGACTGTTATGCCGGGTTGCCGTTGGTGTGGGACTGCTGTCCTTGTGGGCGTGTGGCGCGAACCCTGGGGCGTCGACCGGAGCGGCAAATCCGAGGCCAATGCCAACGGGAATCGTCGGGAGCCCGGGACGTCCAGCGGATGGGGCGCGGTTGTTGGCGGATCTCAGGGCCCGCATGCGTGTGCTGAACGGCTTGGATGTTGAGATGCGAGCGAGTTCTTCGGGATTCTATTACGGCGGTGTCAAGGGCACAACGCAGCGCAGCAGTTCCTCCAGGACGCGGATGCGCTGGAGCGCACCCACTGCCTTGCGTGCGGATGTTTTAGAGAGTACGACGCCTTTTTTAGCCGGGGCGACCTTGCTGATGACCCAAGCGAATCAGGTGCGGGTGAAAGCGGGTAACCCGCTTGGCTTGATTCCTATTACGATGAAGCCCGCTGATTCACGGTTGCTGACGAATCGCAACCATTCGTTTTTAGACAATCACCCGGTGGCACACTTGCGGCGTCTGAGTGCGGAGGGTGCGGTCTGGACGGGTTTGCCGCCGCAGAGCCTGGCGCCGGGTGCCGAGTGGGTTTCAATCAGCCAGGTGCGTCGGTTGGACCAAGATGTTGATCGCGAGTACTTGGCCTTGTCGCCCCAGAACGCGGCGCCATTGATGTTGCTGATGTATGAACAAAACAAGGCGGTGGTGACGTTCCGTTTCGAGCGTTTTGACTGGAACCCGCCTTCGGGTAAGAATGTATTCAAGTTCTAGGGGTGTGAAAGGAGTATGGGGATGAGCACCATCTCGGTTTTGGATTTGCGGCATGAGGTGCCCAGGAGTCCGTTCGCGGAACTGGCCGGATTGCCGTGGTTGGCACGCTTGGTGGATAAGGTTCGGGCGGCGCACAAGGGGCAGCTTGGCGAGTATGTGGCGTACCCGTGTGGCGGCGATCGCCACTTTTTAGGCACCTTCGGTCTGGATGCCGATGCACTTAAGGCCGTCATCGAGGATGGTGCCACCGACGAAGCCATCGGTACATGGGCCAAGGCCCACGCGACGGGCGATTTTGATGCGGTTCGCGCAGGCTTTCTGGCGGGCATCCTGGCGCCTACGACCAACCCGGACTATTTGCCTTATTTGGAAGAATCCAAAAAGGCGTTGGCTGAAGCGCACCCCGAGCTTGATGTGAGTGTGGCCGACAGTCTGGTCAAATTGATCTGTGTCGAGGAAGGACACCCCATCCCCGCGTGAGCTCCTTTGACACCGAGCAAGCCGTTCGCGCGGGTTGTCGCGACATGCCTTGAATGGTGTTCCAAGTTTTAGGGCGCTCCCTTGATGTGAGGGAGCGCCCTTGGCATTACCAGATGCGGATGCGTTGCGCGGGTTCGCGGTAGAGGCGATCGCCCGGTTGCAAGCCGTAGGCTTGGTAAAACGCGTCCAGGTTGGTGACGACCCCATTCACCCGGCACATTTCAGGCGAGTGGGGATCCGTTGCAAGCCTTTGCCTGAGCCATTCTTCGCGGCTCTTGGAGCGCCAGACGCGACCATAGCCGACAAAGAAGCGTTGCGCCCCGGTCAGGCCATCCACGGTGGTGTCCGGGCGATCGCCCCGGGACCATTGATACGCGCGCAGCGCCATCGCCACCCCGGCAAGGTCCGCAATGTTTTCACCCAGGGTCAAACGACCGTCAACGTGGACGCCTGGCAACGGCTCATAGGCTGCGTACTGGTCAACCAAGGCCGCCGCCTTGGCATTAAAGGCCTGTTCATCGGCGGTGGTCCACCAGTCGCGCAATTGCCCCGTGCCGTCGTAGCGGCGTCCTTGATCATCAAAGCCGTGGCTGATCTCATGCCCGATCACCGATCCAATCGCACCATAGTTATACGCGTCATCCGCCGCCGGATCGAAAAACGGCGGTTGCAAAATCGCCGCCGGGAATACGATCTCGTTGCCAACCGGACTGTAGTACGCATTCACCGTCTGGGGCGTCATGCTCCAGCGCGCGCGATCCACCGCTTGCCCCGCTTCAGCCAATTCACGCCGCATATTAAACCGTGTCACCCGAATGACATTCCCCAACGGATCATCCCGACGCACCACCACCCCGGTATACGCGCGCCAGCGATCCGGGTAACCAATCTTCACCCGAAACGCCGCCAGCTTCTTCAAGGCCTCGGCACGCGTGGCAGGCGTCATCCATTCCAGCTCACCCAGAGCCTGCCGATAAACGGTAATCAAATTATCCACCAAGACCGACAGGCGCGCCTTGGCCGATGCCGGAAAGTGAGCATCCACATACGCCTTCCCGATGGCCTCACCCAAGACCCCTTCCGTTGAAAGGACGGCCCGACGCCACGCCGGTGGCTCTTCCTTCAAGCCATTCAACTTAACCCCTTTGAAGCCGTGATGGGCCTTGCGAAACGCTTCACCGAGGTCCTCCGCATAAGCGTCCAGCACGCGCCACCGGGCATAATGCTTCAGCGTGTCAAGTGGCGTTTTGGCGAGCAATTCCCCCAGCTTCTCCAGATAGCTCGGCTGGTTCACCACCACTGTCGCCGCCTTGGAAACCCGCAACGCCGCAAGCACCTGATCCAGACGAACCCCCTCAAAGCGTGTGGCAAGCTCCTGTGGCCCCACCCGGTTGTAGGTCTTCACCGCGTCGCGATTCTCCACGCGCGTCCAGTGCAGACGTGCAAGCGCCGTCTCAAAATCCAGCACGCCCTGCGCGACCTTAGCCGCACGCTTGTCACCCGCCAACGCCAACACCTGTGTGACGTAGGCGAGGTAATCCTGACGCAAGGTCACGCTGGCCGCATCAGTTTTGAAATAATAGTCACGATCCGGCAACCCCAACCCCGCCTGGGTGATATAAACGGCATTGCGCGCAGGCTCCTTGCTGTCCGCGTAGACATACGGCACCAAGGGACCATCAACGCCCCACTCGACCAGCTCGACCATAACGGGCAAGGCTGCCTGGCTGGTGCGCAGGCTGTTGATGCGATCCAACAACGGCTTGAGCATGGCAACCGCTGCTTGCGGCCGAACCGTGCCATGCAACTTGGCGTGGTAATAATCCTGCGCAAGCTTTGACTCCGCCGAGGCTGCCGCACCCTTGGGCGCGGATTTTTCCAGCAATTCGCGCACCTGCTGGTTGGAGCGTTCACGGAGCATCAAAAACGTGCCATAAGCGCGTTTGTCCGCGGGAATCTCTGTGGCATCAAGCCAGGCCCCGTTGACGTGACGAAAAAAATCATCCTGAGGCCTGCTCGACGCATCGCCCCCCTCGGGTGTGATGAAAGCGCCCAAAACCGGCGACGCCATCAACGTGGCCAAGGCCAGGGTGGTCGCGCAAGTACGCCAGAAACCAACCATCTTGTTTCATTCCTTCCTTTATCATCCCATCAAATAGCGCTGTTTCAACCCATTCAACACACGCACACATTCAGCGTAACATGGTGCAACACCGCACGCCGTTCACAGACAGCATCAACGGATGCGAACACACAGCACGCGGCCGCCGGCTGCTGCAGCGGGTTGCTGGTTTGCTTGTGGCAGCCGACCCGTTACCACCCGTTGCGCGCAACCAGGAACCCGCTTCCGGCGCCAATTGCCATGTTATCGGAACGCCCGGAATCTTTGCTTGACGGGCAAGCGTTGTCTTTCGAGTTTGTCACAAGAGCGATATACTTGAATCGGATGTCAAACTGGTGCCACCCGTTGCCTGGGTGCAGCACACCCGCTCCACCAACGTCGCTGGACTGCAATGAACGATTTCACGATGGATGTCAATGAGGAGATCACGATGAATCACCCCGCCGTGGCAAAAGCCCCCACCGTTAATCAAAGCTTGCTCAAATGGGTTGAGCAAGTCGCCGATTTGTGTCAGCCGGATCGCATCCACTGGTGCGACGGCACAACCGAAGAGTATGACAGGCTGTGTCAGCAGATGGTTGATGGTGGCACCTTTATCCGCCTGAACCCCGAAAAGCGTCCCAACAGTTATTTGTGCCGCTCAGACGAGAACGATGTGGCGCGGGTGGAGGATCGCACCTTCATTTGCAGCCGTCGTCGTGAAGATGCGGGGCCCACAAACAACTGGCGCGACCCGATTTTGATGAAAGCCGAGTTGCAGGCCTTGTTTGAGGGTTCGATGCGGGGTCGCACCATGTATGTGGTACCGTTCTGCATGGGGCCTTTGGGCTCTCCCATTTCGCAAATCGGGGTGCAACTGACCGACTCCCCCTATGTGGTGGTCAGCATGCGCATTATGACTCGTATGGGGCAGATGGTGCTGGATGCTCTGGGTGAAAATGGTCCCTTTGTCGCGTGCATGCATTCGGTTGGCATGCCGCTCACAGCAGGTGTCGCGGATGTGCCCTGGCCGTGCAACCAGAGTGACAAATACATTGTGCATTTCCCGGAAGAGCGCGCCATTTGGTCTTTCGGCAGCGGCTACGGTGGCAACGCGTTGCTTGGCAAGAAGTGTTTCGCGTTGCGGATTGCCTCAGCGATGGGGCGTGATGAGGATTGGTTGGCCGAGCACATGCTCATTATGGGTGTGGAGGCGCCGGATGGCCAAAAGACTTATGTGGCGGCAGCGTTTCCGAGTGCGTGTGGCAAAACCAATTTTGCGATGATGATACCGCCTGCTGGCATGCCGGGTTGGAAAATCACGACGGTGGGCGATGACATTGCCTGGATCAAGCCGGGTCCGGATGGCCGTCTGTATGCCATCAACCCAGAGAACGGTTATTTTGGCGTTGCGCCGGGTACGTCGGCCAAGACCAATCCCAATGCCATTGCGGCGATCGCCTGTAACACGATTTTCACCAACGTCGCCCTCACCCCGGATGGTGATGTCTGGTGGGAAGGTATGACCGATACTCCCCCTGAGAGTCTGATCGACTGGACGGGCAAGCCGTGGACGCCGGGCTGCGGACGCAAGGCGGCGCATCCCAATGCCCGCTTCACGGCCCCGATGAGTCAGTGTCCCATTCTGGATCCCCGGGCTGAGGACCCCCAGGGTGTGCCCATTGCCGCGTTCATCTTCGGCGGGCGGCGCACGAGCCTGGTTCCGATGGTCTTTCAGTCCTTCAACTGGACCCACGGCGTCTACCTCGGTGCGACCATGGGTTCGGAAACTACTGCCGCAGCGGGTGGCAAAACCGGTTTGGTGCGCCGCGACCCGATGGCGATGTTGCCTTTCTGCGGCTACCACATGGCGGATTATTTCAACCACTGGTTGGCCATCGGGCGCGAGATTCCGAACCCGCCCCTGATTTTCCACGTCAACTGGTTCCGGCAAGATGACGAAGGCCAGTTCCTGTGGTCCGGTTTCAGTGACAACATGCGCGCCTTGGCCTGGATCATCGCGCGGGTTCACGGGCGTGCCTTCGGGGTGGAAAGCCCACTGGGGTGGATGCCGCGCTTTGAGGATCTCGACACGCGCGGGATGACGGATTTTGATTATGATCGCTTCGACGCCTTGATGGCCATCGACCGCGAAGCCTGGAAGAAAGAAACCCTCTTGCACGAAGAACTGTTCCTCGGACTGCTGGACAAGCTGCCCCGAGAACTCGTCTACGAGCGCGAACTTCTCATCGCGCGCCTGTGGCGATCGCCCGAACTCTGGCGCCTCGCCCCGGAAATCCCCGATTGACGCGATCACCTTGCCTGCCTTGTTACAACAAGGCGGGCTTTTTTATTTTACCGAGGCAGATAATCGTGGTTGAGCAACCCTTACCACCCCTGCAACCCGGCTGCCAGCTCCCATACGCAACCATCGCCGCATTGCGACCAGACAGCGTCCGTGCCTACCATACCGGCCCAGGCGCGGTTGGGGTTTACTGGATCACACCTGAGCGGGTAATCGGTATCGATGCGATACCCACCGGCGCGAGGTGGTGCCCGGTGTCCAAGTTAAAGGTCTGACTCACCACCGGACCCAACGCGCACCTCGCCTTACCCGCAGGCCCAGCGACTCCGGAGGCCATGACACTGCCTCGGCTCGCAGCCAAAAGTGGCGCCGTCTGGCTCGAACGCCGCGATGCCAAAACGCTCCTGGTCGTTTTGCAGGCGCTGCGCTTCCCTGGCTTCGGCCCCTTCAGCCACACACCCCAGTTGGTGGTGATTCACGCCTATCCGCCTTGAGTCTGCTCGGAGCCCGAAGCGTTCAACGTCCAACAGCGCTCAACCCGGAAGAAACGGGTTTGGCGTTCTCACCCGCCACCGCATCCTTGCTCAGTTCCTCGATGCGTTGTTTGGCCTTGCGGTAATTCGGATGCTCGGGGTGATAATAGTGCAAGCCACGCTCATAAGCCGTGCGGGCTTCGGCATAACGCCCCAGTTGATGGCACGCATTGCCGTAGAGCAAGGTGGCATCCATCCCAAGGCCGTCGCCGACGTGTTGCTCATACAGGGCGATGACCTCATCATAGCGTTTCTGCCGGGTCAAGGCCTGTAACTGGTCAAAGATCAACGGTGCCCCGAAGCGATTGAGCCGTGCAGCAAGGCCGTAGATTGTATCCACCCCTTTGGGCCGCCGCTCGCGCTCTTCGAGTGCCTCCGCCAAATACTGATAACCCGCTGATTGATACAGGGGCCACACCGTCCGGGTGCCAATCCACACAAACACCGCCGCAAGCCCGACCACCAGCGCCAAGCGCAGCGCCATTGGCCCTTGGGCACTTGATTGTTCCGCCTGCGTCTCATTGACCAGGGCCAGTGCCAGCACCACCACCAACGCGGCAGCCGTGACGGGAATGTGCAGCGGAAAGCCAAAGCAACTCGCCACCGCAAGCGCCAGCAAGCCGATCAGCAGGCCGGTTCGTTCGGGAAGGGGCAAACCCTGATCAAGGCGCAAGGCCTTGACAATAACAAGGCCCAACCAGAGCACCAGTAACAACCCGGGAATACCCAGCTCCACGGTGAGTTGCAATCCATCCTGGTGCGCCTGATAAAAACGCGAGCCCGAGGTGACATCCGGCAAGCCCTCCGGGTACAGCTCGGCCAATTTTTTCACATTCCCCAGTTGATAACCACCAAGCCCCGTGCCAATCACCGGGTGCTCAGGCACCATGGCAACAGCCGCCCGCCAATTCACCAAGCGCGCCTCGATGGAATCATCCATCAGGGTCAACTTTTGCGAGAGGCGATCGCCCATCACGCCAACGACCACGACTAATCCCAACACCACCGCAGCCGTGAGGCCCCAGCGTCGTTTCCCCACAAACCAATGCCGCGGATGCAAGGATTGACCGCCCCGTGTCAGCACCCAGGCCGCCATACCGCCGACAAGCAGACCAAACAACGCCGCCCGGCAGCCCGTCGCAACCAGTAAAGCCGCGGGCGCAAGCAAGGCCGTAACCAGGATCCATCGCGCGCGCAACGACGGCCGCGAAAGCGCCCAGCCAAACAGGACGGGTACGGTGAGGCACAACAACTCAGGGAGGTAATTGACGTTGCCCAGGGTGCCGATCGGCACACCCTTCTCACCGGCGCCGTACCAATACAGGATGTGCCCAAACACACTGTCCACCCCAAGCGATCGCCCCCAGGCATTGAGCGGCGCCCGAAAATACTGCATCAAGCCAAGCACCGTCTGATAAGCCACCAGCACACCCAGCAAGGCGTAGAGGCGATCACGCAACCCCCCACACACACGTAACACAGCGACCAGGTGCACGCCCAAGGCCATCAACGCCAAAACGCCCACGGCATAAGCGGCGCTCATGCCAGGCTTTAGCGCCAACGCGCTCGTTACAACCACCCAAACCGCAAGCAAAGCAACCGGCACCAACGCCCCTGCACACAAAGGCCAAAGCGACCACCCCCGCGCCGCGCGCCACAGCATGGCACCGCACGCCAAAACGCCCGCGCCGCCGACCAACCACACTTCGGATGGTACGGAAAACGCCTCCGCAATGCCCGGCGGAAAAAACACCAACGCGCCCAGCAACCACACCCAGAGTCCAAGACCCCAAAGATTCAAAAACGACACCCAAGCCGGCACACGTTCCGTCACGATTCCACCCCTACTTCGCCAGCTTGGCTTCCAATCGGCGCATCTTGCGCTCAACCGTCGCGCGGTTGGGCGCGTTGGGTACCAAGACCAGATACTGCTTAAAAAACGCGAGCGATTGCGCGTACTCGCGCAGCCCGATTGATGTCTCCGCGAGGTTCTTGACCACGCGCGCATCACGCGGCTCAGCCTTGTGCAAGGGCATCAAGATGTCCTTGGCCGCTTGATACTGGCCACCATCAATCAACAACGCACTCAAGCTCAAGCCGACATCCGCATCCGTGGGATCCGCCCCGTAACTCGTGCGCAGATGCTTGAGCGCATCCACTTCGCGCTTCTGCTTAAGCGCCAGCACCGCGGCGCCAAAATTACCCCGATGATGCGTCGGGGACACCTGCAAAACCGCCTCAAACCCCCGCGCGGCTTCTTGCTCGCGCCCCAGTTTAAAATGCGCGATCGCAAGCTCCGCCTGCTCATCCGCACTCACAACGATCCCAGGCGGCAGCACCAACACCAAGGCAAGCAATACCACCCACGGTGTGCCTGCCAAAAGCCTTTGTTTGGTTGAATCATTCAAAAACATACAGCCCTTGATCCGTCTGCCCCGCGCGCCCCAAGGTCTCAAGCGCCATGATGGGCACGCCCGCCACATCAAAACACAAACCCAGCACCCGCAAGACCGTGTTACCCTCGCTCACCTGCAAAGACGTCTCACCCAAAGGCAAGCCTTGCTTGCTGAAACGCCGCAACCGGGCCGCCGTCGCGCCGGTCCCATCCTGCGCGAGATACCAGTCCCCATTGGGCCCCACCCAAAAGCGATCCGGAAATCCCGGAACGCTGATTGATACCTCACGCCATTGCTGGTCCTTGCCCAACAACCCGAAACCGGCACCACCACCGGCCTTGAGTCCCATTACGTACAAATCGCCATCCGGCCCCACGCGCAACGCGCGCGTCGGCGCAAAGGGGTCGTCGATATCGAAAATGGCCTCGGGCGTTTCATCTTCTTCACCTCGCACGTAGGCAACCCGACGCTTGTTGGTCGTCTTGCGCGTCTTTTCTTCGATGTCGTATTTCAGCATCCCGAGCGTGACCACATCCCCTTGTGCGCCAAGGGTTGCAAAACCCACGCGGGGTGCGGCGGTGACCGGAAGGCGATCCGCACTCACAATCGCCGCCGTGAACAACTTGTTCAACTTGAGCGCCTCATCCTCCACCCAGGTATAAAACAGCGTGCCGCGCAAATCAAAGGCGACCCCTTCCACTTGATCCGGCGCTTTTTCACCTTCGCGCTGCAACGCCGTCACCGAGCGAAACACCCCCGCCCGTGTAAAACGGCGCAACAAATAGCGGCGGGGGGTGCGATCCGAGTTAACGCCATCAATCACAAACAGCTCATCCAAAGCAGGGGCGTAATGCACCCCCCCGATGCCTTCAAAGTCATAGCGCCCCAAGCGCTTGGCTGTCGACAACGTCCAAGCGGAAGGCGTCGGCGAAGGCGTCGCCGTCGCAACTGGCGTTTGCGCAGAAGGCGCCACCGACGCCGGTGCCACCGGTACGGGTGAGGCAACAGGGCTTTGTGGCGGGGGCATGGGATTACACGCTGCGATCGCCCCCAGACCAACCAACCCCAACAAACGCTCACGCATACGCACGACAAACCACCTTGCTAAATCTTGATGGCCATGCGACTGGCCTTGGGGTCGGGCCGATTGCCCACTGGGTCTTTAAAGTCAACATCCAGGTTAACCTCCACCCACTTGGCGTCCTTAAACGTGTCCTTGGGGTAAAAAAGCGTCACCACCCGCGCATCGCTGCTACTGAAGGACAAACGGTTCGGACGCAACGCCGTGTCGATTGCGACAGGGTCCGTAGCCTCCGCGAAACGGCTCTTGTTCATAATGAGCAAACGCTGATCCGTCTTCAGCCTGGTAAATTCAGGCTCTGATTGATCCTTGGCCACCTGCATCGGCTCACTGAGCGTCAAGGTCACCAAATCCGCCACCTGCGAGCCAATTTGCTGAGCCGGTTCAATTCTCAGGTCCACCAGTTTCGGCCCCGCGTCATCACGCGCAGCCCGAAAACGAAAACGATCCTGGTGGGTCAGGTTCCACGCGCGATCCGCCAGGTAAAAGCCCCACACCTTGTTCAAAAATGTATCCGGGTCCAAACGTTCCAACACGGGCTTCGCAAACGCAAACGCGGCACGCCCACGGCCCAGTGCCTTGCCCCCCGCATCCGTAATCCCCATATCCTCCCAATTGGGCTCCTCGGTTTCCGCATTGAACGAATCCAGTTTGTTTTGCCGGAACCCCAAACTGTAAAACACATCGTCGGTCGCACCAGAGGCCAGATACGGGCCCGCAAACGCGAAAGTCAGCACCTTGCCTTCGGTATCCCACGTCAGCTCCGGTCGCGATCGATACAACCCGCTGCCACCACGCGCCCGCATGAACGGCACATTGGTCGCGGAGTAAAAATCCAGATACGCAATCAGGCGCTCACGCGAAGCCTCGGGCAGCGGCTCACTGACAACCAATTTTAAAGTCAAAGGCCCCCCCGGCTTTTCATCGACTATCACGCGCTCGATCTCAGGATAGTCCGACAGAAAATAAGGATTGGTGGACAAAGGCACTTCTTGTCCAAAATGCAAGGTCAGCGCATCTTTGAGTTCAACGGTCTGCTCGCGCGCCGTCATCCCCGTCTTGCTCGCCCGGATGTTATACGTTCCCGGCGCCAATTCCAGCCGATAAACCCCTTGCCCATCGGTCAAGCCGGTGCCAACCACCTGCGTCTGGTTGGGCAACCGGGCCTCCACGCGCGCGTTCGCCAGCAACCGCCGTTCCTCATCCCGCACCTCACCAGTTATCACCGCTTTGGCCGGTACAGGCGCGACAGAGGCCGCAGGCGTGCTAACAGGCGATGGTAACGCCCCAGAAGGGGCCGCGGAGGGGACACCGACCCCACCCCCTGCCGGGAGCGTACAACCTGCCAAAAGTCCAGCCAAACACAACGCACGAAGACGCGCATGACGCATCAGATCACCCCCTGCAACAATTGCCCTTCCGGCACCGCCAGTGGATTGCCATTCAAGTCAGTCACACCCGGTTCGACGAACAATTTGAAGTGAGTATAGTCCCTCAAGAAGCCAACGGGCAGTTCAAAGATCACACGATCAGTGGCCCTTCCGTGATAACGGCCCTTTGCAATGGGTGAATTGCCGCTTTTGCGGGGATCCGACGCCTCAAACGCCTCACGGTCCCGTCGTTCTTCAACCTTGCCAAGCACAAAGCGGTAATGACTCGCACGCAGCACCTCCCCATCCAGCGCCGATTCCGGAAAGCCGCAGACCGGCTTGTCAAAGCGCACCTCCAGGCTGTCCGCCGTGCCGGCAAGACCGGCGTAAAACCGTGCGTCTAGCACCCTGGAGCCCGTTTGATCAGGCTTTAGACTAAACACCGCCTGGGTATGGTGCGTGCCCGCCCACAGTTTGGCAGCCGTCGGGCGTTCGCTCAAAATGGCTTCGTTCGGCTTGATGCCGACAAAGGGTGCGATCGCCCGCCGCCCGGGGGTATGGGTATGGTCACGGGCGTTGTCCACCACCTGCCATCCCAAAACCGCGCCCGAGTCACTCCGGGGCCAGCGATCAAGCGCTGCTTGCTGATCAAAACCCACTGTTACGGTGGTGCTCTCAGTACGGCCAACAACGAGAGGCGCACCGAATTGAAACGTGCCGGACTTGCGATCGCTCGCCCATTCAAAACGGGCACGCATCTCCCGGTAATTCGTGTTCACCCGCAGTGTCTCATCCGCATCAGTTGATGGATCACTATCTAACGCCCCTTTGATCCGCACCCGCAACAAATTGGCAAAGACACTCAAAGACTCCTCTTCGAGCGCCTGCGAGAACCAAAATCGAATGGATAACGGGTTTGCTGCCACTCCCTTGGCCTGATTGGCCGGCTCCACCCGGGCTATTTCGAAGTGTTTGCTCAAGAAATACCACATCCCTTGGTCCAAACCGCCAAAGTCTACCCGATTGGCTGGTTCATCCGCATCATCTTCCGTCCGGGCAACGATCCACTCACGTGTCCGCACCCCATACCCGGGCGCCGTGGCTTCAAGGCTTAGACGCGTGCCCACCCGCAATCCGCGCAAGACATAGGATCCGCCCTGCGCGCGCAAAGTCTGGTTCAACTCAGGGTTCGTCTCGGAACGCACCGTTACTGTGCCACCCTCAATCGCGGCACCTTCTTCGTCTCTGAGACTGCCAAGCAGCAGTTCCGAGCCCGCTTCAGCCGCGCTTGGCACCACACTCGGCACAGGCGCTCCACTGGGCACCACACCAGGCGCCAGGCTGGCACCCACACTCGGCAGCACCGAGGGTTGTAACTGACCGCCGTCCGTGGGTGCAAGAGTCCCAGGCCCAACGCACGCCGTGCCCAAGGCCAAAACCACAGAAGCACCAGAAGCCATCCAAAATCTGAAGGTAGCCGTCACAGTACGCACCCCTTTTTGCCAAACTCAATCGGGACGCCCATCCAACCAATTGTCACTCGATGGCACCCAACGCGCTGTCAGACGCGTCATCCAGGGGGTTCAGCGCCGGATCGCCCAACTCCTCAGTGCCCCCGGCCACATAGCGCGAATCCGAACCGGCCCACACTTTGACATACTCCGCATCCAACGGAAATGCGCCCCCCGGCAGGCTCAGAATGACCACGCGCGGGTTCTTGGGACTCAGATTCACTTTAAAATCACCATCGCTTGCCTTGTTAGAGGCCACCAGCATGCCCTGCCTGCCGGCCATGGTCTTACGAATGCTCTCGATAGAGGAGCCAACCGCGATGTCCCCCGGTGTCAACGCACCACCGAGGTCCTGTTTTTCGAGTTCATCCCTGCGGGTGCCGGTGGCAATCACGTAATTGTTCAAGCTGAGCAGGCCGGGGCTGGTGATGCGCGGGTAGGCCACCATGGGCTCAGAGAAGGTCAGTTCGATGCGATCGACGCTCGCCGCCCCGTCTTCCACATACTGCCGCCTCGCAAGCACCCGTTCCAGCTTCGGCGCCACCTCATCTTGGGCAACCTTAAAGGTTGTGAAGCTCTGGTGGGTTTGTGCCCAACGTTTGGGCCCATCGTCATCCGCGCGGCGCTCAAAGCTGATGGCGGCTTCGCGCACGGCTGAGGCGATCACTTCCCCTTTGCTATATTGACCAAAATTGTAACTGAGGCGTTTGAGCGGGTTGCCAAATTTATCTTTTTCGATGGGATCGAGCGTGACCACCAAATCCTGTCCCAGTGGCACCCCTTGCTGATCCTTGATCACCTCATCATCCTGCGCCACCAGCAAGAAAGCGTAGGCGGCTTCGCGATCGCGCCCGGTCTTGATGGGTGCATCGAGTGCGAAGGTCGCGGTGCGGTTATCACTGGCCCATTTGAATTCCGACACGGCATAGCCGTTTAAGAAACCGGAATTCTGCCGATAGCGGTAAGCAGTATTCTTTAAGGCGGCATCGACCGCAAGCGCACCGATCCTCAAGCCCGGCAATTCCTCCGTTTCGGCCGGCAAGGCATCATTGGCTGCCAGGGCTTCGGCGTTGTTGGGAATGATCAAAAAGGCGGCTGCGAGTCGCCGCTGGTTGCTGACGTCCAGGGGTTCGCTCACGACGAGTTTGAAGTTCAATTTGGCGTTGGATAATGACGAGTCGAGATCAACGGGTTCGACGCGTTCGATCTCCGGGTAATCCGCGATAAAGTAGCCGGGTCCATCCGGATCGGCCGCATCATCGGGCCCGCCAAAGTTAAACATGTTGCGGCTCACTTGCCGTTCGGACACCCGGCGCACCACCGCCACGCGGGTGCGCGTCGTCCAGCCTGGCCGACTGACGGCAACGGACACCTGCGTGTTGAGGGGTATGCCATTCACGACATATTGCCCGCCAGCGACCACACCGCTCGCCTCAAAGGGCACCGTTTTATCCAGGGAAACCACCGTGATGCGTGCGCCGTCGCTGACCAAGGCGCCTTCAATGTCATAGACCTTGCCGCGAATCGTACCGGTCTCCGCGACGCCAGCCTGCCCCGGCGCACCGGAAGGAGCAGGTTGCTCCGAAGCCGGTGAAGTACTTGGCCCACTCGCAGGCGGCGCCGTTGACGCCCCTGTGGATGGCAACGGCTGCACCGCTGAACCACCCAAGCCTTGCGGCTGGCAGGCTACCAAAACGGTTGCAGTCAGTAAAACCCCATAACGAGCAGGCCATCGCGCCATCATCATTGTCTCCTTAAAACGACAAACCTCCCCTGTCCACAGGACAAGGGAGGCGCAAACAGCGTCTAGTTCACCACGCCGTCTTTGACGTTGTCAGCGGTGCCATCCGACTGCTTGCTGGTCTCGCTTATTGCGTTACCCGCAGGATCGGTGACCGTCTTTTTCACCAGCACGCGGACGTGCTCTGCCTCGACCGGGAACTTGGCGGCAGGTATGTCGATGTTGATCACCCGCGCGTCCGACGTACTCAAGGAGATCGCATTCGTGCCGTTGGTCAAGCTCAGAATTGTCTTGTTTCTGGTGAACCCCTTCAAGTCATCCAAAGTGAAAGTACCCAGATTCAACAAGGTCGCATCTTTTTCCATATCCGTGCCACGAAGCGGCGTTTCACCGAAGGCCAATACATAGTTCGCCAAGGTGGTCAACTCAGTACTCGCAGTATTACCGAAGACCTGAACGGGTTCGGAGAAGGTCAGTTCAATGCGCTTGAAACTACCACTCGCCAACTGAATCGTGCTGGCCTTGACAGAAGCCAAAGTTGGATCCGTATCATCCTCAGCAACCGAAAAGCCGCCACTGCGATTATGGGTCTCATCCCAGCGCTTCGCCGCCGTATCGGCGCTGGTCGAGAAGCGCAGCGAAGACGCCTTCACGATGTTTTGATAAGCATCGGCCTCAGCCGTGTTATCGAAGCCCAGGGGCTTGTTATCCTTGTCGGTGATCAAGGGCGCACCCACCAACCGGGTCAAGGTAAACGCATAATCCTTGTCTTTGTCCGACAAAGCGCGCTGGGGCGCATCAAAGGAATATACCACCGAGCTGCCGGCCGCGTTCCACACCATGCTCGCGCGCACCTTGTTATCAAGAAAGGCAGACGAGCGGGTCAAGCGAATGCCCCCTTCAGACGAAATCGCGAACGCCTCGTTAAACCGGCGCTGATTCTCTTCATCGAGTGGCTCACTAAGGTTGATCGTAAACACAACCTTTTCACCTTTGGCAGTCTCATTCGAACCAAATGCAGACGCAATTTCCGGATAATTAGATATAAAGAACGGGGCCCCCGTGCTGGAGGTGCCGCCAAAGTCAACCACATTGCGGGCCTCAGTCTGCGTATCAAATGCGTCCACCCGGTCGCGTGAGGTCCAACCATCCTTGGTGGCTACGATACGCACCTGAACACCCACTGGCACACTGTTAAACACATAGTTGCCGTTGGTTGTCGTGGCGGAAGCGGTATAGGGCTGTTGTGTGTTCAATGAGGTAACGGTGACGCGCGCACCTTCCACCAGCGCACCCTCTTCGTCGAACACCTTGCCTTGCACGGTCACCACCTTACCGGAGGCTGGCGGGGCGCTCAAGACAGGCGCCGGTGTCTGCCCTGGCAGTGCAGCGGTGGACGCCACAGCCGACGGGCTGGCAACGGGCGCGGCTGACGGCTGCGAAGGGGGCGTCGACGCGGTGGGCGATACCACGGGTACGACCGGGCCGTTACAACCCGCCAGAGCAAGTACACTGAGCGATCCCGCCACTGAAAGCCAGGTAACCAAACCAGAACGCGCCATCGTCAAATACTCCTCATTTCAAAATCGTTGACCCGATGCCTGCTAAGTCACGTATGCAACAAATGAGCAACCGAGCTTTCAAATACCCTTATTACGAACAAAACAAACCAGACAGAAGTTTCAAGCAAAATAACACACTACCCGAAAAAATATCAACGATGCATGAGTGGATTGATGCGTCGCTCAGAACGGAAAACTCGCATCATCCGATGACAGTTCGGTTTGAGATCACTCTCGCCGGTACAGGCAATGAACTCGCTGGTATGCAGGTTCACTTTATCACCGACCTTCAATTCCTTAAATTTTTGGGCTTCATCCCAATGAACCGGATAAAACACGTCATCCACTTTGACGTAACGGCCGGTCGCCGAACCCCAATGGGCTTTGTATGGATCCTGGCCGAGCTGGTAGATTAACTGCTGCTCACTGGCCACGGTTTTGAGTTCTTGCACGGTGCCGAACACGTTGGGTTCTTGCACGTCTTTTGGCAGTTCCTGTTTACAGGCGATGAGACCCAAGGCGATCGCAACTAAAGCTGCCCCGTGCACCAAAGTGCGCGTCATGATGAATCATCCTCACTTTCAAAAAAGGAATGCCCCCAAAAGGCTTGGGGGCATTCCAAAAAACCAAACCGATTCAGGACTTAGAGCGAACCCGTCACCAAGTTGTTGTCCGCATCCGTGCCGCTGATGTTGTTACCAGCAGGATCGGTGATGTCAGCCACACGAGCTTTGAGCTCCGCCAAGTCAACACCAAAGAAGGTGGTCGAAGGCAAAGTAAACAATACCCGCTTCGCATCCTTGGAATCGACAGCCAAGGTAGCACCGGTTGCGGTCGTGAAGGTGAACTCTTTCTTGGCATCAGCCTTGGCAACACTGCCCGTGGTCGCATTCAAACGACCAGCCGTGCCGATGTTTGCATCCAGTGTACCGTCGAGCTCCAAAGACTTCAGGTCGCCAACTTTTTCGCCAACCATGAACGTGAAACGATCGAGCTGCG
>Ga0079301_1000308_pt1 | contig 23657 bp, 18 predicted proteins | sample Wag4_2014_7_11_3_FD_74797 | JGI IMG/M metagenome (GOLD analysis project Ga0079301, IMG submission 74797) | Fresh water mixed with fracking chemicals microbial communities from Ohio, USA - Utica-2 Time Series FC 2014_7_11 | ecosystem: Engineered > Industrial production > Chemical products > Input... | reverse complement strand
ATCTGCTCCTCCGCCACCACCCCAAACTCCCGACTATCCGACGAGTGCCTACGATTATCCCCCATTACGAAGTACGCACCCCTCGGTACCTGCATCCGCAACGATGCCCGCTCATCCTGCTGGGCAACATACGGCTCCTCTAGCGGTACCCCGTTCACCTGAACCACCCCGTCCACCACCTCCACGAACTCACCCGGAAGTGCGACCACCCGTTTGATGTAGTCCAAACGAGGATCGAGCGGGCAACGGAGCACGACGATGTCTCCTCGGCTCAGGCCGCCGAGGGACACGCTGAGTTGGTCTACTAAGATTCGGTCTCCGTCGTAGATGCCCGGAGCCATAGAGGCGCCGCGGACGACGGAGAAGTTGAACAAGGCGGCCCAGGCGGCGAAGAGGACGGCACCGATCTTCACTCCTTGCCATACGGCCACTGCCCAGTCGTGGCGCGGTGAGGTAGGCAAGTTGGGGGTGTCGGAGGCCGCGGGCATCACAGAACTTTGTCGGCAACTCAACAGCGCAGGGTTGAACCTCTTTCTGTAGGCGGGCTAGTCTCGCCCGCACCATGGCTCAGCCGCTGGATCGTCGTGCGCTCCTCCTTGCGTCTACCGCTGCGGCAGCAGCTTGTGCGACGCCGACCCCGGTTCCATCGGCGGGTGGGCGGCAGCAGCTGCCTGATCCGAATGGAGAGGAGCGATTGGCTCGTCAAGAGCTCTTTGCACACCTGAAGCAGGTGGCGCATGGGCAAACGCCCATCGCACCTGCGGAACGGGCTGGGCGTCGTCGCCGAGCTGCGGAACTGCTGGCTCTCTCCAAAGCCGAGGCTGTACTGGTGGAACCGGGTCCGACCCTGAGCTGGTTGACCGGTATCAGTTGGGGGCGCAGTGAACGCCTGTTTGCAATGGTGCTGTACGCAGACGGCACACACCAGTGGGTCTGCCCGAGCTTTGAGCGGTCACGCGCTCAAGCAAAGGTGGACGCCAGCGCCGGACTAGGCGGCGAAGTGTTGGAGTGGGCAGAACATGAATATCCCTACCGACTGCTCGCGGCAGAATTACAGCGCCGCGGTGTGCAGCACCTCGTCATCGAGAACTCCGTGCGGCATGTGCATGTGGCGCGGCTCGGACGCGCGTGGTCTGGTCGCCTAAGTCTTGGAGACGAGTGGCTGGTGGCCTTGCGTGGGCAGAAAGATGCACATGAATTGCAACTGCTCCGGCGAGCAAGTGAACTTACGCAGCTAGCTGTGCGTGAAGTTGCCTTGACACTGCACACAGGCCTAGCGGGAGCCGAAGTCGCGGCTCGTATGGCAGCGGCGCATGAAGCCCTCGGCATGAGTGGTAGCTGGTGCTTGGCGTTGGTCGGACCTGCCGCAGCGTTGCCGCATGGAGACGCTTCGCCGCGGCGCTTGGCGAAGGGCGATCTCTTGCTGGTCGACACCGGTGCGACGCTACTCGAGTACCAAAGCGACACCACACGCACTTGGTGCGTAGAAGGTGAACCTAGCTCGGAAGCACAGCGCGCATGGCAAGCCACTCGCACGGCTCAGGTCGCTGCCTTTGAAGCCATCCGCCCCGGTATTCCTTGCAAAAGTGTAGATGCAGCCGCGCGCGCTTCGCTGGAACGCTCAGGCTTTGGTGCAGGCTACGCGGCCCTGACGCACCGACTCGGGCACGGTATCGGTGTGGAAGGTCACGAGGATCCGTACTTCGATGGAGGCAGCGAGGTCGTCTTGGCCCCAGGCATGACTTTCTCAAATGAACCCGGCGTCTACCGCGAAGGCTCTTTTGGTGTCCGTATCGAAGACATCGTCGTCGTGACCGACACGGGTGCTGATCACTTTGGCAACTGGCAGACTGACTGGCGTAGCCCCGCTTGATGTACTCCCAACCTAAGCCCTTCCGTGTCGTGCTGCGCATTGCATGGATGGAGTTGCTGTCGTCTGTCCGTGATCGCATGACCGTGCTGTATGCGATCGTGCTCCCTCTGGTCTTGTATCCGGTGCTGCTGTTTCTTGCGGTGCAGGTGTACTTGCTTGTGCGCGGGCGCGAGCAGCACACGGAAGTCCGTCTGGGTGTGATGGCGCCAAGCGAGCAAGTCCAGCAAGTAGGCACACGCGGTTCCCCCACCGAAGGCGTCTTGCAAGCACTGAGCATGCGCACGCCAGATCAGTGGTTGCCGGACACCACTCCCACAACTGTCGCTCCAAGCACAGTCGATGCAGTGCGCATTGTCGAGGTGCGCGGCGGTACACCGGACGACGCACGCGTCTGGCTCTCGCAAACAAAAGAGCTGGACGCTGTCTTGTGGTTGGGCAGCGCCACAGCAGCCGACACCGAATTGATCTATGACTCGACAAGCGAGCGCGGCGATCTAGCGGCGCGACGCATCCAGCCACGCCTCAACACACAAGCGGAAAACCTGCGTTTCGTAACGGCGCAGCGCAACAATGTGCCGCCCGCGCGGATGGATGCAGTCGCTGACGGCGGGCGACGCGACCTATCCCCCAACGAGAGCAAGGCGGCCTTCTTGATGAGCTTCCTGCTCCCCATGCTGTTGGTGTTCATGACACTCTCGGGGGCGTTCTATCCAGCCATCGATGTTACGGCTGGTGAGCGTGAGCGCGGCACACACGACACCACCCTGCTGTTGCCGGTGGATCGTGCGACTGTGCTGCAAGGCAAGATCCTTGCTGTGGCCGCACTTGCCATGACGGCGACCTTGTTGAATGTGCTAGCACTCGGCCTGTCCGTCGGTCACTTGCTGACCATGCTCAAGGGCGGCGGAGCCAACATCGACTTCGATGTGCCCTGGACAGCCTTCGCGGCCATCACACCGCTAGCGCTGCTCTTTGCCTTCTTTGTGGCCGCCACACTGATGGTGTTCGCCTCCCAAGCAAAGACCTTCAAAGAAGGCCAAGCTGCGCTTGGGCCGCTGCAGTTGCTGTTCTACTTGCCAGCCATGGCAGGCGCGATGCCGGGGCTGGTGCTCACGAAGACACTGGCCTGCGTACCTGTGTTGAATGTGGTGCTCGCCTTCCGTGATCTGCTCAAAGGACGCTGGGCACCAGTGGAATACAGCTTGGTCGCCATCTCTCTGCTCGTCTTTGCGTTGCTAGCCGTACGCGGAGCCACCTGGTTCCTGCAGCGCGAACAGGAAGGTCGTCCGCTCTTCGTAGGTTTCGGCCGCAAGTCCGCTTGACAGACTGCACACATCCCATGGAAGCAACTACTCGTCCCGCAATCGAAGCGATCGGCCTCAAGAAGAGCTACCACGACCCCAAGCGTGGCCGCGTGGATGCGGTGCGAGGTATCAATCTTCGCATCATGCCTGGCGAGATCTTCGGATTATTGGGGCAGAACGGAGCGGGCAAGACCAGCACACTGCGCATGCTGGCGACCATCTTGCCTCCTAGCGAAGGCACCGCTCGCATTGACGGCATCGATGTGGTGCAGGACCCGATCGAAGTACGACGCCGGCTCGGCTTTCTCTCCGGATCTACCGGCCTGTACCCCCGTTTGACTCCGCGCGAGACACTCCAGCACTTCGGCGTGCTGCACGGGATCGCTCCTGATCGACTAGCAGCACGCATCGATGAGTTGTTAGGTGTTTTTGACATGCGCGCCTGGGCTGATGGCCGTTGTGAAGCACTCTCCACAGGCCAGCGCCAAAAAGTCTCGATCGCGCGTGCGCTGCTTCATGATCCGGCTGTGCTGATCCTGGATGAGCCCACGACGGGACTAGATGTGTTGGCCACATCGGCCATGATTGAGTTCATTGAGTCGCGGCGCGCGGCGGGCACCTGTGTGTTGTTCTCCACCCATGTGCTGTCGGAGGCCGAACGCCTCTGCGATCGGATCGGCATCATCCACCAAGGACAAGTACTGGCCTGCGGCACGAAAGAGGAGTTGCGCGCCCAAACAGGTGCCACTTGGCTGGAGGATGTGTTCAAACGCATCGTCTTGGGCGGAGCAACGGCGTGAGCGCGCGCAGTCGCAGTTTTGCCAGCCTTGTGCGTATCGAATGCTTGAGCATCGTGCGCGATCGGCGGGCCATGCTCGCGGCATTTGTCCTGCCGCTGGTCCTGTTCCCATTGATGTTCTGGATCAGTGGATTCCTCGAGCGCTCCGGCAAGGAGCGCATGGAGTCCATGGTCATCCGCTATGCGCTGGATGTCCGCGCACTCGATGAGGTCTCGCGTACGGAACTTTTGACAGCGCTGCGCGAAGCAGGCCCGATCGACGAACGCATGGTGGACGCAGCTTCACTGTGCGAGTTCGATCCAGACACGACAGCGAGTCCGGCTGAGGCCGAGTTCGCCAGTGCATTGATGGGCGAAGCTCAGTTGCTCGTCAGCGTGTGCACGGGTAGTCCAGCCGGCGGTACGGCAGAGACCACGCCACGCGTACGGCGCTGGCTGCGCTCTACGGACGAGGCGTCCATCGAAGCCGATCGGCGCTTCACAGAGGCCCTAGAAAGCGTGCGTATGTCCGCGCGTACACGCCGTTTGACCGAGCTGTTCGGCACTGACCCGGGCGCCGTGGTGCTGGCGAAAGCCGCCGACCAAGCCGATCCAACCACAGCACGCGGCCGCCAGTTCGGTCTATGGGCACCGCTGATTCTGATCTTCACTCTCGTGGGCTCCGCAGCGTGGGTGGCTTTGGCAGCGTTCGCAGGTGAACGCGAACAAGGAACTCTGGAAACACTGCTTGTGCAGCCCATCGATGGACGCCTCATTGCACAAGCCAAGTATGTGGTGGTGGTCGTCGTCACACTCGCGAGCCTAAGTGTCAACGCACTCGGCTTCCTTGGTACAGCGGCCTTCGGCCTGATCTCTGGTCTAGATGGCGCGGGCAGTTCCGCGCTTGCTCCTGGACGGGTCTTCGCCGCGATCGGTGTGTACGTGCCCTGCGTGCTGTTGGTATGCGCCGTGCTGTGCCTCATCACCGCGCGCGCCAAGACCTTCCGTGAGGGACAGAACCTGCTACTGCCCATCATGCTGGTGTTGCTACTGCCGATGGTGCCTTTGCCCGGCCGAGATCCGTTGTTGTTGTGGGCTGCAGCATGCACACCACTCGCTGGCAGCGCACTGGCTGTGCGTGAAACACTCGCAGGATCTGGTCTGTCGTGGCTGGTCGCCACAGCGTGCACCGCGCAATTGGCTTGGGCTTGGCTCTTCGTGCGCCGCGTGGGTCATCTGCTCGATGGGGAACGCGCCCTCGCGGCTGGCGACGAAGAGCGTGAGGCCGCAGCCCGCGCTGTGCAATCGCGACGCGCATTGCGCTGGACGATGGGCGCCATCTTCGCGTTGTATGTAGTCGGAGGTGCACTCCAATCGTGGAACCTCGTACTCGGGCTCGCTCTGACCTTGTGGGGCATCGCGCTGCCGTTGGCATTGCTCTCAGCGCGCGGCACAGCGCGCAGAGCACGCGAGTCCATGGCGCAGACCTTGGGCCTCACACGCGTCGCACCGCTGGCCTTACTTGGCGCGCTGCTCTTGGCACCCGCACTCGCGCTAGGTGCTGCGGAGCTCTTCGCGCTCCAACAGCGCATTCTGCCGCTCCCCGATGGCTACAACGCCGAGTCCATGATGGGAGAGCTGTTGACACTCCCGCTGTGGGCCAAGCTGTTCCTCATCGCGATGACACCAGCGATCTGTGAGGAGCTGCTCTTCCGCGGAGCGTTGTTGTCGGGCTTGCGTCGCGATCACGGCTGGTTGCGTACCACGCTTGTGGTAGGACTGCTGTTCGGCCTGGTCCATGCCTCGATCTATCGCTTCCTGCCCACCGGACTGTTGGGGGCCATCCTGGCCTTGACGACTCTGTCCTCACGCAGTCTCTGGCCGGCGATCGCGTTGCACGCTGCGTACAACGGCTTGCTGGTCATGCAAGGCGAAGGCTGGACCGTACCTGCGGCAAGCGCCTGGCTTGCGTTGCCAGGACTTGCTCTGTTGGCGCTGCAACTACGCTTGGTCCAAACTCAAGACCAAGAGCACCACGCCAACGAAGCCCAGCAGCGTGCCTAGCCAGGCTTTCCAGCCGTGGCGTTCTCCAAAGAAGAACCCCAACGGCAAGGTGAACAACGGCGTGGTCGCGAACAAGGCTGCGGCCGCGCCGCTGGGCAAGTCACGCAAAGCCAAGTGGTAGAGCGGCAAGCCCATGATCGAGCCGAAGAACGCGGCGATCAACAGGCCTTTGGCCAACGACTTGTTGGTCCACGGTAGCGCCAGCTCTGTCACGGCCCTTGTCGCATTTGCTTGACGGCGAGCTGCAGCCCACGCGGACCACAGGCCAGCCAGCAGCAGGGATCCGAGGATTCCGCCGACCATGCGCACCACCGTCCCGCCCCACAGAGCCGAGGGACCGGCATCCGCCGCGGTCTCCATACCTTCGCCGCCCAACACCACCGCCAACGCCATGACGATGGCCGCAGCTGCTGCGCAGGCGATGCCCTGCGCGCGCATTGTCCAGTTTACTTGACGATCACCAAGGTCAAAGACCACCAGCAACACACCCGCGACCACCAACGGAATGCACAACAAACTGCGCTGTGGCAACATGTCGTCGTAGACCAACCAGTCCAGCAACACGACCGCTGGCGTGTGGATCTGGCACACCACCGCCGTGGTTTGCACGCCGGCGCGTGGCAATGCCGAGAAGTACAGCGTGTCGCCTAGGGCGAACCCCAAGAAGCCGGACACCAACAGGATGGGGATACGCTCACCCTCCGGGAGCGAACCACCGAGACCATACAAGACGCCGGCGAACAACAGCGCCGCCAGCGTGTTCTTGTAGAGGTTGGCGGCGTTGGGGCTGGGTGTGTACTCACCCTCGCGTGCCCGCAGCAAGCGCGCAAACAACAAAGAACCGAGCCCCCATGTAGCTGCTGACCCAAGCGCCGCTAGGGCAGCCAGAGTCGACGCAGACGCGGCAGGCTCGATCAGCAACTGTAAAGCAGCAAGTGCGGGGTGCGACGCTCACGCGCCGCTACCGCTCAGACGCGGCCCTTGGTGTTCGCCTGCTTGCGGGAACGCCCCGAACCCATGCCCATCTTCCGCGCCTTGACGCGGCGGCGGGTCGGACCCATCGCCTTCATACGTGCCTTGGCCATGTCCTGTAGGACTCCTTGATCGCTAGCCCCGTCGGCGAGGACCATTCCTGCCGAAAGGGCCGAAGAGTCTACCCGAAAGCCAGCCGGAACGCCACCAGCGCTCTGTACGGTCCGGTCGGAGAGTCATCTAAGATCGTGCCCAATGGACTGGGCCAGCCTCCAAAGCGTGCTCGAACTGGGCGAGGGACCGCAGGTCGAGTACAAGCGCATTCTGCCTAGCGATGTACGCGCGGTGCGGCCGCTGTGCGCCTTCGCGAACACGCGCGGCGGGTGGCTGCTGATCGGGGTCACGGATGAAGGCCACATCCACGGGCTCCACCACCCCGAGGCCGTGGCGCGGCAGCTGCTCCTCCTTGCCCGCGGGTTGATCGAGCCGCCCCTGGAGCCCCACAGCGGCGTGATCGCCGCGCACATCATCGACTGTGACGGCCCGAAGGTAGTGGCCGTGCGGGTCGAGCGTTCGGGTGAGATCCCCCACGCCGTGGTGCAACCTGATGGCAGTCGCGAGATCGTGGTGCGCGTGGGTGCGGCCAATCGCGAGGCTGACGGGCCGACTCTTGTGCGCTTGCGGCGCGGGCCCGTGCCGACGATACGGGTGTCCCAACTGGGGCCGCTGGAGCGCGCAGCCTTGGAGTGGATCCGCCGCCACGCGCGTTCCGCCGAGCGACCTTCGGGCGAAGCCACGGTGGCACGCTTTGCGAAAGCCAAGAACATTGGACAAGCACGCGCCCAACGCGTGTTCACACGCTTGGAGACGTTGGGAATGGTTGTGGGTCATGGCGCGGAGCGCGCGCGTGTGTATGTTGCCACGCAGTGAGTGACCAATGAACACACCATGAGCACGCAGCGTCGTATCTACATCGGCGACATCCAAGGCTGTCGCGAGGAGCTGGAAGAGCTACTGGAGCGCCTGCGCTATGACCCGTCGAGCGATGTGCTCCAGCCGTGTGGCGACTTGGTCAATCGTGGACCGGACTCGTTGGGCGTGTTGCGCTTGTTGAAGCAGCTTGACGCGCAGGGTGTGCTCGGCAATCACGATGTACATCTCCTGCGCGCAGCGCGCGGCTTGCGCATCAAGAAGCGCCGCGACACGCTGGACGCCGTACTTGCGGCGCCGGATTGCGCTCCCTTGCTGCATTGGTTGGAGCAGCGTCCTTTCGTGCGTGTGTGGGCCGATGTCATGCTCGTGCACGCCGGGATCTCGCCCGCGTGGCGTGATCCTTCCGCGCAACTGAGCGCACTGACTCCTTGGGACGAGTCGCCCGACATGGGCTTCGCAGTGTCAGTGCGCCACTGTGATGCACAGGGCGCGCGGCCAGATGTGGAACCGCTCACCGCGGTGGGTGCTTGGCGCCCTTGGTGGGAGTACTGGCAAGCGCGTCAGCACGAAAGGCGCACCATCGTGTTCGGTCACTGGGCGACGCAAGGTCTCGTATGCCGTGAGCGCGTGCGTGGACTCGACACAGGTTGTGTCTGGGGCGGTTGGTTGACGGCTTGGATTGCCGAGGAAGAGCGCTTTGTGCAAGTGCGCGCTCGACGCGCCTACCAAAATCTGGAGGAGTGACGCGGCGCGCGTGCGAACAGGCACGCTTGCCACTCAAGGTGCGCGCGCAAGCTTGACCCACAAGGAACCGCGCGCGGGAAGCTCCAACTGCAGCTCCAGCCAACCATCGGCAGACGCGGCAACGATCTGCGCGCGTTGCCCTTCTACTTCCACCTGCACGCGACCTTGCAAGCCCGTGTAGCGCAATGGCAAGCGTACTTGACGCGTCACATTCACTGGACGCGGGTTGTACAGCATCGCCAAGCCTTGTGTATCCCCCGCTGGATCCACATGCAGCCAACCATCCCAATCGGCCCCATCCGCGCGTCGCAACAGCACCAGATCCGACTCAAGGATGCGGCGGTTGGCCTTGAACCACGTCAGCTCGCGCACCAGCATCTCGCGCGTTTCGGGTGTGTCGTACAAGCGCGGCCCACGCCAGCAAGCCTGCACCCCTGCTCCCAGCAAGTTGCGCAACCGCATGCGATAGTGGTCGCGATGCTCGTGCAAGGGCTCGATGGTGGCCGCAGCTCCGCCACCGTGGTACTCCATCAGCGGCACGAACATCCAACCCATCGTCACACTCTTAGTGCGCACGCCATCCGCGATGTTCTGGCGCTCGATGATCTCTTGGTGTTCGCGCGGCAACGACCAGTTGGTCTCGCGATAGCCCATGGCGGCCTTGGAAGAACCGTTCAAGAAGTGCCAATCAGGCACATTCAAGTAGATCCCACGGCCGCGTGCCCAGCGATACAAGTCAATCAGCCCTGCGCGCTGCCTCCAGTAGCTGTCGCCGAGACCACGATGACCCGCATGTGTCGTCGAAGCGCACACATCGCCCGGATACGAACCATCATGCTCGAGCACGTCCATGCCTGTGGCTTCGAAGAAACCGCGCACCGCCGCCAAGTAGTCGCGCCCCCACGCACTGGCAAGACATGGACTGTTGCCGAAGTACGCGCCACCTGGTCGCAGAGTCGCAGGATCAATCACATCCGTCTCTGGACTCACACTGCGCGATGCGAGCAACGAATAGCCGCCTACAGCCAGACCGCGCTGATGAGCGTAGTCCGCCATGGTCTTCATGGTCGCGAGGTAGGCCGGATCCCGCGACTCAAGGTTGGCGCCACTGCCGAAGGTCATGATGACCATCTCAAAGCCTGCATCGCCAGCTTGGTCCAGCGCAGCGCGCAGGCGTGAGGGCTCGGAACTGGCCGCGTGGAAGAGCAGCGGGTTCTCCTGCGTCCAAGGAGCGACCGTACGGTAGAAGCGCGCCAAGGTCAGAGCGCGTCGCTGCGTATCCTCCGTATCGAACGGCAGGATCCATGTGCGGTGCGACTCAAAGCTCTGACCTGCGGCCACCACCACATCAGGGCCAAAAGGAGCCGCGGATTCGAGCAAGCAAGGCGCCTGTACAGCGTAGTTGACTTGCGTGGTGTAGTCAGGATCCGGCAACCAGCGCACGGAGGCCTGTCGCAAGGTTTCGTTGGGCCGAATGAGGGCCGCAGCATCGGACTCTACATGCAGCTGGGGATAACGCACACGCTGCGGTGGCTCGACATCCGTTTCGGCCTCTACCACGCCAAGGATCTCGGACACGCACTGCTGCACACGCAGGTCACGACCCGTCTCGTTGTGAAGGATCACACGCTTGGCCAACAACGGCAAACCGTCGTAGCATTCATGCTCGACCACCACGCGCACACCCTGCCAACGCCCCGCGCCTGCGTAGGTCATGGTCAGCATGACGCCTTTGGGCGGCCACACTGCAGGACGTGACATCCACTCCAAGCGCGGACTCCATGCAAAGCGCGCAGACAGCGGTTCCACCGAGCTCGCCGTCCAGCGCAAGGATCCCTCCAGCGGCTGCAAGCGCGGGATCCACTCGGGCTCGAAGTAGTTGTACAACGGCAGACCTTGGACACCACCGACCCATACCGTCTCGCCATCAATGACCAGACGCGCCTCTGGCTTCACCGTGCGCAGCAAGCTGCGTTGCGTTTGGCCGGGCAGATCGAACAGGTCCAACGCAATGGTGGCACCGGTGGGCTGCGTGGTGAAGACTCGGCGCACCAAGCCGTTCTGCAACACAATGCGCGCCTCGTCCGCGCTGGAAACGACGTTCGCTACATAGGGCGTGGGATCGACCAACCAATCCTGAGCCACGGCCGACACCTGTAACGCAAGCAACGAAGACAGCGCGGAGAGTACGGTGCGCATCACTTGGGTTGCTTCTCGTGCGGCTGTGATTCGGTGGGTGCTGGGCCCATCGGCAAGGGAGTCCAATCCACGACAAAACTGCGCGATTCCTGTTCGAGGCGCGGATCCTGCTCGCCTTCATACTGCGTGCGTGCCTGCGTGGTGTGGTTGTAGCGCAACAACCTCAAGCCATCAGCAAACACAGCTTCGGTCGTCACCTCTCGACGACACGAGAGGATCGTGCGGTGCTTCTCAGGCGGCAGCGGTGCATTGCTGATGTTCTGCACAATGCGCGTGAACTCATCACCTTCTTGCAGAGTGGTCAAACGCACGCACAGTTCCTCGGGAGTGTGCGACACCAGCGTCCACGTACGTGTAGCTGGCGAAGGTGTGTTGTCCGCGCCGATAGGCAGCTGCAGCTCGACTCGCTCCCCCGCGCCGGCACGCACTGTGCGACCATGCCATGCACCGCTCCACTGCTCCCACAAGTCACGCATGGGCTTGACGAGGGCAAAGCGATTGCGCGGATCCAGCAGCTGCACACGCAGACGGTCAGCTTCCGCCAGACTGATCACCTTGCGGCGCACACACGATTCCAAGGCGCGTTGCACAGCAGCATCCAGTTCCAGCACCTGTACGAAGGCGCCCTGCGCATCGACCTCAAAATCACATAAGACCAGCAACTGAGGTTCACGCTGGCGACGGGCGATGTTGACCTGCGGGCTATCCGCTGAGATGCCGTCAATGAGTGTGAGCGCCGGTGACTCGCAGCGCAGGCGCACGCGACCGTCCGTCGTGGGCCCCCACGCCAAGCGGTAGGCCAAGGTGTAGCTCCCATCGAGACGCCCGCGCGTCTCCACCACCCCGACCGAGCCTTGCTCAGGCCAGTTGCGCCGCAACTCCACTGCGGGCAGTGTCTCCACAGGTTCTTGTGGGCTTACGAAGGTCAGTGCGAGCGCTAGAAACAGGGACCACATAGCGCACTCAGCCTACGGCGCGCGTGGCCTTACGCCAATGCTTCCCATGCCGGGCCAAAGACACGCCGGTGTTGATCGCTTTGCAAGAGGCCGTGCGGGTCCTGACTCCGCTTCAGCGCGCCGAAGTCAGCCAGTGTTGCATCGCCCCACATGCGGCGTGCATCGTGCATCCCGATGACTGCATCTTTGGCCAAGTACAAGCGGCCACCAGCCTCCAACACCAGACGCGTGTTCCCATCCAAGTGAGCTAGCAGTGCGTTGCGGCTCTGCGGTTCGACCTTGTAGTCCAAGGCCAAACTCCAGCCGTCGACGCCATGCGTCAAGCGGAACGCATCGGCACGATGACGCTTGAGCACACCAAGGAAGCTCGCGTGCCCCGCGCGACGGTCGCGCTCCAACACAGCAAGGAAGACCTCCAGAGCCTGGGCATGCGGCACGAACAATTGGTGCTGCACAAGTCCATGCCGCTCGTGACGCCCGTAGGCCCACTTCCAGTTCGGCACATAGTCGAGCAGGAATGCAAAGGCCGCGTGCGACTGGCGGTACCAGCCTTGACGTTCTTCTACCTCACCCAACAGATGCTTGGTTGCATTCAACGCACGCATGCCTGGTGCGTGGTTGAGCCAACGCAGGATGCGCCAGACCTCGGACTTCGGAAACAGCCCTGCGATGCGGGCGGGCAGCTCTTGGTGCGCCACGCTGAGAGTGTGGGCCGGAGCAGTATCTTCACCCGCCTGCAGATGGCGTGCTTCGTGAATCACGCCACGCCCGCTGGCTTCGCCTTGGGCAAAGCAATCGAGCCACGCCACCAGGTAGTCCGCAGCGCTGAGTCGTGACTCCATCCACTGCATCGTCTCGGCCAAACTCTGCGTGCGCTTGGCGCGCACCCACAACTCACCAGACGAGACAGGCTTGGTCTTCAATCGCACACGCGTCATCACGCCCAAGAGCCCTGCACCGCCAATTGCCGCATGAAACAGCTCTGGATGCGAGTCACGCGAGCACATCACCAACTCTCCGCGCATCGACAGCAAGTCGAACTCCAGAATGCTGTCGCCTAACGGGCCAACCTTCCAAGCGTTCTTACCGTGAATGTTCATGGCGGCAGCACCGGCCATGGTCGGGTACATCGTGCCCGACACAACGCTCGGCCAGTGACCCTGCGGAAGGATCGCTTGCCACAGTTGACGCACCGTCACACCCGGATCGACATCGGCAATACCGGTAGCTGGGTCGAAGTCCAAACGCTCATTCCAACGCGCAAGGTCCAGCACCGCACCGCGTGCAGTGGTGTTGGCATCGCCATACGAACATCCGCCACCCCGTAAGGCGAGCGGTACCTGTTCGGACTGCGCCCACTGCAAGCAAGCGCGCAACTCGTCGATGCTGCGTGGTCGCAGCACGCGCGCATAGTTGCCAAAGGCCATGCCCCAGCCTTCGCACCATTCGAACGAGCGCTGCGCTGCATGCTTCATGTGCGCCACTCAGATCGACAACTTCTTGAACACGAAGGAAGGGATCGAACGAATGACGAAGGCCACCATCCACCACCGACAGGGCACGAAGCGTTCGTTCGCACGCGCATCCACAGCGCGCAAGATCTGGCGTGCAGCCTCAGGCGCGCTGATCAACCACAACAACTTGCCCATGCCAGCCGTCATGGCCGTGGCCACAAAGCCGGGCTTGATCGTGACCACATGCGCGCCGCGCTCCGCGAGACGATTGCGCAACGCCTCGAGGTAGTGATTCATGGCGGCTTTGGTGGCGCCATAGACGGGATTGCCTTTGCGACCACGCTCACCGGCGATCGAGGAGATGCCCACGAGCACTCCATGCCGCTGGGTCGAGTACAAGCGCGCCGCGGCGTTGCCCCAAGCGATGCACCCGCCCACATTGACCGCCAGTTGGGCTAGGTCCTGTTCCGTGTTGTACTCGTCAGGAGCCGTCTTCGGCATCAACGCGGCAGCGTAGATGACCAGATCAACTCCACCGAGTTGCGTGTGCAATTCCTCGAACAAGGCCGGCACCTCCGCGGTGTGCGCCACATCGTGCACTCGCACCACCAAGCGCGCGCCGCTTTGGGCACACAGCGGCTGCAAGCGCGCAGCCAGTTGTTGCAACTCACCGTCACGCCGCGCCAAAGCCGCTACACGCACACCACGCGCCACCAACGCCTCGACGAGTGCCGCACCGATACCGGAGCTAGCACCCACGACGATGGCGCGACTGTAAGAGGGAGCCTTCATCGCCTCCACTATGGCATCCGCCTAGGGCGCTGCCCACAGGCACTTGCAATCGAAGCGTGGAGGCGCGAGCCTCCCTAGCGAGGATCCCCCCCATGTACGAGCAGCTGATGACCCCGCGTGCCCTCGCTTTCGTCACCGCCTTGGCGCTTTCGGTAGTGGCCGCATGCAGCCGCCCCATGGATGCCGACGCCAAGACCTTGGCGCGTGAACGTGCGGCCGCCTTCATGGCCCAAGACCAGTACAAGCAAGCGCGCGCGGCACTCGAGCCCTTGTTGGCCGAAAAGCAGGTGCCGTTGGAGGACTGGGTACGCGCTGCTGTGCTCGAGTATGCCGATGGCAACTACGATGCCTTTGAAACACGCCTGACGGCAGCGCGCGCGCTCGCCCCTGATGCGCCGCAGGTGCTGTACTTGGAGGGTCAATTCCTCAAGGAGCAAGGCCAGTTCGCAGCCGCGCGCGCGAACTTCGAGCGTGTGCTCAAGACCGTGCCACAAGACTTGCCGAACCGTCTCGCGCTGGGCGAAGTGTGCGATGAGCTTGGCGACGTCGCCACAGCAGAGGCGCAGTACCGCGCCGTTGTCGGCGTAGGCATCGAGAACGGCCAGCTGTGGTACTGCTCGGCCGTCTATCGTTTGGCGAGGCTCCTGACGATCGATGGGCGTGAGGATCTGGCCAAGCCGCTGAATGAGCGTTGGTCTGAGCTTGAGACCTTGGGTGTCAAGTTGCCTCAACCCTTAGGGATGATGCTCGGCACATTGGCGCGTCCTGCGCCGCCAGTACCGGGCGGTACGCGACCGCAAGCGTTGCCAGGTCCGCTGCGCTTTGAACGCCGCAGCACGCCCTTACAGGACTTCGCCCAAGCCACGGATCTGCGTGCCATCGATGTGGATGGTGATAACTGGGTCGATGTGTACTCCGCCACTGCAGGCGGCTTTGTGGTGGCCTATGGATTGAACAACGGCAGCTTTGAAGGCAGCGTGCGTGTCCAGTGGACTGGACAAGGCGCGGTAGAGCGCGTGTGCACATTCGATGTCGACAATGATGGTGACTTGGATGCCTTGGTTCAGGCTGGAACCGCGCTGCAGCTGTATGTGCAAGACGAAGTTCGCGGCTGGAACCTGTCGCCCCTAGAGTTCCCCGCGCTCCCAGATGGGTTACGCAGCATCGTGGCCGTCGACTACGACCATGAAGGCGATCTAGACCTCTTGCTGTGTGGTGCCTTTGGTGCGCGCGTATGGCGCAACGATGGAGCGGCCGAACCAAGCAAGGGCGGCAAGTACAGCGATGCGAGCACGGATTCAGGACTTCCGCAACAAGGTGCGTATGAATGGTGCATCACAGAGGACTTTGATGGCGACAATGATGTCGACTTCCTCTTGGGGGGTGCGCAAGGCGTGTGGCTCGCTGATTCCCAGCGTGCAGGACGCTTCCAACGCGTGGAGTCGGCGTATGGAGACTGGTCAGGTGCCAACACAGCGCCGCTGGTAGCGGACTATGACGGCGATGCGCAGCCGGACCTCTTATTGTGCAACGATCCGCAGGGCTTCATCCCGCGCCAAGGTGCGCGTCGGGCCACCAAGCTCACTGTGGGCGTGTCGGCACACACGCACGACTGGGATGCGTCCGGTGCCGTGGATGTGTTGTGGCGAGCCACTGACGGTCGCCTCGCGGGCATCTTGGATGTGGGCACACCCATCGAACGCGAATGGAACCTGCCGCAGGATCTGCAGCAGACCCTACTCTTGGGTAGTGCTTGGTCGGCAGCCGACATCGATGGAGACACGGGCACCGATCTCCTGTCGATCGAGAATGGGACGCTGGTGTGGTGGAAGAACAACGGGCCACGCGGCAAAGCAGTGCGCTTGTCGTACCGCGGTGCACGCGACAACCGACGCGCCGTGGGAGCTGTGCTGGAGTACCGCGCCAAAGGTATCTACCGTCGTATCTACTGGCGCGGTGAACCGCAGCTAGCCACGCTCGGCATGGCCGAACGCTTGGATGTGTTGCGCTTCACCTGGCCGAACGGTGTGGTCTCCACGCAGCTGGACCTGCCCTTGGAACCGCGCTCCGGCGTTGATGACTTCGATGCGGCGCTGAACAGCCTTGTCCAGCCGTCTGGACAGATTGGTTCGTGCCCCTTCCTCTATACGTGGAATGGCGAGCGCTATGAGTTCATCAGTGATGTGCTCGGCATCACGCCGTTGGGCTTGCCCATCGCACCCGGCATGTATGTACCGCCGGACCATGATGAGTATGTGCTGGTGCAGGGCGAGCAGCTGCGTCCTGACTCCAAGGGCGAGTTGGTCTTGCAGTTCACGGAAGAGCTGCGCGAAGTCACTTACCTGGATCATGCCAAGCTCATCGCGGTCGACCACCCCGTGGGTTCGGAGATCTTCCCGAACGAGCTGTTCTGCTTTCCGCCGTTCCCCAAGCCACACACGCACACCATCACCAAGTCGGTGCATCCCAAGGCACTAGGTTCGGATGGCAAGGACTGGAGTGCCTCGCTGGGTCAACAAGACTGGAAGCACGCGGAACCGTTCGTGCTGCATCCGCCGCAGTTTGCGGGTTTGACCCAACCGTGGTGGCTGGAGCTGTCCTTCGACAAGGATGCGGTCAAAGATGCGCAGCTCCTGCGCTTGGTGATGACGGGCTGGTTCTTCTGGAGCGACGCCTCGGCCAACATGGCAAGTGCGCGGCATCCAGGCATCCAGTTCCTCCCTCCCATGTTGTTGGTGCCCGATGGAAACGGCGGTTGGAAAGAGACCGGACCTCCGGTGGGCTTCCCGGCCGGCAAGACGAAGACCATGATCGTCGACATCAGCTCGATTCTGAACCGCGAAGATCCGCGCGTGCGCGTGCTGTCGACTCTGCGCTTGTACTGGGATGAGATCCGGCTGGCGTGCGACAACGATGATGCAGCACTTGAAACGCATGAGTTGCCCGTAAGCACGGCGCACCTGTGGCGGCGTGGCTTCAGCATGCCGCTGCGCCGCGAGCTGGAAGCGGGCCAAGCGGATCCTGACAACGCTCCCGAGATGTTTGAGTTCGAGCGGTTGGCCCCGCGGCCCCGCTGGAACCAGCATCCGGGCTTGTATACACGCTATGGCGCTTGTCAAGAATTGTTGACAAGCGTCGATGATCGCTACGCCATCTTGGGTGCAGGTGATGCGCTCACCTTGCGTTTCGACGGCAAGGCGCTTCCGCCCGTCAAGGAAGGCTGGCGCCGCGATTGGTTGGTCTACTTGGATGGTTGGGCCAAGGACCGCGACCCCAACACCACACTCGCCGAGACCGTGGAGCCCCTGCCCTTCCACGGCATGAGCGGGTATCCCTACAGGAACGACGAGCAGTTCCCTGATACCGAAGTGCACCGCCGCTGGAAGGCCGAATGGAACACACGCCCGGCCTACCGCTGGGTGCGCCCCGTCGATCCCCAAGGCGAAGCCGCGTGGCTGCTGGAGGTCAGCGCACGCTAAGCCCGCGCAAGGCGCGCACCAAGGCCTCCGGCAAGGGAGCCTTGCGGCGCGTCGCCGGATCCCAAGCCACCAAACGCGCCTCGCATTCGGCCCAGATCACACCACTGTTGCGGTCCTTGATGCGATAGCTCTGAGTGAAGGAGGTCGTGCCGATCTCCAACGTGGAGAGCTCCACCACGACCTCAGCTCCACCGACTCCTGGTGACAGCCAGCGCACATTCGCTTGAGCCAACACAAAGGGAAACTCGTTGTTGGTCAGCACACCGGCTTCGCTGCACAGCCGATGGCGCGCTTCCTCGCATAGCGTGAGGTAGGCCACGTTGTTCAACACACCTTGGCGGTCCTCATCCGACCAGCGGGTGGTCAAGGCATACACGCGCTGCGGATGTGCGGGGACACGCGGGCTTTCCATGCGCCCAGTGTAGCCTCGAAACAGGCGTCGGCTAGCGTCGCAGCACGAGAGCCAGCCCCACGAAGACACCGACTGCGGCCACCAGCATGCCTTGCGTAGGTGTCTCACCCAGCAACCACCAACCAGCCAACGCAGCGACGAACGGTTGAGCGTAGATGCCTACCGCCGTGCTGGAAGCGGACACACGCGACAAAGCGTAGACGTTGAACAAATACGCCAGCACCGTCGGGAACAGCAACACAAAGCTCAGCGACCACCACTGTGCAGAGCTAGCCTGCGGCAGCACCTCGACACGCGCTGCAAGCCAAGGCGCAAAAGGCAACGCGAAGAGGAACATCCACGCGATCACGACCAGCGGCGGATGGGCCTTGGCCAGCGGCCGTGTCAGCACAAAGTAGATCGAGTACGACAATGCGTTGCCCATCAACAACAGCAACCCGATCCAGTCAATCGTGAACTGGCCTTCGGCTTCGGCCCAACGCAAGGCCGTAGCGCCCACCAGAGCCACCACCACGCCGCTCGCGCGCCGCAATTGGAACACCTCTTGCCCCGCGAGGATCGCGACCACAAAGGTGAAGACCGGAATCAAGCCCATCAACAAGGTGGCCGTGGTCGCGCTCGTGCGATGCAAGCCTTCCAGGTACATCACCATGTTGATGGTGATGCCAAGACAACTTGTCAGAGCCAGCAAAGGCACCAAGCGCAGTCGCGGCAGTAGCGCGCGGCCATGCAGGAGCCACGCGACACCGCCCAACACCACAGCCCCTGCCGCAATGCGCCATGCGGCGACGGCTTGTGGAGCAAAGGCCTCGAAGGCGAGCTTGCCGAAGACCGGAAACAGCCCAAAGAAGAGCTGCACGCACGCCAGAGCCGCGTACGCCCGGCCACGGTCTTCTTGGTGTGTCGCCTGCATAGAAGGCGTACGATTGTAGGGACACGCCATGTCCGAATCGCCTACACCCACAGGAACTCCGCTGCCCTGGACCAAACTCTCCAGCCGGCATGATCCTTCGCTCCTCTTGTTTCGCCCGCGCTGGGACAAGTTGGTCAATCCGCGCACGCAACAGCCGATGGAGCGCCTCGTGCTGGAGACTCCCGACTGGGTCAATGTGGTCGCACTGACGGAGGATGAGCAACTCATCTTGGTGCAGCAGTATCGCTTTGGCACAAGCACCGTCACGACCGAGATCCCCGGCGGCATGGTCGATCGCGGTGAAGCACACGCGGACGCCGCCCAACGCGAGCTGCGCGAGGAGACTGGCTATGCCGCACGCACATGGACTTACTTGGGAGCCGTGGAGCCCAACCCCGCGTTTCATGACAACCTGTGCCACCATTGGTTGGCCACGGGCTGCCACAAGGTGAGCGAGCATCTGGAGCTGGATGCAGGCGAGGACATCGTCGTCTACACCGAAGAACTGACGCGCGTGGCCGAGCGTGTGCGCGCAGGAGAGATTCGCCATGTGCTCGTGCTTTCGGCGCTGCAGAAAGTGATCGATCTGTACGACACTACGGCGCGCCGCCGAAACCACGGGCCACACGCCGACTAGTGCCGCATCATGCACGCGCATCGAGCTCTATCGTGGCTGCTGGCTCTGCTGGCCTGCATTGCATGGACGAACCTTGCGCAGTCCATGGAGAGGCGCTTGATCGTTGCGGGCCCGGATTGGCGCCCGAGTGCCGAGCTGCAAGCGTGTTGGCGGCGCAATGCAGCCCCTAGCGGCTGTAGCTTGTCGTTTGGCGAGAGCACGGCCCTAAACTTGAGTAGTGGGCAACTGAAGCCGTGCTCACTCGCAGAGACACCTAACGACCCGTGGAGCGAAGCACGCGAACGCGAGGTTACGCAACTGGTAGCGCAAGCGGAACTGATCGAGCTGCATGGCGGCACCTGGCTCGGCTGGTGGCAACGGTGCCTGCCTGACAAGAAGCCTGGTCGCTTGCTTCAAGCACTGCGTGCAGCGCAAGCACGCGGCGTACTGATCATCGCACGCGGTGAAGCGGCACGCTTTGCAGCGGGCGGGATCGTGAGACCGGACGATGTGGGGCGCCTCATGCGCGGTCCTCAAGCGCAGGAGCGGCCATGGTGCGTCGCAGGGTACTTGGCTGAAGTACCGGTGTTGCTGGAGTACGAGGATGCAGACTCGCGCGGCGTGGGACGCGTGCTGTATGCAGCGGCGCGCGAACTGCGTCTACACGGCGGACGCGAAGTCGAGCGGGCTTGGGTGGTGCAACGCGCGGGTGCCATCGCCCTCGACCTGAGTAGCGAGCGTGCGTTGGTGTTGGATCTGCCTGTGCTGCGCATTGGATTGGAAGCCATGCGCAAAGTCAGCTCGCTAGAGATGAAGGAGGTGGCCCTGACTGTGCTGGAAGCCCCGGCATTCCGAGACACGGTCTGGCGTGGGGAACGCGCGGAGACGGTGCCCGATGCTGCACCTGATGCATGGCAAGCATGGTTGACACTGCCGCGTGCACCAGGCTTGGCAGGTACGCTGGCACAGCCCGCACCTCCTGCACAAGACATGCATGTACAGACCTTGCTGCGGGCGTTGCGCGATCCGACAGCCAGCGTGCATAGCGATCGGTACGGCATCGTGGAACGCGGCGCTGGTGCGAACGTGGTGCGTTGGCGTGCCCTTGAGCAGCCGTCTAGTCCAAGCCCCCGATGAGCACACGCACTCTGATCGTGGGCGGCGGCATTGCAGGCCTGGCCGCAGCTTGGGCGCTGGCGCGTGCGGGAGCGCGCTGTGTAGAGCTGCACGAGCAAGACACGCAACTGGCCATGCATGCTTCCTCGCGCAATGCGGCCATCTTGCGCACGCCCATGCCCGACCCCGTGTTGGAAGCAGCGGCACTCGAGGGCGCACAGCTCTTGCGCACACCGCCGCGCGACTTGGGCGCTGACTCGTTCGTCGATGCGAACGGCGTGGTGTTGTTGGGTGATCCGATGCACACACCGTGGCTGCAGCGCGTGGTAGCGCGGCCCCAGACGCAAGCACTCCTTGCAGAGCGCTTGCAAGCACTCCATCCACTCGTGCGATCCGTGCAATCCACGATCCAACAGGCCGCTACATGCGTGGAGCAGGCGTGGTTGGTGCCCGATGAAGGCAGCATCCGTCTGGGCGCGTTGCTCACTGCCTTGCGCAGCGCGCTCGAGCGCTATGGCGTGCAAGTGCACACAAGGTCCACCATCACGCACTTGGAACCGGGGCGAGGCGCGTACGATGCCCAGCGACGCTTCTATCCGGCGGACAGGCTTGTCGTTGCCACAGGCGCTTGGGCTCAACCGCTAGCAGCCAGTGCCGGCTCCACGCTGCGTTTCCAACCTACGCGTCGTCACCTGCTCATCGCCGAGGCAGGGCGCGCGCTGGATACACGTTGGCCAGTCGTGTGGGCCGAGCAAGCGCCCTTCTACGCACGCGTGGTGACGCGCGGGCTTTTGCTCTCCAGCTGCGATGAAGTGGCCGTCGATGAACAGCACGCCCCCGTCGATCCGCGCGTGCTCAGCACGATTGTCGAGCGCGCGCACGCGCGTCTGCATGTGCCTGCACAACTTGCATTGCGTCATGCCTGGAGCTGCCTGCGCACGCACGGACCGAACGAGCGCTTTGTAGTGGGCCCCGACCCGCTGGTGCCGGACCTGTGGTTCTTGGCAGGGCTAGGCGGCCACGGAATCACCTGCGCCCTGCCTACGGCACTCATGCTTGCCGAGTGGATGACACGCGGGACCAGCACACACCCGCTGGCAGCGGCCTTCCGGCCTCAGCGGTAAAGCTCGCCGCCTGTTTGCACGAACTCAGCCGTCTTCTCTTGCATGCCGGCCTGCAGAGCCGCCTGTGCGTCCAAGCCCTTCTGCTTGGCGAACGCACGCACATCTTCGGTGATCTTCATCGAGCAGAACTGCGGACCGCACATCGAGCAGAAGTGCGCTGTCTTCGCGCCCTCGGCCGGCAGAGTCTCATCATGGAAGGCTTGCGCAGTCTCAGGATCCAAGGACAACGCGAACTGATCCTTCCAACGGAACTCAAAGCGTGCCTTCGAGAGCGCATCATCACGCGCTTGTGCGCGCGGGTGCCCCTTGGCCAAGTCAGCCGCGTGTGCGGCGATCTTGTAGGTCACCACACCCGTCTTCACATCCTTGGCATCCGGCAAGCCGAGGTGTTCCTTCGGGGTCACATAGCACAGCATCGCCGTGCCGTACCAACCGATCATCGCCGCACCGATGGCTGAGGTGATGTGGTCGTAACCGGGCGCGATGTCCGTCGTCAAAGGTCCTAGCGTGTAGAAGGGCGCTTCCTTGCACCACTTCAACTGCTCGTCCATGTTCTCTTTGATCTTGTGCATCGGCACATGGCCGGGGCCTTCGATCATCACTTGCACATCATGCTTCCAAGCCAAGTCCGTCAGTTCGCCCAAGGTGCGCAGCTCGCCGAACTGAGCGGCATCATTGGCGTCAGCGATGCAACCCGGACGCAGGCCGTCGCCCAGACTGAAGCTCACGTCATAGCGCTTCATCAACTCGCAGATCTCTTCGAAATGCGTGTAGAGGAAGTTCTCCTTGTGATGCGCCAAGCACCACTTGGCCATGATCGAACCACCACGGCTTACGATGCCGGTGACGCGCTTGGCGGTCAGCGGCACATACGCCAAGCGCACACCGGCATGAATCGTGAAGTAGTCCACGCCCTGCTCCGCCTGCTCGACCAAAGTGTCCATGAACACCTTGATGTCCAGCAGTTCGGGGCGTCCCTTCACCTTCTCCAAGGCTTGGTAAATGGGCACGGTGCCGATCGGCACGGGCGAATTGCGCAGGATGTGCTCGCGAGTGAGGTGGATGTCCTTGCCCGTCGACAAGTCCATGACCGTGTCCGCGCCCCACTTGGTGGCCCAACGCAGCTTCTCGACCTCGGCGTCAATAGAACTGGACACGGCACTGTTGCCGATGTTGGCGTTGATCTTGACCTTGAAGGCCCGGCCGATGATCGTCGGCTCCAACTCAAGGTGACGCTTGTTCGCGGGAATGATGGCGCGCCCGATGGCGATCTCATTGCGCACAAACTCGGGGTCCATCCCCTCGCGAGCAGCCACAAAGGCCATCTCCTCGGTGATGATGCCTTGCCGCGCATAGTGCATCTGCGAGTGATTGGTGTCTCCGCGCGCGTCACGCCGCGCCACCCAAGCAGCGCGGATCTGAGGCAACTTGCCATCGACGGCAACAGGACCCGACACATCCTCGACATCCAGGCTCTCGCCGTTCGTCAAGTGAATGCGACGAAACGGAACGGGCAAAGTACCATTGGCGTGCGGCACTTCACGCACCATGCGATGCGCCGTGGGTTCCGTGGTACGAGTGTCTGTGTGCGTCGTGGTGTTGCTCATCTCAGCCTTTCCTACGCCGGTATGACCCGGATCAGGTTCTAGGGGTACATCTCAGGCACCCTGTGGCGCCGCCCCCGGCTCGCGTGCAGGTCTGCGCGCGAGCCGACAGTCTACCGCCCGGTGATCCGGCCAGCGATCCGGCACTTGAACCCCGTGGCGGCACTAGGTACGGGTTTCCTCCATGATCGCGCTCCTGCAAGCCGCTACGAACACCCAGAACGACTCATGGACCCGTCTTGCCGACCGTTTAGGGGATGGCATGGTGGCGTGGGCCCCAGTTTTGCTGGCCGCCCTCTTGATCCTGGTGATCGGCTATGCCGT
>Ga0079301_1000306_pt1 | contig 23752 bp, 22 predicted proteins | sample Wag4_2014_7_11_3_FD_74797 | JGI IMG/M metagenome (GOLD analysis project Ga0079301, IMG submission 74797) | Fresh water mixed with fracking chemicals microbial communities from Ohio, USA - Utica-2 Time Series FC 2014_7_11 | ecosystem: Engineered > Industrial production > Chemical products > Input... | reverse complement strand
TCACCACAATGCGGGCACCGGAGGCCCCAATCGGATGACCGAGGGCACATGCCCCACCGCGTACATTCACTTTGTCTGCTGGCAAAGCTAAGTCGTGCATCGCTGCCATCGTAACCACGGCAAAGGCTTCATTGATTTCGTATAAATCGACATCGTCAGTGGTCCAGCCGATTTGATTGAGCAATTTACGCATTGCATCGACCGGCGCGGTGCTGAACCATGCTGGTTCGTGGGCATGAGTGCTGTGACCGACAATTTTTGCAATCGGTTTCAGGCCGCGTTTTTCTGCCTCGCTCAGTTTCATCATCACCACGGCGGCTGCGCCGTCAGAGATTGAGCTGGAGTTGGCTGGGGTGACGGTGCCGTCTTTTTTGAAGGCCGGTTTTAAGGTAGGGATTTTTTCCAGATTGGCTTTGAGTGGTTGTTCATCATTTTCGATCAACACCTCGCCTTTACGACCCGCGACGGTAACGGGGGCGATTTCTGCTTTGAATAAGCCGCTTTGAATCGCATGTTGGGCACGTTGTAGTGAACGTACCGCAAAATCATCTTGTGCTTCGCGGCTAAAGCCGTATTTCTCTGCACAAATTTCCGCAAACCAACCCATCAATTTGCCTTTGTCGTAGGCATCTTCTAGGCCATCTAAGAACATATGGTCTTTGATATCACCGTGACCGAGACGGAAACCACCACGCGCCTTCGGCAACAAATAGGGCGCTTGGCTCATGCTTTCCATGCCGCCAGCGATCATCACTTGATTGCTACCCGCGACTAACATGTCGTGGGCAAACATGATGGCCTTCATCCCCGAACCGCACATTTTGTTGATAGTGGTGCAGTTGACCGATAACGGTAGCTTGGCTCCTAACACTGCTTGCCGTGCTGGGGCTTGGCCTTGTCCGGCTGGCAAGACACATCCCATCACCGCTTCTTGGACATCCTCACCGCTGATACCGGCACGCTCGACGGCGGCAGCAATGGCGGTTGCCCCGAGTTGGCTGGCGGTGAGGCTGTTGAAATCGCCCTGAAAACCGCCCATTGGTGTGCGCGCTGCACTCACAATCACAATTGGATCTGCTTGGCTCATGATGTTTCCTTGTCTTTGTGTAAGGTATCTTTTCGTTTACGTTAACGTAAAGTTGCTGATGAAAAAAAGACCGCTGCTGTCGGTCTGTTGTGTTTCCGCAACGGTAAAACGCAGTTTACAGCTCGTCAAGCCCTAAATCGGGTTCTGGTTCGCTGTCTTCGCTAGACGACCCCGGCCCGCCACAACGCTTTTCGAGCAGGCGTTCGCATTGTGCTTTTAGGTTGCGAATTTCCTTGGTCACCAGTTTGATGTCTTCAATTTGTTGCAACAACAGGCGTTCACGTTGCGACAAAATTCGCATGAATTCAAGCAACTGGGGCTCTTCATCATTAGTAGCATCATAGAGATGAAACAGTTCACGGATTTCTTGTAATGTAAGGCCAATCCGCTTGCCGCGCAGCGTCAGCAAAAGGCGGATGCGGTCGCGACGAGAATAAATCCGATGTTGTCCGCGCCGTTCTGGTGCCAACAGGCCTTGTTCTTCATAGTGGCGGATGGTTCGGGTGGTGACATCAAACTCGCGCGCCAGCTCGCTGATGGTGAAAGTCTTTTCTTTACCGTGAATCATGATAGCAGGTCGCAAAAGTCGCTAATTTTACTCATCACCCCGAAGGTGAGGGAGAAAATTGCAGGAAATGACAAAAAACATCGCGTGGTAAGACCATTGTTTACATCGGCAGATTTGATGCTGCATGTTGACGTTAACGTAAACGTGATAGTAACGTAGTTGTGGTTTGTCAAACAATTTACTGAAAAGGGCTAACGCGATGGAAATTCAAAGTGTCGGTGTAGTGGGCGCTGGACAGATGGGGAATGGGATTGCCCAAGTCTGTGCCATGGCGGGGTTGTCGGTGGTGTTAACCGATGTCAGCAGTAAGGCATTAGAAAAAGCGCAAGCGACGATTGCCAATAGCTTGGCGCGTTTGGTGAAAAAAGGGCAGCTGAGCGACCCAGACGCCGTGTTAAGTCGGATTGTGTTTAGCAATGAGATGGCTGATTTGGCGGCGGTGGACATTGCGATTGAAGCCGCCACTGAACGGCTGGAAATCAAGATTGATATTTTGCGTCAGCTATCGGCTTTGGTACGGCCCGAGGCGATTATTGCCTCGAATACTTCTTCCATCTCGCTCACCGTCTTAGCGGCACAGGTTAGCCAGCCGCAACGCGCCATTGGTATGCACTTTATGAATCCGGTGCCAGTGATGCAACTGGTTGAAATTATTCGTGCTTTACAAACCGACGATGCTACCCACGCTGCCACTGTGGCGTTGGCGGAACGCTTGGGCAAAACGCCTGTATCGGTTAACGATGCGCCGGGTTTTGTTTCCAACCGAGTGTTGATGCCGATGATTAACGAGGCGGTGTTTTGCCTGTATGAAGGCATTGCCACGCCCGAGGCAATTGATACGGTGATGAAGCTCGGCATGAACCATCCGATTGGCCCATTGGCGTTGGCGGATTTGATTGGTTTAGATACCTGCTTGGCGATTATGGATGTGTTGTATCACGAATTCCGTGACAGTAAGTATCGCGCTTGTCCGCTGTTGGTTCAGAAAGTGGCAGCAGGGCACTTGGGCCGTAAATCGGGCCAAGGTTTTTATCGTTATGACCAGTGAGAACCCACGATTTTTTGCGGCGCAGCATAAAAATAAGTTGTCATGAGCGCATAAATCGGATTTACTGTGTCAAAACAAGTTGACGTTAACGTCAACGTTAGAAAAAGCCGCAAGAGACGGTAACCGAAAAATCGGTATCACAGGACAAATGAGGATGGAGACAACAACGATGGCGAAACCGGAAAACATCGGTGCAGCAGCCCAAGCACGGCACAGCACAGATACCTTTCCCAAGCTGTTGCAAGAACACGCCCGCGTGCGCGGTGATCGTCCCGCGATGCGAGAGAAAGACCTAGGGATTTGGCAAACATGGACTTGGCGCGAAATTGCCGCCGAGGTGCAAGCGTTGGCTTGCGGTTTTGCTGCCCTAGGTTTGGTTCGCGGTGATCGGGTGGCAATTATTGGGGACAACCGCCCCCGTCTATATTGGACGATTGCCGCTGCGCAGTGTTTGGGTGCAATTCCATTACCGATGTATCAAGACTCGGTAGCGGAAGAAATGGTCTTTGTGTTGCAAGATGCTGGGGTGAAATTGGCTGTTGTGGAAGACCAAGAACAGGTTGATAAACTGTTAGAAATCCACGACCGCCTGCCAAATCTTGAACATGTGGTGTATGACGATCCACGCGGGATGCGTCATTACAACCAACCTTTCTTGCATGCTTGCGCCGAAGTCTTGGGCTCGGGTCGGATTTATCACGACGAACATCCTGAGTTTTTCCAAGGCCAAGTTGATGGTGGTAAAGGTGAAGACCTCGCCATCATGCTCTACACCTCGGGTACCACGGGTAACCCAAAAGGGGTGGCCCATACTTACAACAGCATGATTATCACGGCTCGTAACAGCGTGCAGATGGAAGGCCTGACCGATCAAGAGGAAGTCTTGGCCTATCTGCCGATGGCGTGGGTGGGTGATAACTTGTTCTCTTATGCACAGTCGATGGTGGCCGGTTTCTGCGTGTCTTGCCCTGAGTCGTCTGAAACCGTGATGACCGACATGCGCGAGATTGGGCCAACCTACTACTTTGCTCCGCCGCGTGTGTATGAAAACTTGCTCACCCAAGTGACGATTCGGATGGAAGATGCCAGCCCAATTAAACGCTGGATGTTCAACTATTTCATGGATCACGCCAAAAAAGTCGGTGTGAAAATTGTGGATAAACAGCCGGTGCCATTTATGGACTGGCTGGGCTATCAACTCGGTAATTTCTTGGTCTACGGCCCAATTAAAAATGTCTTGGGTTTTTCGCGGATTAAATTGGCTTACACCGCTGGTGAAGCGATTGGCCCAGAACTGTTCGACTTTTATCGTGCTTTAAACATCAACATCAAACAGCTCTATGGTTCGACCGAAGCCTATGTGATGGTGTGTGTCCAGCCAAACGGTCAGGTGAAACCCGATACCGTGGGGACACCCGTGCCGGGGGTTGAAGTCAAGATTGATGACAACGGCGAAGTGATCTTTAAAGGGCCGGGGGTATTCCACAGCTATTGGAATCGTCCTGATGCAACAGCAGAAACCATGACCCCAGATGGTTGGGTGCTCACGGGTGATGCAGGGTTCTTTGATGATGATGGACACCTGAAAATCATCGACCGCGCCAAAGACGTGGGTAAATTTATCGATGGTTCGATGTTTGCACCGAAATACATCGAAAACAAACTCAAATTCTTCCCCTACATCAAAGAAGTGGTGGCGTTTGGTGACAAACGTGAACACGCATGTGCCTTTATCAACATCGACCTGTCGGCGGTGGGCAGTTGGGCAGAAAAACGCGGCTTGGCTTACACCGGTTATACCGACTTAGCCGGACAAGATGCGGTGTATGAGCTGATTCGTGAATGTGTCGAAAAAGTGAATGCCGATTTGGCAGCAGATCCTCGCTTGGGTAATTCACAAATCAAACGCTTCCTGATTTTGCATAAAGAATTGGATGCGGATGATGGTGAACTGACCCGGACTCGTAAAGTGCGGCGGCGTTTTATTGCGGATAAATATGGTGTCTTGATTGATGCTCTGTATGCAGACGTCAACCATTGCCTGATTGAAACTCAGGTGAAGTTTGAAGATGGTCGAGTCGGTATGGTGCGTGCAGACCTCAAAATTGCCGAGGCAAAACGCTATCCGCGCATTGCGCAATCTGCAGCTTAAGGGAGAGGCGAGATGAATCCAAATCGCAAGATCGGTGATGTGATTCTCAAAGCAGAAAACATCTCGATGTCTTTTGGTGGGGTCAAGGCGCTGACCAACATCAGTTTAGAAGTACGTGAACATGAAGTGTTGTCGATTATCGGCCCCAACGGGGCGGGTAAATCATCGATGTTGAACGTTATCAATGGGGTCTATCACCCTCAAGAAGGCAAAGTGACCTACAAAGGCCGTACCCGCGACAAGATGGAACCACATCTGGCGGCGAAACAAGGCATTGCGCGTACCTTCCAAAATATCGCGTTGTTCAAGGGCATGAGTGTGCTCGACAACATCATGACCGGCCGCAACTTGAAAATGCACACCAATTTCCTGCAACAAGCATGGTATTGGGGCCGCACACAGCGCGAAGAAATCAAGAATCGCAAAGTCGTCGAAGAAATCATCGACTTTCTGGAAATCCAGCACGTTCGTAAAACCCCAGTCGGACGCCTGCCGTATGGTTTGCAAAAACGGGTTGAGCTTGGCCGTGCATTAGCGGCAGAACCGACACTGTTATTGCTGGATGAGCCAATGGCAGGGATGAACGTTGAGGAAAAACAGGATATGTGCCGGTTTATTCTCGATGTGAACGATGAATTTGGGACCACGATTGTGTTGATTGAGCACGATATGGGCGTGGTGATGGATATTTCTGACCGCGTGGTGGTGTTGGATTACGGCAAAAAAATTGGTGACGGCATCCCAGAAGAAGTTCGCCAAAACCCTGCTGTGATTGCTGCCTATCTCGGCACATCGCACTGATTGTCGGTACAGAAGGAAGGAAAGCGAAATGGAATTTCAGTTTTTTCTTGAGGTACTGGTCGGTGGCTTATTAGCCGGCGTGATGTACTCGTTGGTGGCGTTGGGTTTTGTGCTGATTTACAAAGCCTCGGGCGTGTTTAACTTTGCACAGGGGGCGTTGGTGTTGTTTGCCGCGCTGACCTTTGTGGGCTTTCAAAACATGGGCCTGCCATTTTGGGCCGCACTCATTATCACCCTCGGTGTGATGGTGTTAATGGGGATTGGGATTGAAAAGATTGTGCTGCGGCGTCTTGTCAACCAACCCCCGATCTCGCTGTTTATGGCAACCATCGGTTTGTCCTTCTTTATCGAAGGCTTGGCACAGATGGTGTGGGGCACCGAAGTTCACGGTTTGGAATTAGGGATTACCGACGAGCCGTTTGAAGTGGGTGGTGTGTTTATCTCCTCGTTTGACTTGTTTGCTGCTGGTATCTCGGGAACCTTGGTTGCAGTGTTGGCCTTGTTCTTCCAGAAAACCAAACTGGGCCGCGCTTTACGGGCGGTGGCTGATGACCACCAAGCTGCGCTGTCGGTGGGGATTCCGCTGCAACATATTTGGGCGATTGTGTGGGCGGTGGCTGGTTTTGTTGCCTTGGTCGCGGGTTTGCTGTGGGGTTCGCGCTTAGGGGTGCAATTTGCCCTGACCTTGGTGGTGTTGAAAGCGTTGCCAGTGTTGATTTTGGGCGGCTTTACTTCGGTACCTGGGGCGATTGTCGGTGGTTTGATCGTGGGTGCAGGTGAAAAATTGGCCGAGGTGTATCTGGGGCCTTATCTGTCGGGCGGTATCGAGAACTGGTTTGCTTATGTGTTGGCACTGGTGTTCTTGATGGTGCGTCCAGAAGGGCTGTTTGGTGAAAGACATATCGAGCGCGTCTAGCGTGTGCTGACTGTCTCCGTTTAACGATACGCACTGAGGAATTTACCCATGATTTACCGCGAATCTGGTCAGTTTAAGACCAGCTATCAAAACGATTCGGTGATCTTCCCGATTAAGCAAGATCGCATGTTTATCTTTGCCCTGCTTGCCTTGGCTGCCTTTGTAGTACCGATGTTTGCTTCGGAATACATGTTGTCGGGGATTTTAATTCCCTTCCTCGTGTTGTCCTTGGCGGCATTGGGTCTCAACATCCTGACGGGTTATGCCGGTTTGCTGTCGCTGGGGTCGGCGGCCTTTATGGCGGTGGGCGCGTTTGCCACTTACAACTTCTTGGTTCGTGTACCCGGTATGCCGTTGTTGTTGGCCTTGGTGTTAGGGGGGCTGTGTGCCGCTGCGGTGGGGATTTTGTTCGGTTTGCCTTCACTGCGGATTAAAGGGTTCTATCTCGCAGCTGCAACCTTAGCCGCACAATTCTTTGTCGAATGGGTGTTAACCAAATTCAGCTGGTTTACCAACCATTCCGCTTCCGGTGTGATTTCTTCACCACCTTTAGAAGTATTCGGGATTGCTTTGGATACCCCAGTGAGCAAATACCTGTTCACTCTTGCGGTGGTAGTGGTATTGGCCTTGGCAGCAAAAAATCTGGTGCGTAGCTCGACTGGTCGTGCATGGATGGCGGTACGCGATATGGATGTGGCGGCTGAGGTGATTGGGATTCCGATTCTGAAAACCAAGCTGTTGGCTTTTGCGATCAGTTCTTTCTACTTCGGGATTGCCGGTGCACTGTATGCTTTCATCCTGCTGGGCACAGTGGATGCACAAGCGTTTGACTTACACCGTTCTTTCCAAATTCTGTTCATGATTATCATCGGCGGTGTCGGTTCGATTTTGGGTTCTTTCTTGGGTGCGGCATTTATTGTGTTGCTGCCAATCGTGTTGAACCTGTTGGGCCAACTGTTGCATGGCATTGTGAGTACACAGTTCTTGTCGAACTTGGAAATGATGATTTTTGGCGGTCTGATTATCTTCTTCTTGATCGTCGAACCTTTGGGTCTGGCTAAGATGTGGCAGATTACTAAAGAAAAACTGCGGTTGTGGCCGTTCCCGCACTGATTCACCCCTGTTTCATAACCTAGATGCACAAAAGCACAAACTGGAGGAAAAACTCATGAAACACTTTGCGCTCAAATCGCTCACGTTTGCGGTTGCAGGTCTGATGGCAGCAGGAACTGCCTTGGCAGCAGAACAGTTCATCCCAATCCCAAGCTATCGTGTCGGCCCTTACGCTTCCGGCGGGGCGAAGTACTACGGCGGCATGATTGACTACATCAACTACGTCAACATGAAAGAAGGTGGCGTGGGTGGGGTGAAACTGACCTACGAAGAGTGTGAAACCGAATACAAAAACGACCGTGGCGTGGAATGCTACGAGCGTCTGAAGAAAAAAGGCGAAGCAGGGGCCTCAGCATTTAACTTCATGTCCACCGGGATTACTTATGCCACGATGGACCGCGCTGCAGCTGACAAAATCCCGCTGATGACCATTGGCTTTGGTCGTGCTGATGCCAAAGATGGTTCCGTGTTCCCCTATGTGTTCCCACTGGTGACCTCCTACTGGAGCCAAGCCACCGCCAAAATTCAATTTATCGGCCAACGCTTAGGTGGCATGGATAAATTGAAAGGCAAGAAGATCGTTAACCTCTACCACGGCTCGGCCTACGGTAAGGAAACCTTGCCCGTGCTCGACGCAATGGCGAAGAAGCATGGTTTTGAGCTGGTGAACATCGAAGTGCCTGCACCAGGAACAGAGCAACAGTCGCAATGGTTGGAAGTGCGTCGTCAGAAACCTGATTTTGTGATTTTGCGTTCTTGGGGTGTGATGACCCCAGCCGCGATCAAGGCAGCGGCTAAGGTTGGCTACCCACGCGACAAGATTGTTGCAGTGTGGTGGGGTGGCTCGGAAGAAGATGTGGTGCCAGCTGGTGAAGCAGCAAAAGGCTATATCGCAGGGGCTTTCGCCGCTGACGGTAAGAACTTCCCTCTGATTCAAGAGATTGAGAAAACCGTTTACGGTGCTGGCAAAGGCAACCTGTCTGACAAAACCGCGATTGGTACGGTTAACTACAACCGTGGCATTGTCGGCGGCATCATGATGGTGGAAGCCATCCGTGTGGCACAGGGCAAATTCGGCAAGAAAGCGTTGAATGGTGATGAAGTGCGCTGGGGTCTGGAGAACCTGAACCTGTCGCAAGATCGCCTGAAAACCTTGGGCGTGGCGAACATGATTCCAGCCGTGAAAACCTCGTGCGCTAACCACGAAGGCTCTGGCTATACCCGCTTTATGCAGTGGGATGGCAAGGCTTGGAAACCGGTTTCCAACTGGATTGCCCCAGACAATGCGGTGCTCGATCCACTGATCAAGGCCTCTGCGACTAAATACGCGCAAGAGAAAAACATCAAACCACGCGATTGCTCGAAAGAACAATAATCGCTGAGCTTCCCGACCCCGTTGCCCGGGGTCGGTTCACCTGCATCGGGAGAGGCCATGACTGCAACGACCCATACCGAACAAAAAAATGGCAGCCCTTATTTGCTGTCAATCAATAACATTGAAGTGATTTACAACCACGTGATTTTGGCGCTGAAAGGGGTTTCCCTTGATGTGCATGAGGGCAATATCGTTGCCCTGATGGGTGCCAACGGCGCGGGGAAAACCACCACTCTAAAAGCGATTTCTAATTTGTTGCGTGCCGAACGCGGTGATGTGACAAAAGGCTCGATTGAGTTTCGCGGTGAACGGGTGGATGCCATGACACCAGATGGTTTGGTAAAGCGTGGTGTGATTCAGGTGATGGAAGGCCGTCATTGTTTTGGCCACTTAACCGTAGAAGAAAACCTGTTGACTGGGGCTTATACCCGTTCGATTAGCCGTGCCGAATTGAAAAACGATTTAGAGCGGATTTATCACTACTTCCCTCGCCTGAAAACCCGTCGCAATTCACAAGCCGGTTATACCTCTGGTGGTGAACAGCAAATGGTGGCGGTCGGTCGGGCGATGATGGCGCGTCCTACCATGATTTTGTTGGATGAGCCTTCGATGGGCTTGGCACCGCAAATCGTGGAAGAGATTTTCGAGATTGTGAAAGAGCTCAACCAAAAAGAAAAAGTCAGTTTCTTGTTGGCCGAGCAAAACACCATGATTGCGCTGCGTTACTCCGATTATGGCTACATCATTGAAAATGGTCGAGTGGTGATGGATGGGCCAGCAAAAGAGTTGGCTGATAACGAGGACGTGAAAGAATTCTATCTTGGCTTGGCAAAAGAAGGTCGTAAGAGCTTCCGCGAAGTCAAACACTACCGCCGCCGTAAGCGTTGGTTGGCTTAATTGAGAGGATGGACATGATGTATCCCGATCCTCAAGAACGCCGGCCACATGCAGAACGGGTGGCTGCATGGGAACACGCCCTACCTGCGTTTATCACCCACGCGAAACAGTTTGCCCCTGCCTACGGTCGCTTATTGGCTGATGTTGAGGCAACGTCGATCAATAGCCTTGCAGCACTGGCTTCTTTACCGATTACCCGTAAATCGGCCCTGATCAACGAGCAAAAACAGCAACCGCCGTTTGGTGGCTATGCGGCGCTTGCCGCAGGACAGGCGGCGCGTTTGTTTGCTTCACCGGGGCCAATTAACGAACCACAGGGCACAACCGAAGACTTTTGGCGTATGAGCCGCGCTTTGGCTGCTGCTGGTTTTGTGGCGGGTGACATTGTGCACAATTGCTTTTCCTATCACTTCACTCCGGGCGGTTTTATGTTGGATTCCGGCGCGCGGGCTTTGGGATGTGCGGTGTTTCCGGGTGGGGTGGGGCAAACGGAGTTACAAGTGGCCGCAATGCGTGACTTAGGCGCCACAGCCTACACCGGTACCCCGTCTTTCCTCAAAATCATCTTGGAAAAAGCAGATGAACTGGGGGTGAGTTTGCCGAAATTGACCAAAGCGGTGGTCACCGGCGAAGCGCTACCCGGTAGCTTGCGGCAGTGGTTTACCGACCGTGGTATTACGGTGCGCCAGTGTTATGCCACCGCCGATTTGGGCCTGATTGCGTATGAAACCACCCCGAGTGCGGGAATGGTGCTCGATGAAAATATCATCGTTGAACTGGTCAAACCGGGTTCAGGTGAGTGGGTTGCTGAAGGTGAAGTCGGCGAAGTGGTGGTGACCAGCTTTAATCGGGATTATCCACTGATTCGGTTTGCGACTGGTGATTTATCGGCTTTCCATCCGGATGCTAGCCCATGTGGTCGTACCAACCGTGTGATCAAAGGATGGATGGGGCGTGCTGACCAAACAGCCAAAATCAAAGGCATGTTTGTGCATCCAGAACAAATTCACGCCATTGTGAAACGCCACCCAGAAATTCAACATGCCCGCTTAGTGGTGGATCGAGCAGACGATTTCGATGTGATGACGCTGCAAATCGAAACCACCGAATCCTCACCGACATTACAACAAGCGGTTGCTGACACCATGCGCGACATCACCAAATTGCGCGGTGAAGTGCAACTGTGCCCCCCTCAAAGCCTTGCCCGTGATGGCAAAGTGATTGATGACATTCGTAAGTTTGAATAGCCCTATTTCTATTGGAGCATCTGATGAGCGTAGCAAATGATTCCTTGCTGTTTACGCCTGCTGCTAACGGCGAGGCACCGACGGTTAAGCTGTTAATCAATGGTGAGTTTGTTGACTCCAAAACCCAACAGTGGTTGCCAGTGATCAACCCTGCGACACAAGAAGTGTTAGCACGGGTGCCGTTGACCACTGCCGAGGAAGTCGATGCGGCGGTGGCTGCGGGTAAAGCGGCTTTCAAAACATGGCGTAAAACCCCAATCGGGACACGCGCCCGTATTTTCCTGAAGCTGCAACAGCTGATTCGCGAAAATATGAAAGACTTGGCTGCCACGTTGACAGCGGAACAAGGCAAAACCTTGGCCGATGCCGAGGGTGATGTGTTCCGCGGTTTAGAAGTGGTAGAGCACGCTGCCAGCATTGGTAATTTGCAGCTCGGTGAGTTTGCAGAAAACGTTGCCAGCGGGGTGGATACCTACACCGTGTTACAGCCTTTGGGTGTGTGTGCAGGGATTACCCCCTTCAACTTCCCAGCGATGATTCCACTGTGGATGTTCCCGATGGCGATTGCCACCGGCAACACCTTCTTGCTCAAACCTTCCGAGCAAGATCCCTTGGTGACGATGAAATTGGTCAAGCTGGCATTAGAAGCTGGCGTGCCGGCTGGGGTGTTGAATGTGGTACATGGTGGGGCAGATGTGGTGAATGCCATCTGTGACCATCCGGATATCAAAGCGATTTCGTTTGTCGGCTCGACCAAAGTGGGTACCCATGTTTACAACCGTGCCAGCCTGAACGGTAAGCGGGTGCAGTGTATGATGGGGGCGAAAAACCACGCCATTGTGTTGCCTGATGCCAATAAAGAACAAACTCTCAACCAATTGGCTGGTGCTGCGTTTGGGGCTGCGGGTCAACGCTGCATGGCCTTGCCGGTGGTGATTATGGTCGGTGAGGCACAAACTTGGATTCCTGACTTGGTGGCCAAAGCCAAGAGCTTGCGCGTGGGTGCCGGTCAAGATAACCCCGATGTTGGCCCGCTGATTTCTTGCGCGGCGCGTGAACGGGTGACGGGCTTAATTGCCAAGGGCGTTGAGCAAGGTGCCAAATTAGAGCTGGATGGTCGCGAAGTGACGGTCGAAGGTTATCCCAACGGTAACTTTGTGGGCCCAACCATTTTCAGCGAAGTCAAACCCGGCATGGCAATCTATGACCAAGAAATTTTTGGCCCAGTATTGTCGTTGATGTCGGCGGATAACTTGGATGAGGCGATTGAGATGATTAACGCCAATCCAAACGGCAACGGTACGGCCATCTTCACCCAATCCGGTGCCGCAGCGCGTAAATTCCAAGAAGACATCGATGTTGGCCAAGTGGGGATTAACGTGCCGATTCCGGTACCAGTGCCGATCTTTAGCTTCACCGGCTCGCGTGCTTCTAAGCTTGGCGACCTCGGTCCATACGGTAAACAGGTGGTTGCGTTCTATACCCAAACCAAAACTGTCACCACCCGCTGGTTTGATGACCCTGCTTCGATGGGTAATAAAGTCAACACCACTATTAGCCTCAAGTAATTTGTATCAAATGTCTGTCCACGCAGAGACAGTGTTGTCTCTGTGTGGGTGGGTGTTGCCTGCTGTTAAGAAAGGACTGTGTGATGTTGCATGTCAGCGATCCAAATTTTGCCGAACGCACCCGCAATAGCTTCCAGCGGCAGGCCATTATGCATTTATTAGGCGCAGAAATGCGTGAAGTTGAAGCCGGTCGGGTGTTAATCGCTTTGCCATTCAAACCCGAATTGTCGCAACAACATGGTTTTTTTCATGGCGGGGTTACGGCCACGATTGCGGATTCGGCAGGTGGTTATGCCGGATTTACCCTATTTGGCCCCACCGACTCGGTGTTAACCGTTGAGTTTAAATTGAATTTAATTGCGCCTGCTGACGGTGAATGTTTATTTGCCGAAGGGCGGGTGAAAAAACCTGGGCGGACCTTGACCGTCTGTGAAATGGATGTGTGGGTAGAAAAACAAGGCCGCCGTAAAGACTGCGCGGTCGGTTTGCAAACCCTGATGCGGGTCACCGATCGGCCTGATATTGCCGAAGCAGGTTAACCCCTATAGCGAGGATGTCATGGATTTTGCCTTAAATGACGATCAGCGTGCTTTTCAAGAAAGCGCACGCGACTTTGCCCAACATGAACTTGCCCCGTTTGCGGCGCAATGGGATGCCGAAGAAACCTTTCCGCTTGAAACGCTGCGTAAAGCGGGGGATTTGGGTTTTTGTGGGTTGTATATTCCCGAACAATATGGTGGTTTGGGTTTGTCGCGCCTAGATGCGGCGATTGTGTTTGAAGAATTGGCCGCCGGTTGTACCTCAACCACGGCATATATCACCATCCACAATATGATGACGTGGATGATAGCGACGTTTGCCGAACCTGATGTGGCGGCGGAGTGGGTGCCAAAACTGGCATCTGGTGCGCTGTGGGGCAGTTATTGTTTGACCGAGCCGGGAGCCGGTTCGGACGCCGCTTCGTTAAAAACCCGCGCTGAACGGGATGGCGATCACTACCTCTTAAACGGTTCCAAGATGTTTATCTCTGGTGCCGGTTCGACGGATGCCCTAGTGGTGATGGCGCGTACTGGTGGTGCTGGGCCAAAAGGGATCTCTGCCTTTTTAGTACCGGCCAATCTACCGGGGATTCAATACGGTAAAAAAGAACACAAAATGGGCTGGAACAGCCAACCCACCCGCGCCATTACTTTTGATAATGTGGCAATTCCTGCTGCGTATCGTTTGGGGGCCGAGGGTGAAGGGTTTGCCATTGCGATGAAAGGGCTTGATGGTGGCCGTATCAATATCGCCACGTGTTCGATTGGCACCGCGCAAGCGGCACTCAATCGTGCCCAAGCCTATTTGCATGAGCGGCAACAATTTGGCCGGCCGTTGGCTGAGTTTCAAGCCCTGCAATTTAAGTTGGCTGATATGTTGACCGAGTTGGTCGCCGCCCGTCAGATGGTGCGTTTGGCAGCATGGAAACTCGACAATCGCAGTCCCGATGCCACCACCTATTGTGCGATGGCAAAACGATTTGCCACTGATATTGGTTTTAAGGTCGCGAACGATGCCTTACAACTGCACGGTGGTTACGGTTATATCAAAGAATATCCGCTAGAACGTCATGTACGCGATAACCGTGTGCATCAAATTCTGGAAGGAACCAATGAAATTATGCGTGTGATTGTGGCACGCGCCGCCTTACAAGAAGGTGCTTTGGAGAGATTACGCTGATGAAAACCTATGCCCATTTAGCTGTTGAATTCCGTGACCACACTGCAGTTGTCACTATCCAAAACCCGCCTGCCAACACGTGGAATCGCGATAGTTTGTTGGCGTTGGAAACCCTGATTGCCGATTTGAACCAAAATCGTGACATTTATGCTTTGGTGTTGACTGGCGAAGGCGAAAAATTCTTCTCCGCTGGGGCTGATTTGAAATTGTTTGCCGAGGGTGATAAGGCGGTCGCGCGCGAGATGGCACGCTTATTTGGTCGTGCTTTTGAGGCTTTATCGAATTATCGCGGTGTCAGTATTGCTGCCATCAATGGCTATGCCATGGGGGGCGGTTTAGAGGTGGCCTTGGCATGTGATATTCGGATTGCGGAAGAACAGTCGCAAATGGCATTGCCTGAAGCCACTGTCGGTTTGCTGCCATGTGCCGGTGGGACACAGAATTTACCGTGGTTGATCGGTGAAGGCTGGGCAAAACGGATGATTTTATGTGGCGAGCGAGTGAATGCTGCTACCGCTGAGAAAATCGGTTTGGTCGAACAAGTGGTTGCCAAAGGCGAAGCGTTAAATACAGCTTTGGCCTTGGCGCAAGGAGTGGCAAAACAAAGCCCTACTTCGGTAGCGGTGTGTAAACGGTTGGTACAAGTGGCTCGGCATAAACCGTTGGCAGAGGGTTTGCCATTAGAACGGGAATGGTTTGTCGATTTGTTTGATACCGCAGACCAAAAAGAGGGCGTCAACGCATTTCTGGAAAAACGCGCTCCACAGTGGAAGAATGCCTGACACCATGAAGGAGACAGCCGTGATAGAAAATACAGATGCCGTTATTTTTGCTGAACAGCGCAGTGCCAATGGTCGCAAAATTGGTTTTGCTACCTTAAATAGCGAAAAGTCACTCAATGCCCTGACGCTCGATATGATCCGCTTGTTAGACAACCGGCTGCGCGAATGGGCACAAGATCCTGAGCTGGCAGTGGTGGTCTTGCAAGGGGCTGGTGAAAAAGCGTTTTGCGCCGGTGGTGATGTCCGCAAATTGCGGACGGCGTTGGTCGAGGGTGGCGATACCGTACCGAACCCCTTCGCCACGACCTATTTCACCGAAGAATATTGTCTCGATTATCTGATTCATACCTACCAAAAACCGATTCTGTTATGGGGTAGTGGGATTGTGATGGGGGGGGGATTGGGCTTGATGGCGGGCGCCAGTCATCGCGTGGTGACCGAATCATCACGCATTGCCATGCCAGAAATCACCATTGGCCTCTATCCCGATGTCGGCGGCAGCTGGTTCCTGAATCGGATGCCGGGCCGCGTAGGGTTGTTCTTGGCACTGACCGCCGCCCCATTAAACGCCCATGATGCTTTAGTGGTCAATTTGGCGGATTTCTTTGTCTGTGCTGAAGATAAATTGGCGTTGGCTGCGCGTTTGACGGATGTTGAATGGAGCGAAGTTGCCGAAGAAAACCACGGCAAATTGTCCAAATTGCTGCGCGAGTTTTCTGCTCGTGCCGAGCCATTAAAACCTGCCTCACCTGTCCGCAAACATTTCGATCTGATTCAACAGCTCACCGACGGCGATACCCTAGCCGAAGTGGTGGAACAGATTTTGGCTCATCAAAACGATGATGAATGGATGAAGCGTGCGGCAAAGAGTTTGGCTGCCGGCTCGCCTACCTCTGCTGCTTTGTCATGGGCCATCGCCCATCGTGCGCGCCATCTGAGTTTGGCCGAGGCGTTCCAAATGGAACTCACGCTATCGGTGCAATGTTGCGCCCATCCAGATTTCCGTGAAGGGGTGCGTGCGTTGTTGATTGATAAAGACAATACGCCGAAATGGAGCCCTGCCACCCTAGCCGAGGTGAGTGCTGAACACGTTGCAGCACATTTTGCTTCGCCGTGGTCGGCAGAAGAGCATCCTTTAGCGGGTATGGCGTGTTGTTGCAAAGCCTAGGTTTTTGATAAAAAAAGCATCGAGAGGAGATTCATCATGGCACAACGGATTGCGTTTATCGGTTTGGGGAATATGGGCGGCCCAATGGCGCTCAATTTGTTAAAAGGTGGTTTTGCCGTCACGGTGTTTGACTTGTCAGCCAGTGCTGTTGCGCGCTTGACCGAAGCTGGCGCAACAGCTGCCGATTCTGCCTCTGCCGCCGCACAACAGGCCGAAGTGGTGATTACCATGTTGCCGGCGGGTAAGCATGTCGAGGCGGTCTATCTGAACGAAGGCGGTGTGTTAGACCATGCACCAGCTGGCGCGTTGTTGATCGATTGCAGCACCATCGCTGCCGATGCCGCCCGTAAAGTGGCAGCTGCAGCGCAAGCGCGTGGCTTTACCATGATTGATGCGCCGGTTTCTGGTGGTGTTGGCGGTGCGGCAGCGGGGACATTGACCTTTATCGTCGGTGGCAGCACCGAGGCTTTGGAACAAGCTCGCCCTGTGTTAGAAAAAATGGGGAAAAACATTTTCCATGCTGGCGACAGTGGCGCGGGCCAAGTGGCAAAAATCTGCAACAACATGTTGTTGGGGATTTTGATGGCTGGCACGTCTGAAGCGTTGGCGTTGGGGGTGGCGAATGGTCTAGATCCTAAAGTGTTATCTGACATTATCGCTAAGAGTTCGGGCCGCAATTGGGCAACCGAGTTGTATAACCCGTGGCCTGGGGTGATGGACAACGTTCCTGCCAGCCGTGAATATAGCGGTGGCTTTGGAACCGACTTGATGTTGAAAGATTTAGGCTTGGCGGAAGAGGCGGCGATCAGTGCCAAACAAGCTATTCCCCTCGGTGCACAGGCGCGGCAGTTATATGCCTTGCACAGCGGTTTAGGTCATGGCGGCCTCGATTTTTCCAGTATTGTGCGTTTGTTTAACAATAGTTAAGTTTTTGTCGGAATAAGGCTTGATGCCGATAGAATCTGTGGCGTAAGATGGCTTCAAAGCAGTGCATCGCTGCACTGCTTTCGGCTCGCAACCAAAACTGCGCTACCCGTGGCAAGTCCGTCCGGTAACGGCGGCGCTGTGACAGGGAGGGGCCCTGTGGCAGTTGGGAATGTGATGCCTGTCATTGGGCAATAAGGTGCTCGGGACAGGAACAAAACAGTGCACAGGTCTGTGCATTTTTTGGAAAGCAGCGCCTATGTTTCCCGAATACCGCGAACTGATTACCCGTTTGAAAACCGAAGACGCTCACTTCACCCGTTTGTTCGACAAGCATAACGAACTGGATCAGCGAATTAAAAACATGGAAGCCCGCATCGAACCCGGTTCACCTGTGGAAATCGAAAACTTGAAGAAGGAAAAACTGCATCTGAAAGATCAGTTATACGTCATTCTGAAAGAAGCCGACGCCACATCTGTCTAACCCTTCCCGAATAATTCACCTAAACGCCAGCCATCGTGCTGGCGTTTTTGTGTACGCCCCCCCCCGCTTCTTGTCCCTTGCTTTACCAAACACCAAGTATTATTATTAAAAATAATAAATAGTTTAAAGGTTTTAAAGAATGGACCCGAGAGAAAAAGCAAAAATGCTCGCCTTCGTTCTATGGAACGAGTTCAATGCAAAGCAAGTAAATATCGCAAAAGTATTGAGCGTGTCGGAAGCAACGATCTCCCTGTGGCTCAAGGAAATGCGTCTCCGCGAGCAGATACACAATTTAACCCAGGAGTTGAACGAAGTTCGCGCAATAGCCATGGGATTGCAGTCTCAGGGACTAATTGAACAGCGAAAATCATTCGAGATTCTTCAGTAGAAGATATGTCTTGCTGGGTCAGGAGAAAAGCCGAAAAAGCTAATGGCTTATCTCAACTGCGCTTAGTAACTCCACCTTTGTGATAGCGAAAGCGTGTCGGATTAAGGCTCGCTTTTCGTATTTCCTGACACCTTCGGTGCTGTGTCATGGATTAAATCTGACACATTACAACCTGGTTGTATGATTTTCCATTTCATGAGCAAACCCCTAATTGCAGCATTGTTTGGTGTTATGGCTGATAAGTAGCTTCACCTCCGAGATAAAGCTGAAATCGAAGAAATCGCGTGTATGTAGCCAAAGGACAATTTGGTGGCAGTAAACAAACAAGTTTTCCAATGGAGTAGTCTTGTGTTTGCTCAAGAAAAGTTTTTTATTCAAAATTTAAATGAGTCTCGACCCCTTCTAAAATGGGCAGGTGGTAAAACCCAGCTTTTGGGGGAAATCATTCCAAAAATGCCAATAAATTATGGTCGTTACATTGAACCATTCTTTGGTGGCGGTGCACTGTTTTTTGCTGTGAAACCAGCTGGTGGTGTAATTGCTGACAGTAATCCCGAGCTGATCAACTTATACCGCACAGTAGCAAGTGATGTTGAGGGTGTATTGGGAAAACTTCGACATTATCAGAACACTGAGGAGATGTTTTATGCTGTTCGTGCCCAAGACTGGACAATGCTTTCAAGGGTTGAAGCGGCAGCTCGGACCATTTTCTTGAATCGAACATGCTTCAATGGACTGTATCGAGTCAATAAGAAGGGCCAATTCAATGTTCCTTTTGGGCGCTACAAAAATCCAAAGGTGATTGATGAAAATGGGCTAATGGCCGCCTCTTATCTGTTACAGAATACAACAATTATCTGTGGTGATTATAAGGATGTACTACGAGAACAAGCTCAACCTGGTGATTTCATATTTCTTGATCCTCCATATCTTCCTGTATCGGAATATGCCGACTTCAAGCGCTACACAAAGGAACAATTTTACGAAGAGGATCATATAGAACTTGCTTCCGAGGTTAAGCGCCTACATGAGTTGGGTTGTCATGTTATTCTTACCAATTCGAATCATCCTTTGGTGCATGAACAATACAAGGTTTTCTCCATTGATGTGATACAAACTAAACGGAGTATCTCCTGCAATGGTAAAAAACGATCTGGAGAGGACGTCATTGTAAAAGTGCCACCAAAACCACGTTTTAATATTCGTTTAGCCCCTACCCCATTATCTGAGCAAACATTGTTATATCCACCTACTCGTTACATGGGTTCTAAGAACAAACTTTTGTCAGAAATTTGGGCTGTAGCATCTCAATTTGAGTTTGAAACAGCGATAGATCTATTCTCTGGTTCTGGTATTGTAGGATATATGCTGAAAGCGCATGGCAAAGCCGTTATTAGTAACGACTATATGCACATGTCACACCTTTTCGCTAAGGCAATGATTGAAAACAATCACATAACGCTAGGTATAGACGAAGCATTGTCACTACTTGAGCCTAAAAAAATTGTAGATAGGTTTGTGGAGAATAAGTTTCAGGGATTGTACTTCTCTGACGAAGATAATCGCTTGATCGATATTCTGCGGGCCAATATCAAGGGAATTAGAAATCCATATAAGCGAGCTATTGCAATGTCGTCATTAGTACGGACCTGCATAAAAAAGAGACCACGAGGGATATTTACCTATGTTGGTCACCGCTATGATGATGGACGTAAAGATCTTCTTATGTCGTTCCGAGATCAATTCTTGGAGGCAGTGAACGTGATTAACTCCGCGGTATTTGATAACGGTAAAAATAATAAAGCTAGGAATGGGGATGCTATGACTTTACAGCGAAGGGAATCAGGGTTGGTTTATATTGATCCGCCTTATTATTCCCCTTTATCAGACAATGAATATGTACGCCGCTATCACTTTGTCGAAGGTTTAGCGCGTGATTGGCAAGGTGTTGAGATTCAAGAACACACTATTACCAAGAAGTTCAAGTCTTACCCAACACCGTTTTCTTCCAGAAAGGGAGCTGCTGAGGCATTTGATTTACTATTTAAACGATTTAGAGATAGCGTGCTTGTTGTTTCTTACTCATCAAATAGTCAACCAACACTGGATGAAATGGTAAACCTTATGAGTGTTTACAAAAATCATGTTGAAGTTGTTCCAATTGATTATCGCTACTCTTTTGGAAATCAATCTGGCAGAGTTAAAGATAATAATCTTGTTCAAGAATATTTATTTGTGGGGTATTGAATTATGGATTCATTCGAAACTAACGACTTTCTCCAGGCAAATGACCCTAAAAAAGTAATAGAAGTCGTCCATGCTGTAAATCAGAACTACTACACAGATCATGCTATTGAGCAATATATCGGTACTAATTCAGATGGCCGACAAGGTCGTTACTATAGATTAGCAGCACAAAAACTAGGACTGGTCTCAACCAGCAATAACTATACCATTTTGACTGATAGTGGTAGATATTTCGTTGGACTTCAAACACATGATCAAATAAATTATATTAGAACTGCCATTCTATGTTTACCAATATTTCGTGAAGCTATCAATCTTATTCAAAGCAAAGAAACAAATCTTGAAGATTTAAAATCATGGTTTAAAGAAAAGTACCCAGGAGAACAAACTACTGCACATCGAAGATTTTCAACCTTTATTAATTATCTTGTTTTTTGTGGAATTTATTTGTAATGAAACCTTGGCATTTAGGAAATACCACGGTCCGAAGCCCCTTCCGTTTACGGGAAGGGCTTGTTGCCTTGGCCTCTTCGCCACTTCAAGGAAACCTGCGTGGAAAAGAGCAAGAAATTGCTTTTCGACGTCTACTTGGTGAACATGGCATAGTTGAGCTAGGCGATGATGATACTTATAGCGTTGGCCGTAAATGGCGATCAGCATTAAACAAGCTAGGGTTTCTATATCCAGAAGTACCATCTGCTTCTGGTCTATCCCAGATTGAGATCGGCCAATTGGATACCATCACTCCAAATGGTTGGCGTCTAATTCGCGCTGACACTGTTCCCGCGATGCAGGAATGTTTCCTGCGCGCGCTTGCAGCTCATTACATACCATCGGCTCTTGAGAAAAATTTCGACTTCTCTGTTTTCTCACCACTCAGACATACACTGTCAGTCATGCTCGAACTTGAACGTCAAACGGGAGATAGCAGACTGAATTTCATTGAGATGGGACTTGTCGTACAGCTTACCAATGGCCATGATGATTTAGGTGAGATTGTCAGTCGTGTCCTCAATTTGCGAGAACGTCGAGCAGCATCAGCCGATAAAAGAAAGTTTGACCGGCAGGCACGCGATGAAGCGGCAAAATTACATGGTTATGCAGCAAGCACATTCAATGATTATGCAGATACTAATTTACGTTATCTTAAGGCAACAGGCCTTGTACAAAACAAGGGAAGAGGGCTTTCGCTAGTACCAGAGAAGCACTTGTTCATAGAACGGCTAACAGAGGAAACGACGGTCCCAGAATCTGATCAGGCATATTTTATTATGTTGTGTAATGGTGCCACTTTACCAACTGATAACCAAAACTCAGCACTTGCCGTACTAAATGATCTATTAGAGCAACTGAGATCCAGGAATATTCCTTTCGAAATTGGCAGCAAACCGACCAGTAATCCAGCTGATATTGAAATCATTCGACACCAGATTGAGGCTCTTCTAGCTGAGGCTCGAGAAGAAGCATATGCAGCTCAACAAGCAGATGAATGGGAAGAAATTTCTGCTTACATGGAGCTTATAATTACTCGTCGTAATAGAAAATCTTTGCCGAGTGGTGAAGATATTGAAGTTCCAAAATTAGAAGCCCCCGCATATTTCGAGTGGGTACTGTGGAGGGCCTTCTTAGCAATTAATAATCTGGTTAACAAACCATACGAGGCTCGTCGATTCAAGATCGATCAGGATTTCCTCCCTGTAGGCACAGCACCAGGAAATGGTCCTGATCTAATTTTTGAGTTTGATGATTTCGTGCTGGCAGTAGAGGTCACGTTAACAACTAACTCACGTCAGGAAGCTGCAGAGGGAGAACCCGTAAGACGCCATGTGGCTGATCTTGTAGATTTTTACCAAAAGGAGTGTCAGAAACAGGTCTATGGTTTGTTTATCGCTAATAAAATTGATTCTAATACTGCCGAAACTTTCCGTATTGGTATCTGGTATACCAATACCGATGAAAAAATGCGTTTAGATATTATTCCGATTACCTTGACACAATTCAAAAACATATTTGAGGCACTTTTCACTTCGGGAAAAGTGGATGTTGCTCTGATTCGAGAGTTACTTGAGCAATGTAGTAATCTGCGACCAATATATGAGGCACCAGCGTGGAAACGAGAGATTGATAACGTTTTCCAGAAAACAGCAGGGCGGCTCTTACAGTGAAAAGAATGAGCGCAAAATTCTGGTAAGAGAATAAAAAATGCTGGTTTTTTATCCAGCTGGTAGCGTGGGCACTGTTTTTGTGCCCACTGTGTGCTTGAAGAATATGGGCTTGTGGTGCGTCGCCCCTTTGGGGTGACGGCACCGTACGAATGGTGCTAGACGGTTTGCATTTGTAACCCAAAATAATGTAGCAGTCGGTCATGTTGGGTTGCCAAACAACCGGCAAACCAACCTACGCCAGCTACCCTTAACCCACGCCGCCAGAGAATCCCTCGGTGCAATCTGCTAAAATCATCGCCTTTTCAGTTTGTTAGGCGATGCCCTATGTCTGTTTCCGTTGCGGTTGAGCTCACTGACGCCGAGAAAAAAGCACGTTATCAAGGGACAGCCACCTTCGGGAAAATGATGATGACCAAAAGACAAAACCCCGCTTGTTGGCGGGGTTTTTCGTACTATCGTATGTCCTCGGGGGGAGGCTTGCGCCCGCTAGTCCCGTGGCTAGTGATTGCAATATAAGGCGTTCGAGTGCCTATGTCAAACCATCAGAATTTGTGGTGCGTCGCCCCTTTGGGGTGACGGCACCGTACGAATGGTGCTAAACGCTTTGTATCTACCTTGCGATTGTCCACAATGTGAGATACCTTGTATCTCAATCAGTCGCAATAGGAGGTCATCATGGCTGCTAACACCACTATGGTTCATGTCCGCGTGGACGAGAAAATCAAGGCGCAGGCTGCAGAAACGCTGGCCTCGATGGGTCTGACCCTCTCCGATGCAATCCGTGTCTTTCTGACCCGTGTTGTTGCCGACAAGGAATTGCCCTTCGTGCTCAAGGCACCAAACGCCACCAGCTCTGTCGCCATCGCCGAGGCCAACGAAATTATCAAGAGCCGTCGCGCTCGCTTTGCAACTGCTGATGCTCTGCTGAATGACCTCGAAGCATCGTAGTAACCCAAAATAATGTAGCAGTCGGTTATGTTGGGTTACCAAACAACCGGCAAACCAACCTACGTCAGCTATCCTCAACCCACGCCGCCAGAGAATCCCTCGGTGCAATCTGCTAAAATCATCGCCTTTTCAGTTTGTTAGGCGATGTCCTATGT
>Ga0079301_1000303_pt1 | contig 23944 bp, 19 predicted proteins | sample Wag4_2014_7_11_3_FD_74797 | JGI IMG/M metagenome (GOLD analysis project Ga0079301, IMG submission 74797) | Fresh water mixed with fracking chemicals microbial communities from Ohio, USA - Utica-2 Time Series FC 2014_7_11 | ecosystem: Engineered > Industrial production > Chemical products > Input... | reverse complement strand
TGCCCACGGTGGGAATAACCAATTAGCAGTTAAACTTTGAGGAATTTAACCTATCACTCACTGATGAGAACGACATCCGGATTCGAAAGGGACGTGACAATGATTGGAACTCTTCTCCAGGTGCACCCGCAGCAGTTATTACCCGCATCAACACGCAGAGGCTTCTTGTCGCTTGCGATTGCGAGCGCCGTCCTCGCAGGATGTGCTGCTCCAATCAACACCCCAGAAACCAACAGTTCCGATAGAAAGACCTCACTGAACAATTCGGCTGATTCGCTCGCGGAGGGTACCGTGATCAATGGAGTCCTGAAGATTCCCAATGTCATCAAAACATCTGATCCTGCTTCATTGAGCGCGCCACGCATAAACTCCGACCTTGGAGCCGGCATCATCTCGAACAATGCAGCCACTTTGACTTCACGTGAGACGAGGCTCACTCAATCCTTCGCCCGAGTATCTTCACGTCATTTGCAGGCAGCGAACCCGAAGCCGATTACATCTGTACCCTTTCGGGGTGCAAAGGTTTTTCTGGCGGATGCCAGCGGACAGCCGCTTCCAAAAGTGATGACCGCCTCGACGGGACCGGATGGCAGCTTCAGCTTCAGAGGCGTTCCAATCGGCTTTAGTTTCTTGGTCGTAGCCGAGGTACCCACCCAATCGGGTAAGGTGGCCACCTTCCGCACTTTGGTGCGGTCAAGTCAGTTGGGCGCCACGACCGAGGTGAATGCAGCCTCAACGCTGGCATCAACCAGCGTCCTTGATGGTCTGACGCGGAGCGAGATTGGGGATTTCAATGCTTCGAAGTTTCAATCAGCCGTTGCCACGCTCGTGGATCGGCTTGATGAATCCAAATTGCCCGACTTCAGCGATCAGTCATCGGTCAGGGCAAGCGTGGCAAAACTGTCGGAAGACATCGCTGAATTGCGATCCCTGCTCAGCGAAGTTCGGCAGGATATTGCAAAAGTTCAAGGGTCGATCGATGATCTAAAAGCAGCCATTGATAAGCTTAGCAAAACCTCCGCGCCAAGTGCCACACCCAGTGCGCCGCTACCACAAAACACCTCAACACCCGGTATCTCTACCAGCCCGGCACCTCAGGCGCAAAAGAGCCCGGTTCCATCCGCATCGTTGGTTCCGAGCGCTGCACCATCCGAAGCGGTATATCGTGTTTCAACCGTTGCTGGTTCGACCGAAGGTTTTGCAGATGGTCCCAGCGCTTCAGCACAATTCCGTTTTTACTTGGCTCCGACGGCCATCGCCGTATCGACGCGGCGAAATTTGATTGCGGTTGCAGACCCAGCAAACCACCGTATCCGCAAAATTAGCCTGTTCAATGGAGAGGTTTCCACGTTGGCTGGTTCAGGAGTCCGTGACCAAAACGCGAAAGACGGTGTGGCTGGAGAAGCCAGTTTTTATTCGCTACGCGGCGTCGCCATCGATGACGCCAGCGGCCAGCTGTACGTAAATGATGGTTATAAGATTCGCAAGGTTGACATTGATACCCGTTTGGTATCAACGGTTGTTACTTCGGGCTCGGCGGAATGGTCGGGAATCGCTACAGACCAAAGTGGAAACGTATTTTTGACACAACAAAATCGAATTGCGACGCTTAGTTCAGGTGGCGTTGTTACCAATCTAGCTGGTGTACTCGGTGTAACGGGTCTCTTAAACGGTTCGGTGCTCAATGCCAGGTTCATTGGCCCACAAGCAGTAGCAGTCGATCAGTCTGGTACGCTATACATAGCAGATACGGGCAATAACTGCATTCGAACGATTACATCTCAAGGAGTAGTCTCCACTCTGGCAGGCGCCGTAATACCTGGATTCAAGGATGGCCAAGGTAGTACTGCGCAGTTTAACAAACCAAGTGGTATCGCGGTTGACAAGCAGGGCAATGTATACGTCACAGATCGCGATAACAACGCCATTCGAAAAATCACCCCATCAGGGATGGTAACGACCTTGGGAGTTCAGGTGGCATTTAAAGAGTTATCAGGCGGCGCGCCGGCACGCGTCTCCCAACCCCTTGGCATTACTTACGATGGGGCGAAAAACCTTTACTTTGCCGAACCCCATCGTGTACGTAGAATCTCGATTCCGTGATTCAGTCGCCAACAGGTCCACGGTATGGGCCTGTTGGCGTCATCGACCAAAATCTTGAAAAAACCATGGGTGGTTGGCTGATTGGTTCCGTTCCATGTCAGATGCTCAATGGTCGTACTCCGTTTGGCCGATGTGATTCCCAAGACTGCCAGCGAGGCCAATCCCACAGGGCAATGAACGGCCAGGTTCGTGATCGACTGTCGTTGGGAATCCGTGACTTAGTTGGGCACAGGCTATTATGGCGCAACTGCTGCCCGCATTGAACTCAAGAACCCTTTCGTTGTGTTTTTCGATTGCTCGTTGTATCGCTCGGTATCTAATATCCTCAACCATTTGAAACATACACGGCCTGCTCCTTCAATACCCGGTTGAATCGTCGGTCGTTGTAACTCACCGTTCCCGTCTGTTGACAGGGTCATTGAAATCGCGCGCACCCCTTGGCCATCGACCTGGCAAGGGGTCGTGCTTTTGGGGATCAGTTTCAATCCCGTACATCCAGTGCATGCTGACATATTCCTCAATTCTTTTGTCATGGGCTGCACCAGCCAGGCGATTGCCTTCAATCGTCACTCGTCGATGGCGCACGGCTTCTATGAACTGCCGAACGGGCATTCGACAGTTCACCGTACGAAATCCTGGAAATCAAATGATGACCCAGTCAGTGAAAAACATTCGATCCAGAAACCACGTCGTTTCGGTTGACGTGCGAAGCATCCTCAAACAAGCATCTCAAGGACGTTTCAAGCAGTATTTGACTTGATGGAATATCGAAGAAGCACCGAATGAAATCGCTGCCTCCCCCTGTAAAAAGCTTCGCGTTCAGGTCACTCAAATGGTTCCAGTTTTAATCTTTACTTAAACAAATATCCCGCAAGTTTAAACAAAAATTTTTCTATACATAATTAACGGTTAACATTGATGCTTATTGAATAAGGAGTTTGCGATGCCCAGGTCAGTGAATCCTGTACGGATCGAGGATGTTCAGGCAACGAGCAAGAGCCCGTCGGTGGTGGTCAGGGTCAAGGAAGGTTTTGAAGATACGGCAGCGGCGATGGCCAAGTTGAGTGGCGCGGATAGCGTGCGTTTTCAGATTGGTGAAGACAATCTGTATTTGGCGGGTCGGGGTTTGGATCTGAAGGGTTTGCGCAAGGGTACCCCGGTGCAGTACAAGGGTGAAGCGGGTCGGGTGAGTGAGAAGCCATTGAATCAGATTAACACCTTCCGTGAGGGTGCCAATCGTCCGGCCGCCAAGGTTGGTATCTTGTCAACGACAGCGATTGGTGCTGGAGCAGGCATTATCGGTGGGAGTATTGCGGCGGCCGGTTCGTTGTTCTTGCCGGCGCTTGGCGCGATTCCGTGGACGCCACTGGTACTTGCAGGCGCGGGCATCGGCTTTGCCGTGGGGAGTGGTTTGGCATTGCTGTCGGGCGCGACGGCGGCCAGCAAGCGGGTTGATCTCAAAAGTTTCGTCACCGTCGCAAAGTAGTCGCAGACGCTAAAAATATCGTCCAGGGTGTCGTATCGACACTCTGGCTTTTTGTTTGACGGGCAAGTGTTCAGCGATGGCGATGCTTGCCCGTCAAACAACTGGTAACCAAGGAACGTTTCAGCATGCGCTGATCACAGACTACGGCGGGGAGGCGGATTTAGGATTAAGCTTGGGACTGGTAGGGTAGAATACCGGATGGGTTCAACCTGAATCGTTGATGGGAGAAGGTATGGGTAGCCGTTGGTGTTTGGCGCTGGTGGTGATGGGTGCTTTGTGGAGTGTGCAAGCCTCATCGGCGTGGGCAGGCCCGCAGGAGGATCTGGTGGCCGCCGCAGCCAACGGTCGTCTGGACAAGTTGCAGTTCGCGTTAGGCAGAGGGGCGCGACTTGATCATCAGGACGCGGAAGGTTATACGGCCTTGATCTGGGCCGCGCAGCATGGTCGTACCGAGGCCGTGCGGGCGTTACTTCAAACGGGTGCCAACCCCGATCTGGTTGACAAGGGTGGCTACAGTGCGCTCATTTGGGCCGCTCAAGAAGGGCATCTCGATGCGGTCAAGGAACTCCTCGCAGGCAAGGCCAACCCCCAGCTACGCGATGCCCGGGGCTTCCGTGCGCTGGAGTTGGCTCGCGCAGGCCGTCACGATGCGATCGTGACAGCGTTGACGACGCCAATGTTCGTCGTGACGTCTCAGGCAATCGCTGCAAACCCCAGTCCAAAGCCGGTGGTCGTTCAGACCAGTGCGCCGGTGGTATTCAAGCCCATTCCGGTTATCAGCCTGCCGCCAACACCGAGTCCGCAACAATTGAAACTGCGGGCGATCGCATTTGGCAAACTGCAAGAATCGGAACAGCAGTTCGCGGCCGATTTCAAGAACTATGTGGATGCAACCGCAGCGAACCTGGGATGGCGCCGCATGGCGACCTTAAACGACCCAGACCTTGAAATGGGTCGGTTGCTCGTGGCATTTTATGCGAATCTGCGAAAAGACGGCGATCTCACACAAGCCCGCAACGACTGGCGCAAAGCCAACCTCATTCAAGAAAGCCGCGGCGAATCGTTGTTTGAAACCTATCTGATTGATGCGGACAAAGCGTTAAGCGCTGCGGGTTTTTAAGCGGCTGCTGCGGCTCAACAAGTCCCCCCTTGCAGCCACGCCAGGTGTTCGTTGGCATCGAATGACCAAGGTTGTTTGCTTAAGGCGTTCCAGTCAAAGCGGGTTCTCAGTGCGTCCAGTGTGGTTGGTTGGCGGCCATCCAGCAGTCCCAGGGAGTGACCCAAAAGACCGAGGAGGCGCTCGGGTTGCGCGCCAGCGGTGCGCAATTGCGCAATGCTTGTCGCTTGGTCACGCTTGGCGAGGCGCTGACCGTGTGAATCAAGTACCAAGGGCACATGGGCGTAGGTGGGCAGGGGCGCGTCAAGGGCGCCAAGGATCTGTATCTGACGGGGTGTGGAGTCCAAGAGATCCGCGCCACGCACAACCTGGTTGATGCCCATCAAGGCATCGTCCACGACAACAGCCAACTGATACGCGAACAAGCCATCCGCGCGTCGAATGACGAAATCCCCTACCGCATTCAGGACATCCTGTTCATAGACACCAAAAATATAGTCGTTGAAATGCCACAGACCAGGTTCAACGCGAAAGCGTATCGCCTGGGCGCGTTTGGGATCGGTTAGGTCGAGTGGCAGGCCTTTGTTTTGACAAATGCCCGGGTAAGCCGGGGCAGCCTCTGATGCGTGGGGGGCGGAAGCCAGGCGTTGAAGCTCGGAGCGCGTACACGTACAGGCATAGAGGCGATTGGCATGCGCCAGTTGTTTGAGTGCCTGTCGATACAAGTCCTGTCGTTCGCTTTGGCGTGACGGACCCAATTCATGTGGAAGGGGGTCCCAGTCGAAGCCCAACCAATCCAGCAATTCCCGCATGCGTGCTTCCGCACCCGGAATCACGCGGGGCGGATCCAAATCCTCAATACGCAAATAAATCCGCCCACCTGCTGCGCGTGCTGCCAGCCAAGCCACCAGTGCCGTCCGCAAATTGCCCAGGTGCAAATCCCCTGTGGGAGAGGGGGCATAGCGACCCACCACGCACACGGTCAATTCTCCTTGCGATGAACCCAGGCGTACAAAACGGGAATCAGAAACAAGGTGATAGCCGTGGAACTGAGCAGACCACCGCACACAACGCGGGCCATAGGACTCTGCAACTCAGCACCTTCGCCGAGCGCAAAAGCCATGGGCAACAGGGCGAGAATGGTTACCATGCTGGTCATCAAGACGGGGCGCATACGCGTGCTCGCAGCGGTCTGAATCGCATCCGACAAGGACAGAGCGCCTTGTCGCCGTAACTGGTTCATGCGATCCACCAAGACAATCCCGTTGCTGACGGCGATGCCCGCCAACACGATAACACCGATGCCGGCTTGCATCGTCCAACTCGTTTGTGTGAGCAGCATGCTGGCGGCGACACCGCTGATCGCAGCAGGAATGGCAAACAGAATCACCAAAGGATCAATCCAGGATTCGAACTGCGCCGCCATCACCAGGTACAGTAACAGCAAAGCAAAGCCCAACGCCAACCTGAACTCAAACTTTGAGCGTTCGGCGGCCTCAAAATCCCCGCCAAAGGCATAACTGAAACCGCGTGGCCACCCCAGGCGCGACAAACTGGCTTTCAGGTCATTCAAGCCCTTGTCGAGGTCCTCACCGGCCCATTCGGCCCCGACCTCAACCATGCGACTTTGGTTGTCCCGTGTCAACACGCTGGGCCCGCTGTGCTCATCAACACGCACGAGTGTCCCCAACGGCAAGGTAGAATCGGCACCCGTGGTGACCGGCAAGTTGAGCAAAGTCTGGGTGTCTTCGCTCTGCTTTTTTGGTAGACGAATCCAGATATCCAGGGTCTCGTCCGGCTCCCGAAACAGGCTTGCCCGCCAACCGTTGGCGGAGGCGGACAACGCATTGGCCACTTGGTCGACAAAGACCCCGTTGCTGGCCTGTTTGAGCGGGTCAAGACGCAAACGGCTGACCGGCTGCCCCGGTTGCTCCTGCAAGCCGGCGTTGGCGAGGTTGGGGTCTGCCTGCATGACGCCAAGCACATCTTCAGCGAGCTTGGCAGCCACTTGTGGATCCTCACCCCGAATCTGAACCGTCACTTGCGCAGCACCACCACCTGTGAGCATAGACAAAAATCGATTGCCACCACTGGCGGTTGCACTCGCGCTGACACCGGGCCAGGTGGCGAGTTCTCGCCGCAGGCTGCGAGCGATCGCCATGCTCGTGCGCCGACGCTCTGTGGCGGGTTTCAGCAGAATGAGCAGGGTCCCATTGTTGGTGCCAAGACCACGCAGGCCGACGCTTGTAATGACACTCTTGGCCTCAGGAACCTGTCGGCGGATCAGTTGCTCGGCCTTTTTCAATTCCTGGTCCAGCACGTTCAGCCGCGCACCGGGCGCACACTCAATGGTGACGCGCACTTCCCCCTCATCTGCAACCGGCATCAACGCGGAACCAATCCGACTCAAGCCCCAAGCACCCAAGCCCGTCACCGTGGCGCTCACCAGCACCACCGCCACGCCGTGGGTCAATGCCCATTTCAACCCCCGCGCGTAGACTTGCTCCAGTCGGTTCAAGCGAGCGGCGATCCATTGGCTGAGTGCCAGGCGATCAGCCACCGGTTCACCCACCCCGGGCGCGTGGGCAGCCAGCATCGGAATGAGTGCCTGCGCCACGAGCAGGGAACACAACAAAGAGCCAATCACCACCAACGCCAACTGATGGAACAAAACCCCAGTCATGCCACTGAGTATCAACAAAGGGACAAAAACCGCCAAGGTGGTGGCCGTCGATGCCAAGACCGCCAAACTCACTTCTTCGGTGCCCTTTAGCGCGGCATCCAAAACGGATGCGCCCATGCGACGATGACGGTGAATGTTTTCGATGACCACAATCGCATCATCGACCAGACGACCCAGACCCAAGGCCAAACCACCAAGGGACATTGAGTTAAGCGAAAGCCCGAGCAGATGCATCATCCCAAACGTGGCGACCAGGCTGATCGGAATCGCGCTCACAACGACCAACGTGCTGTTCAGGTGTCGCAAAAAGACCAGTATCACCATGGCCGCCAGCAGGCCGCCAATCCAGAGGTCCCGCGTCAAATCACCCATCGCACGGCGGATGAAACGGCTGTTGTCGCTGATCACGGCCACTTTGACGCCGGGTACATCACGATTGATCGCGATCAATTCCTGACGGACCCGATCGGCAACCTGCACGGTATTGGTGCCAGACTGCTTGCTGATGGCCATCGCCAGACCACTGCGCCCATCCACCCGCACCAGTTGGCTCCGTTCCGCCACGGTATCACGCACGGTGGCCACGTCTTGCATGCGCAACGGCCGGCCGCTTCTCACGCCAATCGGCGTCTGGGCAATCGCCTCAACCGAGTCATACGACCCAATCAGACGCCAGTCACGCACAATTGCCCCTTCCGGGATCACGCCAATGGACTTGTCCCGGTTATTGGCTACCAGTGCGGTTCCCAAATTCTGCAAACTCAAGCCAAAACCACTCAAACGTCCAATGTCCGGTTCAATAACGATTTCACGCGTCAAACCACCTCTGACTTCCACCGCGGCCACCCCATTGATGCGCTCAAGACGGGGTTTGATGCTCTGAAGAGCGAGCCTTCGCAACAGCATTTCATCGTCCGTGCCAGAAACCGCAACATACATGATCGGTAGCGCGGTCAGGTCGAAGCGAAACAGAGTTGGACTGCCGGCTCCTGCGGGGAGGCGACCGCGGACGCGATCCAGGCGCTGCCGAATGTCATCCGTGGCATGATCGAGATTCCGGCCCCAGCGAAACCCCAAGCGAATCGTGCTACGGCCTTCACTGGAGCTGGACCCGAGGCTTTCCAGCCCCTCAACCGCCGACACCGCTTCCTCGATCGGGATGGTGAGTTCGCGCTCAATGTCCTCGGGGCCCACGCCTGGGTACTCGGTGCTGATTGAAACGACGGGATAGGAAACATCCGGCAACCAGTCAACCGGCAAGCGGACGTAAGCGTACAAACCAAACAGCGAAACGATTAAAAAGAAGACCGCACAGGCCACCGGGCGGGCGATCGCCAAACGCGCGAAACTCAATGATGGTGACCCTCCGGCTTATCCCTTTCGTGCGTGCGGGATCGCTTGGTAGCAGGCTTTTGATCGCCATCGATGGCTTGTTGATCCGCCACCAGATGCGACCCTTTAACAACCACGCGATCGCCCGCACGCAAAGCCCCCGACACCCCACTCAGCCAGGTATCCAGACGCGTCACCGTCGCGGGCACGAACTGCGCCACACCCCCCCGCGCCACAAACACGCCAATGGCATCACCTCGGCGCGCCACGGCCTCAGACGGCACCACCCAAATCCCCTTCAATGCCTGAAGCGGCAACCGGATGCGGGCAAACATGCCCGGACGCAAATTTTCCGGCGGATCCATCACTTCCAGCTCAACCGTCAAGGTACGGCTCACAGAATCGATCACCGGTGAGAGTCGCTTCAAACGCGCCTGCAAGACACGAGTGCCCAACGCATCAACCGAAAAAGGAACCTCAAGGCCCACTTTCAGCATCGCGCAATCCTGCTCCGGCACACGGATCTGCACCAGCAAGGGCCGGGTTGCAACCAACGTCAGCAAAGGGGTATTGGGCCCAGTGACGCTACCCACCTGTTGCTGCACCTCAGCGATCGTGCCTGCATAGGGGGCGTATAATCGCAGTGCTTCCTGCGCGCTCAGCGCTTCCGCCAAAGCGCCGTGCTGGCGCTTCAGTGCAGCGGTTGCAACCGTCAGTTCCGCAGCCAGGGTTTCCGCGCGAACGGCGGAGAGCTCGGCATCTTGGCGCGCAATGAGATCAGCCTGACTCAACTTTTGATCACGCGTCGCCTGCAACGCAGCCAAACGCGCATCAAGGCGTCTCTGCTTCACACGCGCACGCGCCTCTTCCACAGCCGCCTCGGCCTGCTGCCGCCTGGCATCGATATCCGGACTGCTCACCTCCGCCAACAGCTGGCGCGCTTTCACCTGCTCTCCCAATTTAACGTGGATTGCGTGCAAGATGCCTGACTGCCGCAAACTCAAGACGGTTCGCTGACCGGGCAGCAACTCGGCGTTTAAGGCAAGCATGCGCGGCCAGTCCTGCTTTAGGGCAGGCGCAAGCGTCACAGGCAAAGGTGTCGCTTTGGGCGCGGGATTGGTCTTGCGTGTGTCCGCATCCTGTTTGTCACAGGCGGGCAGCAAGAACAAGACCAAACCAAGGGCCAGGATCAATTTTTTCACGATGCCTCCTCGTTTGGCTGATTGATACCCGTCAAGCCCCAGGCACGCAGACAGTCCGCCAGTGCCAAATACCGCGCAGCCTGCGCCCGCACCACCTCTTGGCGCGCAGCGTTCAGGAAGATTTCCGCATCATTCAATTCAACCAGGGACCCAACGCCTGCCTGATAACGTGCCTGCGCCATGCGCAATCCTTCTTCCGCACTTGCCAAAGCGACATGAACGGCTGGTAATCGGGCTTCAGCGCCTTGGTAAGTGGCGATGGCGCGTTGCGCTTCATTTTGCAGTCGGGCCAGTTCGGCTTCCATGGCAGCAATCGCCGCCTGGTAATCCCATTTGGCGGCTTCGGTGCGGCGGGTTTCGGCAAAGCCCGTGAAAATAGGTGCGTTCACACTGAGTCCCGTGAACCAGTTCTGGCTGATCTCATCGTCACGGGTGCGCAAGCCGTAATTGATGTCAGCTGAAATCTCCGGCCAGGCAGAGCGGCTCGCCGAGGCTTCGCGTGCCTTTTGAAGCACCAGGCGCCCCTGAAACAACCGGTAACTCGGATGACGGGGCATCCAGTTTGGGTTGCCGGTCTTGACCAATTTGAGCAACCACGGGGCGGTGATAGGCCAACTCAAGGTTTGGGCGGGGAGGGTTTTGCCGCCGCAGGACCAGCGAAGATCCGCCCGCGCAATCGACAGTGCCTGCTGGGCATCCACCTGTTCAGCCAAACTGCGCGCACGCGCCGCCTCTGCCCGCAAAACATCCAGTTTCGGGCGCTTCCCGGCCGCGTAAAAGGCCTGCGCCTGACGCGTGAGCGTTGTCGCCGCATTCAAGCGGGCCCGGGCACGCTCAAGCAAGGCTTCCTGCTGCAATACCAAAATGTAGGCACGCCGAATCTGAAAAGCGATGTCCACCGCCTGTTGCCGGGCCTGAAAAGTGGCCAGGTCCTGGTTGGCGATCGCCACATCCACCTCAAATCGTGTGCGATCAAAGTCATACAACTGCTGCCGCACATTGATGCCCCCCTGCGACAGATTAAACGGCTGAACCGTATTTTGTGCCTGAGATACTGACGTCGTGCGCGCCGTCTGACCATTCAGCCCCACCTGCGGCCACCAAGGAGCCCGCGACAAACCCACATTCGCGGCACTTGCCGCCACACGCGCCTCGGATGCCACCAACGCCGGGTGCGTCGCAAGGCTCGCACGCAGCAAGTCATCCAACGAATTGGCCGCTGCCGGCGCAGCCCACAAACACCAGCCCAGCACACCGAGCACAGCCGAACGTCTCATGTTAACAACACCACCGAGCACATTCGTCTTCATTCACCCAACCCTTGAATTTTTGTGCGATATGTCACTATAAACGAACACACGGGTTTAAGACCAGCCCAAAAACGGTTAAGTTAAACAAAAATGACCGACGCCATAACCAAATCTTGTTCAGCGGCTACAGTGCCCATTTGATGGCATCGGCTGCTCACGGTTTCGTTCGTGGCGTATTGTTGCAGTTATTTTGACCCGCAAAATAGTTGCGTGTACACTCAAGCATGGTTATCCAAAAGGGCTTTTTACGCCGTTTCTGAGCAGCGCAACGCCTCAATCGGAGTTCCACGTCACACCATGAACATTTCTGCTTGGGCCATCAGGCGGCCGACCCCGATTATCCTGTTGTTTGTCGTATTGATGCTGCTGGGTATCTTCGGCTACCGTGGATTGGGGGCAAATGAGTGGCCGGACGTTGATTTTCCGACCATTGTGGTGGAGGTGCAGCGTGCCGGCGCAGCGCCTGCTGAACTCGAAACCGAAGTTACCCGGCATGTGGAGGATGCCTTGGTCGGCATCAATGGTTTGGAGCATATTCGTTCGACGGTGACGGATGGCATGTCAGCGACGGTGGCGGAGTTCAAGATTGGCACGGCGTCGCAGGCAGCGCTTTCGGAGGTGCGTGATGCGGTGGCGCGTATCCGGCAGAATTTACCGGCCGACATCCAGGAACCAAGCATTTTGCATCCCAATATTTCGGGCGAGCCGTTTACTACCTATACGATTGCGTCGGACAAGCGGGATGTGGCAGAGCTGTCCCGGTTGGTGGACAACGTGGTGACGCGGGAGTTGTACGCGGTCGAAGGCGTGGCGCAGGTCAAGCGACTGGGGGGCTTGACCCGTGAGATACGGGTGGAATTGGATCCGGTGCGTTTGCGTGCGGTGGGCGCAACGGTGGAGGGTATCAGTGCGCAGTTGAAGGGACTCAACGTCAATGTGCCGGGTGGTCGGGCGATGTTGGGTGGGCAGGAGCAGGGCATACGCACGATTGGTTCGGCGCCGAGCGCCGAGGCGTTGCGCGCGCGTGCGATCGCACTCGATTCGGGTCGCAGCGTGCGTCTCGACACGTTGGGAATGGTTTCGGACACCTTTGGTGAGGTGCGTCAGATTGCGCGTTTGAACGGTCAACGCGTTGTTGCTTTTGCGGTATCGCGTGCACAAGGCTCCCCGATTGTGCAGACGGAAGAAGCGGTGCGCAAGCGTGTGGATGAGTTACAGGCCAAATTACCGCCGGATGTTCGCTTGATGCTGGTACGCACCCAGGCAGATGGCACCCGCGCGTCGGTGGCGGCCTCGCTGGATGCCCTGATTTTCGGAGCCGTGCTGGCGGTTGCCGTCGTGTACAGCTTTTTGCGGAGTTTCCCGTCGACCGTGATTGCCGGGTTGGCCATTCCACTCTCGGTGTTTCCCACGTTTTTTGTCATGAAGTATCTGAGCTACTCCCTCAATTTGATGACGTTGATCGGGCTCACCCTCATCGTCGGCATCCTGGTCGATGACGCCATTGTGGACCTCGAGAACATCCATCGCCACATTCAAATGGGCAAATCGCCGTTGCGCGCAGCGTTGGAAGCCACCGACGAAATCGGTCTGGCCATTATTGCAACCACCTTGACGATCGTTGCTGTCTTCATTCCGGTGGCATTCATGCCAGGCATTCCGGGCATGTTTTTCCGGTCATTCGGCTTGACGGTCGCCGTCTCAGTCTTGTTCTCCCTGTTGGTCGCCCGCACCTTGACGCCCCTGCTCGCCGCGTATTGGTTGCGTCCGCACGCGCAGGAGCACATTGAGACCGAACCTGCTTATCAAAAGGCTTACCTGCGGTGGTTGGCAGTGGCTTTGCGGCATCGCGCAGTGACCTTGGGCCTGGCGGGGATAATCTTCGCCGGTTCGTTGACACTGGTGCCCTATTTACCCAAAGGGCTGATGGGATCAGATGAAAATGCGGAGGTCGAAGTCACGATTCAGTTGCCGACCGGTTCGAGCTTGAGCGATACGGATCAGGCCGTTCGGGAGATGACGCGTCGCTTGATGGCGCGCGATGATGTCAAAAACGTGTTTGCGACAATTGGAGGGCTTTCGACGAGTGAGGCATGGTTTGGCAACACGGGTGCCACGGTATCTTACGCCAAAGCCACCGTGGTGCTGAAAGGGGCACCGGTGCGCAAGCTTGGTGTGAAAGAGTGGGTCACGGAGGTGTCGCCGCAGATGGCGGACATTCCGGGTGCCCGTATTGCGATGATCGCCAAGGGGGCGACGGGGGCCGGCAAGCCGGTCAGTTTAATTTTGCGGGGGACGGATCACCTCGCACTCGAGCAAGCGTCGGATCGCTTGCTTGTCGAGATGCGGCAATTGCCGGAATTGCGGGATGTCACGTCATCCCTGTCCGAACTGAAGCCAGAGTTGCAGATTGTGCCAAGGGGTGAATCAGCCGCCATGCATGGTTTGACGGTTGCGCAGATTGGGCAGACCGCGCGACTGGCGACGCAAGGCGATGTCGATTTTCAGTTGGCCAAATTCAATGCGGGCGATCGCCAAATCAACATTCGCGTCTCGTTGCCTGAGTCGCAGCGTGCCGACCTGGCCACGCTGAACAACCTGATGTTGTCAGGCGCCCACGGCTTGGTGCCTTTGCGATCCGTCGCAGATATCCGGATGGGGTTCGGCCCCGTGCAAATCAACCGCTATGACCGGGTGCGCCAAGTCACCCTGAGTGCCAACCTCAACGGCGACACAGCCCTCGGCGACGCCTTGGCGCGTGTTCAGAAATGTTCAGCCCTCTCACAATTACCCGAAGGCGTTACCCAAGATACGCTGGGTGACTCGGAGATCATCAACGATGTATTTTATGGTTTTGGGGTCAGCATCGGCTTCGGCATTCTGTTGATTTATGTGGTGTTAATCCTGCTGTTCGGCGGCTTTATGCAACCCTTGACCATCATGATGGCCTTGCCACTCTCGATTGGTGGTGCGTTGGCCGGCTTGTTGCTCACAAACAAGGAAATGGGCATGATGGCCCTGATCGGCATTTTGATGCTGATGGGTCTGGTGACCAAGAATTCAATCTTGCTCGTTGAATACACGCAAATGGCGCGCCGTGAAGGGTTGTCGCGTGCGGAGGCCATTTTGCGTTCGGGGCGCGATCGCCTCCGCCCCATTTTGATGACCACCATCGCCATGATCGCAGGAATGTTTCCCATCGCCTTGTCGTGGGGCAAAGGCACCGAAATCCTGTCACCCATGGCCGTCGCCGTGATTGGGGGTTTAACCACCTCCACCCTGCTCACCTTGCTGGTCGTGCCGGTGACCTACACGGTGGTTGATGATCTTCAACAGTGGGCCTTGGGACTGTGGCAAAAACGCCACCGACTCCAAAAAGACGCACCGCGCGGACGCGATATCGTCGCTCCGCTATAATAAATAACAACACGCAGACAAAACACAGCAGATAAAGGACATAGACGATGCCACGTTGGGAATATCTCGTGCATAGCTTCGGGGACACGACCCCGGCCGAAACGGAAGAAGCACTCCGGGACTTCGGCCAAGAAGGCTGGGAACTGGTGACGGTGACACCGGAAACTGATCGGGAATTCTCCCTCGCTTATTTCAAGCGACCCCTCAGCGGCTAGCATACAGTCTCAACAACCGGCTAAAGGGTTTGGATGCAGCCAAGCCTTGTAAACAGCCGTCTTACGCGTTTGTATCGTTTCGTGAGCCTTCAGCAGTGGCCCCACGAAAGCTCAGCCAAAGGCCAGGTTACTGACAGCGATTCAATCCACAAAACAAGCGGTGACGATGCGCAGGTCCAACCATTCGCACCGGCGTCAGCTTACTGATGCAAGCGTTTTGCTTGGATGAGCTGTCGAGAAGGTTGATTAAGATACAGCGCGCTTCAGTCCGTCGGGGTACTGCTCGGACTGGGCTCGGGTGATGGGGTTGGTGGTACGTAGCGGGTGTAGGTCAGTTTGCGAATGCGGTTGTTTTTTTGGTCCACCACGTACAATAACTCCCCGTTCTGGCTGGAGACGATGCTGACAGGTTCTTGAAACCGTGCCTCACGCGCCTTGCCATCCCTGAAACCCGGCACCGTTTCGCCCGCGATGGTGACTACCACGCCATCGGTGCCAATCTGCCGAATCAGGCGGTTGCCTGTATCCGCAATGTACAAACGCCCAGCACCATCGATACCAATCCCATGCGGGGTCTTGAAAAAGGCATTGGCCAGTGGGCCATCTTGATCGCTCGAGACTGTCGAGCCAGCATAACGAAGCACGGTTCCATCCGGTTTGATTTGTCGGATCATGTGGTTGGAGCGATCCGCCACATACAAGTTGCCCGAGCTGTCAAACACCAAACCATTTGGTGAGTTAAAACCGGCAGCAGTCCCTTGACCGTCCGCGGAACGCCTGTCAACAGGATCTCGCCCTCCCGAACCGGCGAAGGTACTGACAACACCCGCTGGCGTAATCCGACGAATGCGATGGTTATTCAAGTCGGCCACATACAGGTTGTCACTGGCATCCAGTGCCAAGGCCGACGGCAAGTCAAACTGCGCTTCAGCACCGGGACCATCTTTAAAGCCGCCCCCGCCTGTGCCAGCCAAGGTCGTGACCTGCCCGTTCGCGATCTTGCGAATCCGGTTGGAACGCTCCGCCACATAAATGACGCCTTTTTTATCCACGACAATCCCGTAGGGCAAACTGAATTGCGCGGTCGCAACCGGGCCATCCGAGTAGCCTTCCGTGGTGCCGGCAACGGTGCTGACCGCCCCCTCCGGCGTCACTTTGCGAATGCGCGCATTGTTGGAATCAGCCACATATAAATTGCCTTCAGCGTCCAAGGCAATGCCATAAGGCGAGGACAGACGCGCCGCATCCCCGGTTTTGTCCACAAGACCTGCGCTGTCCAATTCATCGATCGTGCCATCATTGTTGACATCCGATCGCGCGGCGCCAAGCGGCCCCACAAAGGTCGTTACCTCATACCACGGGGTCGGCGTCGGTGAGGGTGAGGGTGACGGTGCAACCGGCTTCCCACCGGAAGGCACCGCACTCGGGGCGAAGGGATCAAACACGCCAGGTTTCTGCGAAGGGCGCTGGGTGGCTGGCGTGGCCGTCGGTCGCGCCGTCGCGCTGGCGGACGGTTTGGTACCACTGCCACCTAAACGTCCGCCACCACCTGAACCTTCAATTTCCGTTCTTGGTGTTTGTGAAGCAGGCGGGGTCGCACAGGCAACTGCAACAAACAAAGTTAACAAGACAGGAACGAGGCTTCGTGGCATGATCGTCTCCCCTGATGCTGAGGGCCCATTCAGGATTCGCGGCGCGCTAGGTGTCTTATACCCGCAACGAGGCAGGAATTTGCGCAGCAGCCGCATCATCCAGGTAAAAGGTGACGTTTTGATGCAACTGAAGGCAAGATGCCGGCCAGCGTGAATCGAGTGTGCCTGAAAGCATCTGCGCGACCGCCGTCGCTTTGCTCGCCCCGGTTGCGAGAAGCCAGACAGCGCGCGCACCAAGCAGTGCACCGATCCCGAGGGTGAGACCAAACGGGGCGATCGCATTGGCCGGCGCCTGCAATTGAGCCACGTGCGCCCCCAACCTGAGCGCCTCGGCCGGCTCATTGAAAGCAATATGGCCATTGGCTCCCAAACCGAGCAAACTTAAGGCAAGCCCTCCGTCCGCAGCGATTCGCCGCTCATAGCGGGACAGTTCCGCCAAGGGGTCATCCGTGTCACCGCACAGCACCCCGCCGCCCTCTTTCGGAATGCCCAGTGGTTCGAACACATGTCGCGCAAAAAAATCGGCAAATGACAGCGGGTCCTCTGCCGGCAATCCCAGATACTCATCCAGCGCAAACAGCGTCAACCCCCGACAATCCAAACGGCCTGCCTGCACCTGTTTGGCCAACAGTTCGTAGGCACGAACCGGCGATTGACCGCTGGGCCAAGCCATTCGTGCCCGGGGTTTGAGACGGATCAAGTCGCTGAGGTCCTTGGCCAAAGCCTGGCTGACCGCTTCGTGATCAGAATGAATGACAAGCCGCAACGTCATATGCTCACTTTACTTTCAAACCAAGACGGGTAAACGCCTCACGCACCGGGTCGTAATCCTTGGGCGACGCTTCGACGAAGCGTTCAATCAAGTACATGCGTGCCATCTCCCGCCGCCCGGTTTCAGTTTCACCGAGCGATAAAAAGGCACGCTTGATACGCGACACCAACACAGGGTCGAGCGATTGACTGACTGCCACCGCCCCGTTGGGAATCGGCGCGGAAATCGCCAGTGAACGAATCGCACCGGCGTTCTTGCCCAAGATATGGGTCCAAGGGTTATCACGCGCCTCCGCGTCGTTCACGAACGTGGCAGCCGCCACGACACGCTTGTTATAAACGGCCAAAATGGCGGCGTCATGCCCGCCTGCATAGATGATTCGTCCGAGATCATGGTCGGGGTCCAGACCGGCCTTGATCAACATCAGCTTGGGGTAAATACCCCCTGTCGTGGATGCGGGATCAACAAACGCAAACGATTGACGGCGCAATTGCGCAAGCGTTTTGATGGGACTGTCCCGCCGCACAATGATGCTCGAATAGTAAACCGGCAACCCCTTATACACCGATTTCAGAATCACACGCGCCTTGGCCACGCGTTCCGCCATAATCAAGGCAGCCGGCGAATAAAAAGCCACATCCAGTTTCCCGCCCCGCATGGCCTCAACCACTCCCGGATAATCCGCCGCGACAAACGGCTGAACCGGCATATTCAGGGCCTTCGCCAGAGTCGCAACAATCGGCTTGGCTTTTTTAAGCACCTCGGATTGGTTTTCAAACGGCGCAAACCCAACGAGCAACGGTCGCGACGACGTCGCAGCCGAAGCATCCGAACGCCACGCATCACAAAGCCCGCTTGCCAGCAATAAAATGCCGAAGACAGCCCAAGCCTGCCGTAAACGCTTGCGATAGCCATTGTCGTTTTGGCACCTGGATAACATGGAGCGGGCCTCTTTTCAATGACAAAGGATGCGTGATCAAAGCACGGCTGAGATTATAGCAGGGGCCAAGCCCTCACACACACGCATCAACGAAATCCGTCGCCCAATCCTGCTTCCATCGACAAATCACCCCACCTGTCACGGTTCGCCCGGGATGGGTGTTATCCCCCGGGCGTCGATGCGCTGCTGTGTGGTTAAATGGTGAGATGCGCTGGATTGGAATACTTCTTGCAACCCTTGTGGTGGGTGGTGCGATCGTAGCGGGTGGCTACTTCTGGTTGCTTGGCCCGACAGAGCCGGGTTCCCGTCCCCAAATGGTCGTGGTCAAGCCTGGCAGCGGTTTGGGACAGATTGCCCAGACCTTGCAGGCGCGTGGTTTGATCCGCAGCAGTGCCGCTTTCTTGCTGCACTTGCGCCTGAGTGGTCAGGACCGCGCGGTCAAAGCTGGCGTTTACGCCGTCAAGCCGGGGCTGGATGCGACGCGGGTTGCCGCTTTGCTCATCGAAGGCCGCTCACAATCAAAGCATCTCACCATTCCCGAAGGTTACTCACTTCAGCAGATTGCCGGACGGTTGAATGAATTCAACCCGCAAGCGGCCCAACAGTTCATCGAAGCGGCGCAACGGCCAGAACGCTTCAGCGAAGAATTTGCCTTTCTCAAAGAATTGCCTCCGACACGGAATCTGGAAGGCTATCTGTTTCCGGATACTTACGTTTTACACGACGATCCCGACATTGGTGTCACGTTGATTCGCATGATGCTCACCCGTTTTGAAGCGGTTTCACTTGATGCCTACGCAACGCTCGCTGCACGGTCGCCCTTGCCTTTGCATCAGGCGCTCACCTTGGCATCCATTGTCGAAAAAGAGGCGGTGCATGCCGCGGAACGCCCCCTCATCGCCGGAGTTTTTTACAACCGGCTACGCATTGGCATGCCGCTTGGCAGTGACCCAACCGTCGAGTATGCGCTCAAACGCCACCAAGGTGCCAAAGGCTTAAGCCTGAGGGATGTACAAATCGACTCACCGTATAACACTTATCGCAAGGTTGGTTTGCCGCCCGGCCCCATCGCCAACCCGGGCTTGGATTCTTTGACAGCCGTCTTGAAACCGCAACCAACGGATCTACTGTACTTTGTCGCACGCGGCGACGGCACGCACTGGTTCACCCACAACTACCGCGATCACCTCAACGCACAACGGCAAATCATCGCTAGCCAACAACACAAGCTCTGATATCCCTGTCGCTTGAGACAACTATCCTCACCGCGTCGAAGCGAAGTCATGACTCCCGCAGCGACGATCATACAGAAACGCGTAGATTGATGATCACATTGTGGCGATTGTTCAGTAACAGCGAGTCGGTACCTGATGTTTTGGGTTTGCCAATCAATTTTTGAGCAAAAACCGATGCATCACCGGATACCCCTTTGGGCGCGATGTTCCGACATTCAATAGCCCGGCAGGGCAAGGGGCCAACCGAACGCTCAGTGATGCTCCGAACGCTTCTTGCTGACCTTGATGATCACATCCACCCCACACATCAACCGATCATCCGGTATGCCGGGCAACGCTTCCGGTGGCAACACACCGCATCCAATATCCGTCAACTCACCGGTTTCGACATCATACATGTGGTAGTGAGGCTCTGTATTGGCGTCATACAGGATTCGCCCCGCATCCACCAGGACGGCCCCGACCAGGCCATATGACTTTAACAGGTTTAAGGTGTTGTAAACCGTTGCCCGCGACACACGGGTGAATTCTTCATTGAGGCATTCATGAAGATCCTCGGCGGCAAGATGGCGCTGACTGGCATGCAACCGATACAGCACTTCGACACGCTGCGAGGTAGGCTGTACCCCGCGCGTCTTCAGGAGCTCTTCCGCTTCAAGCCGGCTTGTGATGCGTTTCATCATTTCTGATATTAGACATTGTCTAAAGTCGAGTCAAGCCTTTTTGTGTTGCGAGGGGCTGTGCGGCGTTCAGTGGGGTCGGAGACGTTTTTCGAGGGTTCGCGCCAACAAGCTGGTGGGGTAGCTGAGACAGAAGTAAATGGCTGCGGTAACGAGTCCAAATCCAATGTAATCGTAGGTGGCCGAGGCCATCATGCCGTAGGCTTTGGTGAGTTCGACGAGGGTGATGATCGACACAACGCTGGAGTCCTTGAACAAGGCGATAAAGTCGTTTGTTACCGGTGGAATGACAATGCGCATGGACTGGGGCAACTGAACATAAACGAGTGCTTGCCAGCGGCTCATGCCAAGTGACAGTGCGGCTTCGGCCTGACCGCGTGGAACGGCCAGCAGTCCGGCGCGATAATTTTCAGCTTCGTATGCGGCGTAGTTAAGGCCGAGGCCGATGACCGCTGCCACGAAGGCTTCGAGTTGGATGCCGAGATTGGGCAGGCCGTAGTAGATCAGGAACAATTGCACAAGCAAGGGTGTACCGCGAAAAAGTTCGACGTAACAGGCCGCGAGGAAGCTCAGTGCTGGTGGGCCGTAGACGCGCACGATTGCGAGGCTTGAGCCAAGTGCGATCGCAAGCATCATGGCAAGCACGGAAACTTTGATGGTCATCCAGGTCCCACTCAGCAGGAGTGGGGTAGCGGCTTTGAGGTTTTCGATGAAAGGTTTGGGGGCAGGTTTGGTGACCACGGGAGTGGGTTTCCAGTTTGTGAGTGCTTTTTGGGATTCGCTCCAGATACCGTAACGTGTCAGGATGCGAGCGATTTCGCCATTTTGGAAGAGGCGGTCCAGTGCTTGATCCACCGCGGCTTTCAGGCGGGCATCCGACGACCGAAAACCGATGGCGTAATAGCCTTCCTTGAAGGGGGCTCCTGCGAAGGTCAAGCCTGGCCGTTTGCCATAGATCAACGCAATCGGGAGATCTTGCACCACTGCGTCGGAGCGTCCCAATAGCAGGTCTTCATAGGGCTGGACGGAACTGGTGTAGCGCATGACCTGGATATCCCCTTGCGCATTCAGCAAGCGCTCGGCGACGGATCCACCGAGCGTGCCCACGCGTTTGTTTTTGAGCCCTTTCAGGGTGCCTAGGTGCTCATCGCCATCGCGGGTCACAATCTGTTGCGCGTAGATATAGTAAGGGCGCGAAAACAGAATCTTGGATTCCCGGTCGGGAGTGACTTCCAGTCCGCTGAAAACCATGTCGAAGTTGCCGCGCTGGAGTGCTGGAATCAGGCTGTCCCAGGCATTGTGAACGAGGCGCCCCTTGACACCCAGTTCGCGAGCCAGCAGGTGGCCGATTTCGGTTTCAAAGCCGGTGGCCCGGTTGGGATCGGCGGGGTCCGCCATCACGAAGGGGGCGCCCCCCTCCAGGTCGGTGCCCCAGGTAAGCGTGCCGCGCGCGCGGATGTCATCCAGTGTGTCAGCCGACGCCCAACCGCAGAGTTGAAACCATATGAGCAACCCGCCAAGCAATCGCAACCAGCCAGGATGAAGCGTCATGGTCAGAGTCTCTCACTTGTCACACGTCTGAGGTCAGGGATTAAAAAAGGGCCGTTGGATTATACCCGAGCGGCTTGCATCTTTGACAGCAGCCTGGAGCCCGAAACCATCAGACACGGTTCAGACAACCGGGGTGACGCATTGGTTGCTGTTCAAGACTTGTGTTGTGACCGGGGTGGCGGGCATGGGTGGGAGCGGTTAAAATGGGTCCATGACGTCGAAGCCTCTTCCCGCCCGAACCCCATCCACGCCGCTTGGGAACGCGCCCCGTGGGCCGCGGCGTGGGGGTGGTAAAAAGCGGCGCACGAAGCGGCAGAGTCGCGCAGCGTATGTGGTTGCCGCGTTCACGGTGCTTTTGTTGGCGGGTGCCACGGCGTGGTTCAGCGCTTACATGTGGGAGCGCTGGTTTCCTCCGGCGGTCCCGGGGTCTCGTGCCGGTGAGGCGGCGCGGTTGACGGTGCAGATGGCATACGATTCGGAAACCCCGGCGCGCAAAGGTTTGGTTGTAATGGCGCCGGATCAGATTTATCGCAAAACGGCTTTGGATTTGGCGGGCATCGCGCGCCGGGAGTCTGTTGAACGTTTATGTGCCAAGGGTGTTTTGACGGTGTTTGGCGATGGTGCGTTTCACGGTGCGGAGCCAGTGACGCGGGCTGAGTATGTGACCTGGTTGTACAATGCGTGGCTTGCACAAACGGAGCGTGGTGAGGATCCGTTCGTGCCGGTAAAAAATGCACCGACGGTTGTTTCGGGGACGCCGGATATGTTCGATGATGTGGGTCCTGAGCACTGGGCGTTTGAGGTGTTGGCAACGTTGAAGGGAAACCGGCTCCTGTCGGATCGTGTCTGTCGTCCCGATGCGGTAGTGCGTCGTGAAGAATGGGCGACGCTCAGTCGGATGGTTTTGCAGCCGGTTGCGGCGCGTGAAAATGAAAAGGGGCCGCAAGCGCAGCAGTTAGCGGGTGTCATGATGGGGTTTTCGTTTAATGATGCAGGGGCGATCGCCCCTCGGCACGGGCAGGACGTTTATTGGTTGCTGTGCCAGGCAAAGTATTCAACTGCCGTGTCGCAGACTTTCGATATCCCGATCAAAGCTGGTCCGTGGAAACCGAACGCGGCGCTCACGCGGATGGAGGCCGCGGTTTGGATCGACGAGGTGTTTGAGGATATCGGGCGAGTATACTGAAGCGTTGCTTGGCCGGCTTGCCGTATACTGGTGATAGATGGATCGCGGCGTTGGATCAAGAGGGTGAGGTTACCATCAGCAAGCTCATCGGCAATTTGAACGGTCTCAAATCGAGTCAAACGGCACAGCTTAGCCGTTTGTACCGTCGTCGCGTGACGGGGGGACAGCTTTTCAGTTATGAACTGGCGGAGCAACTGGTCGCGGCTGCGTGGGCGGTCATGCGTCCGTTGGCCGTCTTGCTGGATCGCGCGGGGCATGTGACCCACGTGGTGGTCGGGGAGGGGTCGCATTTGCCGCTGCCACCCTTGAAAAAACGTGAGGCTGCGGCGCGATTGTCGGGTTGGCGTGCGGTAATCGCTCACCCGGGGGGTGGGGGGTTGTCACGCCCGGATCTGGTCGCGTTGGTGATGAACCGATTGGATTGCATGGTTGCGATCGCCACGGACCGTCCGCGTTTGTCCGAGGCAGAGATTTACGTGGCGCACATGGCGCCGGAGGCGGATGCAGAAGGCAATCTGTGGCGCGTACTGACACCCATGCCCCTCAAGCAGGCGCAGGTGTTTGATTTTGCGACACTTTTGCAGGAGTTGGAGCAGGAGTTTGCAGCGATCGCCTCGGCCCGCGAGGTGGATACGCAGGGCGAACGGGCCATCCTTGTTGGGGTGCAGACCCCGGACTGGGGCGATTCGGAAGCGCGTGAATCACTGGCCGAGTTGGCGCGTCTGGCCGAAACTGCCGGCGCACAGGTCTTGGATGCCAGTCTGCAAAAGCGTGCCAACCCCGATCCAGCGACGCATATTGGCAAAGGCAAGGTGGCTGAATTGGCCTTACGCAGCCGCGAGTTGAATGCGACGTCGGTCATGGTTGATGCGGAACTGTCGCCGTCGCAGCAACGCAAACTTGAAGAGGCGTTCGGGCTCAAGGTGGTTGATCGCACAGCGCTCATTCTGGACATTTTCGCGCAGCGTGCACAAACGCGCGAGGGCAAATTGCAAGTTGAGCTCGCGCAGTTGAAGTATCTGCTGCCGCGTCTGCGGGGGGTTGGTGTTGCGATGAGTCGTCT
>Ga0079301_1000300_pt1 | contig 24035 bp, 20 predicted proteins | sample Wag4_2014_7_11_3_FD_74797 | JGI IMG/M metagenome (GOLD analysis project Ga0079301, IMG submission 74797) | Fresh water mixed with fracking chemicals microbial communities from Ohio, USA - Utica-2 Time Series FC 2014_7_11 | ecosystem: Engineered > Industrial production > Chemical products > Input... | reverse complement strand
AATACCCCCCATCCCCCACCCCCCGCGGCCTCATGCACACCGCCGGGAACTTCTTCCACCAAGTCCTCTGCCGCCGCGCAAACTGCCTCGTCGCCAACACAATCGCCTCCACCGCCTGCCCCCGCGACCGTTCGCCGCGTGCACACGCCGCCGCCTCCGCATACCCCAGCGCCATCCCTGCGGTAGGCCCAAGAGCCCCGCGTTGGTGCAGATCAAGTGCCTCGCTCGGCCAACCGGCGTCGAACATGGCTTCGGTACGGGCACGGATGCGTGGTTCCAACTCCTCTAAGGGTAAGTCCAGCCACACGAGACGCGCCGGTCGCGCGGGCTGGCTCCACTCGGTCTTGAGCGCACTGGGTGCACGGCCGGTGAGAGCATGGATCTCGAGCGCGCGCACGAGGCGCATGTGGTCGTTGGGGTGGATGCGCAGGGCGCTCGGCGGATCGAGGCGCAGCAGTTCGCCGTGCAGGCGGGCGGAGCCCTCGGTCTCGAGTCGCGCGCGCAGGGCGGCACGCGTGGCGGGGTCGCTGGGTAGACCGTCGGAGATGCCGCTCAGGAGCACCTTCAGGTACAGACCCGTGCCGCCCACAAACAGCGGGCGTGCGCCGCGCGTGGCCATCTCGGCCAGCACGACTTGTAGGTCGCTCAGAAAGCGCGCGACATCGTAGGACTCACGCGGATCCACGAGGTCGAGCATGTGATGGCGCACGGCAGCGCGCTCGGCCAGCGAGGGTTTGGCCGTGCCCACATCCATGCCGCGGTAGACCTGCATCGAGTCGAGCGACACCAACTCGTAGCCGTAGCGCTGCGCCAAAGCCATGGCCAGTGCGCTCTTGCCGACGGCGGTGGCGCCGATGATGGCCCGCAGTTCATGCCCCTGCAGTGGGTCGGCTTTGGCGAACGAGGACACGCGCGCACAGGGTAAAGTGTGCGGCGACGCTATGCACCTGTCCCTACTCTTCCATGTGCTCTGCCTCGCAGTAATCCAACAAGATGCGCCGCCGCCTCCGCCGACCGTGCCTACGGCCGCGACGAGTGCGCCGACTTGGATGGATGTCGATGGTGCAGCACTCGTCAAGGGCGCGCTGCCAGGCTCCACCACCGCTGAAGCGCGTCAAGCGTTTGAACTGGTGCGCCTGGCTCCGCGCATCAAACTTGCGGAACCATTCGCCGTCACCGGCTTCGACTTGCGCGTAGACCTGCGCTATCGCGGCGCGGACGGGCAGCGCAATGACTTGCCCGAAGCACAGTGGCAGTGGCTAGCTCCGGATTGCCTGCGACTATCAACGGGGCGCAAGCGGGAACTCGTGCGCGGGCCCCAAGGCGATTGGCTCATCGACGCGTCACGCGAACCGCTGGAAACATTGGAGTTGGGTGTCGCGCGCGAACACCGCCAAGACAAGCGCGCCTTGGATGAGGGGGTCGCTCTGGCTCGCACCGTGCAGACCTTGTTCGATCTGTCGCAACTGCGTGTGCGGCGCTTTGAACTGGCAGAAGCACCAACCTGCCCGAATGAGGCCTTAACCACGCGCGCACGCGAGCTGGTCTGGGTTGTAGTCGAAACACCGGATCTGCAAACCCCAGCAGCCGAGGGCCGCGCCGCGCCGACGATGGTGCGTGCGCTGCTGGGTTGGGACAAGACCACAGGACTGGTCGAGCAAGCGCAACTGGCCGAACTCAAGCAGGCTCAGGGAACGGCAGCACCGACGCAAGGACCGGTCATGGCACACCTGTCGCTGCGCGACCACCGCCTAGTGGACGGCATCTTGGTGCCGCACCAGTTTGCGCTTTTCAACACCAACGCAGAGGGCAAGCTGCGCGGCGAAGCAGCGATTGACGGCTACTTGCGCACAGCGACACTCAAGCCGCAATTGGCGCGTGAGAGCTTTGTACCGCCCACCGTCAAGAAGAATTGACAGCCAGCCGTCCGTCACCGACGCTGGAAAGCACGCTCGAGATCGGCAATGGCAAAGCGCACGCGCGTGGGGCGACCATGGACACAGGTCTGATCCGACAGCAGATCCCGCCCGCGCCGCAGCAGTGTTTGCATCTCGTCCTGCGTCAGTTCATCGCCTGACATTACGGATGAGCGGCAGGCTGCACGCTGCAAGGCAGCCTCCAACAGACGTTCTGTATCGATACCGCGCTCTTCCTCAAGTAGTGCGACCAAGTCCTTGATCAAAGCAGTGGTGCGCGGCTTGGCTAGACGAGCAGGTAGCGAGTGCACAGCAATCGTTGCGTCACCCAAGGCCGAAAGCTCAATCCCCACCTGCTGCAAGTCTTCGGCGCGTCCCACGAGCAGTTGGCATTCGTGCCGTGCGACTTCGACCAGATCAGGTACCAGCAGGCGCTGCGACTCCAGTGCGCCAGCGCGCAAGCGGGACACGAGTTCCTCGTATTGGATGCGCTCATGCAGTGCATGCTGATCGATGACCTCGAACCCGTTCTCAATCTCGCGCACCAAGTAGGTTCGAGCCACCTGCAACAAGGGGCTGACTGGGGAGACCACGCCACGCGCTGTGACAGCGGGAGGCAGTGGCATCGGACGCGGTGAAGATGGAGATAGGGTTGGCGCTGCTACTTCGAAGGGCTGCCCGGGTGTCTCGCGCACTTCCAACAACAAGGGAGCGGTGCGATCCTCCCGCCGCAGAGTTGCATTCACCATCCCAGCCGCAGGTGTCGCAATGTCACAGCGAGCCACTGCAGTGCGCACATGGTGGACGATGAAACCAAACAAGCGCTTCTCATCACGGAAACGCACCTCAGTCTTGGCTGGATGCACATTCACATCGACCAAGGCGGGATCCATCGCCAGGTGCAAGAACGCCACCGGCTGACGGCTATCGAATAAGAAACCGCGGTACCCATCTTTGAGCGCGCGCACCAAGACCTTGTCGCGCACCGTGCGTCCGTTCAAGAACCACATCTGGCGTCCCGCATCCCCGCGTGCGAAACGAGGCGGCGCTACAAAGCCTGTCAAGGAAACCGGACCATCGTGGGCTTGCACCTCCACCAATGCATCAGCAAGCTCAGCACCAAAGGCACGGCGCACGCGACTGCGCAGATCCATGGCAGCCTCTACATCGAACACACGCTTGCCGTCATGCAGCAGGGTGAACGCCACTCCCTCGTGTGCCAGAGCAATGCGCTGCACGAGATCCAAGCAGCGACCTAACTCAGTCGCCGTCGACTTCAAAAACTTGCGCCGTGCAGGCACATTGAAGAACAAGTCGCGCACCTCAACCAGTGTGCCGCGCGCGCCAGCGGCTGGCGCCACAGGCGCTACGACTCCGCCTTCACAGCGCACTTCGAACGCACTGGCCTCTGTCGCCCCATTGGTGTCCGTCTGACGCGACACGATGCGACAGCGAGCTACCGAACCGATACTCGCCAAGGCTTCGCCTCGAAAGCCAAAACTCGCTACATGCTCTAGATCCGAGGGCTCACGCAGCTTGCTCGTCGCATGACTAGCAAAAGCAAGCTCAAGGTCCACGGGAGGCATCCCGCCGCCATCGTCGGTGATGCGGACGAGCCGCACGCCGCCTTCCTCTAACTCGATGCGCACGCTGCGTGCGCCTGCGTCGAGTGCATTCTCGACCAGTTCCTTCACCACAGACGCTGGGCGCTCGACCACCTCGCCAGCGGCGATCTGATCGACGACTAGCGCGTCAAGGACACGAATCTTGCCTAGTGTTTGGCCTGCTGCAGAGGGGCTGTCCACTGCAGGATGGTACCAAGTACCAGGGCCTACTAGGGCACCGGACGATAGACGCTGGTCTTGTCCAACTGGACACGCGTCCACTTGTCGTCAACATTCAGTGTGCTCTCCGAGCCACCAAGGAAGAACCAGCCATCTGGACGCATCTGCTTGCGCACGCGACGCAAGATGTCGCGCTTCGTCTCAAGCGAAAAATAGATCAGGACATTGCGCATGAACACGATGTCCATCTGCGGCCAAGCCGGGAACGGGCGGGCCAGGTTGACCTCGACAAACTCGATCATCGAACGCACCTGCGGCTTCAGCTGCCACTCGGCTCCGGCCTTTTCGAAGTACTTGACCAAGTACTTCGCAGGCAAGCCGCGGTTGACCTCCAACTGAGAGTACCGCCCTTCGCGACAACGAGCGAGCATCGCCGGCGCAATGTCACTTGCCACAAAGCGCAGCTTCCACTGCTGCAGTTGCGGAAAGTGCTCCAAGAGCGTCATAGCCACGGTGTACGGTTCTTGACCGCTGCTCGCAGCCGCGCACCATAGGTTCAGACTGCGCTCACTCGCACGCGCACGCATCAATTCAGGGATGATCGTGGTGCGCAGCGCCTCAAACGGGTGCATGTCACGAAAGAACGAGGTCTCATTCGTTGTCATCGCCTCCACGACGCGACCCACCAATGGCGAACGCGGATCATCATGCACACGCCGCAACAGTTCGGCAACCGAAGCACAACCAGCCGTGCGTGCCAACGGTGTGAGTCGTGACTCCGCCAGATACTCCTTGCCAGTATCGAGCACGATGGCTGCGTGCTTCGAGACGAGTCCTTGAAGGATGGCGAAGTCACTGCTGTCGATGGGCATACGGGGCTCGTGGGTGCAGAGATCTGTAGGGATGGAGGCGCGCAGATTGCGCGCTCAGGCGCCACTACCGGCGATGTTGAGCTTGTCGAGGATCACATCGCGTGTGAACGGTTTCATGACAAACTCATCGGCGCCGGCCTCGAGAGCACGACGCACATAGTCCATGTCGGTCTCTGTAGTGACCATCACCAAGCAAGTACTTGCGTGCTCGGGTTTGGTGCGCAGAGCTTCCACGAACTGTAGGCCGTTCATCACCGGCATGTTCCAATCGACCGTAGCGAGATCTACGCCGCCCAGCTCGTCGATCTTGGCTAGAGCTTGTTGGCCGTCTTCGGCCTCATGCACCTCGAACGAGAGGTCTGTGAGAATCTGACGGATGATGGAACGCACCGCGCGCGAATCATCGATCACCAGCGCGCGCGGCCGCCGAGATGTGCCTTGTTCCGGAAGGTTCATGCTGCATCACTCCGCGTATCGCACTGGAGAGCCTTGTCGGCATCCAAGACGAGCAAGAGCCCCTTCTCTAACTTGTAGACACCCGAGATGAGCTCACGGGCCACACCTTTCAGGGTGCGCGGTGCGGGCTCCCAAGCGTCCTCAGACACTTCGAGCACATCACCAATGTCATCTACAAGCAGACTGACCGCGCCGTCATCGCGTCGCAGCACCACATTCATGGGCAACTGATCCTCCCCACGCTCAGGCAGTCCCAAGCGCCTACGCATATCAATCGCTGTCACGATTTGACCGCGGAGATTGATCAACCCACGCACATCTTGAGACGCCAACGGCACACGCGTCATCTCTTGATAGCGGATGACTTCTTGGATGCGTTGCACAGGCACACCGAGGAACAAGTCCCCGATCGTGAAGGTGCAGAATTGCTCGATTACCGTCATGATCAGCAGCTCCTTGCCAGTTCAGCGGCGCTTTCCGCGAAGTCGGGGTCTACACGGAGGATCAACGCCTCCATGTCAAGAATGTCTGTCACCTTGCCTTGAATGACCGCCGTGCCCAAGAGGCCCGAGTTGCGGCCACCAGGACGCAACGTGTACGCCTCCGCGACGATGTCGAGGATGCGATCAACTACGAGGCCGATGCTACGACCGTGTGAGGTGTACACCACCACTTGTAGGCTGGTGCTATCGCTCGCTTCAGCGCCATAACACCCAAGCGCCTCGGCCAACGGGTACAGCTGCAAGATCTCGTTGCGGTACTGCACCACATCACGGCCATTGCTGCGCTCGATCGTCGTGCGCGGGAACTCCTCGAGTCGGGCCACGGCCGACAACGGGATACCCACACGGCGATCTTCGCCAAGGCGGAAGAGCAGCAAGGCGCTCTTGTCTTCGTCCTCAGCAGCCGTCGACGCGTCAGCAGCTTGCGCATTCTTGGCAGCCACCTTCGAACCGACGACTCCGCCGCGTGTGGCGATGCCCATCACATCCAGAATCAAGGCCACCTTGCCATCACCCATGATGGTGGCGCCGGCATAGCACGACAGACCTTTGAGTTGTTTTCCAAGCGGCTTGACGACGATCTCTTCCGTGTCGTTGATGTCATCCACCAACAATCCAAAGGTCGTTTGATCCGCTTGCAGTACCACGATGTTGGCAGCATCGGTTGCCGTAGCTCCGCGACCGAGCTTCTTGGCCGCGACGCCCAACTCGGCGCCCAAGTCCACCAAGGGGAGCAGATTCCCGCGCAAACGATAGACCGGGACGCCGTCCACCATCTCGATTGCTGATCCCAGGTTCTCCGGCTCCACACGCACGAGCTCCAACAACGAAACCTGCGGAATCGCGTACCGATCGCCGCCGCAGTTCACCAGCAATGCCGGGATGATCGCGAGGGTCAGCGGGATCTTGATGCGGAAGGTCGTGCTTTGACCACGCACCGTGGATACATCCACCGCTCCACCGATCTTCTCGATGTTGGTCTTGACCACATCCATGCCCACACCACGACCCGACACATTGGTCACCTGAGCAGCAGTCGAGAAGCCCGGCGCGAAGATGTGCATGATGCACTCGCGCTCAGACAACCGCGCAGCTTGATCTGCAGGCAAGAGGCTCTTCTCGATGATCTTAGCGCGGACGCGTTCGACATCGATCCCACCGCCGTCATCGCTGATCTCGATGTTGACCTGACCTCCCTCGTGGAAGGCACGCATGAGGATGCGGCCTTCACGCGTCTTGCCAGCTGCAACACGGTTGTCGGGTGCTTCGATGCCGTGATCAATGCTGTTGCGCACAATGTGCGTCAACGGGTCTTTGATCGCCTCAATGATCGTCTTGTCGAGCTCGGTGTCCTTGCCTTCCATCTCAAGGCGGACTTCTTTGCCACACATCTTGGCCAAGTCGCGCACCACGCGTGGGAACTTAGCCCACACATTGCCGATGGGTTGCATGCGCGTCTTCATGACACCCTCCTGCAGCTCGGTAGTGACACGATTGAGGCGCTGTGTCGTAGCACCGATCAACGAGTCACTCTCTTGCGCCGTGTGCTGCAAGATCTGGTTGCGGGCCAAGACCAGTTCGCCCACCAAATTCATCAAGCGATCGAGCAACACCACATCCACACGGATGTTGGACTCGCTGATGGCGCCGCCTTGCTTGTCCCCTTCACTATCGGCGCGCTCCTCCGTCTTAAGCGATGCAGGCGCAGCAGGTGCTGGAGTTGCAGGCTCCGACTTCGTCACCAAAGCCGCCGCAACTTCTTCGCGATCGCGGCGTGCCTTGACCAGCGGCTGCGGTGCAGTAGGTGCAGGCTTGGGTGCGCCCTCTTGCAACTGCGACAAGAGTGCTTTGAGAGCGGTCCAGTCATTGTCGCCTTCGGAGCCTGATTGTTCGATCGCACCGAGCATCTGACGCACCGCGTCCACCAGCTTGAGCAAGCCCGTGGCGATGTCGTCGTTCATCTCGAGCTTGCCGTCACGCAAACGCGACAGCAGGTTCTCACCCACATGGGTCACTCCTTCGAGCTGACCGAAACCAAGGAACCCACAGGTACCCTTGATCGTGTGGATGGTGCGGAAGATGCTCGCGAGCGTCTCCGGTGCACGAGGATTCTCTTCCAGCGTGATCAGATCCGTGTCGAGCCGATCGAGGTTCTCGTAGCTCTCCACGAGGAACTCGCGTACAGCATCGTCCAAGTCGCTCATAGTGGTGGCGCGCCGCGGCGTGAAGCCGCAGGCCTTCGCAGGTGGTGCAGGGTGGTGGTGGTGACGCGGCACGGTCGCGCCCAAGGAGCAACCGGTCCACGCACCGTCCATCGGCCCCTGATCGCGCAGTCTTGAGCGCGAGCGCCGCGATGTCAGCGAAATGGGACAACCCTACGACCTCGGGCGTAGGAAGAGCCTTCTGGGGCCCTGCGCCGTCTCAGCGCGGACGCGCTACGCCGTCACGGCGGTGACGCAGCGCAAACGCCACGAGATCGGCCACATCAACTTCCACACCACTGCGCGAACGGCGCTCAAGGCGAGCTAGATCCAACAGTTGGGCCCGCCATTGCGCCGCACTGCGCGTGCGCAAGCGCAACTCGAACTCATCGCGCGCGCGCGGATTGGGCGGCACGCCAGCCAACTGCGCTGCGGCCTCTACCGTACCGCCACGCTCCAACACGGTCGCTCCTGCACAGGACTGGCGCAACTTGCCACGCAACGCTCCAAACAACACAGCCAACAAGGCTTGTTTGTCCACCTCGCGCGCGCCATCGGAGCCACGGAAGCCGTGGCTGAACAGCGACTCGACACCGGCCACAGAGGCTTTGCCATCGCCACGCGCCAAGTCTTCCGCGACTTGAAACGGTGAAGCACCACTGGACCAACCCACCACACTCTTCAAGCCTTCGTTGCCGCGCGCCTTGGCACGCAGCAGCGCTGCATCCACCGCTTGCAGATCGTTGCCGCAAGCCGCGGCGATCCACACGCACTCTTCGGCCGACACTTTGAGTGCATGCAGACGCGCGCGTGCCATGGTCCATTGCACCAGCTCTGTCTCGCGTGGATCCGGCTTCCACGGCGGCGGTGTGTCGTACAGCTTGCGACAATCGATCAGCACCCCACCGCAACCCAACACCGCTTTGGCCAGCTTGGAGTCGGCCCGCAGACCTTCGGCCTCCACCACGAGCAAGCCGTCTTTCTCGCTCTCAAGGTGCGCAATCGCGCAGCGCACAAAGACAGCATCGTCCTTGTCGTCCTTCTTCAAGAGCGGTGTGGCCTCGCGCACGATGATGGCGCGCGCCGCTGCAAACATAGGCGGAGCTAACAACTCATCCGTCAGCGCGCCTGTGCGAAAGTCCGGGTCGCGTGTGTCGTGCCTGCAGAGCTCAAGGCCCTGCTTGCTGGCAGCCTCCACCAACATCCGCACCGCCTCATCGCGGAACCAATGCTCTTCACCTTTGAGCAGCACAGCCCGCGGCACACGGCCTTGCTCGACTTGGGCACGCAAGGCCGCTACCGCTTCGGGCGGCGACGGCACACGCGTCTTCTTGGCTTGCGAGCTCACGGTGACGATTCTACCGCGCGCCTCGATCAGGTGCGCCTAGACCCAGCCGGAGTAGTGCAGCCAAACTCCGGCACACAGCACCACGCTGACCCAACCATTGGCCGTGAAAAAGGCGGCATTCACGCGTGATAGGTCGTCGTGCTTCACGATCGAGTGCTCCCACACCAACAAGCCCGCAGCGAGTGTCAAGGCCAGCCACCACGTCCACACGAAGCCGGCACTCAGGCCAGTGCCTACAAAGCAGGCTACGGCCAGTGCATGCAAAGCGCGCGACATCCACAAGGCGCGCTGTACACCGAGCTTGGCGGGCACGGAGTGCAAGCCGCTCTGCTTGTCGAAGTCGGCGTCTTGGCAGGCATAGATGAGGTCGAAGCCTGTTACCCAGCACAGCACGCCGGCAGCGAGCCACACGACGGCTTCGAAGCCCGGGCCCAGCTCGCCGCGCACCGCGATCCACGCACCACCAGGTGCAATCGCCAAAGCGAGGCCGAGCACAAAGTGCGCAGCTGCACTGATGCGCTTCATGTACGAGTAGCCGAGCAGCACCACCAATACCGGACCTGCAAGCCAACCGGCCAGTGGATTCAGCAACCACGCACACGTGACAAACAGCACCGCAGCCAGCACCGTTGCGGCGAGCACGACTGGCGCGGCCAAGCGGCCGGCGGGTAGCTCACGCGTGCGTGTGCGCGGGTTGGCTGCATCCACCACACGGTCCGCCCAGCGATTGAAGGCCATCGCTGCGGTGCGTGCCGCAACAGCGCAGAGCACAATCAACCCCATGCTGCGCCAGCTAGGCATGCCCTGCGCAGCCATGAACGCACCTGCGAGGGCAAACGGTAAGGCGAAGATCGTGTGCGAGAACCGCACCAGCGACAGCCAGTCGCGCAACTTCCCGATGCTTGTCCCGATACTAGTCCCGACGCTAGTCATGCGCCGCTAGCCCCAGTCGTATCACCACGCGTGATGCCCTCATCTTCAGGCGGGCGCGCTTGTTCAGCCGTTTTGACATCCAGCCCTTTCCAGCGCGCACCCACAGCATTCTCCACACCCAAACGATCGAGGATCTTGCCCACCACATGGTGCACCAAGTCCTCTTTCGTCTTGGGGCGATGATAGAAGCCTGGCATCGCGGGCAGCACGATGGCGCCCAACTTCGCCAAGCGCAGCATGTTCTCCAAGTGCACGATCGATAGCGGCGTCTCACGCGGCACGATCAACAACTTGCGACCTTCCTTGAGCGCCACATCCGCGGCGCGCTCCACGAGGTTCGAAGAGAAGCCCACCGACACACGCGCCATCGTGCCCATGCTGCACGGACAGATGATGACTCCACCAGTCAACGCCGTGCCGGAGGACGGCGGTGCTTCGATGGCATCGGTGCCGAACACGCGCACCTTACTAGCCCGTTCGGCACCGATCCATGCAGGCAACGCGGCCTTCAACAGCTCGCCTCGAACCCCTGGATCGAGGCCCAACTCGTGACGCATGACCTTGGCGGCCGCTTCGGTGATCGCGACATCCACCTCATGCCCGCAATCCACAAGCGCCTTGAGCAATGCCTCCGCGTACGGATGGCCAGAAGCCCCAGTGATGCCGAGGAAGTAGCGCGTCATGGTGTCCTTTCAGAGGAAGACGCCGGGCGAGGCGCCGATCAAGAGCAGTGCGTTGACGGTGGCGTGGCACCAAGCCGCAACACCGACTCCGCGCCAAGCGTACAGCACGGCCAACAAAATGCCCGACAGCGTGCGCCAAGCAAACAAGGCGGCATCGAAGTGCTCGCCACCCCGGCCAAAGAGGCCGTTGACGGCCGACAGGTGCGAGGCAGCAAAGAACAACGCTACCGGCACCATGGCTGCCGACCAAGCCAACGCACGACCGGCACGGCCTGTGCCGGCCAAGGGTGCAAAGAAGCGCGCGGCGACACGCGCACCTAGCGCAAGGAGCACCACGCGAAAGAGCAACTCCTCCCACGCCGCACCACCGCAGGCGATGCCCACCAAAGCCATGTCTGGAATGGGCGGCAAGGCCGTGGACAACAACGCACGCGGCACCGGTGCATCCAGCAGCGCATGCAGAGCCAGTGCGGCGGGCCCAAAGACCAGTGCCCACGCAGCCCCTTCGGCAATGACGCGCGCCGTGCGCTGCACCAGAGCATAGTCGGGTGCGTACAAGCGCCACACGCATGCGAACGCCATGACCAGCAGTGCAATGCGGCGCGCCAACAACTCGTACTCGCCCAACGCGCGCAACGGCAGCGTGAGCAGCATCTCCGCGCTGTTGCGCCAAGTACCGCCCGTAGAAGCAGTAGCCGCTTCGTACGCCAACAACAACGGCACGCAAGCCAACAGACCCAGCGGCAAGTCGCGGGCAAACCAAGACGCTGCGGGTGCGTCCGGAGTTGCTTCCTTCTCGCGCGCCATGGACTCAGGCACCTTTGTGGGCACCCGCCGGCACACGCCCCACATGCAGGCACGCAATGCCGCGCGTGAGGAGCGTCCACTCCACCTGCTCCAAGCCTGCAGCGCGCATCTCGCTTGCGAACTGCTCAGGTGCCGGCCACGCAAGCACCGTGCGCGGCAAGTACTCGTAAGCTTCTTTGTCCTTCGACACCATCCGGCCGATGAACGGCAACAAGCGCGTGAAGTAGAAGCGATACAGGCGGCCCAAGAGCGCTCCGGGGGGCATGCTGAATTCGAGCACAATCACGCGCCCACCTGGCCGGGCCACTCGCACCAACTCGCGCAAAGCCCCCATGCGATCGGCCACATTGCGAATGCCGAACGCAATCGTGGCTACATCGCAACTGGCTGTCGCAGCGGGCAACTGCATCGCATCGCCGCGCGCAAACTGCGTGTCCAAACCAGCGCGTCCAGCTTTTTTGACAGCGCGCTCGAGCATAGGTGCCGTGAAGTCCACACCCACCACCCGCGCGCCGTGACGCGAGTACAACAAGGCCACATCGCCCGTGCCGCAGCACACATCCAACACATCGCGACCGTGCACCTCACCAGAGGCCGCCAGCATGCGCTTGCGCCAACGCTGGTCGATACCCAAGGACAAGGTCCTGTTGAGCAAGTCGTACACACCCGCGATGCGGGCGAACATCGACTCGACTTGTACGGGATCGGGCATGAGACCTACAGGTTAGGTTCTGCGCACCCCCACCGCGAGCCTCGCGCGGACCTCGCGCGATCAATACCGAAGCAGTTCGTGCACAAACACAGGAGGCGCCGCATGTGCGACGCCTCCTGCTCAAACAAGACCTTGCGGGGCGCGTCTTACTGGCGGAAGTAATCCGCCAAGAAGGTCACATTCGGAGCAGGAATCGACTGCACACCCGCGACGAACGGGTTGGTGTCGATGCGCTGTCCGACGGCGAAGTCCACCACGTCGATGCTGCCGTTACCCGAGGTAGCGTTCGGCACGGCGACGAAGATGTACTTGGCTTCCGATGCGTTCTGGATGCCGGGGCAGAAGCCGCGCACGATGGCCTTGCCGTTGGCAAGGATCGGCGTGCCGGCGCTGAACTGCGTGAAGAAGTTCGTCACCGCCGACACCGTGCGTTGGTTGTCAAACGCGATGTCGACCGGGATACCCGACAACTGACCGGCGGTCGAGCTGAGCGACACCTGCACACCAAAGGCGAGGTCGCGCAACTGCGGCGTGAGGAACGACTGGCTGTTCAAAGCCAGCTGACCCTGCACACCCGACACCGGCACGAACTTCGACACGGCGCCTACGCCCGTCGAACCAGCCGTGCCATTGATGATCGGCCCTTCATGCACGATCCAGACCGCACCACGCAAGTCGACCGGGTCGAGCTGCATCGTCTTCGGTTGCTGGAAGGTTTCGGTGCTGATGCCAATGATGTCGTCGTAACCCCAACCGTTCACCGTGTTCGGGCCCGACTCCATGATGGCGACGCGACCATTGCGGTTCAGGATGTAGGCGAAGTAGACGTTGCGGTTGAAGCCGAAGCACGGTTGACGCTGCGTGATCGCAACTTCGAACGGCTGGCTCAGCTGCGAACGGACCACCTTGCGGACCGTCAGCGACAACGCCGAGATGATCGAGACCGTGTTCTCGCCCTCGTTGGCGACGAGGACATCCTCGTTACCACCGTCCCACGCGATGCCGCGCGGACGCAGGCCGACCACCGTCTGCGACGTGACCTCGTTGAAGGTCGACGACTGGGGGTTGATGTCGATGAAGGTCACCAAGTTCGACAGCTGGTTCGAAACGGCGAGGGTACGCACGTTCGGATCCATCGCCATCGAGGTCGGGTCGAACACCGAAATGCGGTCGATGACCGTCATGCGGTTGCTGTTCAACACCACGATCTCGCGGCGACCGCGGTCGATCACATACAGGTACTGACCGATCTGCTGGCGAACTTGGAAGTCGGCGCACAGGTTGACCGTGGCCTGCGGCAGCGATGGTCCTAGGAAGAAGCTGTTCTGCTCGGGCGAGAGCAAGCCCGAGGGCGGCACGCCTTCGAGCGGACGACCGAAGTAATCACCCGGCGTCAACAGGTTCGTCAAACCGGCGCAGGTCGGCGCCGTGCACAATCCACCAGCCATCGGGTTGGGCTGCGAGTCGATCGAAGTCGGCTCTTGGCCACCGATGAACGGCGTGATGCACAACGGCGGGAAGGTCAACGGCGGAGGGTTCGGGTGCGGGGCCCAACCCATCAAGTTCTCGAAGCCATCGAGCACCGTACCGAACTGACCGGCCTGCGTCGGGCCCATGGTGTTGCCCGTTTGCCCGTTCAGCACCGGCGAAATGCGCTTCTTACCGGTCAAGGCGCAGATGTTGCCACCGTTGGCCTGGCAGCCGAACGGAGCCGGACCGTTGTTGAACACGCTGTCCAAACCACGACCGATCATCATGTCCCCCACGCTCGTCAGAATCGGAGCGCGCACCACCAAGTCCGACAACGAGCTGTCGCGAGCCAGCGTGAACACACCCGAGCTACCACCATTGATGGTGCAGGTACCCGGGAACAGCTGCGGGCGCATGACCGAGCCCTGCTGCTTGACGTTGGGGTTGTTCGGGAAGTTCGAACGGCCTTCGGCGAAGGTCTGGTAAGTCGAGTCAAACTCGGGGTTGCCGGTAGACTGACCGAAGCCGTTCAAGTCGATGATCGACAAGCCCGGCGAAGCACCCAAGCGACCGGCGTACACCACATCCGGCGTAACGGGGACGTTGACGATGCCGGGACCTTCACCCGTGGTGAAGTTCGTGAACGGCCCCGTCGTGTTGGCGTTCTGAGAAGTGAGGTCCACCACCACATTGGTGGAGATGGCCACATCCACGCGGTTGTACACGCCACACTGCTGGTCCGAAGGACCGCTACCCGGGAAGATATAGCCCGGCAGCAGCTCGAAGGACGAGAAGTCGTAGATCGACAGTGGACGCACCGCGAAGGGCATCGTCACGCGCGCTGACGGCGGGCCGTACTGCAACAGCACGGCCGGCGAAACGGCGGGTGTGTTGCCCACGAGCACGCCCAGCGACAACGGCTGGATCGGCTCGGTGAAGTCCACGCGAATCGCCGTTTGGGGGTCGACATTCTGGTCGCCGCCACCCGGGGTCACGGCCGGACGCACGATCGGCGGCGGCGTTTGCCCCACTTCAGGCGGGATCGTGTCGGCACCCACAGTCGCGGCAGCCACGCCCGAGGTCGGCACATTGCGGCCATTGGTGCCACGCACCGCTTGCGTGATGCGCACCTTCAGCTGCAAACCAGCTGGGAAGGTTTCCGGGGTCGCGAGGTTACCGTCCGTGTCAGCCACGAATACGACCGACTTCGGCGACACGAGCTTCTCGTAACCGCTGAAGGTCGAGCCCAAACCGGGGTAGCCCAAGCCAGGCAGGTTGCCATCAACAGGCTCCGGCACGAAGTTACCCGTGCCTGCGTCCTTGCGCACCCACAGCTGCAACGGCAGTAGCGGCGGCGAACCGGCCGCAACACCTGCGTAGGTCGCGGCGTAGGAGCTGCCATTCGACTCGATGCCCACGAAGACGCGGGCGCGCACCGGCAGCGTTTGGCCGGTCTGCGGATTCAAACCGATGAGCGTGATGGCACCCGTCAAACCGTCGGCTGTTTGCGCCGCCGGCGAGGGATCCAAAATCGAATTGATGTCAACCGCTTCGGTGAACTCGCACAACAGGAAGTGGTTGCCGGTCGCACCGCTCGGCAGCGTCGCCGTCGTGGGGAACTGCGGCGCGGGGCGCACGGGGTTGTTCGAGCGCAGGTTGTTGTTCAGGTCCGATTCGCTGCGGATCGACACCAGATTCGTCGTCGGCTGGCCGTCGGCATTCAGCGCGAAAATCTGGTACGGCAGCAACTGGCCGAAGCCGTTGGAGACCTGCGAAATCTGCGGCGTCGGCTCCGGCGGCGGGCTCGAGTCGAGGACACCACCGCAGGAAGGCACCAACAAAGGCACCGTCAGGGCCACGCAAAAGCCGGCACCAGAAAGGCGGGAGCCTAATGCAGGGCCGAATGCAGGGGCGGTCGAGGTAGCCGTCAGCTGGTCGCTGTTCAGCCGGTCGCTGTGTTGCATCGCTGTGGATCGGTTCTGTGATGTCAGTCTCGCGAACGGCTCGAGGCGCAGCCTCGACCCTCGCGAGCGGGGGGGCGATAAGGTGGAACAGGATGCCAAGTCGCGCGCCGCTGGGAAAGAGGCTGGTCGCGAAAGGACGGTCCGAAGCTGTCGGAGCCATCCCCCCTAGCCCGCGCCGCAGGGCCCTCCGGCCTGCAGACGAGCTAGAGCTTGTCACCTCTCTCCCGAGGGCAAGTTTCGTGCCGACCCTCTTGCGAGGGCTAGCGGCCCCTTCTACCCCGCCCAACGGGGGTGGTTTCGATCAGGTCGCTGGACCTTCTCTGTGCGTTGCCGCACAGGAGGGGCGCGGGTGCTAGGATCCCGCGCGACCCATGACCGGCAGCACATGACCCGCAGCGACCACATTTACGACCCGCACGCTTTAGAGGAAACCAGCGCGGAGGGGAACGGCGGTGCCATCGAGCGGGACCTCGAGGCTTCGCTGCGCCCCGCCCGCTTGGATGAATTCGTGGGCCAGGCGCGCTTGCTCGACAACTTGCGCATCGCCATCGCCGCCACCAAAGGCCGCGACGAGCCGCTCGACCATGTGCTCTTCTCGGGCCCTCCGGGCTTGGGCAAGACCTCGCTGGCGCGCGTACTGGCCACGGAGCTAGGTACGCGCATGGTGGCCACCAGCGGGCCCGCGCTGGAGAAGCCGCGCGACCTGGTCGGCATTCTGACGCAGCTCCAAAAGGGCGAGGTGCTCTTCATCGACGAAGTCCACCGTGTGCCCGCGCAAGTCGAGGAGTACCTCTACACCGCCATGGAGGACTTCCAGATCGACTTCACCATCGATCAAGGTCCGCACGCGCGCGTGGTGCCGCTGTCGCTGCGACCGTTCACGCTGGTGGGCGCAACCACGCGTGAAGGACTTTTGACAGCCCCTTTCCGCGCACGCTTTGGCATCTCGGAGCGCTTGGAGCTGTACACTCCCGAGGAATTGCAGCGCATTCTGCTGCGCTCCAGCGGGATTCTTGGTGTCGAGCTGACGGAACAAGCAGCGCGTTTTGTGGCCGAGCGTTCGCGCGGCACACCGCGCATTGCCAATCGGTTCCTGCGCCGCGTGCGCGACTTGACGCAAGTGCGCAACCTTGCGCGCGCCGAGCTCGCCACCGCGCGCGAAGCACTCGAGCGCATGGGTGTGGACGAGCACGGCCTTGAGGAACTCGACCGGCGCGTCTTGCGCGTGCTGGCGGATGCTGGTGGCGCGCCTGTGGGCCTCAAGACCATTGCTGCTGCAGTTGGTGAGGCCGAAGACACCATTGAAGAAGTCTTCGAGCCGCAACTCTTGCGCTTGGGTTGCATCCTCAAGACTCCGCGCGGCCGCTGCATCACTCCGCGCGGTTGCGCGGTGTTGGGATTGCCTGCGCCGTGAGTGCTGCAGCCCCCACTCCGCTCGCGTCCTTTGCACGCGCCGGCTTCGGCTTTGAGCTCTTGCACGAAGACCGCGGCTCACGCGCGCGTCGCGGACGCTTCCTGACTCCGCATGGTGTGGTGGAAACGCCGGCCTTCATGCCCGTGGGCACCAAAGGCACGGTCAAAGGCGTCTTTCCGCGCGACTTGAAGGCAGTGGGATCAACGATGATCCTTGCCAACACCTATCACTTGCACTTGCGCCCAGGCGAAGACTTGGTGGCGCAGCTCGGTGGGTTGCATCGCTTGATGGATTGGGACGGCCCGATCCTGACGGACTCGGGTGGCTACCAGGTCTTCAGCCTCGGACACCTGACCAAGATCGACGAGGACGGTGTCTCGACGCGCAGCATTGTAGATGGCTCGCCGCTGCGCTTGGATCCCGAGCGCGCGGTGCGCATCCAGGCCAAGCTCGGCGCCGATGTGCAGATGGCCTTTGACCATTGTCCTGCGGATCCGACGAATCGCGAGTTGGTCAGTGCTGCCACGGCACGCACGGCGCGCTGGCTCGAGCGTTGCGTTGCGGAACACGAGCGCCTAGGTGGTCTCGCACGCGGGCAGGCTTTGTTCGGCATCGTGCAAGGCGGCGCGTTCCCGGACTTGCGCGCGCAAGCAGTGGCCGATGTCGCGCAACACGACCTCGTCGGGTGCGCTGTGGGCGGCGTGTCCGTGGGCGAAGACCGCGAGCAAATGCGCATCGCCGTCGAAAGCGCTGCTCCGTTGTTGCCGCGTGATCGCCCGCGCTACTTGATGGGCGTGGGCACGCCACTCGACTTCTTTGATGCCGTCGAACGCGGCATCGATCTGTTCGACTGCGTTTCGCCCACGCGCAATGCACGCACGCACAAGGCTTGGACCAGTCGCGGCGAAGTCAACCTCAAGAACGCCAAGCACAAAGAGGATGACAGTCCGCTCGATCCAGAGTGCGATTGCCCGTGTTGCCTGCGCTATCCGCGCGCGGTGCTACGGCACTTGGTGATCGCCGAAGAGATGCTGGCGCCGATGCTGATCACGCTGCACAACTTGCGCTACTTCCATCGCTTGATGGAACGCATGCGCGAGGCGATCGTGCTCGATCGCTTCATGGACTTGCGGCGCGAGGTGTTGAGCCTGCGCGGCGAAGCCTAGCTAGCGCTTCTTGTGATCTAGCGCTTCTTGTAATCAGGGCAACGCAGCGCATTCGGCCGTTCCCTGCGCGTGCACGCGTTGCCGTAATCCCACTTGCAGTCGTCGCACAGGTAGCGCTTGGACTCCGCCGCGAACAGGCGACGGAGGAACTCGGTCAAGCGCCGAAAGAGAGGTAGCCCGTCCTTCGCCATGCGAGTCGCAAGTGCTGGTTGCGGAGTTGCTGCTCAGCGACGAGCGGGACGACCCGAAATCACTTCGAGGCGCGCTGTGTCCAAACGCATCGGACGAGCAGAGGTGGTGCCCGGTTCGCCGATCGCGCCACGCGTGATGGTGCCCATCACGCCCAGCTCGTAGCCGATGTACTGCGACAGGTCGTAACGGCCCGTGCCGCAGACCACTTCGGCCACGGTCTTGCCACCAAAGCGCAACACATAACGCGGCGTCTTGGCATCCGAGTACGGATCCAGCTCGAGCCAACCACGCGCTTGGAAGCGGCCCCACAGCGGGTCTTGCGACAGCGATGCCGCCTGCAGACGACGCTTGGCGTCTGTCAATTGCACTTCACGCTCTTGCTCGCGCAGCTTCTTGTCAGCCTCGATGGCCGCGATCTGCAAGCGCAGTTCGCATTCCTCGATGCGCAAGCGCGCTGTGTCAGCCGAAGCGCCCTTGGGGTTCGCTGCCAGGTAGGCTTCGTAAGCAGACTTGACAGCGTTCCAATCAGCCGTAGTTGCGGCGCGCGCAGCTTCGTACTGTTGTTCCGCAGCAGCGAAGGTAGAGGTCGTCTTCGCAGCAGCCGCGGGCGTGGTCTCGACCTTCTCCGCTGTTGTGGTTTGCTCCGTAGCGGTCTTTTCGGTCGCCGTCTTATCCGTGGCAGTAGTAGCTGCTGTCGTAGTGGTGTCGGCGCTGGTGGCAAAGGTCGTCGGTAGCGTCACCAGCGGCAGCTTCGCGAGCGCCGCAGTGTGCTCCGATTCCATCGCCTTGGCGCCGTCAACCACCGTTTGGTTGGCCGCGTTGCTCGCTTGCATCCACCCGATCGTGCCGGCCGGAGCCAGAACCTTGACCCAGTCCTTCTCGAGCGGCTTGGTTTCATCGGCGCGCTGCAAAACCTTCAACGTTTCGCCGCCCTTCAACAACTGATCCAGCGGATAGCTGTCTTGGCTGGTGCTCGGCAACGGGCGCATGCGCACATTCGTGCCTTGCACCGTCGCGCTGCCCTTGTCGGCGGCGATCAAGTACTTGCCGTAGATCCACACGGGGATGCCACCCGCGGGCTCGACCGACAGCCAAGTGCCACGCACTTCCTTGACCTTGAGCAGCGTGCCCTTTTCGGCGGTGGTCAAGACCACACCCTTGGGGTCAGGCAGGTTGAACAGCTTGGCGTTGGTGCCCGCGCGCACATACTCGATCTTGGGCGTGCTCGCAGGCGCCGTCGCGGTTGTCGTGGTCGTCGTTGCTTGCTCGCCCGTTTGTTGCGCGTGCGCAGCAAGCGACAGAACACAAACGCTGGCGGCTGCGCACAGCGTGCGCGCGGCGAGAGAGGAAGTAGAGAGGCTGTACAGGTGGCGGCTCATGGTGCGGGTAGCTGAGTGCGTGCTCGATGTGTGGGCGCGATCGAGGGAACTTTCCAAGTCGCATCCGACGCGCGGCGCGACTCAAGTCACTCTCAATCGTGGGCTGGACGCTACGCAATCGCGCGGTCAAGTTCCACACCCTCGAAATCATGGAATCCAAGATCCCGCGCTGCCCCGCGCTATGCTCGCGGAGCGATGAACGAGCTCTCCCTCGCCCCCCTCCCGTGGCCGCAGGCTCCTGCGTCCGGACTGGCCTTTCCCTACATGGTGTGGGCGCACGAAAAGCCGGCGCGCACGCAAGCGCCGCTCTCCAACTCGGGGGTGCCCAATGCGCAGGCGGACTTCCTGCAGTCCTACCGCATCGATGTGAACCACCCGGGGCAGAGTGCACTGCCCGCCTTCGAGGCCGCGATCGCCGCGCGTTTGGGCGTCCCCAAGGAAGCGGTCATCGCTACGCCCGGAGCTTCCGGTGGCTTGGCAGCGACGGCCCTGGCCTTGTTCCCGGGCAACTGCGTGGCCGTAGAAGTGCCTGGCTACGAGCAGCTGCGTTCGTTGGCCTTGCGGTTCGCGGCGCAGGCCGTGGTGCTGCCGCGCCGGCTGGAGCATGGGTTTGCGGTCCGGCCGGAGGACTTGGGCCGCGCGCTGCAGGGCGCACAGCGCCAGGGCCAGCAGGGCCATGCCTTTCTGACCAACACGCACAATCCCAGCGGCGCCCAACTGTCGCGCTCCGAGATGGCCGCGCTCGCGGAGGTCTGTGCCCACCACCGCGGCGCGCTGATTTCCTGCGACATTTACCAGGAGTTCCTCCCAGTCGCGGAGCGCGCTTGGACCTGCACGGTGGCCCCGAACACTGTGACCATTGGCAGCCTGACGAAGGCTTACGGCCTAGGTCCGCTGCGCTTGGGCTGGATTGCCTTGGGATCCGGCTTGATGGATCTGCGCCACCAAGTGCGGGATGCGACCTACTTGCTGTGGGTCGACCCGCCCACAACGACGCTCCAAGCGGGCGTCGCCGCGTTGAGCCATTTGGACGAGCTGCGCGCGCACGCGGATCGCGCCCAAGCGCAATCCAAGCCGCTGCTGGATCATTGGCTGCGCACCACACCCGAGCTTGAGGCGCATGTGCCTGCCCATGGCTTGGTGTCCTTCCCGCGCGTGCGCGGCTTGGGCGCGGATGCGTCGCGCAATGGCCATGCCTGCGCCGAATGGTTGGTGCAGCACGCCGGCGTGGATGTGGTGCCGGGCGAGTTTTTCGGAGCACCTGGACACCTGCGCGTGTCGTGTGGTCTGCCCCCTGAAACGCTAGGCCCCGCGCTGGAGCGCTTGACGCTCGGCTTGCGCACATTCTTGCAACACTAAGCGCGCGCGGTACCTTGCTCGCGTCTCCTCATGCGCACCTACCTCCGCTCCAAGATCCACAAAGCCACCGTCACGGCTGCCGATCTCAACTACATCGGCTCGATTACCATCGATCGTGACTTGATGGATCGCGCGGACATCGCCGCCTACGAGAAGGTGTTGATTGTCGACAACACCAATGGTGCGCGCATCGAAACCTATGTGATCGAAGGCGAGCGCGGCACGGGCATGATGCAAATCAACGGCGGCGCCGCACACCTCGTGCGCACCGGCGATGAGATCATTGTGATGACCTTTGAGACCACGGATCAGCCTTCGAAGCCGCGCCAGATCCTGGTCGACAAGAAGAACCGCTACGTGCGCGATTTGTAGTGCTGTAGCGCGAGCGCAACCGCCGCTCGCTCGCACTCGCGTGTCGATAGCCCCGTGCTCGCCGCCAGTCGCTCGAGATCCTCAAATTCAGCCGAGGCATCGCGCTCGTCCATGGCTGCATGCGGCCGATGCCGGAGCTTGACGCGCACGCGCGCCCCGAGCAGGTCGACTTCGACGAGTTCGCGGGCACATTCGCTGCGCTCGACCTCACGCGCCCGGAGCCCCAGCGTGGGTGTGGTGTCGAACAGCACGCGTTCGACAGCGGCGCGCGCCTCGCTACGCACCAGCACCGTTACCACCACACCTGGGCGACCTTTCTTCATCGTCACCGGTACGCACCATGCGTCCAAGGCGCCGGCTTCCAAGCAACCGCGCAGGGCGTGGCCTACTTCTTCACCGGTGGTGTCATCGAGATTGGTCTCCAACAACCACACCCGCGCAGGAGCGGACGCCGCCCGTTGTTCCGTGCGCGTGCCCAGCTGAATGCGCACCAGATTCGGCGGACCTTCTTGTGGGTCCTTGTGGCCAGCACCGTAGCCCACTGCGTGCGCTTGGAACGCGCCGGGATCGCCGAAACTCTCGGCCAATTCCATCAACAATGCGGCGCCCGTGGGCGTCAAGCGCTCGCCCCCACCACCTTCGATGCGCACCGTGCGCCCACGCAACAACTCGCTCACGGCGGGCGCGGGCACGGGCATCAAACCGTGCGCACACTTGACCGTACCGGTGCCGGTCACAGGCACTTGCGCTAGCACGCGCTGCACGCCTAACCACTCGAGGCATTGCACAGCTAAGACCACATCCACGATGGTGTCGACCGCACCTACTTCGTGAAAGTGGATCTCCTCCGGCGCGCAGCCGTGTACGCGACCTTCCGCTACAGCGATGCGCACGAACACCGCATCGGCCCGTGCCCGCACTGCGGGAGTCACCTGCGCTCGCGCCAAGATCTCGCGAATCTCTTTGAGCCCGCGATGCACCTTCGTCTCGGCCGTGCGCGGAAGCACATCCAGCAACACACCCGACAAGTTCTGGCGCCACACGGTATGCGCCTCGAGCGTGCACACATCGCCCAGAGAGTCGCGCACAAAGCTCCGCAAGCGCTCCAGCGTCACACGCGCATCTTTGAGATCAAGCAACGCGGCCAAAAACATGTCACCGGCCAGCCCAGAGAATGGCTCGATGTACAGCGTGTCCGACAAAGGTTCAGCAGGGGTGGCGCGCATGGCTAGATCTCTAGGGTACTCGATGGGCGGCACGCGCCAACACGAGAGCTTGCACACGCTGCGCCCCCATGCTGTGCAGCATGCTGGCGCATTCCTCAAGCGTCGCACCCGAGGTCCACACATCGTCAACCAGCCAGACGCTACGGCCTCGCACGCTCGCCGCACTCCAGCGCGCAGGCCGGCTGGGAGCAAAAGCCCCACGCACATTCGTGTGCCGATCCAGCGCAGCTGTACAGCCCAACGGATCCGTTGAGCCCTGCGGAACCGTCGCGCGCACACGCCGCAGCACCTGACGCACCACAAAGCGGCGCGGACCTGCGCGTGCGACGGCCTGCGCTAGCACCAAAGCCTGGTTGTAGCCGCGCTCTAAGCGTCGCGTCAGATGCAAGGGCACAGGCACCAACACCTCGACCGGTCCCGACGGATCTGCCTCCCCTAGCGCGGCGCGCAACAGCGGCCCCAACACACGCGCCAAATCCACCCGTCCGCCATGCTTGTACGCGAGAATCCAAGCACGCAGTGCTTCCTGATCGTAATCACCCAAGGTGACGCCCCGTTCGATGCCCTTGGCCGCCGCACATCCCAGACAACTATGGCCCGCTGCCGGCAAACGCCGCGCACACCGTTCGCAACGCGGCACCGCAGCGCAGACCAGGCGGTGCTGCTCGCAACCCGCGCCCGAACGAGTGTCTGTCTCGTGTGCCGGTGCCGCGCAGTACGGACAGCATGGTGGAAAGAAGTAATCAGCCCAGTCTGCAAGTACGGTGGTGGGTGTGCTCATGTCTGGTCTGCTTGACAGCCCTTTCCACCCACCCAGACGCACGCCGCAGGCAGCGCGTCACCACAAACTCAGAAATCAGACTCGTCGAACGAACTCTGGGACGCGGAATAGGCATCGCGCCGCCGCGGTGCAGACAAGCCCACAGCTACACGCACACGCTCGGCGTACGACTCGCGCGTGTCTTCGGGAGTGCTCTCCACATCCCACAACTCGCCCAACTCACGCGTCAGCTCTGACTCGGCCACCAAATCCGGCGGGGACAACTGCAACTGCTCACGCAAGTGCCGCCGGCAAGCGGCACTGGCATGCATCCAGCCCGCGACGAGCAAGCCCAACTCCAGCACCACCAACAGAGGCAGCCAGATGTACATCGACAACTCTTGCTCGGCAGGCCCTAGGCTGCGCCCCAACCACTCGCAGCCGAAACCGACGACGATGTTCAGGAAGCCGGCCCCCACCTGCACGCGCAGCACAATCGCTTCGCGCAAGCCCACCAA
>Ga0079301_1000299_pt1 | contig 24039 bp, 28 predicted proteins | sample Wag4_2014_7_11_3_FD_74797 | JGI IMG/M metagenome (GOLD analysis project Ga0079301, IMG submission 74797) | Fresh water mixed with fracking chemicals microbial communities from Ohio, USA - Utica-2 Time Series FC 2014_7_11 | ecosystem: Engineered > Industrial production > Chemical products > Input... | reverse complement strand
ACTGAGAAAACGATAAACACACTACGCCCGTAGAAGCCCTGTTTTAATTCTGAAGGACCCGGGTTCGATTCCCGGCACCTCCACCAGTTCTATTCTGAATCTTTTGGTCCTTCGCGCAGACCGTCGTAAATCTCTTTGCAGATTGGGCAGACGGGATACTTCTGCGGATCACGAGAAGGAACCCATTTCTTTCCGCATAAAGCGCGGACTGATTTACCGGTTACTGCTGATTCAACAATCTTCTCTTTCTTAATGTAATGAGCAAAGCGATCATGCCCACCATCATCTTCTTGTTCTACGGGGCGAGTGAGTGTGTCTGTATCTGCACCAGTAATAGGTGAATCAAGCGTTGGTAGACCGCGGTCGAAAATACCCATGCTCCTAGTATCTAATATGACTGTAGAATCTCCCAATGAAAGACTTACTACGCACAGAGCACCTTTCCCGCGCTGATGTTGATTTACTTCTCGATACAGCCGCTGACTTTGCGAAGAATCCGCTCCGCTCAAAGACAGCGTTGAGCAATAAGACTGTCGCGATCTACATGACTAAGCCTTCAACTCGTACTCGCCTTGCATCTGAAACGGCAGTGGCGCACTTGGGCGGAACACCTATTTTTATCCGCGGCGATGATCTCCAGCTTGGTCGCGGTGAAACAATCGCCGATACCGCAAAGATCATCAGCGGTTTCTGCGATGCGCTGATTATTCGTACCTTTAAGCAATCAGATGTCGATGAACTCGGCGCTGAGTCATCTATTCCCGTAATCAACGGACTTACCGATGATGACCACCCAACACAGTTGCTTGCAGATTGGGTAACAATCCGCGAGAACTTTGGCAACGACATTACGGGCCGCAAATTTGTTTATCTCGGCGACGGAAACAATATGACCCACGCCTGGTTGATCATGGGCGCAATCATGGGCGCGCATGTTGTTGCAGCAACCCCTGATGGCAAGTGGGCACCAGATGCGGCAGTAGTTGCAAAGGCAAAAGAGATTGCAGCAAAGAGCGGTGCAACAATTGAAGTGACAACGGATGCAGAAGCCGCAGCAAAGGGCGCATCTGTTCTCTACACAGATGTGTGGATGTCGATGGGGGACCCTGAAGCAGAGCGCGCTGAGAAGATGAAGGCGCTAGCACCGTATGCAGTGACCGAGAATTTGATGTCTCTAACTGAGAAAGATTCCATCTTTATGCACTGCCTTCCCGCACATCGCGGTGAAGAAGTTGAAGCGCCAGTGATTGATGGACCAAAGTCTGTTATCTGGCGCGAGGCATATCATCGCCGCACAACGATTCAAGCGCTGCTCTATCACCTCACTCGCGGTGAATTAAAAGGTAATTAAGTAACTATTTCTCTTCGCTTGCATTTGGGACTTGATCTAAATCTGTAAAGATTGTTTTTCCCATTTGTCGCGCCTTCTCCATTTCAAGATCAGCTCCACGAGATTCGCCTGGGATTCTTAAAATGGCATCGCACTTTTCAAGTAGGCGATGTGCAACGGGATATTGAAACTCCGTGAATTCGGGGGATGAGTGAGTATCTCCGCCGGCTGATTTGATGACTGGCCATGCAGCCCATTCGCCCACCATGCCTAAGTGACCCTTCTTGAAGAGGGGTAGTGCATAAGCCTCCATGGCTTCTAGATTCTTGCGAATCTTCGCCTCATCTCCATCCGTTCCCGATAGGTATGGACCTGAAATGAGGATTAATAGAGATTTAGACATGGAATAAAGGTTATCTTCACATCTCCAAATTTTGCCTTGGAGAGTACCTTTATCGCCATGAGAGTGGCTGTTCCTAGAGAAATCAGAGATGGCGAGAAGCGCGTAGCGCTCGTGCCTGATGTCATCAATAAGTTAACTCGACTTGGTTATGAAGTCGTCATTGAATCTGGAGCAGGCGTTCATTCGCAGGCAACCGATGATCTATACACAGCAGCAGGTGCGACGGTAAAGAGTGGCAATGTCATCAGCGACGCTGATGTAGTTCTCTCCGTAACCTCACTGACACCAGCGCAGATGGGCAGCCTCAAGAAAGGCGCCGTCACAATCTCTTTCCTTTCACCGGTTACTGCAGTTGATTCGATCGATGCAGCAACAAGTGCGGGCGTAACAGCATTCTCTCTTGAACTGGTTCCACGTATTTCTCGTGCGCAGTCAATGGATGCGCTGACATCACAAGCTCTGTGTGCCGGTTATCGCGCAGCGCTCGTTGGCGCTGAACTTTCACCACGATTCTTCCCAATGCTAATGACAGCTGCAGGAACTGTTACACCGGCTCAGGTACTTGTTCTTGGCGCGGGTGTTGCAGGACTTCAAGCAATTGCAACTGCTCGCCGACTTGGTGGAGTTGTGAGTGCTTATGACGTTCGCCCTTCATCTGCCGATGAAGTGAAGTCAATGGGTGCGTCATTTATCAACCTTGAACTTGAAGCACTTGAAGGTGCCGGTGGTTATGCACGCGAGATGACAGAAGAGCGTGCAGCAAAGCAGCGCGAACTTCTTACTCCTTACATTGCAAAGTCACATGTAGTCATTACAACGGCTGCAGTTCCAGGACGCACAGCTCCTCGCTTGATGACAGCGCAGATGGTTGATGCGATGGAAGCCGGAACAATCATCGTTGACTTGGCAGCAGAAACTGGCGGAAACGTTGAAGGATCAAAGCCAGGTGAAATTGTTGTTACCGCTAAGGGCGTTCAGATCTGGGGCGGAAAAGATGTTCCTAGCCAGCTCCCATTCCACGCTTCTAGCTTGTATTCACGTAACGTCGTCAATCTTCTGACGTTGATGACCACACCAAGTAAAGATGGAGCACCCGTTGCTCTCAATATCGATTTCACCGATGAAATCATCGACAAGTCAGCCACAACTCATGGCGGTGCCAAGCACACGCCAGGAGCAAGCGAGAAGGGCGGTGCTAACTAATGGATGCAATCGCAATCATTTCCATCTTCGTACTCGCAGTCTTTGTGGGATTTGAAGTTGTTTCTAAAGTCTCTTCAACTCTCCACACACCTCTTATGTCAGGTGCCAACGCAATTCACGGCGTCATCCTTGTCGGCGCCATCATCGTCGCCGATCACAGTGAAGCCAATTCACTAGAGCTCTGGCTCTCACTTGCAGCAATCATCCTTGCAACAATCAATATGGTCGGCGGCTTTGTTGTTACAGATCGCATGCTCGAAATGTTTAAGCCGAAGAAGAAGGGAGGCGAATAATGAATAGCACCCTCTATAGCTTGATTGGCCTCGCAGCCGGTGTTGCTTTCATCTTGGCTCTTAAGGGCCTTTCGCATCCAAAGACAGCTCGTCGCGGAAACCTCATTGGCGCATTCGGTGCCACCGTTGCGACCCTATCCGTCTTTCTCTACGTCACTCCATCTCATGGTGAAGAGGTAGGTCATTCACTTCCGCTCCATAACTTCTGGTGGATTCTCGGCGCAATTGCAGTGGGTCTAATTATTGGAGTCCCTGCAGCCCGCAAGGTCGAAATGACTCAGATGCCGCAGCTCGTTGCACTCTTTAACGGTGTTGGCGGTGGAGCAGCTGCTCTCGTTGCAATCGTTGAATACCTAAACCTTGGCGCAGAAGCAACGACTGCGGAAGTTATCTTCACTGTCTTTACCGTTGTCGTCGGCTGTGTTTCATTTAGCGGTTCGATTATTACCTTTATGAAACTGCAAGAGTTAATGACTACACGCCCTGTCGTATTCCCTGGTGGACGTTTTGTTATTGCGGGAACGCTCGCAGCGGTACTTGGCACTTCTGTTTGGGTAGTTGCAGCACTTGGAACTACACCACTACTAGTACTTGCAGTGCTCTCACTTCTCTTTGGTGTGCTCTTTGTACTTCCAGTCGGTGGAGCAGACGTTCCAATCGTTATCTCACTTCTCAACGCCTTCACTGGTCTTACAGTGGCAGCAAGTGGATATGTTCTGTCATCAACACTTCTCATCATCGCCGGAACGCTCGTTGGTGCATCAGGAACAATCCTGACTCGCCTCATGGCAGAGGCAATGGGCCGCTCACTCTTCGGAACTTTGTTCGGAGCATTTACTGCAAAGCCCCAAGAAGCATCGGGTTCTGCCGAAGAACGCCCAGTGCGTTCAGGTTCTGCCGATGACGTTGCAATTCTTCTGAATTACGCACGACGTGTAGTTATCGTTCCTGGCTTCGGTCTTGCTGTTGCTCAAGCACAGCACACAGTTCGTGAACTCGCTGATTTGATGATCTCTAAGGGCATCGATGTTGCTTATGGAATTCACCCAGTAGCAGGTCGCATGCCAGGACATATGAACGTTCTTCTTGCTGAAGCAAACGTTCCTTACGATCAGCTAGCTGAAATGGATGAAGTAAATCCAACATTCGGTCAGACAGATGTTGCAATCGTTATCGGTGCAAATGACGTTGTGAACCCTGCAGCTCAGACAACTCCAGGATGTCCTATCTATGGAATGCCAATTCTTGAAGTAAATCATGCATCGAACATCATCTTCTTGAAGCGCTCAATGCGCCCAGGATTTGCTGGTATCGAGAATGAACTTCTCTATGATCCAAAGACAATGTTGCTCTTTGGTGATGCAAAGGCTTCCCTTACAAAGGTTGTCTCAGCGCTCAAGGCGCTTTAAGACTTTCGTTCGCGTAAGACGCAGAACTCATTTCCTTCGGGATCTGCCATGACAACCCATGTACATGTGGGTTCTGCCGATTGCCCAATATCAATCTGCTTCGCTCCCAATTTTTCAAGGCGAGCAACTTCTGCAGCTTGATCATCTGGGCGAAGATCTAAGTGCAATCTGTTCTTGCCATTTTTGGGAGTTGAATTCTTTAAAAAGAGAATGTCGGGAAATCCTGTGTTCTGTGGATCGCCTAGTTCGCGTTCAATCCAGACTTCAATCTCATTAATGTCTTCGCCAATTTTCCAACCAAGCGCCTCAGCCCAGAATTGAGCAAGCGCTAAAGGATCTTGGGCGTCAACGGTGATGCATTGCAGACGAAGTGCCATGCGGAGAATTATCCCTCTTGTAGGTCAGTGGGAGCGTTATGCACGTCGAGAATATCGCCAGATAATTTATCTGTGCGGTTCAATTTTGATGCGTCACCTGGCTTCTTCGCATCTTCCTTATAGATCGCAGGGATTGAACCCAAAAGACCCTTCTGGAAATCTTCAAATGCCTGAAGAACTTCGCGTTTTGTATTCATCACGAACGGACCCATCCAAGCAACAGGTTCCTTGATTGGCTGACCACCGAGAATAAAGAGTTCGAGGTTTGGTGATCGTGATTCTTGCTGATTAGCAGCGCGCACAACAATGGTATCTCCATCGCCGAAGACGGTGAGCTGACCCATTGATACTGGACGCTGTTCATCGCCAACAAAGCCATGTCCTGACATTGTGTAGACAAGTGCGTTGTAATCCTTGCGCCAAGGAAGGCGAAGTTCTGCGCCAGGTGCCACAGTTGCGTGAATCAAAGTAATTGGAGTCTGTGTTGTTCCAGGCCCTACGTGGCCATCGAGTTCGCCAGCAATAATGCGAACGAGTGATCCACCATCAGTTGAGGATAGAAGTGCAACATCATTTGCACGAACATCCTGATATGCAGGAGGCGACCACTTCTTTGCTGCAGGAAGATTGACCCAAAGTTGGAAACCGTGGAATAAACCACCTGACATCACCAGATGCTCTGGGGGAGTTTCGATGTGAAGAATCCCGCCACCAGCTGTCATCCACTGTGTATCTCCATCAGAGATTGTTCCGCCGCCACCATTGGAATCTTTGTGATCGAAGATTCCATCAATAATGTATGTAACTGTTTCAAAACCACGATGTGGGTGCCATGGAGTTCCCTTTGGCTCACCTGGTGCATATTCAACTTCACCCATTTGATCGAGGTGAATGAATGGATCGAGTTCTGCTAAATCAACACCTGCAAATGCACGTCGAACCGGGAAACCTTCTCCTTCAAAACCTTGCGGAGCAGTTGTGATGCTCTTTACGCGGCGCGCACGTAAACCTGTTGTATCGCTGATGCGCGGAAGGATGGTGATGTCACTGACGGTTACTGCTGGCACGGTGGCTCCTTTATCTTGCCCTCAATGTAGTTGAACTTTCAACTAGTCGCAAGGCGAACTAGATGGGCTCATTCATGGAGCGTGCGGGTGTGAAGAACTCTTTGCCGAGCGGAGATGTCCAGGTGCAGGAGCCATCGCTGAAGCTTTGGATTCTCCAGCCGTCATGAGTCTTCAGGCGGTGATGCCTTCGACAGAGTGCGCCGATATTGTCAGGAGAAGTTGATCCTCCGGATTCCCAACTTTCTGCGTGATCGAGATCGGAAAGTAGCGCCGATCTTCGGCAACCTGGAAAACGACAAGTTCGATCTCGGGCGATAAGAAAATCCTTGAGATGTTGAGGGGGCTCATAACTTTCGCGACCAAAATCGAGAAGATTTCCGGTCTGTGGCTCGGTGATAAATCTCTTCCACTTCGCATCTGATGCAAGTTCTCGCGCAACCGCTGCAGGAATTGGTCCGTAACCAGCCAACTGTCCAGGATTTTCAGCAAGACCGAGAAGTGTTGGCAAATCAATAGTGACATTTACAGTGAGCGGACGGCGCTGCGGCGTAACGGTCTCAGATATTTCAGAGAGGAAGTTAGAGCAGATAGTTGAAAGTGCATCTGCTCGCTTCTGGTCAATTGTGCGAATCGCATCGCCATCTTTATCTGAGCGCTGAAGCTGTTCTTGGCGCAAGATAAATGCCTCTATTGAATTCATAACTATCTGCGCATCGGCTGCAGGCAAAATTGCAACGACTGTGGACATACCATCTGCTTCGTTATAGCAACTCACTCGTCGAAGAGAGGTCGCTCGCGAAGTAATCTCTTCAAACTCCTCAGGAATGGATTTAGCAATATCTGTTCGCACGCGCACTGCAAGTTGTCCAGGCGTGTGTAGCTCAGCGAAGGAAATGGCGCGTTGTTCTACTTCGAAGATAACCGAATCTGGCGCACCATTACGAATTGCTATTGCAGTTTCACGAGCAATGACAGTGGCGTGTGCTGAAGAAATTTCTCCTGTAGCAAGCGCCGAACAGGTGTTAGGTAAGTTGTTAACCAGTGTGCGCGCAATATCAATTCGTGACTGTGCAGTCGCTGGCGCTAATCGAAGTGCTGTCGAAATATCTTCGCGCTCAGCCTCATCAACACCAAAAAGTGGACCGTCTCCCTCACTTGGTTGTAGCCCTGCAACAGCTGCGATCGCTCTTTGGCGAAGCGCATAGAGCCAGCCATCTTGACGATCGAGTGCGGTGAGGTAGTTGATGCGGTCGACAGCGCTCAGTGAGTAAGGATCTATTTCAGAGAGCCGAGCCATCGTTGCAGCACCAGGTATCGCGCAGAGGAGCTCCGACATAAGGTCGGAGAGCTCGGCTACATCGATAAGGCGCGCTGTCGTCATGGGATGGATATTCGTTGAGCGCACTGACAAAGGGTTTTATCTTTTCGATGGGCCACTGATATCTGGGGAAAAGTATTTTTTGGGTTATGGCTCTGCGTGCGTAAATGTGCGGGTTTATTGCAGCCCGTAGCGGCGTTAGAATAGGAATGTGAACAAGCATGCGCCGAAGCTCAACAAGGTGATTCTGTATTACAAATTTACGCCAATCGCCGATCCTGAAGCTGTGCTGCTATGGCAGAAATACTTGTGCCAATCTCTTAATCTCAAGGGCCGCATCCTGATTTCAAAGCACGGAATCAATGGAACAGTCGGCGGAGAAATGGCCGATGTAAAGAAGTATGTGCGCGAAACTCGCCGCTACGAAGGTCTCAAGAAAACTGTATTCAAATGGTCAGATGGAACCGGTAACGAATTCCCCCGCCTTCGCGTCGTTGTCAAAGATGAACTCGTCGCATTCGGCAGCCCCAACGAAATTGAAGTCGATGAAAACGGCGTAGTCGGCGGCGGCGTACACCTTCGCCCAGAGCAGGTTGAAGAGCTTGTGAAAGAACGCGGCGATGACGTTGTCTTCTTCGATGGTCGCAACGCATACGAAGCGAAGATCGGAAAGTTTAAGAATGCCATCGTTCCTGATGTAGACACATCACGCGATTTCATCCGCGAAATCGAGAGCGGAAAGTACGATCACATTAAAGATAAGCCAGTCGTTACTTATTGCACCGGTGGAATTCGCTGCGAAATTCTCTCTGCAGTAATGAAGAAGCGCGGATTTAACGAGGTCTACCAAATCGATGGTGGAATTGTTAAATACGGCGAACGCTTCGGTGATGAAGCAAACTGGGAAGGCTCGCTCTATATCTTTGATGATCGCATGGCGATGGATTTCAGCGATAAAGCAAAGGTCATCGGCGAATGTGATAAGTGCAGCGCGCCAACAAAAGATTTCCGTAACTGCAACACTGCCTCATGCCACCAACTCATACTTCTCTGCGATTCCTGTGCATCGCTACCGTCAAACCTCAGCTGCACACACGATCAATCTCGTCAGCACGATTCCGAACTCGTCGGCTAACCAATCATGATTTGGTGGCCTGCTGAGATTCCCACTCTGCAATACGGACTCGTCACACTTCGTCCTAGTGCCGAGAAAGATATCGATTCGATTTTCAACGCCTGCCAAGATCCACTGATTCCAGCATTCACCACAGTTCCAGCGACATACACACTCGATCACGCCATTGATTTTGTGAGATCAGATCCATTTAGCTTTGCAGAACGCCGAGAACTCAGATTTATTATCGAATATGGAAATGGCGCTGACGCAAAATTTGCAGGAGTGATTTCGCTTCACACAATAAACATAAAGAATCACACTGCCGAAATTGGTTATTGGCTTGAGAAATCGATGCGCGGACAAGGAATCGGAACAATTGCTGCCAAGATGATTACTGATTATGGATTACGCACTCTTGGCTTTAGACGTATTGATGGCCTAGCTGATGTAGAAAACGCCGCTTCACAGAAACTTCTCACAACTGCGGGCTTCCAAAAAGAAGGAATATTGCGCAACAAGGTCACACGTGATGATGGTCGGCAGATTGATATGGCACTCTTTGCAACGACCGATACCACCTGGACACCACTAGAGCACTAGTTTTCACAGAGAGGAATGCCATGGCAAAGAACCTCTTCCGCTCAACAGCCGTAGCCATTGCAGCTCTCTCACTCTTCGCAACAGCTCTCACTGCTCCAGCCCGTGCCGATGACAATCCGCCTCGAAAGATTATGACTGGCTGGATTCCTTATTACTCCATGAAGACCGCGCTTCCTAACGCGCTTAACAACGCTGATTTAGTCCGCGAAGTCATGCCCTTTTGGTACACCCTTAAATTTGATGGAAAATCAAAGGCTCCATACGTCGCAGATTTATATGCGCCAGCAAATCCAAGCGTTCCTATCTCTCAGCCACTGACCGCCATGCGCAATGCAGGGTTTTCGATTATTCCAACCATCACTGATGGAACAAGCAAATTAGTTTTGGCTGGACTACTTAAGAGTCCAACTTCCCGTACACAAGTTGTTAATGCCATTATGAATTTAGTTCGAACAAATAATTACGATGGCGTTGATCTAGATTTCGAGGGCTTTGCCTTTGTTGACGGAAACTCCACATGGGCAAGTACCGCACCTTCATGGGTTGCACTCGTGAAAGAGTTGAGCGCCGCTCTGCGTGCAGAGAAGAAAATACTTTCGGTCTCAACGCCCTATGTACTTAACCCCACCGGCGCACAAAAGGGTTATTTCGTATATGCGTGGGCTGCGATTGCTCCTTTCATAGATAAGTTGCGAATCATGACGTACGACTATTCCGTCTCCAAGGTGGGTCCAATTGGTCCGATCACCTGGACCGAGCGCACAGTCCAGTATGCAGTTTCTATCATGCCTGCCTCAAAGGTTTTTGTCGGAGTACCTGGTTATGGCCGCGACTGGGTTACTGCCGTATCCGGAGTCTGTCCTGCAAACGTAATCAACACAGTTAAAGCTGGCGCAAAAGCTGCAACATTTGTCATGCGCGATGCAGCTGCTCTGGCTGCAACATACGGCGCAGTCCCAACTTATAACGAGCAGTTTGGCGAGATGACCTTCTCATATCAAAAGGTCTATAACGGAACTACTGCAACAGGTTTATCTACATCTTGCACAGCATCGCGAACTGCTTGGTACCAAGATGCCAGAAGCTGGGCGCTGCGTGCAGATCTTGTTACCAAATATCGCATCGGTGGAATCACAGCGTGGACTTTCGGTATGGAAGAACCCCTCGCTATGGAAGCAATTCGAACCGTTGCGAAGTCTGTTGCACCGGATCAAGTAGCGCTTACCGCGGCAATCGATAAGACCGTTGTTGATTATGGAAATCCAATAACTGTAAATGCCCTGATAACAATTAAAGATAAATCCGCCGTAGCTGGCGTACCAATTCGGATTGAAGGCAAATCACAAGGTGATTCAACCTGGCGCCTTCTCGCAACAGCGACTTCAGGTATTGATGGAAAGATTGAGAAGGCCGTCATTATTGGAAAGAGCACCGCGATTCGAGTCGCAACGGATGCAACGTGGGAACGCACAGAAGGTCTAAGCCCTGAATTCCCAGTCTCAGTCAATCGACTTCTCGTTGTTTCAGCTCCTACAACAGCAAAGTCAGCTGCTCCAGTAACTATTACCGGAAATATCAGACCACGACTTGCAGGAAGTTCTGTAACGCTCGAACGACTTGTTGGAAAAGAGTGGAAGGCCGCTGGCACTGCAGTTCTTACGGATGCACAAGGCAATTTCACCATTACGTTAAGTGGCTCTCCAAGAGGAGTCATCCCGCTACGAGTAACCGTTGCTGCAGATTCGCTCTGGAACGTTGTCAGCAGCCCAACCTTTAATATCATTATCCGGTGATGGTAAAGACTGCAGATAAAATCGAAGAAGAGATTCGTGCAATCTTTTCTGGCGATACACCCTGGGTCACCATCGTCTGGGATGACCCGGTAAACCTTCAAACGTATGTGGTCTATGTCTTTATGGAGCTATTCGGGTATTCGAAAGCGCGCGCAACAGAGTTGATGCTGCAAGTACATAACGATGGTAAGGCAATCGTTTCTACAGGAAGCCGTGAAGAGATGGAACATGATGTGGCACGCCTTCACGAATATGGTCTCTGGGCCACCTTGCAACGTGGCGACCAACTATGACCGCAACCGAAGGTTTTAAGCGCCACGGCGATCATTCATATGTCGCCACATTCGCAGATAGCGAGAAGGAAGTTCTCCTTAATCTCTGTGAACAGATAATTGAATTGCTTGCCGAACGTCATGATCATGGCCACGATGATCCACTAGCGGCAATGGTGGGAATTACTTCACATGATTCTCCGCCAGAAGATGAAGTTCTCCATCGTTTGCTACCTAATGCCTATGCAGATCAAGTAGATGCATCAGAATTTAGACGTTACACAGAAGCGACTTTGAGGCAGAAGAAACAAGCACATGCAATCTCTATGCGCATCCATCTTAAGTCTTCCGATGATGGCATCATTGATTTAGATCATGACAATGCCAACGCGTGGCTTGGCGCTATCAACGATATTCGCCTTGCACTCGGTGTCAGATTAAAGGTGCAGAACAATTCACATGAAGAACTCGAACTCTTGGCGCCCGATGATCCTTTACGCGGTGTTTATGCGGTCTACACGTGGCTGGGTTGGCTGCAAGAGACTTTGCTGTCGGCTCTTATTGATGATGCTGATGAAGATGAAGAATCACAGCTCGGCAATTCGTAAGTTCTTTCCACTAGAAATTCTTGTGTAGGATTACCGATATGTCACTCGAGATTTCACGCGCTTTTGTTGATGCAATTCTCGAACAGTCGCGCGCGGAATACCCCGATGAATGTTGCGGAGTAATCCTGGGACCTGCTGGTTCAGATAAGGCGCTACGACATAAGCCGATGCTCAATGCAGCGCATTCACCAACCTTCTATGAATTTGATCCAAAAGATCTCCTTGCTCTCTACCGCGAGGTTGATGACAATGATGAAGAGATCGTTGTTATCTATCACTCGCACACTGAGACTGAGGCCTACCCATCTCGCACAGATATCGCCTATGCCGGCGAGCCAGGTGCGCACTATGTGCTGGTCTCTACACGCGAACAGATTGCACCTGCAACAGAGTTTCGTTCATATCGCATCATTGACGGCGTCGTCACCGAGGAATCCGTCACAATTACCGACTGATAATTTCAATTAGAGTTCACAGCTCTTTTTCGACATAATTACCACCATGGCAATCGACGTACGTATCCCAACAATTTTGCGCCCATATACCAAGGACCAAAAGTCCGTAGAGGCATCTGGTGCAACCCTCTCTGCAGTTATTGCAGATCTCGATACGCAGTACGCCGGTCTTGGAGAACGTCTTCTTGAAAACGGAGCGCTCCGTCGCTTCATCAACGTCTACGTCAACGATGAAGATGTTCGTTTTCTTGGTGGACTCGAAGCGCAAATTAAAGATGGCGACTCAATAACAATTTTGCCTGCAGTCGCTGGCGGATAATTTTGGCTCGTTACGACTCTCTCGAATCGTCAGTAGGTAACACACCGCTTATTGGCCTTCCTCGACTCTCACCAGCTCCCAATGTTCGTCTTTGGGCAAAGATGGAAGATAGAAATCCAACTGGTTCGATTAAAGATCGCACAGCGCTCTCGATGATTGAAGCTGCAGAGAAAGATGGCTTACTCAAGCCAGGCTCAACAATTCTTGAACCAACCAGTGGCAATACTGGAATCTCACTTGCTATGGCTGCAAAAGTGCGCGGCTACAAACTCATATGTGTGATGCCAGAGAACACCAGCCCCGAGCGTCGCCAACTGCTTGAGATGTGGGGAGCAGAGATCATCTCTTCACCTGCAGCCGGCGGTTCCAATGAAGCGGTTCGTGTAGCGAAAGAAATTGCAGCGCAGAATCCAAGCTACGTATTCCTGTATCAATATGGAAACCCTGCAAATACAGCAGCGCACTACAACGGTACCGGCCCAGAAATTTTCAAAGACCTTCCAACCATTACTCACTTTGTTGCAGGCCTTGGTACCACTGGAACTCTTATGGGTGCTGGTCGCTATCTTCGAGAGCAGAATCCAGATGTTCAGATCATTGCCGCTGAACCTCGTTATGGAGAACTTGTATACGGACTTCGCAATATTGATGAAGGCTTTGTTCCGGAACTTTATGATGCAACTGTATTAACTCGTCGCTTCTCTGTAGGTGCAGAAGATTCAGTGAAGCGCGTACGTGAATTACTTGAAGTCGAAGGTATTTTCGCAGGCATCTCAACAGGTGCAATTCTTCATGCAGCGATTGCAATGGGCAAGGAAGCAATTCGCGATGGACGAGATGCAGATATCGCATTCATCGTCTGCGATGCAGGCTGGAAGTACTTATCCACCGGCGTTTATGGCTCACAGATCGAAGAGGCAACCGAAGGGCTCGACGGCACTCTTTGGGCTTAACGCCTTCTCGCGGTTAGACTTATTCCATGAGTAACGCGCCAATCGGTATCTTCGATTCTGGCGTCGGCGGACTCACGGTAGCCCGCGCAATCCTCGATCAACTTCCCAACGAATCAACTCTCTACATCGGCGATACAGCTCGTGGACCATATGGCCCGCGCCCACTTGCTGAGGTTCGCGACTTTGCTTTAGAGACTCTCGACTTCCTTGTCGATCAAGGCGTGAAAGCTCTGGTCATTGCCTGCAACACTGCAAGTGCTGCCATGTTGCGCGATGCTCGCGAGCGTTATTCAGTCCCAGTTATTGAAGTTATCCAGCCTGCAGTTAGACGCGCGGTAGCAGCTACTCGCTCGGGGAAAGTTGGAGTTATCGGAACTAGAGCAACAATTGAGTCGAAGGCTTATCTCGATGCATTTGCTGCAGCGCCCCAGCTAACTATTGAATCGATTGCTTGCCCACTCTTTGTTGAATATGTCGAACGCGGCGAGACTTCAGGAGATGCAATCACAAAGGTTGCTCGCGAATATTTGCAGCCGATGGTTGATGCTGAGGTCGACACCTTGGTCCTTGGATGTACCCACTATCCACTTCTTACTGGTGTCATTTCATATGTGATGGGCAATGGCGTCTCACTCGTCTCTAGCGCCGAAGAGACCGCAAAAGATCTCTACCGCGTTCTTGTAGAGAATTCTCTTCTTCGCCAACCAACAGAAGCGCCTGCTACACACCGTTTTCTTGCGACTGGCGATGCCAAGGCATTTGAAGTCCTTGCACGACGCTTCTTAGGACCTGAAGTAGGTTCTGTTCAACATCAAGTTCTCTAATACCAATACATTCAGAAAATGGGGCATGACATGGCACGCAACGATGGACGATCAGTAGATCAGCTTCGCGACATCAAAATCACACGAGGTTGGCTCGATCATGCCGAAGGTTCTGTGCTTGTTGAATTTGGAAAAACTCGCGTTCTCTGTGTTGCTTCCTTTACTCCAGGTGTTCCTCGCTGGCTTAAGGATTCAGGTAATGGCTGGGTTACATCTGAGTATTCAATGCTTCCGCGCGCCACACACACACGTTCAGATCGTGAAAGCGTTAAGGGCAAGCTGGGCGGGCGCACACAAGAAATTTCTCGCCTCATTGGACGTTCATTACGTGGAATCGTAGATATGAAAGAGCTTGGCGAAAATACCATCGTGATCGACTGCGATGTTCTGCAAGCTGATGGCGGAACTCGAACTGCGGCAATCACAGGTGCATATGTTGCACTCGCTGATGCAATCTCATGGGCGCAAAAAGAAGGACATGTGAAGGCGGGCGCAAAACCACTTGCAGATTCAGTTGCAGCAGTGAGTGTAGGAATTATTGATGGAGTTCCCATGCTTGATCTCTGTTACGAAGAAGATGTTCGCGCTGAGACAGATATGAACGTTGTCTGTTCAGGCGATGGTCGCTTTATTGAAGTACAGGGCACTGCCGAAGGTGCACCATTTGATCGCGCACTTCTTGATTCACTTCTTAACTTGGCAGTTGCCGGTTCTGCAACCCTCACCGACCTCCAGAAGCAAGCTCTCGCAAAGTAAATGGCACATAAGCTCTTACTTGCAACGCGCAATAAAGGAAAGATTGAAGAGTTCCGCCGCATTCTTGATGCAGTAGCTCCTGGAGAGATTGATTTAGTAGGTCTTGATCAATTTCCAGATTTACATGATGTCATCGAAGATGGAGATACCTTCGAAGCGAATGCTTTGAAGAAGGCGCGAGAAATGTCTATCGCAACAGGAATCCCTGCAATCGCAGATGACAGCGGACTCTGCGTCGATGCACTCAATGGCGATCCTGGAATTTTCTCTGCTCGGTGGGCTGGAAACCACGGCGATGATGCAGCCAATACTGCAAAGCTCTTAGACCAACTTGCAGATGTTCCAGATGAGAAGAGAAGTGCGCACTTCACCTGCGTTGCAGCTCTCTATCTTCCTGACGGCAGAAGCCATTGCGAAGAAGCCCACTTCGATGGCTGGATTCTGCGCGCGCCAATTGGTGAACAAGGATTTGGCTACGACCCAATCTTCAGACCAGATGGATTGCAGCTCTCCAGCGCACAAATGAGCGCAGAAGAGAAGGATGCGATTAGCCATCGAGGGAAATCACTCCGAGCAATAGCACCGCATGTGATCACTTTGCTCAAATCCCTAGGTTAAACTTTTCCTTATATTCCACCGTTTCATAACTCAAGGAGATATACCGTGGCAGTAAAGAAGAAGACAGCAGCCAAGAAGACTACGGCTAAGAAGTCTGCGCCTAAGAAGGTTGCAAAGAAGGCAGTAGCCAAGAAGTCTCCTGCAAAGAAGACAGCGGCAAAGAAGAAGTCAGTGGCGAAGAAGACCACAGCTAAAAAGTCAGTAGCAAAGAAGTCGACTGCAAAGAAGGCAGTTGCGAAGAAGAAGACCACAACCAAGAAGGCAGTTGCGAAGAAGGCAACAGCTAAGAAGGCTGTGAAGAAGTCACCTGCGAAGAAGGCAGCGACAAAGCTTGTTGTTCCTCCGGTCCCAGCGACTGGTTCAGCTCGTGTCAATGTTTCAACAACACCAGCTCCGGCAAAGCCAGCTCCTGCAAAGGCGCCAGCAAAGCCATCTGCAGCCCCACGTCAGGGCTCTTCAAGTAAGACACTACTTGCAGTGCTTGTCGGAGTAGTTCTCCTCGCGGCAATCGTTATCTCAAATTCAAGCAAAGATTCTGATGATGCAGCTCCTGCAGTTGAACCATCAATCTCTGAATCAGCAGAGCCAATGGCGACAGAGTCTGCAGAAGCAACAGATCCAGAAGCGACTTCAACAGAGGCAACTGAAGTTGCATCGGGTGAAGCTCCATCACGCTTCATTGGAAATTGGAAAGATAGCTCAAAGTCAGTAATGGTTATTACATGGAAGGCGCCTGCTGGAGATGTAAAGGGCTATAAGGTTGAGACTCGCTCGAATATGGGCGCATGGAACGTAGTTTCAGAAGTTTCAGCAACAACACTTGTATCTGAGTTTGCAAAGACTTCAGAAGATGGCTCAACATCATTCCGCGTAACTGCAGTTTATGCAGATGGCGCTGAAGGTGCTGCGAAGGCATTTGGATTTGCAGGTCAGTTCGAGTAAATAAAAAGTAAAAAACTCCCCATCAGATATTCAGGTGGGGAGTTTTCTTTTGCCAAATCTATTTAAGCGACTTCACTATCTCTGCTACATAAACTGCAACACCTGTCGGTACGAGGTGCACACCATCCGGTGCGAAATATTCAGGGTGGCCCTCAGAGATTGAACTCCAATCAACAACAGTGGCGTTGGAATATTGAACTGCAATCTCATTGATGAGCTCATTATTGGCCTCACGCCAAGGGCGCGGAACTGCCGTATTTACAACGATAATTTGAGGTTGGTTCTTCACGAGCTCAAATATCTCGCGAACTTGTTCGCGACCCAGAGCATTGTTATTTCCTAGATTAAAGATCACTGGGGATTCAGACGCGCTATCGAGATCCACCTTCATCACTTCTAGTAGCTCGCTAGCTTGTCTGCCAATGCGTGCATTCATGATGGCTATCGGAGCGCTTTCGCCAAGGGTTGCTCGAATGCCCAAGATAACGGAGTCACCTGTCACCCAGAGCCCGCCTGCGTTTACTTGCTCTGCCGCTGATGGTTCTGAGGTCAGTGAAGCTTCAAGTTTTGCACGTTGATCACTGGCGATGCCAATTGCGCGAACGCTAATGACCGCAGCGATAGCGATGACAATAACGGTCAAAATCGCAAATGAACGAGTTTGAAGTGTTCGCTCTTTCTTGGTTCGATATTTAAGACCCTTATACCAATATTGAATAACGCCACGTCGAATCGGAAGCTCGATATATCTCAGTGAAATATCGCTGAGCGCAAAGACGATCAGAATGCGAAGCGCGTAGAGCGCCCACTCTTGTCCTGCAAGGTCGACTGATGGTCGAGTTACTTGGAAAATTACCCAGTGCCATAAGTAAATTGCATAAGAACGTTCGCCAATCCAGAGAAATACTGGATTCTGTAAAACAGGAGCAAATCGTGATGCAGGGTGTACAACAGACATAACAATTGCAGCACCGCAGATACCAGCAAGTGGGAAGGCGATTTTGTAGAGCGTTGGCTGGCTCTCATCAATTAACAAGAAAGCTGCAATGATTCCGAAGAATCCAATAAAGCCAACCGCGTCGATAAAGTCTTGTGCCTTCTTCGATACGGTCTTTGTGAAGTTCTGAGGGATCCAGCTAACAGCAAGGGCTGCTCCCAAGAAGAGCCCAATGCTATGAGTATCCGTTCCAAAGTAGACGTGGCTTACCTTGGATGCATTTGAGGCATCAAGTGAGAATGAGACAAAGAGAAGTGCTGCTCCCGATGCTGCAGCAATAACCAGCGAAGCCACAGGGATGTGCTTTTTACCGAATTTCTTAAGGATGAAATAGAGAATCAGTGGCCAGACCAAATAGAACTGTGCCTCCACGGCCAGCGACCAGGTGTGCTGGAGAAGCGGTGGTCTACCAATGCTTTCAAAGTAATCTTGATGACGGGCGACAAGCCACCAATTCATAGTGCCGGTCAATGAGAATGGGGTATCAGTCAGAAGCCTTTTGATCGTATCGGGAGCCCATATTCCAATAGCAATTGTCGTTGAAACGAGCATGAAGATGAGGGCGGGTAGCAAACGTCGAGCTCGAGCTAGATAGAAACCGCGCAGATCAAGGCCACCACTTTGCGCAATCGAATCAAGCAGTAAACGAGTGATGACGTAGCCAGAGATAACGAAGAAGAGATCAACTCCAAGGAAGCCACCTGGAATCCAAGTAAAGCCCAAGTGATAGAACATCACCGCAATGACAGCGACGGCGCGAAGGCCATCGATTGCAGGAATGTATTGGATACCGCGATTGGTAGCCATAGAAATTACTTACGCTTTACGGCCGGCTTTTTAGAGGCTGACTTCTTTACAGCAGCTTTCTTCGCAACCTGCTTCTTTGGAGCTGCGATTGCAGTACGTGTGCGCTTGCTTTCAACCTTAATAGGAGCAGATTTCTTTACAGTTCCATCTGAATTCAATGAGTCATTCACGACCGCCTGCATCTTGCCGAGTCGCGCAAATGCTGAATCAAGCTTCTCGCGAGATTGTGCAATCGCAGCTTCAGCTGCAGAAAGCGCAGATGCTTGGCTACGGTAAAGACGCTCTGACTCAGCGATGATATCTGCAAGCCATGCTCGGTACTCGACAACGTTTTCTGCCGCCTCTGAAATCACGCGCTCAGCTTCGCGACGAGCAGCTGTAGTAAGTGCAACTGCCTCTCGGCGTTTAGAGTCAACAATGGAATCTGCTTCGCGCACCTTTGCATCTGCAATTGTGGATGCTTCACGGCTGGCATCACGAACAATCTCGGAGGCTTCAACTTCTGCAGCTGAAATGTATTTACGTCCACGAGATTCGGCGCCGGCAAGAATGCTACGTGCCTTATTTTCAGCGCTTTCAATCGCATCCTGAGCCGTGCGGGTAGTCTCGTTAACGAGTCGTTCGGCTGCAGCATGAGCTTTCGCTTCACGTGCTTGCGCCGACTTGATCATCGACATAGCGGTTTCTGTAGCTAGAATTTCAAATTCTTCGCGGCTTAAGCCGGTGATATCGCGGCGAGACTTAAGGTCAGCAAGTTGAGATTCGAGTTCGCGAATGCGATCGACAGGGTTTGCTACTGGTGCGCGCTCTGCTTCATCGCGGAAACCAACCCAGCTGCGGAAGCTCTTCTCTGCCATGGTCTAACTCTCAATCAAGTGCTCGGGGATATTGGTGCAAGAGCCCAAGATTAGAGCATCCGGCTACTTTCGGTAAATGGCGAATGAGACAGCTAAGTACTGCGAAATCCATGCCGCCAGCACAAAGATATGGAAGAGCTCGTGGAAGCCGAAGTACTTTGCATTACGCCCTGGCAGTTTCAGCGCATAGAAGATGGCGCCAATTGAGTAGAGCAGGCCACCAATAAGAATCGGCAGAATCACCCACAGACCACCCTCTTTATAGAGCTGTGGTGTGTAGATGACCGCAACCCAGCCAAGAAGTAGATAGTTCGCGACGTAGAGAAAGCGCGGTGCTCCTACCCAGAAAACACGGAGTGCAACTCCAATAAGTGCACCGGTCCATACGACAGCAAGTAGAACATTGCGGTCGCGATAATCAAGGAGCGCGACGGCAAAAGGTGTGTAAGAACCTGCAATCAGTAAATTGATATTTGCGTGATCCCAACGTCGCCAAATTTTCTTCTTACGTGGAACCCATGGAACACGGTGATAAATCGCAGAGACGCTAAATAGCATGATTGCAGTCAGCGAGTAAAGAGCAACAGCCCACTTAAATGATTCGCCGCTAAGAATAAACAATACGAGTGAAGCAATGATGACAAGAGGAGTAGCGGCTAGGTGAAACCAACCGCGCAACTTTGGAGGCAACTGGCTAGGTTCTATGGGTGTTGGCTCCATACTCATGCCCGTAAGCCTAATCGTTTCTGAGGTTTCGAACCGACGGGACCATGAGAGAGGCAATAGATGCCACTAGTGTCACGCCCCCTGTTACAAAGAGGATTGTATTGACGCCAAAGTGCATAGCGAGAGGTCCTGCAAAGACGATGCCTAGTGGAGCAATTCCATAGGATCCCAAAGTGTCATAAGAGCTGACGCGTGAATAAGACTCTTCGGGAACGTGGCTCTGTAAAGAGGTATTCCACGTGACCATAAATACCTCAAGGCTGATACCTGAAATAACTGAAGCAAGAACAGAGAAGATGATGTGGGAATCAAAGGCGAGGGTGAAATCCCAAACAGCAGATAACGCAATCAAAATCATTGCAAGGAAGAGTGGTCGCCCAATCTTCACTTTAAGCACCCAGATACCGCCAATAAGCATTCCCACCGAAAGTCCTGCAAGGTTGTAAGACCACTGACGTGGACCACTTACTGGATCATTGAAGTTAAGTGGACCTAAAACCGAGAGCATCGATTCAAAGGCCATATTGATCAGCGCAAAAGAAAGCACCATCGCAATAACCCAAGAGCGCGAAATGAATTCTTTCCATCCAGCTGCGAGGTCATGAATAATTCCTGGACTCTTATCTTTAACTTTTCCAATGATGGGTAAGTTCCAGACAATTGCACCTGCAATAAAGAAAGAAATTGCATCGACAAGTAAGCCCCAACCAGCGCCCACAGTGGAGACGAGAATTCCGCCGCCGAGTGTTCCGAAGATGTATCCGAAGTTAGAAGTGAGCCCAATAACGGCATTACCTTCTTGCAACTTCTCTTTCGGCAATATTTCAGGCAGAACTCCAGACATCGCGGGCCACCAAATCGCGTTAAGAATTCCAAAGAGTGCGCCCATAAGCGCAAGTAACCAAGTGCTTGAAAAGCCAACGATGAGCGAGATTGCGCTGAGTGCTGCAAGGAAGCTCCCAATCATGTCGCTTCCGCCAACAAGACGATTGCGTTGGAATCTATCGGCGATGACTCCGCCAAAGAGCATAAAGCCAAGGAGCGGAACGAAACGTGCGGCCATAACAATCGAGAGATCTTTACCGGTTGAGTTAGGAAGGCTGAGGACTCCGTAGGCAAGTGCAATGGGGGAGACACCATTTCCCACATTTGAAATAAATCGAGAGATAGCCAAACCAGTGAACCCGGGATACCCCCGCACATCGCGCAACTGATTTAGCATCTGAGAAGGATACCTACCCTGTAGTAATAAAAATTGAGCGTAAATCGGACTTTCATCTCTAAAAATAATCCCCGAAATTAACCAGTTTGGTGATGCAAATTCCTCGCAAGAGGCGCACACTTTCTCCTGTCGGCGATCACTGAGGCTCCTCGAGGACTTCATGGGTCACTGAACTTACGAATCAAACGATTCGCACTGATATAGCACTCACGGAGGCTTACTACATGTCAGTAACACTCGACAGCAACCAATGGAACCTCGTTTACGCGGTCTTCTCATTTGGTTTAGTTTCAATGCTCGCATGCACTGTGTACACCCTCGTATCACAGTCACGAGTTCTACCTAAGTACCGCAATGCACTCGTAATGTCATCAATGGTTACATTCATTGCTGCATACCACTACTGGCGCATCTTCAACTCATTCACTGAATCTTCAGAGGCAATGGTTGTTAACGTTTCAGGTGAGCAGGGCGCATTCAACGAGGCATACCGCTACGTTGACTGGCTACTTACAGTTCCACTACTTCTCGTTGAAGTAATTGCTGTTCTTGCACTTGCTGCAGCAGTTGCAAAGTCACTCATCATGCGACTTGTTCCAGCAGCAGCAGCGATGATCGCACTTGGTTACCCAGGTGAAATTTCATCAGACCAGAACACACAGGTTCTCTACGGTGTTCTTTCAACAATCCCATTCCTTTACATCCTCTACGTACTATTCGTAGAGCTTGGAAAGTCATTGGAGCGCCAGCCAGCTGGTGTAGCAGAGACTGTTGGACGTCTACGTCTTCTTCTCATCGCTACATGGGGCGTATACCCAATCGCGTACATCTTCAACATCGTTGGTGATGCTTCAGCATCATCATTCGTTGCAGTTCAGGTTGGATACACAATCGCTGACGTTCTAGCGAAGTGCGTATTCGGTCTAACAATCTTGAAGATCGCACGCATGAAGTCACATGCTGAAGGCATGCCAGCAGATCACTAATTATTTAAAGTAATTAGGGAAGGGCGTCGGGAAACCGGCGCCCTTCTGCTTTACCCTTTACATATGAATATGCAGCGCATTAATAATTTTCGTATGGGTGCATATGCAGCCCTTGCAGCAGGTTTAATTAATCTCCGTTACCAGACAGGTAGCGATGGCAATATGTCCAAGAGTCTGATTCTAATAATTCCTGGCGCCCTTGTTCTTGGTCTCTCATTAACAACTGCTGGAAAGAAACTCTTAGATAGCAAGACCGCCGCAGCGATTGGTATCACTGGCGGCGGCCTCTTACTTATCTATAGCTTTGTTCTGTAGCGATTAACCCTTCGCCGCAATAAATCCAGCTGCAAGATCTGCCTTGATATCATCAATATTCTCAAGGCCAAGACTTAGGCGGACAAGTCCCGGAGTAACTCCAGCTTCAAGTTGTTCCGCCGGTGAAAGCTGCGAGTGTGTAGTCGTTGCTGGGTGAATAACCAGAGAACGAACATCTCCGATATTCGCAACGTGGCTAAAGAGTTCGAGAGATTCCACGAACTTCTTTCCAGCTTCTATGCCACCCTTAAGTTCGAAGGAAAGTACTGCACCCGGTCCCTTTGGAGCATATTGAGCAGCAAGAGCATTCCAAGGTGAAGATTTCAGTGCGGCGTAATTTACCTTCTCTACATCAGGATGAGTTTCGAGCCATGTTGCTACTGCCTTTGCATTTTCGATGTGGCGTTCAATGCGAAGTGAAAGTGTCTCAAGACCCTGTGCGAGTAGCCATGCGTTAAATGGCGAAACCGCCGCTCCAACATCACGAAGAAGCTGGAGGCGAATCTTGAAGATATATGAGAGGTTTGCACCGAATGCAGAACCAACTCCAAGAGCCTGTGAGAAGACCAAGCCATGATAGCTAGGGTCTGGCTTGTTAAATCCTGGGAAGCGATCTTGATGCTGCGCATAGTCGAATTTTCCTGCATCGATGATTGCGCCCACAACGGCATTTCCGTGACCTGAAAGGAATTTCGTTGCTGAGTGAACTACTACGTCAGCACCAAATTCAATTGGCTTAATGAGGTACGGAGTTGCAACTGTGTTATCCACGATAAGTGGGACACCAACCGAGTGAGCAATATCTGCAACAGTTTTGATATCAAGAATTTCATTTTTTGGGTTTGCAATTGTTTCCCCAAAGAACGCCTTTGTATTTGGCTTTACAGCTTTCTTCCATGATTCAGGATCACTTGGATCCTCAACGAATGTAACTTCTACGCCAAACTTAGGAAGTGTGTAGTGGAACAAGTTATATGTTCCGCCGTAAAGGCTTGGGCTAGAAACAATATGATCGCCCGCTTCTGCAACGTTGAGAATTGCAAAGGTTGTTGCAGCTGAACCGGATGCGAGAAGCAGCGCGGCAACTCCACCTTCAAGTGCAGCTAGGCGTTGCTCGACTGCATCCTGTGTTGGGTTCATGATGCGTGTGTAGATATTGCCAAGTTCAGCCAGGCCGAAGAGGTTGGCAGCGTGTGTTGTATCGCGAAATTCATATGCTGTTGTTTGGTAGAGCGGAAGTGCGCGAGCACCTGTTGTTGGATCTGCAGTTTGCCCTGCATGAATCTGCAGAGTCTCAAAGGACCAATTGTTAGACATAGTTATCTCCATCGCAGTAGATGTCATGCACTGTGAAGCGAGAAGAAAATCAACTTTGATTTTCGCGCTTGCCAGTTACCTGACCTGTTCGTCACCCGGAGCACCCCACCGCGGTGGAGGGTTGCCGTCTACTGAGCCGGGGCTAATACGTAGAA
>Ga0079301_1000298_pt1 | contig 24043 bp, 17 predicted proteins | sample Wag4_2014_7_11_3_FD_74797 | JGI IMG/M metagenome (GOLD analysis project Ga0079301, IMG submission 74797) | Fresh water mixed with fracking chemicals microbial communities from Ohio, USA - Utica-2 Time Series FC 2014_7_11 | ecosystem: Engineered > Industrial production > Chemical products > Input... | reverse complement strand
ACCCTATCGAGTACGGCAGTAGCAACGCCATCCAGTCTGCGGCCAACACCGCGCGTGCCAATCAGCTGACGCGCCGCAAGCTGCTGGAACGCTTCCGGCTGGGCAGCCGTTACCCGACGCTGGTGGGCGACGCGGCCAGCGTGGCCGACGAACTGCAATCGTGGGTGGAAGACGTGGGCGTGGACGGCTTCAACCTGTCACGCACCGTCACCCCGGAAAGCTACGAGGACTTTGTCGACCTGGTGGTGCCGGAGCTGCAAAACCGTGGCGCCTACAAGACCGCCTATCAGGAGGGCAGTCTGCGCCACAAACTGTTCGGTCAGGGCGACACCCTGCCGGCGCGCCACGCCGGGGCCGGCTATCGCCACGGCGCCTGAATTTTTTACACAAGGAGAAACCATGAACCGCATCACACGCATCAAGCAGGGCCTTGGCGCCCTGGGCCTGTTACTGCTGGCCTTCAGCAGCCACGCAGCCGCACTCAAGATCGGCGTTACCCCCGGCGCCTACGCCGACTCGGTGCGCGTCGCCGCGCAAGAGGCCAAGAAGCAGGGGCTGGAAGTGGAGGTGGTGGAGTTCAGCGACTGGACCACGCCCAATGTGGCGCTGGCCAACAAGGACCTGGACGCCAATTACTTCCAGCACCAGCCGTTTCTGGATAACGTCATCAAGACCCAGGGCTACAAGCTGAAATCGGTAGGCGTGGGCATTCTGGCCAATATCGGCTTGTACTCCAGCAAGGTGAAAAGCTTTGCCGAGCTGAAAACCGGCGCCAAGGTGGCGCTGGCCAGCGACCCGATCAACCAGGGCCGTGCTTTGTTGCTGTTGCAGAAGGCCGGCCTGATCAAGCTGCGTGACGGCGTGGGCGCCAAGGGCAAGCTCACCGACATTGCAGCCAACCCGCGCAAGCTGAGCTTTGTAGAAGTGGAAGGCCCGCAACTGGTGCGTGTGATCGACGACGTGGACCTAGCGCAGGGTTACCCTCACTTTATCGCAGCGGCGAAAACCTTTGACCCGGGCAGCGCCTTGCTGTTCTCCGGTCTGGATGATGAACAGTACGCCATCCGCTTTATTGCCCGCGACGATAATGCAGCTGATCCCAAGTTGCAGCAGTTTGTGCGCGTGTACCAGCAATCGCCGGCAGTACGGGCTCAGATAAAGAAATCTTATCTGGGTAATGATAAGTTATATCACTTAGCTTGGATTAATTAGAACGTTATCTTTGACTCTCTATTTCTAAAAAAACTGTCCTCAAATAACAAAAAACCCAGCAGGCACAAGGCTTTTGCTGGGTTTTTTGGTCATGCTAGATCTAGCACTTTTTGTATCTGTGGTGGGCCCCCCGGGAGTCGAACCCGGCACCAACGGATTATGAGTCCGCTGCTCTAACCAAGCATGAGCTAGAGGCCCAAAAGTGGCGAAGAGTATAGCAGAAAACTTGCCACTTTTTTAGTGCTTACTGGGTTGGCATGCTGCCGCCGGGTTCAGAATCGAGGAAGCTACGCAACCGTTCCGAGCGGGTAGGATGACGGAGTTTGCGCAAGGCTTTTGCCTCAATCTGACGGATACGTTCCCGTGTCACATCAAACTGTTTCCCCACCTCTTCCAAGGTATGATCGGTATTCATCTCGATACCAAAACGCATCCGCAAGACTTTCGCCTCGCGTGGTGTCAAGGTGTCCAACACTTCGCGGGTTGCCTCGCGTAAACCAGAATACATCGCCGCATCGGCTGGTGCCATGGTGGCGGCATCCTCGATAAAATCGCCCAAGTGCGAATCATCGTCATCACCAATCGGGGTTTCCATCGAGATGGGCTCTTTGGAAATCTTCATGATTTTGCGGATTTTATCTTCTGGCATGTCCATCTCTTTAGCCAACATCGCCGGATCGGGTTCTTGACCGGTCTGTTGCAAGATTTGGCGGCTGATACGATTCATCTTGTTGATGGTTTCGATCATATGCACAGGGATACGGATGGTGCGTGCTTGGTCGGCAATCGAGCGGGTGATCGCTTGGCGAATCCACCATGTGGCGTAAGTCGAGAATTTATAGCCACGGCGATATTCAAACTTGTCTACCGCTTTCATCAAACCGATATTGCCTTCTTGAATCAAGTCCAAGAATTGCAAACCACGGTTGGTGTATTTCTTAGCAATCGAAATTACCAAACGCAAGTTAGCCTCGATCATCTCGCGTTTAGCACGGCGTGCTTTTGCCTCGCCGGTGGACATCTGGCGATTGATTTCTTTTAATTCCTTAATCGGAATCATGGCTTTATTTTGCAGCTCGGCCAGCTTAAATTGCTTTTCAATCACCGCATGTTGATAGCGATTGAGGGTGGGCACAAAAGGCTTACCCGTCGAGATCATGTCTTCGACCCACTTCGGATTGCTTTCATTGCCGGGGAAGGTGGCAAGGAATAGCTCACGCGGCATCTTGACTTTATTCACACAAATATCTTGGATGTCGCGTTCTAAAGCCCGAATTTCATCCACGCTGCTGCGTAAGTTCTCACAGAGCTGTTCAACCTGTTTCACCGCAAAGCGGACAGTCATAAACTGGTTGCTGATTTCTTGCTGCACATCCAAATAGGCTTTGCTATGAATGCCATGTTGACGCAATGCTGCCAACAGTTGGTCGTACAAAGCACGAATGGTCGTGAAGTGCTCAATCGTTTGTTGCTTCAGCTCTTCCAAATTGGCATTGCTCACCGCTGCAGCATTGCCTTCTTCGTCTTCATCTTCCTCGTCGACGGCTAATTCATCCGCCTCAGGGTCGGCTTCCGGCGGTTCGGTGAATTCGCTCTCTTCGTTGACTTCGGCGTTAGGGTCGACAAAACCGTCAACCACTTCATCCACACGCAATTCGTCACGTTCAATACGATTGACCAACTCGAGCACTTGGGCGAGGGTGCCCGGACATGCCGAGATCGCCATAATCATGTGCTTGAGGCCTTCCTCAATCCGTTTGGCGATTTCAATTTCACCCTCGCGGGTGAGCAACTCCACCGTACCCATTTCACGCATATACATACGCACAGGGTCGGTGGTGCGGCCAAATTCAGCGTCAACGGTCGAGAGGGCCGCTTCGGCTTCTTCAACGGCATCTTCATCTGCCACGGCGGGGGTGGCATCAGACATCAAGAGCTGTTCGGCATCGGGGGCTTCATCACAGACTTGAATGCCTAAGCCAGCAATCATGCTGACAATGTTTTCAATTTGTTCTGCATCAGACACATCGTCTGGCAGGTGGTCATTGATTTCGGAATAGGTGAGATAACCCCGCTCTTTACCAAGCGCAATCAGTTGCCGTAGGCGTTTGCGCTGTTCGTCGGCTGTTTCGGGGTTAACCGGCGAATTGAGGTCGAGATCCTTGTCATTGCTAGGAATGGCCGCCATTTTTCATCCTGCCCAAATTAGGCTGAAAAAACATCAGATTATATCACAACGCTTGTCGCATCAGCGCTTACCCTGCACTTCGATGCTCAACCGTACCATTTCATACTGTTCTTCACGGCTTAAACCGCTCTCGCGATCTTTCCGTTTCAGGTGTTCTAAACGTTGTTGCGCCGAGCGTGATAACAGCGCAGTAATCGCAGCATCAAACTCAGATTCCAACTCATGTTGTTCGGGGTCGCTTTCTGGCCGTAAAGTATGTAACACCGCCAATACCGGCTGGGCCAAAGGATGTTGTTGTAAGCCTTGGATCAGCTGCCCAGTCGTAGTGCAATGGGGCAAACTTTGGATCAGTGTGGATAAGGCAATACATTGTTGAACATCCTCGGTGGCTTCTTGCCATGCCAATTCTTCCACGGGCACTCTATGAGCTAATGTGGGATACAACACCAGCCAACGCAATACCCGCTGCGGTAAAGAATAGGTAATTTGGGGGGCAGGCTGCGCGCTAAACTGTCCTTTTCGTCCGACCCAAGGTCGTTTGATCCCCAAAAGCCGTTCTAATTCCGCCACCGGCATACCAATTTGTTCGGCAAAGCGTTGTCGCAATAAAGTTGCCAATGCCGGCGCGGCAATGGCTTTTAATAGCGGCATCGCTTGCTGTACCAAGGCGGCACGCCCTTCTTCACTGCGGTGTTCACTTTGCTGTTGTAACAACGCTTGCAATAAATAGGCCGACAACGGGACCGCCTGTTGCTGCAAATAGGCTTCAAATCCTGCTTGTCCATGTGCTCTGACATAGCTGTCAGGGTCATGTTCAGCGGGCAAGAACAGAAACGACACCCGTTTGCCATCACGTAATTGCGATAGGCTACTTTCTAAGGCTCGCCAAGCGGCTTTTTTACCGGCAGCATCGCCATCAAAGCAAAAAACAATATGGTCGGTTTGTCTGAGTAAACTATGGATATGATGTGGGGTGGTCGAGGTGCCTAATGTGGCAACCACATAGTCAATCCCATGCTGCGCCAACATCACCACATCCATATAACCTTCAACAACTAACACACAGTTATGCTCACGAATCGCTTGTCTTGCCTCAAACAATCCATATAGCTCACGCCCCTTCTCAAATAAAGGCGTTTCTGGTGAATTGAGGTATTTGGGTTCTCCTTGGCCTAGTACACGCCCACCAAACGCAATGATTTGCCCCTTACGATTGCGAATTGGGAACATAATCCGCTCGCGGAAACGGTCGTAGCGGCTACCATCCTCACGTTTTACCAACAAACCTGCCTCGACCAGCTGGGGATTGAGATAGTCTTCAAAGACACCTTGCAACGCATTCCAGCCACTTGGAGCATAGCCAATGGCAAAGCGGGCGGCAGTTTCTCCTGTGAGCCCCCGTCGTTTTAAGTAATCAATCGCAGTCGGACTGTGTTTGAGTTGATACTTGTAAAAACGTGCCGCTTGTAAGAGGCAATCTTGCAGGCTGTATTGACGCGCGACAGCGGCGTGTTGTGCCGGTGTGCTCTCGGGTTGTGGCACTGCCATACCCACTTGCTCGGCCAAAGCATGGACGGCATCAACAAACCCCATGCCGTGATGCTCCATCAAAAAAGTCAGTGCATTGCCATGCGCACCACAGCCAAAGCAGTGGTAGAACTGTTTTTGTGGGCTGACCGAAAACGAAGGTGATTTTTCACGATGAAATGGACAACAGGCCACGTAATTTTGGCCTGCTTTTTTTAGAGGGACTTGTCGATCAATCACCTCGACAATATCCACACGATCCAATAAACGGTCGATGAAATCCTGTGGAATCATCGCCACACCTGCCGTTGAGAGAATCGCTTACTGTGCAAGACGATTTTTAATCCGGGCTGACACCTGCGCCATGTCTGCGCGGCCCATCACTTGAGGACGCACTAAACCAACCACTTTACCCATTGCTGCCGCACCGCTGGCACCACTGTCGGTGATAGCTTGCTCGATCAGCGCATCAATTTCTGCCTCGGTTAACGGGGTGGGCATGTACTGCGTGAGGACATCAATTTCGGCTTGCTCTTTGGCGGCCAAATCCGCACGACCCGCTGCTTCGTATTGGCTGAGCGAATCGCGGCGTTGTTTTAACATCTTGTCGATGACTGCCGTGATGGCTGCATCGTCAAGTTCGATACGCTCATCGACTTCTTTTTGTTTCATTGCCGCCAATAACAAGCGAATCGCTGACAATCGTTGGCTATCACGCGCTTTCATCGCAGCTTTCATATCGTCATTGATTTGGCGTTTTAAGCTCATGGGGCGCTCCTTGGCGTAAAAAGAGGGAGAAATGGCAGTATCTAAAAACAGCGAAACCGCAGGGCAAGCCTGCGGTTTCCATCCGAGTCAAACGAGCCGAGATTAGTACAGCTTAGGCGGCAAAGTTTGGCTGCGCAGACGTTTGTAATGACGTTTCACGGCAGCTGCTTTTTTGCGCTTACGCTCTGTGGTCGGTTTTTCGTAGAACTCGCGAGCGCGCAGTTCGGTCAACAGACCAGTTTTTTCGATTGATCGTTTGAAACGACGCATCGCGACTTCAAACGGCTCATTCTCTTTCACGCGGATGTTGGGCATGAAATGCACCTGTCCTTTGCGGTAGGGTTGACAAAAATAGTTGAGCCGTTGATTTTAAGTCAGTTATGCCCCTCTCGGCAACCGCAAACCCCTGTTTTTGCTTCAAGCGCAACACTTTAGGCCACACGGAAGCGGGCGGCGGTTTGTAATAAGCCCTCGGATAATTCGCGAAGTCCCTCGGCTGTTTGCACACCATGATCGATCAGATTTTGGTGTGACAACACCGAAGCCGACAGCGACTCGGCCTTTTGTGCCAGTTGTTGCACTGCCATGTGTTGTTCATTTAATGCACTCGCCATCTCAGCGATTTGTTGCTCTGTGGTGTGTGCGGCTTGGTGTGTGTTGCGTAGAATGCTTCCGACTGCCTCGATATGTTGCCGGCCAGAGGACAAGTGTTCAGAGCCTTCTTGAACATGATTTTGCATGGCATAGGATTGATCAACCAACCGGCGGGTAATGTCGTCGATTTGTCCGGCCGAGATGGCCGATTTTTCCGCCAGCTTACGCACCTCATCCGCCACTACCGCAAAACCGCGCCCCATTTCACCAGCGCGAGCTGCTTCAATCGCTGCATTTAACGCTAATAGGTTAGTTTGGTCGGCAATATCGCGCACTTCCGAAGTCATGCGGGTAATCGCTGCCATGTCTTGGCCGAGTTGGCTGGTGGCACGGCTTAATTCACCGCTGAGGCTGGAGTGGGCTAAGTCAATATCTTGTTGCAGGGTACTCAATGCCCCCACCCCCGCATCAGCCCCTGCACGGCTGTCCGTCGCCACGGCGCGTAAGTGTTCAATTTGGCTGGCAAGATGTTGAATACTGACGCTAATTTCTTCTAACGCGGCTGAAGAGGATTGTACCGCTTGCCCCTGTTGCACAGTGATTTCGTGAATGGTAGTCGATTGCTTAGCGACTTCTCCTGCGCGCTGATTGACCTCATGGCTGTTTTGATTGACTGCTGAGACGGCCTCGCGAATATGACGAATCAGGCTGTTAAAGGCCTTGGCCATATTCCCCAGTTCATCTTGATGTGCCAGCTGTGCTTCAACCGTTAAATCACGCTCACGTTCCGCCGTGTGCATCACGCTTTCCAGCGTTTTGATGGGGCGTACAATCTGGTTTTTAATCCACAATGTCAGCAAGCCCATCACCAATGCAACACCAATAATTTGCGCCAAGAGAATTTGAGCATCGGCAATAAATTGTGCGTTTAAGTCCTCGAAATATAAACCCGAGGCCACAATCCAACCCCACGGCGCAAACCCTGCGGCATAGGCCACTTTTGGAATCGGCTCGGTCTTTCCTGGCTGTGGCCATAGATACTCAACAAAACCAGCGCCCTGTTTTTGTACGGCGTCGCGCATTTCAACCACCAGATATTTTCCATTGGGGTCTTTCAAGGCGGATAAATCTTTACCAATCAGTTTAGGGTCGTGATACCACACCATGCGCGGGTGCATGTCATAGATGCTGAAATACTCTTTGCCGGAGTACCGTAGGTGGCCGATGGCACGTTTTGCTAACTCTTGCGCCTGTGCACGAGTCATTTCGCCTTGTTGGGCTTTTTCCTCGAAATATTGCGCCACCCCTACGGCCAATTCGACCGCTGTGCGAATTTGAATTTTACGTTCTTCAAACATCGCCACCCGCTTGGCATTTAACGTCAGGGCAGCAATGGCAATCACCCCCACAATCATTGCAAAAAGCAATACATTCAGCTTAGTGGCAATTCCAAATCGGCTCAGCATTACAACCTCCCCTGTGTTGTCACATTTAGGTGTTTAATTAACTGTTTTTCTTGATTATTTTACTGTTGCATATTGCAGTGCAACAAGAGTGTAATCCGATTTGTCATGTAAGACAGCAGCAAGTGCAGTATGTACTGTGAAAATTACAACAGTGCTGGGGATCACTTGGGGTGGAGAGTGTGGGTGCGGTAAAGGCTACCGTTTTGGTAAAAACCCGCAGTGACGCGGGTTTCAGGGGGATGTGTGGAATTGTTTAGACCATTTCGGAACGCATCTTATTTTCCGATGCAAAACCGACTAAATATGACACCTAGTAGATCGTCAGCGGTAAATTCGCCAGTAATTTCCGAGAGAGCGTGTTGAGCGCGGCGGAGGTGTTCGGCAAATAATTCTGCAGCAACGGCATACGCCTGTCGTGCTTGATCCAGCTCGGTGCGGGCGCGGCGGATGGCATCTAAATGCCGTTCGCGGGCCAGAAACAAGCCTTCTGACTCTCCTTGCCAGCCTACTTGCTGCAATATCTGTTGTCGCAGCCCTTCTAGCCCCGTACCCTGCTTCGCTGATACGCGTACCGTCTGGATCCCGTCCAGTTCAGTCACTGCCGCTTTCTCGCCTGATAAGTCGATTTTGTTGTGCACTAACAAACGCGGCAGTGTCGGTGGCAGCTTGGCAAGAATCGCCTGCTCGGCCTCGCCTAAACCATGTGCCGCATCAACCAACAACAAAGCAAGGTCGGCACGGGTAATGGCCTGCCACGTGCGTTCAATCCCGATTTGTTCTACTTTGTCCTCGGTATCACGCAAACCGGCTGTGTCGATGATATGCAGCGGTACGCCTTCTAAAACAATGTGTTCGCGCACAGTATCGCGGGTGGTGCCGGCGATGTCGGTGACAATGGCGATTTCTTCTCCTGCCAAGGCATTGAGCAAACTCGATTTACCTACATTCGGTTGCCCAATCAACACCACATGCAACCCCTCACGCAACATCGCCCCTTGTGTGGCGGTGGCTAAGACACGGTCGAGTTGCTGTTGCACCTGCTGTAAGCGTGCCAAGGCACCGGCTTTTTCCAGCCATTCGACATCATCTTCTTCCGGAAAATCTAAGGTGGCTTCGGTTAACATCCGCAACTGAATCAGCTCATTGACCAAGCGATGAATTTCAGCAGAAAAAGCCCCCTTTAACGATTTAACAGCAGAACGAGCAGCGGCCTCGCTTTGTGCATCAATCAGATCGACCACACTTTCCGCCTGTGCCAAATCGATTTTGTCGTTTAGAAAAGCTCGGCGGGTAAATTCCCCCGGCTCGGCCAAACGACATCCCAATTCAACACAACGCCGCAACAACATATTAAGAATGACCGGCCCTCCGTGGCCTTGTAATTCCAATACATCTTCGCCTGTGAAGGAGTGCGGTGCAGGGAAATACAGCAACAGACCGTTATCTAACACACTGCCATCAGCAGCAAAAAAATCGGTATATAAGGCATGACGTGGGGTCGGCGTTTTACCGCCACTGATGGCGTGTGCCAAGGGAAGTAAATCGCGCCCAGAGACTCGAATCACACCCACCCCACCACGGCCTGCCGCCGTGGCAATGGCGGCAATAGTCACTGTTGGATAGCGGCTCATGGCTTAGGCTGCCACAGGTGTCGGAGACACATCCGCCATACCGGCATGACGCAATAGGGCATCAATGGTCGGTGCACGACCACGGAAAGCGGTGAATGAATCTAACGCAGGACGCGACCCACCTACGGCCAACACTTCTTGCCAGAAACGTTGACCGGTTTCTGCATTCGCACCGCCGGTTTCTTCAAAGGCTGAATAGGCATCAGCGGATAACACCTCAGCCCATTTATAGCTGTAATAGCCAGCCGCATAACCACCGGCAAAAATATGGCTGAAACTGTTGGCAAAACGGTTCCAAATGGGGGGAATATTGACGGCGACTTCTTGCCGTACTTCGGCCAGCAGTGCCTCCCAATCACCCTGTTCGGGATCAAAAGCACTGTGCAGCAACATATCAAACAGCGAAAATTCAATTTGTCGTACTGTCATCATGCCGCTTTGGAAGTTTTTAGCCGCCAGCATCTTATCGAACAACGCACGCGGTAATGGCTCACCACTGTCAACATGGGCCGTCATGCCTTGCAACACGTCCCATTCCCAACAGAAATTCTCCATAAACTGGCTGGGCAGCTCGACCGCATCCCATTCCACGCCATTGATACCAGAAACTGACAGCTCATCTACTTGGGTCAACAGATGATGTAAACCGTGGCCAAACTCATGGAACAGCGTAATCACTTCATCATGGGTAAACAGCGCCGGTTTATCACCAATCGGTGCGGTAAAGTTACACACCATATACGCCACGGGTGTTTGTACTCCCTCGGCAGTCAAGCGGCGGCCACGGGCATCATCCATCCACGCCCCACCGCGTTTTTGTGGTCGAGCATATAAATCAAACCAGAATTGGCCGATGCGTTGTCCCTCGCGTTGTACATCAAAAAAGCGCACATCGGGATGCCATGTCTGGCTGTCACTCGGCACAACATCAACCCCATACAAGGTTTTCACCACGCCAAATAAACCCGCCAAGACTTTAGGTTCGGGGAAATATTGCTTCACTTCTTGTTCAGAAAACGCGTAGCGTGCCACCCGTAATTTTTCGCTGGCATAGGCAATATCCCATGCCTGTAAGCTCTCTAGCCCTAATTCTTGTTGTGCAAAAGCTTCGAGTTGTTGTCGATCTTGTACCGCAAAAGGTTTGGCGCGTTGTGCTAAATCGCGCAAGAAACTCACCACTTCAGCTGGGTTCTGCGCCATTTTGCTGACCAAAGACAGTTCAGCGTAATTTGCAAAACCTAACATCCGTGCTTCTTCTGCCCGCAGTTGCAAAATTTCACGGATTAACGGCGCATTGTCCCATTCTGGTTTGCCAAATTCAGAGGCGCGGGTGGAATAGGCGCGATAGAGTTGTTCACGCAATGCACGGTTGTCGGCATATTGTGCAATCGGGAAATAGAACGGGAATTGCAGAGTGATTTTATAGCCAGTTTTGCTATCGGCCTGTGCAGCGGCGGCAAACATGGCGAGGCTGTCTTCAGGGACGCCTGCTAACTCATTGACATCGTCGATATACAGAGCAAAGTCGTCAGTGGCATCGAGCACGTTTTGGCTAAAGGTCGAACTGAGTTCGGCCAACCGCAGTTGAATTTCTGTAAAGCGGGGTTTGTCCGCCTCGGGCAATTCTGCCCCTGACAATCGAAAATCACGCAGTTCGTGTTGAATGATGGTTTGCTGGGCAGGGGTTAGCTGAGCAAATTCGGGGCTGGCAGCCAAGGCCTTATATTTCTCGAACAACGCTAAATTTTGCCCCAACTCGCTGTAAAACTCAGAAATTTTCGGCAAATTGGCATTATAAGCCTCACGTAAAGCTGGGGTGTTCACCACTGCGTGTAAATGCCCCACTGGTCCCCAGACCTTGCCGATTTTTTCGGTGGCATCGGTTAAAGGCAGCACAAAATCCTGCCAAGTGGCCGGTGTGGTGTCTGCCGTCAGTTGGCTGACCACCTCTCGGGCTGCGGCTAAAACAGCCTCGACAGCCGGTTTGATCTGTTCTGCCTGAATCGCGGCAAAGGGGGGCAGGTCTGCATAGTCTAATAAGGGATTGGCTGTGCTCATGGCGTGAGGCTCTCTACAGTTACAGGTATGATGGCTGTTTTCGTGTTGCTGTCGTGACAGCAAGATTTAAGCCAAATGGGGGGCAAATAGTGAATCGCAACATTCGAACTTTTGATGGCATCACACCACGAGTGGCAGCATCCTGTTTTATTGATGATACCGCGCTGGTGATTGGTGATTGTGAGTTGGGTGAGGATTGCTCGGTGTGGCCAATGGCGGTGATTCGTGCCGATGTTAATTGGGTCAAAATTGGGGCACGCACCAATATCCAAGATTTTGCCATGCTACATCAAAGCCACCGCCGGCCACCGCAAGACCCCGAAGGTGCGCCCTTAACCATCGGTGATGATGTCACCATCGGTCACCACGTCACATTACATGGTTGCACCATTGGTAATCAGGTGTTAGTGGGCATTGGTTCAATTGTGCTCGACCGTGCCATTATTGAAGATCAGGTGATGATTGGGGCCAATAGTTTGGTTCCACCCGGAAAGCGTTTGGAGTCGGGTTGGTTGTATATGGGTAGCCCTGTGAAACAGGTGCGCCGTTTAACAGAACAAGAGTTGGCTTTTTTTAGTTATTCGGCGGCGCATTATGTGCGTTTGGCGGCAAAACATCGTGCCGCTGGTGAGTAGATTTTGTGGCAAAATCCTAAACATTGTTTAGGATTATTAACACACGAAAGCACAACACCATGAGCAAGCTGACGGGCGTGGCCCTCACCGCTGTGTCAGGTGCTGCCTTTGGCAGCATGTCGATTCTGACGAAATTTGTTTACGCCGAAGGGGTGACGCCAACCAGTTTGCTGTTGTTGCGTTTTTCCATCGCCAGCCTGTGTTTACTACCGCTCTTATGGTGGCAAAAACTGCCGCTGCCGCGTGGTAAACAGCTGCTGGCTTTTATTTTTATGGGTGGTGTGCTTTATACCGCTGAAGCACAGGCCTTTTTTATTGCTCTGAAATATGCCTCTGCTGGTTTAGTCGGTTTGTTGTTATATCTGTTTCCGGCTTTGGTAATGTTGCTGTCGGCGTTGTTGTTCAAAGAGAAAATCACACGGCGCAAATTACTGGCGCTATCGCTGGCTTCGCTCGGGCTGATTGTCACCATCGGTTTTGATGTCAGTGGTCAACCATTGGGGATTGCCTTGGGTGTGTTGGCTGCGATGTTGTATGCAGTCTATTCCATTATTGGTGAAAAATTTGGTGGGCGGACACATCCGATTGCGGCGGCTTTTGTGGTGATGGCATCGGCGGCGGTGTGCCATATCGGTTTGGTAGCGATCCAAGGCTGGCACCCACCACAAACAGCTTCGGGGTGGAGTGCGATGGTGGCTATTGCAATTTTATGCACTGTCATTGCCATCATTTGTTATCTGGCTGGGATTGCAATTATCGGTGCAACACAGGCGGCATTGGTTTCGACCGTTGAGCCAATTGTGACGCTGGTATTAGCAGCGTTGGTGTTAGGTGAAGTGGCGACGCCAATGCAATGGTTAGGGGGTGGACTGATTATTGCGGGGGTGATCGTGTTAACCTTAAAAATCCCCACACGACGGGCCATCTTGAACGAAATCCATGATTGATGACCTTCGATTTGGGTGGCGTGACCCAATGTTTGGATGCGTTACAGAAACAAGAGGAGAGCAGCATGTATAAAAACATCATGGTGGCAGTCGATCACAGTCCACAAAGCCCACAAGTGCTCGACGAGGCGATCAAACTCGCCAAGATGTCGGGTGCACGTTTGCATCTGGTGACCATTGCCAATTTATATGAGTTTGCTTTTGATGAAGCGGGGCGGCGTGATGAGGGCCGGTTACAGGTGCAGGCCGAAAGCAAAGCACGACAAGTGTTAGAACCCCACTTGATTCGCGCCGAACAAGAAGGGGTGAATGTCTCCGCCCATCCGGTGGTGAGTTGGGGCGCGGGTGAGGAAATTGCCAAGGCTTTAATCAACGAAGCCCAAGACAGTGACGCGGAAGTGTTGGTGATGGGGACGCATGGCCGGACAGGATTGGCTCATTTGTTCCTTGGTAGCGTCGCCGAAGCCGTTATCCGTAGTGCTCCGATGCCGGTGTTAATTTTGCGGAGTTCAAACAAGGACTAAACTCTAAACAAAAGCCCCAATATCTTATTTTAAGAAAGTGAGAGAGTTGGGGTACTTGATTCTAAATAAAAAACCGAGTACGGTTAGTTATCTATTAAACGTTCTTAATACGATTTAAATCGGCTTCAACCATCATGCGACACAAAGCTTCAAGACCAACTTTCGGTTGCCAATTTAAATGTGATTTAGCTTTTTCTGCATTTCCTACCAGTAAATCAACCTCCGTTGGTCGATAAAAATCTGGGTTGACAGTAACAATTGTTTTGCCAGACTTCTTATCTATTGCAATTTCTTTTTCACCAGCACCTTCAAATATTAACTCTATCCCAACATTACTAAACGCTAAACGTAAAAAATCGCGAACTGTTTCTGATCTTCCTGTGGCAAGAACATAGTTATCAGGAACATCAGCCTGTAACATCCTCCACATCCCTTCAACATAGTCTCCGGCGTATCCCCAATCACGTTTAGCATCCAAGTTTCCCAGTTGCAAAGATTGATTTTTTCCAAAGTAAATATTTGCTGCTGCACTAGTAATCTTCCGAGTAACGAATTCTATTCCTCGCAAGGGGGATTCGTGATTGAACAGAATCCCACAAGCTGCAAAAATATTATAGCTTTCCCTGTAGTTAATGGACATCCAGTGAGAATAAAGCTTGGCAATTGCATATGGACTACGTGGATAAAACGGTGTCTCTTCTGTCTGAGGAACTTGCTGTACCTTTCCAAACATTTCTGAGCTGCTTGCTTGATAAAAACGAATTTCTGGGTTAAAAATCCGAATCGCTTCTAATAGGTTAAGTGCACCAAAAGCTGTTGCTTGTCCTGTTGCTATTGGCTGATCAAAAGAAGCTTTAACAAAGCTTTGTGCTGCTAAGTTATAAACTTCAGTAGCTCTACTGTTTTTTAATAATCGGATAGCTGACCCCAGATCACAAAGATCATATTCAATTAAATGGAGGTGAGGATGATTTTTAATCCCCAACTCTTCTACACGCCAAAAGTTAATTGAAGCTGTTCTGCGATAGGTACCATAGACATGATAGTTTCTATTGAGTAGAAAACTTGCTAGATATGCACCATCTTGTCCGGTGATACCAGTCACAATTGCTGATTTCATGTGTAAGACTCTTTAAAATTTAAAAATTAATTTTGGAAAAACCTAACAATATCGTCTTCACCTAAATAACTACCAGACTGTACCTCAATCATGTGTAATGGTAGCCTTCCTGGATTCGTTAAGCGATGTTTCTTACCTATAGGGATATAAGTAGACTGATTTTCAGACAGTAAACTTTCCTGATCTTCAATAGTTACTTGTGCGGTACCACTGATTACAACCCAGTGTTCTGCTCTATGATAGTGCATTTGTAATGACAGACTAGCACCAGGATTGACCATAATATGCTTAACTTGAAATCTATCTCCAGAGTCTATGCCCTCATACCATCCCCATGAGCGATAAACTCGAGTATGATCAATATGTTCATTTCTTTGCTGTTCTGATAAGAAATCTACAACTTCTTTGACTAGTTGAGCTTTAGACTGATCCATTACTAAAACAGCGTCTTTTGTTTCCACTACGATAATATTGTCTAATCCCAAAACAGCAACCATTCTCCCTTCCGCACGAATATAGCTGTTGCTAACGTTTGATAAAAAAACATCTCCTTTTTGATGGTTGCCTTTTTCATCTTTAGATAGTATTTTCCATATTGCATCCCAACTGCCAATATCATTCCAGTCAAAATTAGCGATAGCTACAGCAACATTTTCTGATCGTTCCATGATTGCATAATCAATCGATTTTTTTGGGGACATGGCAAAAAAAGTTGGATTAGGCTTAATAAAATCATTTTCGTAATTACGTTGATCCCATGATGCTTGTACTGAGTTAAAAATTTCAGGCTCTAAAATTTTTATTGCATCTAAATAAGTACTTGCTTTGCATAGGAGCATACCGCTATTCCATAAGTATTTTCCGCTCGTTACATATTGATTAGCCAGAGAAAAATCAGGCTTTTCAACAAATTTATCTACATTGAAAATTGGGACTTGGCTACTATCAAGTAACGATTTACCCATTTTTATATAGCCATAACCGGTTAAAGGTGCAGAAGGGTAAACACCAAATGTGACAAAATATCCTTGCTCTGCAACAACTCTAGCACTTGTTATTGCATTTGAAAGAGATTCTTGATTCTCAATACTATGGTCTGCAGGACAAATGAAAATAATAGAATCTTCATCAATTTCTATTAAAGCAAGCGCAGCCAAACAAATTGCTGGAGCAGTATTACGGGCGACCGGCTCCAAAATTAAGCCACCTATTGATGCAGAAATCTCTGTCAATTGCTCTTCAATCAAAAAGCGATGTGATTGATTTGCAACAATCCAAGGCGAACACATAAATCTAAAGCTATTGATACGAGAAACAGTTTTTTGGAGCAGTGTACTATCTTGATTAATTTTTAAAAATTGCTTCGGCGAACTAGCACGAGATAATGGCCATAAGCGGGTACCATTTCCGCCAGATAATATAACAGGGTATATTTTTGACATATTTTTTATATCCAAAATTAAAATTTGTTTAAAGATTAGTAGCAGAATAATTAAGAAAATAGGTTTTTGGTTTTTATCCCATTGAATGTGGGCGGTGAATTTAAAAGATCATCCAAGCAACTTAGAGTAGATGAAAAATTTTGACACAGTGATTTCATTCATCAACCCAAGTAGTATAATCATTTTTGAACTTCTTCTACTTCCCCAACACTCTATTTCAAGGAGCTGACAATTGATCCAATTGCCCAAGCAACTGTGTTCTCTGCCGGGATACTGGGCCCTTGGTGCGGTTCTGCTGTGTGGAAGCACCAGTGCCTTAGCCCAAGAGCCTGCGAGCATACAAACATTGGATCGTCAGGTAGATGAAGCCTTTCGCCAAGTGCTGAAAACTCCTGCTAACTTAGATGTCGGCCTAAGATATGCTCATCTGCTGGTGGCCTCCGGAAACTATGAAGGTGGTGTAGCAGCGCTAGAGCGCCTCCTGCTAAGTTCTAACCCACAACCAAGTATTCGTGTGGAGCTGGCCGTGCTGTACTACCGATTAGGGTCGTATGAAATGGCAGAAAGTCTGTTGCGTCAAGCACTGGAAGACTCTCGGCTGGAGGGAGACCCTCGCACGCTGGCGCAAACCATGCTGCGCGACGTTAGCGCGCGCAACCAGCCCTCGCAACTCCGAGGCACGTTAATGATCGGTGTGCGCCAGCAAAGTAACCCCAGCGCACGTAGCGATGCTGATCAAGTTTTTGCCTCTGGTACGCTTACCCCGTTAACTGAGGTCTATAAACCTAAATCTGACACTGATATTCAGTTGACCGCTAGGCTGGATCACCGCTATGACTTGGGCTGGCAGAACGAAGCCGCTGTAGTCAGCTCACTGATAACTCAAATAACCGACTATCAATCGTCCAGTGGTCGTACTCTCCGTACCAACCAGGAAAAACCCTATGATCTGGCTTGGGGCGAATTAACCACTGGCATCCGCTTTAAACCTGCGCCAATCGAGCTGCCCAGCCTACGCCTACGTTCCTATCTGATTTTGGCAGAGCTCGCAGCACAGGGGCACAGTTACCTGAACAACCGAGGCTTAGGTTTAGAAGCTGAATACCAGTTCAACGAAAAAACCCTGGCTAGCATGAATTATGAGTACCGTAACTATCACTACAGCAATCGGGTGGATGTGCCTGCTGCCGAGCAATTGAGCGGCCCAGATCACAATCTGCGCTTGCAACTGAGCCGGGAGCTAGCCCCTGGCCACCTACTGAGTGCCGAGCTGGGTCTGCGCCAGCACCAGACTGGCAGTACCTATTATGATTACCAAGGTGAAGAGTTGCGGCTGACCTACTCCACCAGCTACATCAGCCCGTTGTCCGGTGCAACCGGCGGCTACTGGAGCAGCACTGCGTGGGCTGGCACTGCTCAGCGTCGTTACGGCGCAGCAGACCCAAACATCACTGCGAACCAGACGCGTAAGGATACTGACTGGCGGGTAGGTATCAGTCAATCGGTGCCGCTGATAGGCAACTGGTCGATGTTGCTGCAAGTCGAACACGTCCGTACGCACTCTAACCTACCCAATTACCAAGCCAAAAACACCTCGCTAATGGGTGCGTTGGCCTACCGTTTTTGATGAATACCCAACTATGTATCCTGACTTGAAACAATCCGGCGCCAATTACGCAAGGAGCCTGCTATGAGCCCACCCCCCTTTTATCGTGATTGGTGGCTCGCTGCTGCCTTGACTAGCACTGCCTTGCCGGTAGGCATGGCCCAGGCCACACAAATTGTCCAGCCCGTAGGTGTGGTGACGGCTTTGCCGGCTGCCACTGCTGACAAGTCAGACACCCTGCATGTGGGTAGTAACCTCGCCCCTGGCCAGCACCTGCAAACCGGCAGCGATGGCCCACTGCATGTGCTTTTCTTGGATCAGTCTGCGCTGACGCTGGGCCCGGATTCTGAGCTCACCATCGAAGAGTTCAGCTACGATGCTGACAGTCGGCAGGGACAGATTCGCTTAAATTTGACAAAGGGCTCTGTGCGCGTAGTGGGCGGCTATATTAGCAAAAACAACGCTGCGGTTATTACTACCCCCTTCGCTATGGTGGAAATCCAGGGCGGCATCAGCCTAGTATCTGTCACGCCAAACGCTACCCAATCCACCTTTCTGTTTGGCCAGCAAATGCGGGTCAGCAATCCGGGCGGCAACAGCGAAACCGTCACCCGGCCGGGTTTTTCGGTGAACAGCGGTCAAGACGGCCCATCCGCGCCCACCCGGATGTCGCCCCAGCAACTGACCTCCCTGCTCTCCCAGATGGAGCAAACCCGCACGCCAGCCGGCACACCCTCCACGCCGAGCACGCCGTCGCCGCAGCTGATCAGCACCAGCGACCGGCCCGGCCAGATGGGCCTGCCCAACCAGCAGTTGGCGCCCGACCGGATTGCGGTCAATACCGACAACACCCAGCAAGCTAATCCAACGCTGACGCTGAACAACCTGTTGACCACGAGTGCCAGTACGATTCAATCCTGACCGCAGACGGGGTGTGCACCCCGTTCGTGGCGTTTTTCTGCTAGGCAGACCAGCATGCGTGTTCTTTTTGTCTCCAATTATCCCCATCTGCCTGACATTCATGGTGGTCTGCAAACTACCACCCATGATCTGTGTTTGACCCTCCAGGCTATGGGGGCCGCTGCAAGTGTGCTCTGTGGACGGCAAACCAGCGGCTCAGATGCCTGGCAAGAGGACTGTACGCTAGGCTACTCTGTATGGCGTGCAACTGAGCCCGAGCAGAGACTGGCGGAGGTGGCCGCCCGCTGGCGGGCCAGCGTTATCGTTGTGCAAACCGGAACCAGCCTGCTGCCGATGGTGGTGCGCAGCCTGGCCACTGGCCTGCCCACCGCGGTGTACCTCCACAATGTGGAAACCCACCAGCTGGCTGGCACACTGACGCCTGACCCCTCACTGCGCTATTTTGCCAATTCTGATTTCACTGCCGAGCGTTGGCGCGCGCTGTGCGGCATTGACTGCTGCGTGATTCCGCCAATTGTTGATGCCGAACGCTATCTTGCGCCGCACACCGGCGAGCAGGTGTTATTTGTCAATCCCACGCCGATCAAGGGCGTCGAAATCCTGTTTGCCTTGGCCGCCGCCTGCCCAGAGCTACCGTTTTTGGTGTACGAAAGCTGGAACCTCGCCCCAGCCTGGCGCGAGCACTGCCAGCAGCGCGCCCGCGCGCTGGGCAATGTCTGCTGGCAAGCGCCGACGCTGGACATGCGCCAGGCCTACGCCCAGGCCTGCGCGCTGCTGATGCCGTCGATCTGGGAAGAATCCTTCGGCCGCACGGTGATCGAAGCCCAGCTTAACGGCCTGCCGGTGCTGGCCAGCTGCCGCGGCGCTTTGCCCTCGCTGGTTGGCGATAGCGGTTTCACCCTCGACCCACACGCGCCGATTGCCGATTGGGCGCAAGCCTTGCGCCAATTGTGTGCTGCCGCGCCCGACTTGGGCCGCGCCGCCCGCCAACGTGGCATGCGCCATGTCGCCGCCACGCCTTTGGTGGTGGGGCGGCTGCTTACCGAACTGGCGCTGCACGCCGCAGCGCGGCGCTGACTGTTTATTGACTAGGATGTGTATCCATGCCCGCTCCCGCGCACACTGATGCCTTATTTGCCGTATACCCCCGGCCCGCCCGTCAGGATTGCAGTTTTTATCACTCGTTTGATTTGGCCGAAGGCGAAGTCGTCGGCCAGTGGGATTTGCGCCAGCAGGCCGCGCAATACCTGGGCGACGTGAACTTGGCGCAGCGTTCGGTGCTGGAAGTTGGTCCGGCCAGCGGTTTTTTGTCGTTTTACATGGAAAGCCAAGGCGCTCAAGTCACCTGCGTGGAGCCGCCGCTGTCCTATTTGTGGGACGCCGTGCCGTTTGAAGGCTATGACCTGGCTGCCTGGCGGCAAGAATTCACCGCCGAAATCCAGAAAGTGCGCAACTCGTTCTGGTATGTCCATCACCAGAAACAGTCGCGCGTGCGCCTGCTGGAGACCGACCCCTACGCCATTCCGGCCGCCGCCGGCCAGTTTGACGTCGGCCTGCTGGCCTCGGTGCTGCTGCACTGCCGCCGGCCATTCGACCTGCTGGAAAGCGTGGCGCGGTGCACCGAGCGCACCATGATCATCACTGAAATCTGGAATCCCACCCTGGGCGAGGGGCCGGTGTGCATGCTGCTGCCGCATCAGGGCATGAAACAGGTGCACACCTGGTGGCATTTCACCCCGCAGTTCTTTATTTCGGCGCTGGGCATTCTGGGCTTCACCGAAGCGCGGCTGAGTTTGCACACCCAGCGCCAGCCCGCCGAAGACCGTGAGGTCACGCTGTTCACCGTGGTGTGCGAACGCCCCTTGTCGACCCCTACTCTGCGCTGATCATGTCCGCCTCGAACTCTCTTGACGACCTACTGGCGCGCGTCTGGCGGCATAGCGCCGCTGGCGACGTCGCCAGCGCCTTGCGGCTGGCGCAAGAAGCCTACGCCCAAGACCCAACGCATGCGCCTGCTGCCACCGCCTTGGGCTATTGCTTATTGAATGTTGGCCAGGATGAAGCCGCCCATGCCGTGCTGTGGCCCGCCGCCCAGCAGTGGCCGCAGTCTGCCGCGCTGCAATGGTATGCCGGGCTGGCGGCGCGTCGGCTGGGCCAGACCGCTGCCGCCATCGACATGCTGCGCTGGGCCTGCACCCTTGACCCGACGCTGGACGAAGCGGCGTTCAATCTGGCGTGGATGCTGCACGACGATGGCCAGCTGGAAGAAGCGCTGTACTGGGCGCACCATGCGCTGGCGGCCGGGCGCAGCGCGCCGCGTCTGCTGCAAGCCGGCTGGCTGCTGCAGCAAACAGGCCAGTTTGCCGACGCCGCCGAGCATTATCAGCACGCTATCGCCGCCTACCCGACCGGCGCCGCCGAGCAGCGCCAATTGCACCTGCAACTGGCCGAATGCCAGCTGCTGCTGGCGCAGATGGCCGCCGCGGGCGCCACTCTGGACGCCGGGCTGCAGCGCTTTCCGGACGACCCTGGCCTACTGACCACCCTGGCGCATGGGCAATGGCACAGCGGCGACGCGCTGGCGGCCATCCGCACAGCCCGACGGCTGACCGAACACGACCCCGAATGCGTGGCCCATTGGCATCTGTTGGGGGTGTTTCTGCAGGATTCCGGCGACTGGCTGGCCGCCGACCGCTGCTTTGCCCAGGTGCAGCAACGCGACCTGAGCCAGAGTGAATCACTGTTTCGCCGCGCGCAAATCCAGGCGCGTGCCGGCTGCCCAGCCGACGCGCGCTGGTTGCTGCAACAGGTGTTGCATCGCCAACCTGACGCTGAGCCCGCGCAAACGCTGATGGCGCAGGTGCTGCTGGACATGCGCCAGGCCGATGAGGCGCGCCGCCTGCTGTTGCGCTGGCTGCGTGCCGCGCCGCGCCATAGCGAACGCTGGCGCTTGCTGGCGGTGGCGCATCAACAACGCCAGCGCTTGGCGCTGGCGCGGCGCGCGCTTTACCGCGCCCTGCGCTTGAACCCGAACAATATCGAGGCCATGCGTCTGTTGGCTTGGGTGGCGCTGGCCCAACAGGACCGCCCCGCCGCGATCGAGGTGGTGAACCAGCTGCTGGCCTGCCGGCCCGACGATGTCGGCACACAGATTCAGGCGGCTTTTGTGCACGCCATGGTGGGCGACTGCGCGCTGGCCGCGCGCTGCGCCGAGCGCGCGGTCGCCCAGGCGCCGCAAGACGCCGAGGCCTGGCGCGCGTTGTCGCAAGTGCGCTACCAGCAGCAGCGGCTGGCTGAAGCCGAAGACGCCATTGAAACCGCTCTGCAACTGGCGCCCGATCGGCTGGACAGCCTGCGCCAGCTGGGCTGGATTTTGATTGCCAGCCAGCGGCTGGCCCATGCCGAGCTGGTGTTCTTGCGCGTGCAGGCGCTGGCCTCGGACGACCCGGTGGCGCTGCTCGAGTTGGCCGAAGTGCGGCTGCGCGCCGGCCAGTTTGCGGCGGGCTTGGCCAGCGTGGACGCCCTGCGCGCGCTGGGCCCGCTGTCGCCGCAGGCCGAGTTGACGCAGGCGCGGCTGTGGATCGAAGGCGGCCAGGCGCTGGCGCAGCCGCAGCCGGCCTGGCAAGCCCAGGCACTGGCCTTTTGCCGTCGTCTGCTGGCCGACCCGGCGCGGCGGGGCGACGCCGCCGAGCTGCTGGCGCGGCTGTGCGCGCTGGGCGTGGAGGCCGCCGCGCCCTTGGCCGCCATGCTGCCGCATTCGCTGTGGCGGCTGACATGCCAGCAAGCGCTGAACACCGCCGTCGCCCGCCATGGCCATGCCGCCTTGAACCGGCTGGCGCAGCTGAGCGGCCACAGCTTTGCGGATTCGCCGTGGTTGACGCTGGCTAGGCTGTATGTGGACGCACTGTCGGCGCACAGCACGCCCGAAGGTTTGGCCTGGTCGGCGCGCAACGCTTTTCGGCAACTGAAACTGCACAGTGGCTTGTCTACGGCCTGGAGCAAGCGCCGGCCACGCCTTGGCGGCGCCCGCCCGCGTATCGCCTATGTGGCTGGGCAACAGCATGCGCGCCTGCTGCAAAGCGTGCTGGCCAGCCACGACCCGGCGCAGGCCGAGGTGTTTGTGTTCACCTCGCTGCGGCTGTCTGGCTTGCCAGCGCATATTCATTGCCACACGCTGGACCTGGAGCAACTGGAGGCCGCCTGCGCCGCCAACCAGATCGACGTGCTGATCGACGCCGGCGGCATGCAGCCATTTGACGGCCAGTACGCGCTGTTGGAGCGTTACGCCCGCCGACTGGCGCCGCTGCAAGTGGCCTGGTTGGGCAGCTTGGGCAGCGGCGGCGGCTTGTTTGACGCGCTGCTGACCGACCGCGTCGCCGTGCCAGCGACCGATGATATTTACTACGAAGAAGCTATCTGGGCACTGGACGGCGGCCAATGGAGCTGGGATCCGCCGCTGCACGCGCCCGAGCCACCGCCGTCGCCAGCGGCTGCGCGGGGCTGGGTGACCTTTGGCGTGACCTCCCGCGGCCTGCGACTGAACGAAAACAGCCTGCGCGCCTGGGCCGCCGTGGTCAGCGCTGTGCCGCTGTCGCGGCTGCGCTTGATCGGCGAGGTCAGCCTGGACTGGCCGCAGCGGGCTGACATTCTGGCCAGCTTGCAGCGCCATGGCGTCAGCGCCGATCGCGTGACGTTTGATGCGCCGCGCGACTATACCGGCTGGCTGGCCTGGTTTCAGCAGGTGGACATCGTGCTGGACAGCTTTCCTGGCAATGGCGGGCTGAGCCTGCTGGATGCGCTGTGGATGGGCGTGCCGGTGATCAGCCGCAGCGGGCGCTGGCTGGGCGCGCGTCAGGGCGCGTCCATTTTGCACAGTCTGGGACGGAAGGAGTGGGCGGCCGACAGCGAGGCCGGCTTTATTGCCGCCGCCGTCCGCCTGGCCACGGATTTGCCGGTCCTGCAACACGCGCGCGCGCAGTTGCGCCCATCGATGCGGCATTCGCCCTTGCTGGACGGCCGACGCATCGCCCGCCAGATCGAACAGCATTGCGCCGCTTGGCTGGCGCGCCATGCGCCGACCGACGCCGACAGTGACCTCAAGCAGGCGGTGCGCCATCATGCGCAACGCGGCTTGCAAGCCTGGCTGGATAAGCCTGACGCTCGCGTGGCGCTGCCGGCCCCGGCGGAGAACGATCCGCCGGCGCTGTCGGTGGTGATTATTTTGTACAACCAGGCGGGGCTGAGCCTGCGCACCTTGCAGGCCTTGGCCGACCAGCGCGGCGTGACCTTCGAAACGCTGATCATCGACAACGCCTCCAGCGACCAAACCGATCAACTGTTGGCGCGGGTGGACGGCGCGCGGATTGTGCGCAACTGCGACAACCTGGGCTTTGTGCGCGCCGCC
>Ga0079301_1000296_pt1 | contig 24101 bp, 21 predicted proteins | sample Wag4_2014_7_11_3_FD_74797 | JGI IMG/M metagenome (GOLD analysis project Ga0079301, IMG submission 74797) | Fresh water mixed with fracking chemicals microbial communities from Ohio, USA - Utica-2 Time Series FC 2014_7_11 | ecosystem: Engineered > Industrial production > Chemical products > Input... | reverse complement strand
ATGCCAGGATGTGCCCCGCCCTGGACAGGAAGCACGCCCAAATGGCGTTCCAGCCAAGCGGCGCCTGCTTCCAAGGTTGCCGCACCAATCACAAGATGATCAATCTCAGCCATGTAATCCCCCAAAGGCCACATCTGCTTGCGCTCTGTGGCCCATTGCATTGTGCCGCACTGAAGCGCGCCCCCGTATCATGCCCAGGGTCAGAGCAAGCATATTGAGGAAGATCAAGAAGCTGGCGCCCTACCGGATGGGTCGTCGGGCCATCCGATTGACGGCAGGCGGCCATTGCGGCGTTCTGTCGCGCGCAGCGAAAGAGAGTGCCGGCATGACCCCACCCAAACCGAAAATCGCGGAGACCTTCATTCATCCAAGCGTCAAGCTGCGTGAAGCGCTGATTGGCGCGCGTTGTGAGGTTCTGGAACGGTCTTCCCTGCAATATGCCAGTCTTGGCGATGCATCCTATCTCGGCCATGATTGCCAGGTTGCGGATGCCGAGATCGGCAAATTCTGCGCCATTGCGGCTTGCGTCAGGATCGGCCCGCCCAATCACCCAATGGGCCGCCCAACACAGCATCGCTTCACCTATGTGCCGGAATATTATGACGCGACGAAGCAGCGCGACACAGCGTTCTTCGCCGAACGCCGCGCTGCGCGGGTGAAGATTGGCAATGATGTCTGGATCGGCCATGGCGTGACGGTGTTGGCCGGCGTGACGGTGGGTGATGGCGCGGTGCTGGCCGCTGGTGCGGTGGTGGCGCGTGATGTTGCGCCCTACACGATTGTGGGCGGCGTGCCGGCGCGCATGATCAAGGAACGTTTCCCGGCCGATATTGCGGCACGCCTGCAAGCCATCGCCTGGTGGGATTGGCCTTTTGAGCTGATCATGGACCGGCTTCAGGATTTCCAGCAGGAGGATGTGGCGGCATTTTGCGACAAGTGGATGCCCTGACGTGACAAACCTAAGCGGATCACGCCCCCAGCATCACGCCCGCCAGGGATGCTGACTCCACAGTGCCTGATAGCGCGCCCACAGCGCCAGCAACTCCGCCCGATAGGCATCGGGGACCAGGAAGCGCAGCGGCAGGAATTGCTGATCGGCAAGCTTCTGAAATTCGGGATTATCCGCCGTCTTTTTGATCGAAGCCGCAAGGTGGGGATGGTGGGGGCGCGATCCCACCGGGTTTCACCCATCTGCGCCAATGGGCGCAGCGTGCCTTGACGCATGTCATTTAGCCCTTCCGCGACATTCATCACCGCGAGCGGAATAGTGCGCGAAAACACATTCTGCTTCACCAGCGATGATCCCGCGAAGGGGATATGCAGGAATTTCGTGCCGGAAGCCCGTTCCAAGGCAAGCATCGCCAGATGATCATCTGGACCAATGCCGGTGGTGCCATAACCAATCATGCCTGGATTGGCCCGCGCCGCCGCCGGCGGCATAGGCGACGATCATGGTGATCTGCCGATCCGGCCGCCAACCGCCTTGCGCGCGGGCAATGGCTGGGGCGGCAAGGGCGCTGGCCGCCAGCGCATGACGAGACAAACTCATTCTGATGTCCCGCTTAATGCTCAGATGAAAGCAGAAGCGCCGCATATGAAAAAAGGCCGCCGAGCAATGCCCAGACGGCCTTTTGCAGGGCTTTAAGCCAAGGCTCAGTCAGCCGCCAGCGCCATGCGATTGCGGTTCAGAATGCCCATCACGTGATCTTCCGCCGCGTCCACAACCTTTTCGGTCTGTTCGGGCGTGAAGACATGGCCCGCACCGGCCATGACGCGATAATCAATGCTGACGCCCTTTTGCGTGTTCAGCTTTTCAACGAGCTTTTTCACGGAAATTTCCGGCACCAATTCATCATCGGCGCCATGCAGAATCAACCCGCCGCAGGGGCAAGGGGCAAGGAAGCCAAAATCATAATGCGAAGCGGGCGCGCTGATGGAAACAAAGCCGCCCATTTCCGGCCGGCGCATCAGCACCTGCATGCCGACATAAGCGCCGAAGGAATAGCCCAGCACCCATTGCGAAGACGCATTGGGGTTCACGGTTTGCAGGAAATCCAGCCCCGCGCAGGCATCGGATATTTCGCCAATGCCACCATCATAGCGGCCCTGGCTGCGACCCACGCCACGCATATTGAAGCGCAGCACGGAAAAGCCGAGCGCCTGCATGCGCTGATACAGCGCATGAATGACCCGGTTATTCATGGTGCCGCCATGGAGCGGGTGCGGATGTAACAACAGCGCGGTAGGGGCATTCGGGCGCTTGGAATGGTGATAGCGTCCTTCAAGCCGGCCATCAGGCCCGGCGAACATCACTTCTGGCATGGTATTCTCGTGTCCATTCCATTCTTGGCCGATGCGGGGTCCGCGAACCATCGCCCATGGGGGATGGGCGATGCAAACCCAGCGGCACCGGCGCCGCATTTGAGGGAAACCGAAACCCACGAAAAAGATACGCCTTCATCGCTCACTCGCCGACCACGGAAATCTTGACCGTCCAGATCGGCAAACCTAGCTGTCATTGCCACGGAAGCGCAGAGGTACCTCATCGCCGGGGCGCTGCCTGAGCTGCCACCCCGATGCCTCAGAGGGGTTTCCCATCCCTCGAAGGAAACTGTAATATAATAATCACGTCTGGAAATTCCTAATGTTTTCGTACTCAGAGTCGCGTTTTTTTTGCCACCCCGATCATCTGTCAGGCCGGATTGACAGATGAGGCTCTCAACCCGTGGCCGCTATGCTGTCATGGCGCTCGCTGAAATGGCGCGGCGGGAGGCGGCTCAGGCTGACCCGCTGGAGGCGCGCCCGGCTTCCATCGCCGATATCGCCGCCGCCCAGCATCTTTCAGCTGCCTATCTGGAACAGCTTTTTGGCCGGCTGCGCCGTGCCGGGCTGGTGGAATCGGCCCGCGGCCCCGGCGGGGGCTATCGGTTGCTACCGGCGCCCGAGCGCATCACCATCGCCGCCATCATAGATGCGGTGGAGGAACCCATCTCGGCCACCCGATGCGAGGAAGGGAACCCTGGGTGCCTGGCGGGGCAGCGCTGCGACACGCATGATCTTTGGGCGGAATTGGGTGGGCAGATCAGGCTTTTCCTGGCCGGCGTGACGCTGGCGGATGTGCTGGCCGGGCGGGTTTTGGGCCGCGCGGCCGCCCCCCTGCCCCCAGGCTGAACCGCGATGCCCCGCCTTTACCTGGACGCCAACGCGACCGAACCTATGCGCCCCGAAGCCGTCGCCGCGATGGCTCAGGCGATGGCCTTGCCGGGCAATCCATCCTCGGTCCATGCCGAAGGCCGCGCCGCGCGGCGCATCCTGGAAGAAGCACGGGAGGCGATTGCGGCGCGCTTCGGGGCGCGCGAGCGGGATGTGGTTTTCACCTCAGGTGGGACGGAGGCGAATGCGCTTGCGATCCGTGGCCTTGCCGCCGGGCGCCGCGTGTTGGTGGGCGCGACGGAACACCCCGCCGTTTTGGCAGCGGCCGGGCCGGCGGCCGAGATGATCCCTGTGCTGGCCGATGGCACCCTTGACCTCACGGCGCTGGAGGCTGCGCTGGGCGCGGGCGGCCCGGCCTTGGTTGCGGTGATGGCCGCCAATAATGAAACCGGCGTGCTGCATCCCGTTGAATCCATTGCAGAACTCTGCCGGGCGCATGATGCGCTTTTGCATTTGGATGCGGTGCAAATGCCGGGGCGCTTGCCCTTCACGCTTGGCCCCGCCGATTCGCTGGCGCTTTCCGCCCATAAGCTTGGCGGGCCCAAGGGCGTGGGGGCGCTATTGCTCCGCCCCGCTTTGGACCCCGCGCCGCTTTTGACCGGCGGCGGGCAGGAATCCGGCAGGCGCGGCGGGACCGAGGCACTGCCCGCCATTGCCGGCTTCGCCGCCGCCATCACCTGCCCGCGGCCCGAAGGCCTGGCCGCGCTGCGCGATGCGATTGAGGCCGGCGTGAAGGCCCTGGCGCCGGAGGTGATCATCGCGGGCGCCAGCGCGCCGCGCCTGCCCAATACCACCAGCCTGATCCTGCCCGGCGTGCCGGCGGAAACTCAGGTGATTGCCCTGGATCTGGCGGGGGTTGCGGTTTCGGCGGGTGCCGCCTGTTCATCGGGCAAGGTGCGGCAATCCCATGTGCTGGCGGCGATGGGCTATGGAACGGACGCAGCCTGTGCCATCCGCCTTTCGCTGCCCTGGAATGCGCTGCCCGATACACCAACGCAGTTTTTGGCCGCTTGGGGGACGATGCGCGCAAGACTTGGTGCGCGCAGGCGCTGAAGGCGCGCGATGGTTTTCAAACCCAGCGATGTTCCTTCCAAACACTGGCAGAACGGCAGCAAGACATGCGTCTCATTCCTGAAAATCAAGGAATAGCATGCTACTGCGCGACCAAGCTTCACGCCGTACCGTATTGACGCTGACCTTATTGGCGCGCTGCTGGTGTCACGCCATGGCATGGGCAACCTGCCCGAGACAGGGCAAGCCGCGATAGACAGGCTGCGCGCCGGAGGGCCAGGAAATCCCGCGCCACATCATTAAGCGCTTTGGAATGACCTGGACCAATGATGCCGGCGAAACGCGCCGTGCCATGCCGAATTGAAGCTTGGGTGACAGGCGCCGCACCCATGCGGGCGGAGCCGCCTTTCGGCGGTAAGCCGCGCCGAATGTTTCCCGAATGGGAATTCGGCATCAAGGAAGAAAAAATCGCAGCCCGCGTGCCCGGCATTGATGTGATCCTGACCGGCCATACACATGATGCGCTGCCGCGCCCGGTGCAGGACCTGCGTGAACCCTTCACCAAGGATCTGGCGCGGGTGGTTGGCCGCACGGAAAGCCTGCTCTGGCGGCGCAACAACACTGCCGGCACTTGGGATGATGTGATTTGCGATGCGTTGCTTGAACAGCGTGATGCGGCAATTGCGCTTTCACCTGGCTTTCGCTGGGGCACGAGTCTACGCCCCGCTACCGATATCACCGCCGAGGATGTCTGGGCGCAGACCGCCATAACCGATCCGGCGGGATATCGCAGCGTGATGAGGGGCGCGGTCATCAAGGCCTTGCTGGAAGGTATCGCGGATAACCTCTTCAATCCTGACCCGTTCGACCAACAGGGTGGGGATTTGGTGCGACGCGGTGGAAGGCCCACCGATCTGGCATTTGGTGTTTCACCATTGGGCCAAGGGGCCGCTGAAGGTCACGCCACGCAATGACATCGAATTGCGCGGCAACGGATGACAATCTTCGGCAGCTACCATTTTTCCTGCCGGAACAGGGCGCGACAGAAAATCATTCTTCTCTTCATCGTCACAAGATGAGGATATTGTCTTTTACACACAAGAAAGTTTTGTTGTTGACCCCATGAATTCTGCTGCCTAGGCTTTTGATCATGTCCATGCAGCGCAGTGTTTGACACTGCTTTGGGAAACACGTTCATGAAACTGAAAGTCGCGCTTTGTCTTTTGTTGTTATCGGGCAGCCCCGTTTTCGCGCAAGCGACCGATGCCGCGCTGCTGATTGGTGGCTGCCAGGGCTGCCATGGTGTGAACGGGCAAGGTGGGCATGGCATTCCTTCCATCAAGGCCAATCACAGCCGCGATGAATTCACCGCCATCATGCGTGCCTTCAGCGCCAATGAACGGCAGGCTACCGTGATGGGGCGCATCAGCCGCGGCTACAGCGCCGAACAGATTGCGCTGCTGGCTGCGCATTACGCGCGCGCCCAGTGATTCGGAGGAACGAGATCATGGTTCTTTCCCGCCGCACCTTTCTTGCTGCCGCCGCACTGCCCGCGGCCCTTGCTGCGCCGCATATCGCGTCTGCCCAGGTTGGCGCCGGGCGCCTTGTCATCATCGGTGGTGGTTTTGGTGGCGCTTCCGCCGCGCGTTTTGCGCGCGACAATTTTCCTGCGCTTGACATTACGCTGATCGAGCGCAGCCGGACCTTCACCACCTGCCCTTACGGCAATCTGGTACTTGCCGGGCGGCGGGAGATGAACAGCATCACCTTTGGCTACGAAAAACTCTCTGCGCGCGGTGTGCGTGTGGTGCACCAAAGCGTGGTTGCGGTGGATGCGGGCGTAAAGCGGGTCAGGCTCGCGGATGGGGCGCAGGTGCCTTATGATCGGCTGATCATGTCGCCTGGCATTGATCTGCGCTGGGGCGCCATTGAAGGCTATGATGAGGCAGCGAGTGAGCGCATGCCGCATGGCTGGGTGCCATCCTTGCAGCCGATTTCCCTGCTGCGCCGCCAACTTGAAGCCATGCCCGATGGCGGCAATTTCATTATGGTGATTCCGGATAACCCCTTCCGCTGCCCACCTGGTCCTTATGAACGCATCAGCATGGTGGCCGAGTATCTGAAACGCGCCAAACCACGCAGCAAGCTGATTGCGCTTGACGCCAAGAATGGTTTTTCCAAGCAGCCGCTGTTTCAGGAGGCATGGCAGGAACTCTACCCCGGCATCATCGAATGGCGCGGCGCTTCCAGTGATGGGCGCGTGACGCGGGTGAATGCCGCGGCCATGGAAGTGGAGACGGAATTCGGCGAAAAACTGAAGGGGGCTGTCGTGAACGTCATTCCCCCGCAAATGGCCGCGAAGATTGCCCGCGATGCCGGGCTTGCCAATCAATCCGGCTGGTGCCCGGTAAAGCCTGCAACCTTTGAAAGCGCGCAGGTGGAAGGCATTCATGTGCTTGGCGACGCGACCATTGCGGCGCCCATGCCGAAATCCGGCTTTGTGGCATCTTCCCACGCCAAGCATGCGGTGGCCTGCATCGCGGCATCGCTGGCGGGCCGCGCGCCACCGGCCGCTACCTTCTTCAACACCTGCTATAGCCATGTTGGCACTGATTACGGCATTTCGATTGTCGGCGTCTTCCGCACCGGGCCAAACGGCTTTCTTGAAATTCAGGGCTCGGGCGGGGTCAGCCCACGCAATGCGGCGCTGACCGTCGAACGGCGCAAGGAACATCGCCAGCTTGAAGCGCTTTATGCCGATGGCTGGTATGATAGCATCACGAACGAGATGTTCGGCTGACGCTGAGGGATGGATTGACGCGCGCTGCAGGGGCAGAGTCCATGAGTCTTGAAAAGACCTGAAATCCTCCTCTCGGCGCAGCATGTCGCGGGCCGCCGGCGCTGGCGCTGCGATTGCTGATCCCTATCGGCCCTTTGCGGCGCCGCCGGGTGAGAGAGCCCGCGCTGATATTGCCTGACCCACAGCTACAGCCAAGCTGCCCGCCCCCATCCCCGGCATTGGTCGTGCCGCGACAAGTGCCGAGAGCGCCGGTTGTATTCGACTATATCCGCCGCGCCATGCCCTATGCCGCGCCGTAAAGCCTTTCCAATGACGAATACCACGCCATCACCGCCTATGTGCTTTTCCTGAATGAGCTGATTGGCGAAGATGATAAGGTAGATGCCGCCAGCCTGCCAAAACTTGCCATGCCCAATCGTGATGGCTTTATGCCGGAAGGACGGCCCGATACAGGGAGACAATGCCTGCATGAGCCATTGCCCGCCGGGACGCGCGGTAACCGTGACCATGGATAGCCGGCGGTTTGTGGAACCTGGGTCTGGATCTGGGATAGCTCAGCCAGAATAAGGCGCAGGCACGCTGCCAAACCTGCTGAAATGGGGATCGCGTGCTGGCGCGATCCCTGTTGCGGTGTCAGGCCTTTTCGATCTCGCCGCCGCCATCCACCCAATTCTTGAAGCCGCCCAGATTGCGCACATTGGCATAGCCCATCTCATGCAGCGTCTTCAGCACCAAGGCTGAGCGCCCGCCAGACGCGCAATAGGCGACAATCGTCTTGGCGCGATCAAAGGCCGCATCATGCAAAGCGGAGGAAGGATCAGCGCGGAATTCGACCAGGCCGCGGGGAATCGTCAAAGCGCCCGGCACCTTGCCAGAAGCCGCGACCTCGGCCGGTTCGCGCACATCCAGGAAAACGACATCGGTACTGCCGAGCAGGCCCTTCGCTTCATCGGCACTGATACGCGGCACCACGGCCTCGGCGGCGGCGAGCATTTGTTGGACGGTTAGGGTCATGGGTCTCTTCTCTTGATTGGACCCCCATCATAGGCCGCACACACCCGGATCGCACCACCCTTTTAAGGAGATCGCGGTCACATTGAATCATCTGAACGCGGGAAGAGGTCCAAAAAATAGTCCTGTAGCGTGGGTGGCGCGAACCCATGTGAACGCAACACGGTCGGGCACCGGCGCTACCACCGCCACGATAGGGGGGGGATGCCAATGAAGCCAAAGGCCCGGGTTCATACGACAGGCGCGTTGGAATGCGCGCGGCAGCGATCGTCCCATGCGCATTCGTTCACCGGACGCGCCCTAAATCCTTGTAGGGAGGTATTTTCCAAGGTTGCGGGGGCAGTCCAACCAGCCCGAATGAGGTCCAAATCCTTGATCCCCTTGGTGCGCAACAGTGCGGCGCGCGACATTGAAGGCTTCTTGACTTCATGCGCGCCAGCGCTTTTGCACGCCATAACCCCCGAAATATGCCTCATGCACTCGCCTGATTTCCGGCAGCAGCAACACATCCCGCTTGGCCTCGCGATAAAAATGGGTTGACGGTGCAATCTTCGCTGCATTGCAGATTGGCTCGACACCGTGAAAATCAGGAGTTCCATCCATAAAAGTGATCACGGCTTGCACAGGCGGTCGTGCTCTGCATTGGTGCAATGTGCTGCGAGCAGGAAAAGCAATCCAACCCCTTCTGTAAAATCGTATGGGCCTGGCGCAGCTCGCGGCTCTCACCTTCCCGTCTCGGCCATATCGCTCGGCATGCCAGCCCGCTTCATCCAGTCCAGCCGGCTAGGCACCGAACAGCCAATCTTGGCAGAAATCGACAACGCCGCAGCCCAGCGCGAGGGGTGTTCACCCTCATGATCCAGCACCAACCGTACTGAACGGGCACGAACTTCAGGGGGGAATTTGTTCGTCGTCCTGCCCATAAAGGCTCCGTCCCATTTGGAGTTTGGAGCCGATGGCTTACCCGGGTCCGACAAACCCGGGGCGGTTCACCCCTTTGGGGCCGATCACTTGTTCAACGCGCAGTGGCGAACACGCGAGACCAGACGCAAGGCGCAGATTGCCAGTCAGAGGCTAGCTGGTTGGCGCGTTGTAGTTCGGCCGGTGATGCCCTTCTGGAGATATCGCGCGCAAGCGCCCTAGCACCAGCTTCGTTTTGGGAAGCAGCCCTGCGGGCCCACATCAATGCAACGGCATTATCCTTTTGCGGTGTCGTCACCATTTGGGCGGAACGCCTTAGAATGCGCACCCCGCTCACCACATCGCCGGAATAAATACGGGCCAGACGATATGCGGCCGGGGCATAATTTTGCTGCGCTGCCTTGCACATCCAATAGGTCGCCTTCTCATTGTCATAAGCTGAGACGGCGCTGTCAGTCTGCCCGGTGATTGCACAGCAATAGGTGTCACCAAGGTCATATTGCGCTTTCGCGTCCCCTTGGGCAGCGGCCTGTTCCAAGCCACCACGCCGCAGGGAATCCCGCGCCTGCATGGCACCTTCAACAACCGGCGCGGCGCACCCAGACAAACCCACGGCAAGCAACAGCATCACAATAGAAGTGAATTTTTTCACCAGTATTTCTCCTTTTTTTCTAACGATTTTCAGAGAAATACTATCGCTGTCCCAGTAAATATCCGCAAGGGTCTAGGAATCGATCCGATCACGGCTGAACCAAGCACCCCTACAGCGACGCAAAAAAATATCAGCTGCTGGCGGCTTGACGGATACGAAGACAAGATCGTGACCCTTGGAGCGGAGACTGGATATGACAAGACGGAAGTTCAGCCGCGCGTTCAAGATCGAGGCAGCAAAGGTGGTGACGGATCGGGGCGTGATCTGGATATCGCCGAGAGCGTGCTTCGGCGCTGGATACGCGAATTGAGCGTTGCTCCCGCTGCTGCCTTTCCGGGGAGCGGGCATAAGCAGGCCGATCAGGCTGAGATTGCCGCCTTGAAGCAAGCGGTCATCCGGCTCCGGGCGGCGGGTGACTTCCTGACCGGACCCTGCGCAAGGTCTATCGAACCCGCGGCGTCGACATTCGACGCTGGGCCACCTCAGCCCCAGGGGATTCGAGGCCCGCACCATGCCAGCTTAACCCCCCGTCCCTCAAACCGGCAGCAGCTCAATGCGAGCCGTTTTCTGCTTGTGAAAGATTTTGTGCCAGGCGGGCTCGTCCGGCTTGGCACCATAGTGGCACCAGATAAAAACCTATGGTGATGACGATTATGCGGACCGGCGCATAAGTCTTTGATTTCATTGGTGGGCGCACAAGGATTCGAACCTTGGACCCGCTGATTAAGAGTCAGCTGCTCTACCAACTGAGCTATGCGCCCGCTGACCAGGACAAGGACCCAGTCGACCAAGGCGCCGCTTTTAACGCCCGGGGCGGCTTTGTCCAGCCCCTCAGGACCACTTCGCAGTCGGCTGACGCGGCAGAGCAGCACCCTCAGCCTGCTCAAACACCGCGCGGGGAAGCCGTCCCTCTCGTTTGCTGACGCACCGTCTGCTTCATTTTCGCGCCAGGCGGCATTACTCGGCGCTCCGGGATATGATGTGTTCGTGCCTTTCATGCTGCCGGGACCCGATGGCAGCGATCAGACGGCTAGCGCGCAGCGCGAATGGCGGCCCAGATACGCCCCGGCGTCGCCGGCATTTCGATATGGTGAATGCCAAGCGGGCGCAGCGCATCCACCACCGCATTGATCAGCACCGGCAAGGCGCCAACCGTACCGGCCTCACCCGCGCCCTTCACGCCAAGCGGATTGGTCTTGGTCGGCACGGGGTTGCTTTTGACCACCATATCCGGGAAATCCGCCGCGCGCGGCATCAGATAATCCATAAAGCTTGCAGTCAGAAGCTGGCCATTGGTGTCATAGCGAATATCCTCTCCGAATACCTGCCCAAGCCCCTGCGCAATGCCGCCATGGATCTGTCCCTTCAGCAGCAGCGGATTGATCACCGTGCCGACATCATCCACCACAACGTAGGCAACGGTCTGCGCCTCGCCGGTTTCGGGGTCGATTTCCACCTCCGCGATATGGCAGCCATTCGGAAAGGTCGCGTCGCCCGGGCGCGTGATGAGCAAGGCGGAAAGCCCAAGTTCTTCGCCCATCGGCAATTGGCCCGGAATGTAGCTCCGCCGCGCGAGGGCTTCGATACCAATGCCGCGATCCGTGCCGGCAATCCTGAATTGGCCTTCGCTGAACTCAATATCGGCTTCCGCCGCTTCCAGGAAATGCGCGGCGATCTTCTTGCCGCGCGCAATGATGCGTTCTGCGGCACCCATCAACGCGCCACCTGCCGCCATCATGGAACGAGAGCCGATCGTGCCGCGCCCATGCGTGACAATATCCGTGTCACCATTGATGAAGCGGATGCGTTCAGCCGGAATGCCGAGGCGTTCCGAGGCAATCTGCCGGAATACGGTTTCATGCCCCTGGCCGTGATTATGGCTGCCCATCAGCAGCGTCACGCAGCCACCCGAATCAAAGCGGATTTCAGCGGCTTCTTCCATTGGCCCACGATGCGGCCCACCCGCGCTTTCAATGGCGTTGGCAATGCCGATACCGCGCAGCTTGCCGCGCGCTTTTGCCTCCGCACGACGTGCCTCAAACCCCGCCCAATCAGCGGCTTCAAGCGCCAGCGCCATATTCTTCGGGAAGTCGCCGCTGTCATAGGTGTAATCAAGCCCGGTGCGGAAGGGCATGGCGTCCGGCGGGATCAGGTTTTTTTCGCGCAGCGCAATCCGGTCAATGCCCATTTCATCCGCGGCCAAATCAATGATGCGCTCAATGGCGTAAATCGCCTCCGGCCGGCCAGCGCCGCGATAAGGCGCGGTTGGTTGCGTATGGGTGAAAATACAGCGCACTTCGGTGAAGATATGCGGCGTGCGATAAACCCCCGCGAGCCCGCCGACATTATTCGTGGCCGAAACCGGCCCCTGCCAGGCAAGATAGGCCCCCACATTGCAGAGCGTATGCACGCGAAAACCGAGGAAGGTACCATCAGCCGCCAGCGCCAATTCCGCCTTTGAGACATTGTCCCGCGCATGCGTATCAGCCAGGAAACTTTCTGTGCGCGTCGCAGTCCAGCGCACTGGCCGGCCAAGCCGCTTCGCGCCATGCAGCGCCAGGACATATTCCTGGAACGGGCTCTCCTTCATGCCAAACCCGCCACCCACATCGGGCGAGATGATCCGCAGCCTGTTCGTTGGGATCTTCAGGGCAAATTCAGCGATTTCATTGCGCATGACATGCGGCAATTGCGTGCCTGTCGTCAGCGTGTAGCGATCTTCCACCGGATCATGACTTGCCAGCGCATTGCGCGGTTCCATGGGATTGGCGGAAACGCGCGTGATCCGGAAATCAAAACATGTGACATGTGCCGCGCGGGCAAAGGCAGCCTCTACCGCCGCGGCATCACCCAGCCGGAACAGCACGCTTTCATTACCCGGCGCCAGATCGGGCCAAAGCTGTGGCGCATTGGGCTTGATCGCCTCTGCCACATCCGTCACCACGGGCAGCGCTTCGTATTCAACAAGGATGGCTTCCGCCGCATCCTGCGCCGCCGCGCGCGATGTGGCGATGACCGCCGCCACCGCATCGCCCACATAACGCACCTGCCCCATCGCCAGCATGCGCCAGGGCGTTTGCGCCAAAGGTGATCCATTGCGTTGCAGCCGCGGCGTGACGCAGCGAAGCACGCCCAGTTCTTCAATATCCTCGGGCATCAGTACCAGCAGCACACCAGGCATGCCACGCGCCTTGCTCGCATCCAGCCGGGTGACGCGTGCCGAGGCGTAAGGGGAGCGCAGCATCACAAGCTGCGCGGCATCATTGCCGCCCAGATCATCCACATAACGCCCCTGCCCGCGGAGGAAACGCATATCCTCAACCCGGCGCATGGGGGCGCCGATGCCGGTTCCTCTCAGGGTTGTGGGGGTATGGTTCATGGCTTGGCCCTTTCTTGCTGCCTAAGCTCATAGGCGCGCGATGGGTCCGTCAATCCCAACCCCATCCTGTACGCGGTGCTTGCGGCGCGCGCTTGCTCACGCCATTGTGAGGACTGTCTAGACTGGAAGTTGTCCTATGCCGTTTTTTGATCGTCGTTCCCTATTGGCGCTCAGCGCCGCGCTGGCGGCCAACCCCGGTGCCGCGCGCGCGCAAGCCGCTTGGCCGGATCGGCCCGTGCGCATCATTTGCGCCTTTCCGGGCGGGTCCACGCCTGATCTCGCGGCGCGGGCCATTGCACCGCATTTGCAGCAGGTGCTGGGCCAGCCGGTGATTGTGGAAAACCGCGCCGGCGGCGGCGGGCATATCGGCACGGAAGCCGTGGCGCGCGCGACGGATGGCCACACGCTGGGCGTGACGATTGGCGGGCCGGGCAGCACGGGGAAAATCCTGAACCCAGCGCTTGGCTATGACCCAGCGACCGATCTGGCGCCGATTAGCCTTTTGGCGCGGCTGCCCTTTGTGCTGGTGGTGCATCCTTCCGTGCCAGCGCGCAGTGCTGCCGAGTTTGTGGCCTATGCCAAGGCCAATCCGGGCAAAATCAGCTATGCCTCCACCGGGCCAGGCACGCTTTCCCATCTGGTGATGGAAGATTTGGCGGCGTCTCAGGGTTTTGAGGCGGTGCATGTGCCATATCGTGCTGTCGGTCAGGCGGTGCTGGATTTGGTAGCCGGGCGCATCCAGGCGTTTTTTGCCGCAACCGGTGGTGTGCTGGGCCAGGTGCGCGATGGTTCCGTGCGGGCACTGGCGGTGACGAGTGCAGAGCGTTTTCCTGCCTTGCCCGATGTGCCGACCATGGCGGAAGCGGGTGTGCCCGCCGACCCGGCGATTGCCTGGATTGGGCTTTTCGCGCCGGCGGGTATGCCCGCGGAGCGCATTGCGCGGCTTGCGGCAGAAACCGGCAAGGCGCTTGCCGTGCCCGATCAGCGCCGCGCGCTGGAAACCGCCGGCTTCACCGTGGTGGGGAGTGATACGGGAACATTTCGTGCGCTGCTTGCTTCCGATATCGCGCGCTGGGGCGGGTTGATTCGCCGGCTGGGGCTGAAGCCCGAAGGCTGAAGTGGAGCATTTTCAAGCCACGTGGAATCACTTGGCGCGTCGGAAAATGCGACCCAACAATGATTTAGTGCGTTTCCGGTGAAATAAAGTGACCGGGAAGCGCACTAGAATATTCCGGCAGCCAGCCCAGCAGCGAAAGCAGCGCCAAGTTCTTCGCAGCGCGCAAGGTCTTCTGCCTTGATGATCTTCGGCGCGGTGATGGCTTCCGGCGTTTGCGCGCCCGTGATCACGATCAACGGTTCAGCAATAGGTTTCAGCCGCCAACCCGTGGCGATGCGCGCGATTTGCCGCGCGGCACCCGTGCCATCGGACCCCGCGCAGATCATGGTGGCGTAAGGCCGTCCCTGGATTTGATCGAGCAGCGGATAGTAGCAACGATCAAAGAAATCCTTCATCACGCCGGCCATGCTGGCCAGGTTTTCTGGGGTGGTGAAAATATAGCCATCGGCTGCGCGCAAATCCTCGGCCGCGGTTTCTGCGGCGTGCAGCCCCGCAACGGCAATATTGCTTTCCGCCATAGCGCCTTCCAGCGCGGCCTGCGCCATCTGCCGCGCACCGTCCGTCATGGAATGGTGAATGACAAGCAGGCGCTTCATGCGGCTTCAGCGCCGCGCCAAGCCCTGGGGCAGGAAGGCGCCATTATAATACGGCTGAACGGAAAGCGGCTTGCGCGCCGCATAAACATAGGCTGGGTAATAGATCATCAGCATGATCGCTTCCTCACCAATCGCGATATCGGTTGCTTGGGCGAAAAGCTCATTCCGTTTGGCTTCATCCATAGTCTTCAGCGCTTCCGCCACCAGCGCATCGGCGCGCGGGCTGGAATGGCGCGTGCGATTGGCGGTGCCAAGCCCGGCGCCGCGGTTGAAGCTATGGAGCAGCGCGCGATAAGCGTAGCTGATATTATCCGCGCCATATTGCGCGGCCATCACCGTAAAGCTCTGCCGTGCCGCCGCCGGGAAATAGGCCGCATTGGGCATGGTTTGCACTTCGGTCTTCACGCCAATACGCGTCCAGAATTGCGCAATGGCTTGCGCCACCTTTTCATCATTCGGGTAGCGATCATTGGTGGCGTGGATGGTGATCTGAAACCCATTCGGATAGCCCGCTTCCACCAGCAGGCGCCGCGCGCGATCCGGTTCAAAGGCCACGGGCTTCAGGCGCGGGGATGTGCCAGGCGTGCCCGGCGGCAACAGATCCGCCGCCACGGAAGCCGCCCCTTCCATGACCCGATCCACAATCGCGGCGCGGTTGATGGCATGGGATAGCGCCTGCCTGACCCGCACATCCTTGAGCGGATTTTTCGTCATGGCTTGACCATTGGCATCGCGGATATGCGGCGATGCATCGCGGTCCATATCCATTGCCACATACATCACGCGCATGCCTGCGGTCTGGGAAACATTGATCGCGGCGTTGCTGCGAAGCCGCGCGATATCCGGGATGGAAACCTCATCTATCGCTTGCACATCGCCGGAAAGAAGTGCCGCGATACGCCCGGAATCATTGGGCACGACACGGAACTGCACTTCCTCAAATTCAGGCTTGGGGCCAAACCAATGTGGGTTGCGGCGCATGGCAACGAATTCGCCGAAGCGATGATCGAGCAGGGTATAAGGCCCGGAGAAGACCCGTGCCTTGCCGGCGTTGAAATCCGCCGGCTTGAAATCATCGCCGAGTGACGCGGCGACAATGGCGATTTCGGTCAGGTCTTCCGCCATGAAGGGATAAGGGTCTGTGGTTTTCAGCAACAACCGCTGCGCATCCAGGATTTCGATATCCTTGATGGCGCGCACGAAAATCTGATAGCCGCCGGCCGAGCCTTCCAGGCGTGGAATCCGCCGAATGGAAAAGGCAACGTCTTGCGCGGTAATGGGGCTGCCGTCACTGAACTTTGCGGCAGGGTTGAGCGTGATTTCCCAGGCGCGGCCATCACCCACCGCACGCCAGGATTGCGCGATACCGGGGGTGGGCTTGCCATCCGGGGTCATGCCGATCAGCCGGGCATGGCAGCCGCGCAGCAAATTCTGCTCCCCCGCCAGGCGAAATTGCGGGTCCATGGAGGTGGGGCTGAGCTTGATGCCAACGCGTAGCACACCCCCCTGCGGCGTTTGTGCCTGTGCACCTTGGCTGAGCACAAACAAGCTTACCCCAAAGCCCGCAAGAAATTCAGAACGTTTCAGCATGGCTGCCTCCGTATGGTCTGAGGACAGTCTTGCCCTCAGCGCGCCTCAGCGCAAGCGCTGCGGTCTTCCGGCAGCAAAAGCGTGATGGCCCAACAAAGCCCGAGCATCACCGCCGCCCCGGCCAAGGCGCCCATGATGCCGGCCATCTGATAGAGCAAACCTGACAGCAGCGTGCCGGCAAAGCGCCCGGCGGCATTGGCGGCGTAGTAGAAGCCCACATCCTCGGCAGCTTTTTTGGAGCCGGCATAGGCCAGGATGAGATAGGAATGCAGCGAGGAATTCACTGCAAAGGCGAAGCCAAACACCAAAAGCCCCGCCACCAGCACCAGATCGGCGCGAGCCGCGCCAAACCAAAGTGCCGCCATCAGCGCGGGCGGTATGACCGCAAGGCCAAGGCACCAGAGCCGTGCGGCTGGTACTTCGGCGCTCAGCCCATCGGCGCTGCGCTGGATCAAAGATGGTGCTGCTGCCTGCACCAAGCCATAACCGATGGTCCAAATGGCGAGGAAGCCACCCACCGCTGCGAAGCTCCAGCCCGAAGAATAGAGAAACACAGGAAGGGCGACGACAAACCAGACATCACGCGCGCCAAACAGCAGAACACGCGCGGCGGCGAGCAGATTGACACCGCGATCCCGCGCCATGAATTCGCGCATGGAACCAGATGCCTTGGCCTTGCCCATCAGCGGCGGGAGGGAGGCGACAACGCCGAGCAGCACCAGCCCAAGCAGCGCGGCCATCAACCAAAGCGCCCCCTGAAAGCCAAGTGCTTCCAGCAACACACCACCCAGGAAAAAGCCCACACCCTTCATGGCATTCTTGCTGCCGGTGAACCACGCCACCCAGCGGAACAAACGGCCCGAGGCATCACCCGCCGTGAGCTTGATCGCGGATTTGGAGGCGGTTTTGGTAATATCCTTCGCAATGCCGCAAATACCTTGCGCCAACACCACCCAAACCAGCGCCATGGCCGGCACCCAATCGGGCGATAGCGCTGACAGCATCAGGAAACCTGCGATTTGTGCGGCCAGACCCACCGCCAGCATGCGCGCAATGCCAAAGCGCGTGGCAAGCCAGCCACCTATAAGGTTGGCGCCAATACCCGCTGCTTCATACAGTAGGAACAGGAAAGCCAGCGCAAAGGGCGAATAGCCAAGCTTATGGAAATGCAGCAGCACCAGCATGCGCAGCGCGCCATCGGTCAGCGTAAATCCCCAATAGGCAGCGGTGACGATGGCGTAGTTGCGCATGTCAGAGGCCGCGCGCTTCCATGATGCAGGCCAGATCCACCATGCGGCAGGCATAGCCCATTTCATTGTCATACCAGGCATAGATTTTCGCCATGGTGCCATCCGTCACCAAGGTGGATGGCGCATCAATGATGGAACTGCGCGTATCCCGCGCGTAATCCGCGGAAACCAAGGGCCGGTCCTCATAGCCCAGAATGCCGGCCAGCGGGCCACCGGCCGCAGCACGGAACAGCGCGTTCAATTCCTCGGCGCTGGTCGCACGCTGCAATTCAAACACGCAATCCGTGAGTGACGCATTCAACACCGGCGCCCGCACCGCATGGCCATTCAGCTTGCCCTTCAATTCCGGATAGATCAGCGCAATTGCCGTTGCGCTTCCGGTGGTGGTGGGTTGCAAGGACAGCATGGCTGAACGCGCACGGCGCAAATCCTTATGCGGCGCATCCGTCACCACATTGGTATTGGTGGGATCATGAATTGTTGTGATCTGGCCATGCCTGATCCCAATTGCCTCATGCACCACTTTCACCACGGGGGCGAGGCAATTGGTGGTGCAGGATGCGGCGGTGACAATTGGGTACTGCGCGGGATCATAGAGCGCATCATTCACGCCAACCACGATATTGAGGACTGAGGCTTCCTTCACCGGTGCCGCAACAATCACGCGCTTCGCCCCACGATCGAGATGCCCGCGCAGGGTGGCTTCGGTCAGGAATTTGCCGCTGCATTCCAGCACCAGATCAACGCCAAGATCACCCCAGGGGATCGCTGCCGGTGTCGTGTGTTCCGTGAAACCAATGCGCTTGTCACCAATGCGCAAAGCATCCGCGCCTTCTGCCGCGATGGGCGCGCGCCAGCGGCCTTGCACGCTATCAAAAGTCAGCAAATGCGCGGTGGCCGCCGCACCGCCCTTCACTTCATTCACATGCACAATATCCAGCCGATTGGCGCGGCGCGGATCATCCTCACCCCGCTCAGCCGCACCGAAAGCGGCGCGGAACGCCAAGCGGCCAATGCGGCCCATGCCATTGATGCCAACCCTCATGCCCGTGCCCCCGCCATCGGATTTCCCAAAGCTTCAACCCGCGCCTGCAACGCCATGCGATCGAGCGTGGTGAAGGGAAGGCTGATGAAAATTTCCAGGCGGCGCCGCAGCGCCGCGTATAGTTCATTCAGAAGCGTCGCGCGTTCGGCACCGCCGCCCGAGAATTTCGCAGGATCCGGCAAGGGCCAGGCCGCGCTGGTGATGGTATCGCCAAAATCCGGGCAGCGCTGGCCTTCCAGCGTATCGCAAAGCGCGATGATGAAATCGAAACGCGGCGCATCGGGTGCTGCGAATTCTTCCCAGGATTTGGAGCGCAGCGGCGCGACATCATGCCCAAGCGCCTGTAGCTGCGCGAGCACTTCCGGCAGCGGCCCATCCGCCGCGGGTTCCGACCCGGCGGAATAGGCGCGAAAACGCCCGCCGCCGATGCGGTTCAGAATAGCTTCCGCCATGATGGAACGCGCCGAATTGCGCGTGCAAAGGAACAACACCCGCAAGGCGCGTCCAGGCGCGGTGATGGGCGCTGTTGCCCCACCCAGAAACCCGACCAAAGCGGCAAAGGTCGCCGGGGCGCTGGCATAGAGCACCTGGCGCCCCTGGCGCTGCGGCGTGATCAGCCCAGCATCTTCCAGCGCACGCAAATGGAAGGAAAGCGTGGAGGGTGGCACCCCAAGTGCCTCAGCGATTTCGCCTGCTGGCAGGCCATCAGGCCCTGCGCTTTGCAGGTTTTGGATCAGGGCCAGGCGGGTGGGCTGACCCAAGGCGGCAAAAGCCGCGGCAGCGGTTTCTGTTTCCATGATTCCAGTATAATGAAAACAAAATCCGCTGCACGTGAATCTTTCATGACAGGGCCAGAACCCTACCAGCCATTCACCCGATCCCAGACGGCAATCACCTCATCCCCGCCATCCACCACGTAATAGCGGTCATGCGCCGCGACGGTCAGGCAGGTATGGTTTGGCGCCACGCGCACCAGGGCGCCCACGGGAAGCTCTGCGAAAGGCAAAGGGCCGGCGCCCTGCACTTCGCCATGTTCCTGATGGGTGCGCGCGACAATCGCCTCCCCAAAACGCCATTTTCCGTGGCGATCCAGCATGACCCCGAAGCCGAGATCTTTCGGCGTCGCCTGGGTGCTGCGATCCTTGGAAAGCGCAATCCCGCCCGCATCAATCAGCACCGCATTGCGATCCTGCTTGCGTGCGGTAACGGCGGAAAGCACCGTCACCGCGATATCGTCCATGCCGTGCGTGCCGATCTGCCCCTGGAACAAATCGCCGAACATATAGACGCCCGCGCGAATATCCGTGATGCCGACCATGGATTGCCCATAAAGTGCCGTGGGCGATGACCCAGCCGAGACAACGCGCGGCGTGATGCCCATGCCGCGCAAGCGCTCGGCGGCCAGCACGGCGCCGGCGCGCTCAGCTTCTGCCACTTTGCGCATGCCGTCTTCGCTACGTTCCGCATAGGAATGCCCGGCATGCGTCATGATGCCAGCGCAGCGTGCCCCCAGGCGCTGAGCGATTTCCGTGAGTGCGGCTGAATCTGGCGCAATACCGCCGCGGCCTTCGCCGCAATCAACCTCAATCAATGTTGGCAAAATGCCCGGATGGGCAGCGATGGCGCTGGCGACATCCAGATCATCGGTGATGATCTTCACATCATTGCCTTGCGCATTGATCGCCGCGATGGAATCCAGCTTTTGCGGCGTGATGCCCACCGCGTAAATCTGATCGCGATAGCCACCACCGGCGAAATAGCGTGCCTCGGCCACCGTACTGACCGTGATCGGCCCATGATCTGGCGCGGCCAGCGCCGCAACCGCCAGGCTTTTCGCTGTTTTCATGTGTGGGCGCAGCTTCAACCCGGGGTGCCGTGCCACGGCTTCCGCCATACGCGCCAAATTGCGCTTCAGAATGCCGCGTTCCAGTACCAGGCAAGGTGTGGGCAGATCATCAAGCTTCATGGCCAGTGCGCTTCCTTATCAATCGGCAAAACAGGTCTTGGCATATGCTTCCAATCAAAGCGCGTCAGAATGGGGGAGGTGAGGCCGGGGCAATCCACCTCCACAATCTGTTCATGCTTGAAGAATTCATCAAAGCCACCGCGGAAATGCCCGCGAGACTTCACCACTACAGCGCGTGCCTTCCCCACATCCAAGCCGAGATGCTCGAAAAACGCCGGGTCGGCGCATTGGGTTCGGATGGAAATCACCACCACGGTGATACCGCCGATCTTGAGCGCAGCCGTGGCGCCCAAAGTCATGGCCGTGCCGGCGAAAATGCCGCGCCGGCCCGTCACACGCCCATCGGACAGCGCCACCACTTCCGCTTCCGCACTGAAGGGTTTGCTGAAGGGGTCATCCGCGGCGACATCGCGGTTGAAACACGCGGTGAAGCGCGCGCCCTTGCCAAGACTATGCGCCTCCGCTGCCAAGGCAGGGTCATGGATCACACCCACCAGGCAATTCTGCACGCCGGCACGGTGGAAGGCTTCCAGAATCCACATGGTATTGCCGCGCCCGCCGCCGCCCGGATTATCGGCAACATCAGCGAAAGCCAGCGGCACAGGGCTATGCAGCGCCTTTTGCGTCGCATCTTCCAAGGCGGTCAGATTGGCGATGAAGCGCCCGCGCCTTTCCCATGCCGCCGCTGCCAGCCGATCCGCCAGCGCTTCCGCCGCGGCCCTGTCTGTCGCGGTAATGATCACCGCCATGCCATTGAAGGGCGTATCGCCATAGGCAAAGCCGCCCATGATCGAGACATTGGCAATGCGTTGATCTTGCGCTGCCCATTCCTGGCCGAGGTTGATGACCTCAGCATAAGGGCCTTGCGCGGTCAGCATGGAAACGGTGGGGGCCACAATCGGCAAGCGGCGGAAGGCGCGCTGGAAACGCTCACCGGCCAGAAGCCGGCGCATCAGAACAGCACTTTCCGCGCCGCGTTCGCGCATATCCAAATGCGGATTGGTGCGATAGCCAACAAAGGCATCGGTCAGCGCCACCATGCGATCAGAGACATTGGCGTGCAGATCGTAGGAACACACAAGCTGCACATCGCCCAGAATTTCCCGAATCAGCGCCTGCAAACTGCCTTCCGGGTCAAGATCAGCGGTGGCGAGCCCTGCGCCATGCAGCACGCAATAAACGCCATCAACGCGGCCTTTCAGCGCTACCAGCCCCTCGCGCCATTGCCGCATGAAGCCATCGAAAACGCTTTGCTCCACCGGGCCATTAGGTTCCGCCATGGCAAGCATGATGGGGCAAGGTTCCCAAGCGCCGCTGGCATCCATGGTCGTGACGAAGCCGGGCATTTCGCCCAAGGCGGCCGGTGCGGTGGAACGCGCATCACTCACAATCGTATCGCCCGCAATCAGGCAGCGCGTTTCAAAATCTCGCAAGGTTGCCGCTGGGGCAAAGCGGTTGCATTCAATGGAAAAACCCAAAAGGGCAATGCGTGGCCCGGCCATTAGATGGCTACTCCCAAAAGTGCAGCGATGCGCGGGGTGGATTTCAGCCCCGTGCCGGTTAGCACCACCACGGTGGTTTCATCAGCGCGGATGGTGCCAGCTTCGAGCAATTTCACGAAAGCCGCTGCCGCTTGCGCACAAGTCGGTTCCACGTAAATGCCCGTGCGTGCGAGATCGAGTGTCGCGGCGCTGATCTCAGCCTCGCTCAACATCACAGCGCCGCCCTGGCTTTCCCGCAAAACGGCCATGACTTCCGGCGTGCGGATGGGCTGCGCGATGGCGGTGCCCTCCGCAATGGTTGGCACCGCTGCAATGGCTGGCTGCTTCAGGAAGGCGCGCGCGATTGGCGCGCAATTCTCCGGCTGAGCGGCGAAAATGCGCGGCAGCTTCGTGATCTCACCGGCGCGCTGCAATTCGGCAAAACCAATGCCGCAGCCCAGCACATTGGACCCCGCACCGCAGGGCACAATCACATTATCGGGCGCGACAAAACCCAAATCCTCCCACAGCTCATAGGCAAGCGTCTTCGTGCCGTGCAGGAAGAAGGGGTGCCAATTATGGCTGGCGTAGAAAATATCCGTGGCCTGGCGCAATGCCTCATCGGCGCAATCCTGGCGGCTGCCAGGCACCAATTCGATCTCGGCGCCCGAAGCGCGCGATTGCACGGTCTTGGCCGGAGAGGTTGAGGCCGGCACCAGAATCTTAGCACGCATCCCACCCGCAGCGGCATAGGCCGCGACCGCAGCGCCGCCATTGCCGGAAGAATCTTCCAGCACATGGGTCACGCCTTGCGCGCGCAGCAGGGACAGCATCACGGAAGCCCCACGATCCTTGAAGGATCCGGTCGGCATGAACCATTCGCATTTCACCAGCGCAGAAGCGCCACCAATGACGCGCGGCACCAAAGGCGAACAGCCTTCCCCCATCGTGATCGGGTCATCCGGTAGGAAGGGCAGCGCGGCGGCGTAGCGCCAGAGCGAACGATCCTCAGTGCGGATTGCCGCGCGCGTGATGCCGGGCAGCGGCGTCAGCATCAGGGGGGCTTGGCCATCGCCACACCAGCGCGGCGTGGCGAGCGGATAGGTGGCCCCGCTGCGGGGGTCCAGATAGGTAACTTCATTCATATCCCTACAGTCGCTTGCCCTGGGCCGCGCCGCAAGGGATGCTGGGGGCATGAACCAAGATGCCGAAACCGTAACCCGCCTGGCCGCCGATCTGGTGGCGATTGATAGCCGTTCCTCGGTCTCCAACCTGCCGCTGGCGGATCGGATCGAAGCCGAATTGGCGGGGTTTGAGATTGAGCGGCTTGATTACATGGATGCGCAAGGCATCGCGAAGCGCGCGCTTGTGGCGCATCGCGGCCCGCGCGGTGGTTATGCGCTATCCGGCCATATGGATACGGTGCCGGCAACCGGCTGGACAGACCCGCCCTGGACGCCGCGCATTGCCGATGGTGTGCTGCATGGCCTGGGCAGTGTGGATATGAAGGGGCCGGTCGCCGCCTGCATCATCGCCGCGCGCGGCCTGCCCGCCCATGTGCCGGCCACGCTGCTGCTGACGGCGGATGAGGAAGCCAGCAAGCAAGGGGCACGCATCATCGCCGCACAATCGAAGCTGGCCGCATCATTGGGCTTGCAAGGCATTGTGGTGGCGGAACCAACGGCGCTGGCGCCGGTGCGTGGGCATCGCAGCCATATCGAATACACGGCCATTGCGCGCGGCGTGCAGGCGCATTCTTCCACCGGCAAGGGGCTGAATGCGAATTGGGCGCTGATACCCTTCATGGCGGACATGAAAGCTATTTACGAAAAGCTGCGCTTTGACCCGGCCTATCATGATGACGCCTATGACCCGCCCTTTTCCGATTTCAATCTGGTGATTGATAATCACGGCACGGCGGTGAATGTAACAGTCGCGCAGGCTACGGTTCGAATAAAATTCCGCCGCAGCCGGCGCATTGATGTCAGCGGCATTGAAGCCGCAGTGCGCGCAGCGGCGGACCGTGCCGGGGTCGAGCTGACAGAAAAGCGTGAAGGCACGCCGCCTGA